>Ga0335075_10018679_pt1 | contig 10277 bp, 6 predicted proteins | sample Lox_Sample_24_FD_206723 | JGI IMG/M metagenome (GOLD analysis project Ga0335075, IMG submission 206723) | Soil microbial communities from Loxahatchee National Wildlife Refuge, Florida, United States - Lox_Sample_2.4 | ecosystem: Environmental > Terrestrial > Soil > Wetlands | place: USA: Florida... | reverse complement strand
CCCCCCTCCAGAGACCTCCAGAATCCCAGCATCCTGCATATCGTCCAAGTAACCAAAAGCCTTGGGAGAACCGTAATGAAAATATAAATGGAAACGAGCCGCCTACAATATCGATTTCGAAAGCCCGATCTGGAGATGAGGAATCGCAACCCGTCCAAAGGAGCTCTTCAACGGACTCTCCCACCTTGGGTCCAGTCGATGGTTTAAGTGGCTTGGTCCGACAACATTTGCGGAATGACAGCGGCGCTTCTTCAGTATACGGAGCTTCTTCCCCAGGCCTGGAGTTCCATACAAATCCGCCGCCGCCAACTTCAAACCCTTACAGCGCCAAGAGCAACCCCTGGGAAATAAATGATTGGGACCAAGATAGCCATAGTCAGTCAAACGGCATCAACCATGTTCCCTCTGACCTGGCAATTAATACCAACTCTTATGGTGTTTCAACATATTCAACGCCCCCTAAAGCTAAAGTGAACTCGGAGAATAATGAAGAAAGCCACAATCTGTCATGGGAAGACGAAATGGCGCAACGTCACAAAAGGAATAACAGTACGGAGACTCAAAAAGAACAAGTAGACTTTACGAACAAGCTCGCCTCAGCTCGCAGACGGGTTCAGGAAAATTTGAAGAGCTTCGCCGAATCTGACAGCCGGTCAACCAGCCCAGGGCCCGGTACGGACTATGAAAAAGAGTCAGCTTCTTCAAAAAGTAACCCAATGAGCTTACTCCGAACGAAACCCAGCCGGGACTCAATTATAGCCAAGTCTAAGAACAGCCAATCGAAGGCAATGAAAATGCTAGGAATCGGCAATTCTGCCCCAAGTAATTCATCTCCTGGGAAGCAGAAATATGACGACGGCCTTTGGAAGCAAGAGGAAGAGGAAATGCTCCGCGGCGTAAAGTCACCAAGAAATCCTCCACCAATGAAGGCATATCGCCAAGCTAGAAGAGATGCGCAAAGAGATCGCGAACGTCAAGTCCTCTTAAGGCATCGGAATGGGGGAACCAGGAGCTCAGGTGATGATGAAGAAGCTGCTTCCGAACCTGCTCCTGGAGCTGCTTCTGTACTTGCCAAAGCACAGGCACGGTTACGCCAGCATACCCAGGAGAGGGAGATAGAGTCCGAGAGAAAGGTCGAGCTACGCGCTCCAAGTGAGGAGAGCAAGAGTAGTGCAACTACAGCACGTTCAGGGTCAAGGCCGCCTTCTAGAAGTGCTCGTGACCGATCCGGTTCAGATACGTCTGGGGGATCGAAAGGCCGTAATGGCAAACACCGTGATGACCTAGCAAGAGCCATGGCTGAGGGTCATAGTAGCTCAGCTCAAGGATTCTTTGAAGAAGCTGCCTCGACTCGTGGACCCACAAAGTCTCCAGCCTCGACGTATTCACCACCCACTGCCTCTCCAGGACAATTCCGAGCTGTGAGGTCAGGAAGTGATAGTAATTCCACTCACACAGGATACTTCGACAATCAGCAACCTCAGTCGGTCCAAAACAGTCCTCAAATAGACAATGGAACATTTCCAAGGCCATCTCCAATCACGCCATATGCCGAAAATCGAACTCCTACACTTTCTCATCCTTCACCACTCCCGTCAGGAAACAGTACGCCAACATCACAAGGTTTCCAGAGCCAGGGTCGCATTCCCCCCCATCTTAAACGAATCGTCAATAAGTCGGACATCTCTGAACCATCATTAGTGTCGAAAACATCACATATTGTCACTGTTGACCTGCCGGCTGGTGCGTCTCTGCAAAACGGTATCCATTCTGCTCCGCCGCTCCCTACGATGGATCCGCGAAGACGAACAACAACACGGACCCAGACGATGTTCAACGGCCTTATAGGCAGGGGTAATGAGACAGCCTCGACCCCCTCATTACCCTCGGGAGCGTATTTCGAAGAGACGAGCACATTTTCTGCAGATGAATCTGAGCAAAAGCCCAAGGCACGGCAAAAGATTCGAAAGATCTCGAGTGAAGGTGGTAACCTTAATGGCAGAACTCGACAGGTATATGGTGCTGCAAGTCCAGCAGTTCCTACCTTTTCTGTAGGAAACACCAACGAGATCAATATGTTCTAGTACCACGACTCCGCCAGGCGTGGAATCCACAAACCCTTTCCTACCATTTTAGAATTTTTACCTGCAACACTGCGATCCTATTTTTGTATAATCTATTTGAGCTAGGCCCTTTAATCCGGATGGCAGCTAAGATGGCGTAACCAAAAGTTTTAAGGGATGAAGCTTAAGATTCGAAATAACTGGTAACTATAAATCACGCGGCCATGTGTTCCTACTACAGCTGTTTCCTACGAGGTACTAGAGTTGTCCTCTCTATGTGTATTTTAGTGGCACAGCGGGTCCTGCGTTGCTGAGATTTCATAGTGAGGAATCGTGCAGGAGGAATATACTGTATTATCATGACTGGCTGCATAAGCAATGAAGCAGTCCATGGACCATCTTGAGTATAGCTGAGAGTGGCAAAATTATCTGGTCACATATGGAAATGAAAATTGACATTAAAGTAGCTTCTCGTTCAGAAAATGCTTCACACGTGACAAGAAATTATGAAACATCTTATTCTATTTGTTTTCTCAAGCAAAGGAAGACGATCCTGACCGCCTTCTGAAAATGCAAGATTGACCTCTGAAGTCAAGCAGATGAATCTCGAGATGTTCTCCAAGTTTACTCAAACCCGCCGTTAGGGATCAATCTAAGAATATAACATCGGTGATCAAAGAATCGCGCCATGCAGAGTCCGTAGACTAATCATTTCGGCGCGGATAAATATATCGGTGAGAGCCTCTGATTCGAGAAGAATAACTACTTCGACAGGAATGCACGCTTTGATAAGAGGATCGGTGGTAGTTGAAGTAGTGTTAGCTAACGTTTCATTGATTCGTTTCCTGCATACGACGCCCACCGCGGCATCTGTACAGGCCTTCAAAGCTTTCTGCGACTCATCGTGCAATTCCATGGATTATAACAGCGATGTCAGTCCTCGTTGTTACCTTCTTTGCGCTGTGGCAAGCCTGTATGTGGTAGCTAGGCATAGAGAGTATATTAAGAAGCCTTGGGTTTTTTCTTATCACTCCAGTAGAAGAGATGAGGGGGCAACCGGTCTGACGGGCAACCGGTCACCCTCGCTAAATTCGGTCTCGACAGCCCTAAAACTTAGGCACAACATCACTAATTTCTAGCAGTGTAGTCTCCAGGTCGCTAAATTTTGAAATTTAGCAAGGGTGACCGGTTGCCCCGTCATCTTTTCTAAGGAGCATCCCTTAATTTGGAAGGGGGAATACGTCTTCAGTTTACCTCGGATTACATAGGCAAAAGGGCTTTTCAGTATGACTTGGGTTGGGACGCTAGATAATCGTATCAAAAAGCTCACACTTGTTTCAACTTCGTGATTACAGGATCGTATCTTAAGATGTGAATAGATCTGTAAGGTAGAGTTTACACATTAGAGCCTAAGACTTCGTAAAAGATTATACGGAGCGGGTCCATCTGGACCAATGCGTATCTTATTGGCATCGTAAGTTCAAGGAAAAGAGACATCATAACAAGAATTTCGATTCGGAGGAGAAGAGGAAAATGATGTTCCATGGCCATGCCGGACGAACCTCTCCGTGATTGGCGCCTAGATCTCACTTAAGGAGGTGATAAAATGCTCTGACGTCTGTGCACGGGCCAAGAAGCCATCTGGCAGCAGGGCCAAAAGTTAATCACTCCCTTCAAGCTCCAAACTCCGCAATCCTTTCCATTTCTTTTCTCACAACCAATATGCGGCATCTCGAAGCACTAGTGCTTTTAAGCACCACAGTAGCCTTGGTCCTAGGGGTCGAACCCTCCCGGCCTCGAGGCGTTGGTCCAGAATGTAAGCACTCCCCCAAACCACCCACGAGAGCAACATCTCGGCACCATTGAGCACCACTGACCCTCTCCACAGTCGCGAAATTCTACAAATCTAAAGAGACCTTCCAATGCATCTCTGCGCCCTCCATCATCCTTCCCATCTCCGCCGTCAATGACGACTACTGCGACTGCCCCGACGGCTCAGATGAGCCGGGCACTAGCGCCTGCACCTTCCTCTCGCCCTTATCTCCGCCACAGCCCGTTCCCGGGAGTGCTTCTGGGACAAGCAACGTGACAGTGGCGCTGCCGGGGTTCTACTGTAAGAATAAAGGGCATGTGCCGGCTTATATCCCGTTCACGCTCGTCAATGACGGGGTGTGCGATTGGGAGGTGTGCTGCGATGGGAGTGATGAGTGGGCTGGGGCTGGGGGCGTGAAGTGCGAGGATAAGTGTGCGGCGATGGGAAGGGAATATAAGAAGAAGGAGGCAGGGAAAGAAAAGGCTGCTTTGGCAGCGGGGAAGAGGAGGGCGGAGTTGGTTAAGGAGGCGGCAGATATTAAAGTGGGGTTAAAACAGAAGATAGACGCGCTTGGTAGGGAGATTCAAGACTTGCATGTTAAGGAGCATGACGCGAAGAGGAAATATGACGATGTCGAGAGGAGAGAAAGAGGAAAAGTTATCAGTGGAGGGAGTAAGAAGGCGTCTAAAGTCACCGTTCTTGCTGGGTTGGCGAAGAGGAGGGTCGAGGAGTTGAGAGAGGCGTTGGTAGAGACCATCCAGAAGAGGGACGCGGCGAGGGAGAAGGTGAAAGAGCTAGAAGGGATTTTACAGACCTTTAAGGAAGAGTACAACCCGAACTTCAATGATGAGGGCGTCAAGAGGGCTGTCAAGGCTTGGGAGGATTATGCAGCGGCAAGAGACTCTGGAGAGCCAGATGTAGCTGCAGCAGAGCGCGATATCGACGAGATCTCAAAGCCGGACAGCGAAACAGAGGGAATCAATTGGGCCGAATGGGAAACGGAGGAGGAGAGCGACGTTGACGTCCGTAAGTAGAACTAGTGCCTGCTAACGACTTAATCTAACAACAAATCCCAGTCTACCGGTTCGAGGAATACCTCCCAACCTCCATCCGCAGCTGGGTACACACCAAACTTAGTGACCTCCGCGTCCTCCTGATTGAAAATGGCATCCTGGCCGACAACGCCAATTCAGGCACTGAATCCCGTCTCGTTACCACTGCCCGCGAAGCCCACCAAGCCGTCGAGAAAGATCTCAACAACAGAAAGTCTCAAGTCGACGACCTCACTGCCGACCTCGAGAAAGACTACGGCCCTGACGACGTCTTTCTCGCGCTCAAAGACCAATGTGTCTCCCAAGACTCCGGTGAATACACGTACGAACTCTGCTGGCTATCAAAAACGACGCAAAAATCCAAGAAAGGTGGGGCCCAAACAGGTCTTGGCAATTTCGTTCGCTTTGAGACGGTTGTGGTTGATGAGGAAGTTGGTGCTGATGGTAAGGGGCTGGGGAGCGGAGAGCGAATTGCATTGAAATATGAGAATGGGCAGCATTGCTGGAATGGGCCAAACCGGGCGACGACAGTGATTGTGGCTTGTGCGGAGAGGGATGAGATCTGGAAAGTGGTAGAGATGGAGAAGTGCATTTATCGCATGGAGGTGGGAAGTCCGTCGGCTTGTGAGCCTAACAGAGGCGCGGCTCCTAGAAACAAGGAGGAGTTGTGATTTTGGAGAACTCGTAATGTGAGGTTATGTGTGGCATGGGTTGCATCGCTTGGAATTGGAAAGCATCGGTGTTGGTGTTGGCTATTCGTGAGCTAAACAAAGCCTTTGACTGGGAGGAGATAGATGAAGTCTTGTACAATACGTATAACATAAAAAAAGGTTAAAATCAAAACATCTCATGATTGAGTTTTAAGATCTGGCGCAGCGTATTGATAGTTGCAAGTTAACACATATGATTCTTCTCCACGCGAAGAAATCAACGTTTGAACTCCAGTACGGAGTTCACGTTACGTGAAATATGAGCAGAGAAGCAGAAAGTCCTTGCCAGCATGTGCCATTAATTCTCGAAGATATATTCCCATATAACATAGTCAATTTAAACCAAATAACCAGTGGCCGCTCTCTTTTTCTTACAAATAAAGACCACCGAGCACAGGAGACAATCAAGCCTTCAGCCAGTCTACAGGCAGTAACTTTTGACTACTACTTCTAACTGCCCTATAGAAGTTATTACCCTTTACTTGGGGTATTATATGTAAAAGTTAGCAAAATATATTATAACATCCTAAAAAACAAAAAAAACAAATTTAAGATAACGAATTGTTTTATATTGTGGTGGGGTTTCGTGGTCCCATAAAAAATCACACGATTCTGGACAATAGTTTACCGATAGCTTTGATGTACTTAGTCAGTCCGGGGACCTCGTTCTTATGGACATCCTTTATTGGTCAGGACAGGTTTTACGAGTTGTTGCTACGGCATTCCTGCTATTTTAAGTTTTTATATTATAGCCTTACAAAAAAGATACTGTCCTATATTGAGGAAGCAATGAACCTTAGGTGCATGCGCCCCTGTTCAATCAGACTGACCGGCGGGCATTTCGTTATCCAATCAGTCTAATCAATATTAAGCTATGGATGATCAACCAAGGGTTATTGCTATATCAGTTTCTCGAGGGCGACGATTTCCATGCTGCCCAAATCCCTCATGAATAGGACGATGAATACAGCCTAATAGTGATTAAATTTACGAAATTTTCACAGTCCTCTAAACTAGTGGAAGGGAGAAATTGCGCTTTAGACCTCAATCAGCTGGGAAGGGTTCTATGATCTCATTTGCGTGCATCCTTCTCTCCAAAATTTGAAGATTTATCAGACTGTTCTTCCACCAAAATTAGAGCAGACCGCTACTCTCTGTCCATGCTTCTTCAATACATGGTACCGCGCAACTAGGAGAGCATAAGTGAATAGCTACCTATAAACGTGGACTCTTGCAAATAGAAACTGACCTTATGCAACACATCCTCCCTGGATTGAAAGAGAGAAGATGGAAGGCAGCATCTACAGCTGGTTAAGTCTATCGAGGAGTGTCAAGCCCCGTTTTCGTAATTCTGGTTGCTCGAGTTCCAGGATACATCACGTGCCTTGCGGCTTCGTTGGTGGTGCCGCTTTGCCATCGCGGAAACGGATGCAGCTTAGTAGCATTTGTACAGTATAACTATGTCGTGGTGGATATACAGTACGAGGACGGAATTTAAGCGCACCCAAGCCGACATCGCCAACCCCAATGATCTTAAGTTGTACCCCTTCCCCGCCTTTCAGTCAGCCACAGATCGACAAATGTCTACCTGGGTTTAACGTGGTAGGTTACCGGCTTTAGGAAAACACAGCCACCTGTCAGCCAACGTTTACAGTTGCCAATACAATGGTACCACTGCCATAGATCTGCAAGGTACGATACAAAAATAGGGCTAAAACATTCTACACGAAAGACTAGGATCTAGAATATACTTAGTTCCCGTTACTCGGTCCGACTTTGGCTGAAATGAGTGGGCTCCTATCGTTTTAGCTTCCATGAAATTGGTCGCCTTGAGCTCTGTGTTGCTCAGAGCATCCTAGGCTAAGAAACATCAATACCATGGTTTAACTTTATGCAGCTGTTGTACAGCCGCCGCCGACGCCATTGTCGTTCAGCATCAGGTGTTGGTACGGGTGTAAACTTATGATGCTCCATTTTTCTTCGTGATACCTTCAGCCAGCTAGCAAATATGTGTACTGATGAGAAAGGGAGTTGTGCAATCAAAAAATATAGTGCTCATTTCGGGGAAGCCGTATTGACCTCATGAAGTTTTGTAAGATTTTCTATAAAGACCACGGCCTTTTTCACCTATCTCTTGTACCTTTCATCTTGATCTTCATCGCGTTTAGAATTCAAATAGACATTGCATCAACTTAAAGTCATTCGAAAGCATTAAGCTTTCATCTCTATATATTTCTATCATTGAGTAATTTGCAACCATCTTCATAATGCATTCCGTCAAGTCAACCATTGCCGCTATGGTATCGCTCCTGGTCAGCTCAAGGTGAGTATTCCAAACCACAAAATCATTGCATGTATACTGAGAGAATGACGCAGCATCGCTCAAGGTCCGCCATCAAACTGCTACCAAACCTCGACCACCCAGGCTGGAGGAACCGTTGTCGGATTTTGTATGTGCTCGAGCACTACTGACACCTCCGTCCCGTCCGCCGCAACAGTCTTCAAGACCTTCCCAAGCACCACTACAACCGTTTTCCCAACCACCGTTACTATTACCACGTCCTATGTCACCAGCTACATTACCACTACCCCGGTCTCCACGACGGAGACTACCTCCTATATTCTCCGAGGAACGGCATGCTTCCCTTCGGATGCATACGAGTCGGACTCCCCTTATCAGTCCGCTTCCCCTGCTTCTTAATCCGCCTGCTGCGAGTCTTCGCAATGATGGCCGCATGAAGATGGCTTCGGCAAAGTTCATACGACGGTCGGACTCGAGATAGAGAGGACAGTATCTTGCAAGTGGCGGACTTGAACAGCAAAGGCATCTTCAGGAGAGATTTATCAACACGCTTCTTTTTGTTTTGTTCAAGCATTTGCATTCGCGGTTCAAGAGCATAGGTCTTTGACAGCAGACAAGAATTTCCTCACGGCGTATTCAGTTTTATAATTTTGAATCTAGATATAGAGTTCTGTGGGATAAATTAGCTGACCAGTTACTTTCTATTGATTTTTTTTTTATCTGATTTAGACTCGAAAGGGAGCTAGTCTTATATATCGCAATCCAGTTGCAAGTACAAATAAGCCGTGGGAATGTAACAGCAAATAACTAGAGATAACCTCAACTACATATGATCTAGGCCGTCATTTGCAGTTATTCGGGCTCTTCTCCCTGTTAAGTATAAAGAGCGCTGGATGCGAGAGGTTAGTTCCTTTCTTCTCCCTCAGCTATTTAGAAAGCCAATATATGTATCTCTCCGTGCGTTACTTTCAGGATGCCAATATCAGCCGAGGCAAGAGTGGATTCGTCTAGTAGATGCAGCATTAAATTCTATAAGATCTAGTTCCCACATTACTCAAACAATGCAAGCTAGATAGGCCTTTCATGGTACACTCCCTCAAAAATATGTGCAAGTGAAAGAATTAAGCCCTTGCTCTTCTCCTCCTCTTAATGACCCTACCCATCCTATCAACTACCAGCTTGCCTCTATGCCTGAACCCCACTTTCAGCTCGTCATCCACCACAGCTGCCCTCCCCAGCGCGAGTTCCTCAAGACTCTTACTCGGGACCTCATATCTTCTAAACGGTCGCCTTCTCCTGCTTGGCCTGCGCCTTCTCCTTCCTCCCCTTCCTCTTCCCCCGCCGGTGCCGCCATCACTCTCTCCGCCGCTGATTTCGTCAACGTCTGAGCCGCGTGCATTCTGGACTTCAGGGATCCAGGCCCAAGCGAAGAGAGCGCCAAGGAACATGGCGAAAGAGAAGCCTATGAGTACCCACGCGAGAGAGATTGAGTTGGGGCTATTGAGCGGGATGGAAGGGAGGAAGGCTTGGACTATTATACTGGCGAGTTTGCCCGAGGCTGCAGAGATGCCGTGGCAGGTGCCTCTATAGCGAGTTGGAAAGATCTCGGCAGGAATCTGGAGTAGTTGTTAGTTATACGTATATGTGGTGGGAGGGAAAGGAGTTTAATTGTGGAGATGGGAGATTTACGATAAAGGTAAGGGTGTTTGGCCCTAAAGAGACGGATTAGCGGCTTTATGGACACGTAAGACTGGCATGTTTGGAGAAACTCACCTAGATTAAATAATAGCTGGCATAACACGTAAAAGACTATTGTTAGTGCGTGGAGATCAGAGTTTGCAGCAACTGTATAGCTTCCTCCGGCAACTGCGAACAAAACAGCTATGCCTATAAACGACCACATGAGCCATGCCCTTCGAGGTACATAATCGATGAGTTTTATGATAATCAGGCTTCCTAGCAATGATCCTACTGAAATTGTAATAATTGATCGAATCCCATCTTGCCTGAGTGTTTCGTATATTGACAAGTTCCCATCAGTGGGATTTTGCCAAATCGGCGAGGTACTGGCCAAAGTCGTATTTGTGACAGGTTGAGAGGACCAGATCTGCGCAATTACACGTGGGTTGTTGATTCCAAGCCCATAGAAGGCGAAATCTAGCAAGAACCAACAGAAGGCTGTACCCATAAGGTACTTTATGTTACCTTGCTTGATGAAGAAGTTAACAAGTTCAGAGCGTGAGAACGGGTCGGGTAATTCCATCTCTTCGTCGTCATCGTCGTCGTCGTCTTCTTTTTCTTCCTCATCATTGCCAACTACTTCTCCTTCGCCTATAT
>Ga0335075_10018678_pt1 | contig 10277 bp, 14 predicted proteins | sample Lox_Sample_24_FD_206723 | JGI IMG/M metagenome (GOLD analysis project Ga0335075, IMG submission 206723) | Soil microbial communities from Loxahatchee National Wildlife Refuge, Florida, United States - Lox_Sample_2.4 | ecosystem: Environmental > Terrestrial > Soil > Wetlands | place: USA... | reverse complement strand
TCGTCGACCTGATGGACGCACTACGCCGCAGCGCAGAAGAAATGCGGGGACGCCAGCCGTCCGGCGCCCGCCCTGGCGCCCGCGGCAAGACCGGAGGACGCAAGAGGGGCTGGCGCGTGGCCAGCCGGCGGCCAAGCAAGTCGCATCAACCGCGGATTGCTGGGCACGGTCTATGAGCGGGGCGCGAGATGGCGGACGCAGCGCCCCCGACGAGAACTCCTCAAATGGGAAGGATGAGTCTCATGACCAACCAGCTTGAGGGCCGCCGGATCGCGTTCATGGCCGCCAACGAGGGCATGGAGCAGGTGGAATTCGTCAAGCCCTGGCAGGCGGTCAAGGAAGCAGGCGGCATCCCGGAACTGCTCTCCCCCAAGCCGGGTCAGGCCCAGGCCTTCAACCACCTGGACAAGGGCGACACGTTCCCCGTGGACCGGGCCATCGCCGACGCGGACCCTCGCGATTACGACGCCCTCGTCCTGCCCGGCGGCGTCGCTAATCCCGACCAGCTGCGCATGGTGCCGGAGGCGGTGGAGTTCGTCCGCTCGATGTTCGCCGCAGGCAAGCCAGCCGCGGTGATCTGTCACGGGCCGTGGACCGTGGTGGAAGCGGATCAGGTGCGTGGCCGGACCCTGACGTCCTGGCCGAGCTTGCAGACCGACATCCGCAACGCGGGCGGGACATGGGTGGACAAAGAGGTGCAGGTCTGCGCCAACGGTCCCAACGTGCTGGTGACCAGCCGTAAGCCTGATGACCTGCCGGCCTTCTGCCAGCAGTTCGTCACCGAGTTCCAGCGGCAGACCCAGTCGGCCTGACGACGCCCTCCTCGAGCGGCTACGCCCGGATGTCTGGGTCAAGGCGGCGACTACGCGGGGGGCGAGTACGGCCACCGGCGCCTGCATGACCTGGTAACGGCCAGGCTCAGGGCGTGGCTGGCAACCAAGGACTGCGCCCAGCTGGAGCTGGATGCCGCTCGGGGCGATCAGGCTAACCGACTCGCTGGCCTCGCGGCGCCCGCCGCCCGCGCCGCGCATGCCTGACGGCTCCGCTGGCCAGAATCCCCGCCGCCACGGCTCCCGCGAGTGCCCATGCGTAGGCAGGATTAGCGACCCACTGGCCTGGCGCGGTCAGACGGCCCGCGCTTTCCCGCTGCCGTATCGCTTGCCGGGCGACGGCGAACAAGCGGCAGGCACCGGCTGCCGCCAGCCAGCCGACAGCGCCTATGTCATGCCGAGCACCGCCGCGGCCAGCAAGGCGAAGCAGCCCGACAGGCCGAGGAGGGCGGCGGTGAGCAGCCCCAGGCCGTCCGTGCTGAACTGCCGGGCATGCGCGGTCAGGGGGACCCTGACCGTCGGGCGTTGCCTCCTACCGCACAAAACCACAAGCAAACGCGCGGCACCGCCGCACAGGCAAAAAACCAGGAAAAAGCCGGAGGAAGCAGGCCGTCCACCAAGGCGCATGCGCCCGCACCGCCGCGTACGGGCTAGTCGCTGCGCGCCTGCCGGGTCTGGCGCTCATTCGCCTTCTGGATCGCCGCCGCCAGCTCCTTCTTGCTCATGGATGACCTGCCCCGGATGCCAAGACGGCGGGCGACGGATTTCAGGTGTTCTTTGCTCGCGTTCAGGTCGACGCCCCCATAGCTCTCGTCCGAAGTATTCCGCAGGGCCACCGACTGCGGGTCCGAGGGACCCTTGCGCCCACCCTCTTTAGGCTCCCAGTGGTCACCGACCTTTTCGAAACTGTGTTTCAGCGCACCGTACGCGGTCCGATGAGATCGCTCGCCTTCTCCAAACTCCTGGACCGCTGAATCATGTGCCTTGATCCACGTGTCCTGCGCCTTCTTCGGTGACCGGCGGAGAGTTGAAGGTAGCTCTTCACCGGCTGGCATCGAGTCATCACCTCCCAGTCCCTCGTGTGCCATCGGCCTGCCCCCTGCACCAGCGCCTGCCTCCGGGCCCATGATGCATACGCGCAGGTAGCCAAGGGCATGGGCCAGCAGCCTGGATACGTGCATCTGCGACATGCCGAGTCGGCCCCCGATCTCACTCTGGCTCATGTTGCCGTAGAAGCGCATCAGCAGGATGCGCTGCTCGCGCTCGGGCAGCTCCGCCATGTGGGCCCGGACAGCCTGTATGTCGAGGGCGAGTTCCAGCCGCGGATCCTCGGCGCCAAGGACGTCCGCCAGGTTCGACGCAGTATGTCCGCCAGGCAACGGCGCGTCCAGGGAGAACGTATGGAAGGCCAGCTCCGCACGCCGGGCGTCGAGCAGCTCCGCATCGCTGACAGTGAGGTGCTGCGCAAGGTCGCGGTCCCCGGGCGTCCGCAAGAGTTGCTGCGTGAGATCGGCCCTGGCGTGACGTATCTCAAGCTGCAGTTCCTGGACGGAGCGGCCGACATGCACCTGCCAGCGGTTGTCGCGGAAGTGGCGCTTGATCTCACCCACGATGCACGGCCGCGCGAAGGCCGCCAGGTTACTGCCAATCTCAGGGTCGAAATTGCGGATCGCCTTGAGCAGGCCCACGTAGCCGACCTGCATCAGATCCTCCTGCGACTCAGGGCTGTCCCAGTAGCGTCTGACGCAAGACCTCACCATCGACTGATAGCGCTCGACCAGCAGCTCGCAGGCCGAGTTTCGCGCCTGGCTGGCGTCTGGCAGTGACTGGACCAGGCCGAGGAGTTCCAGATCGCCGCGCTGCTGCAGTCGGCTGGACCCAGGCGCGGTCGGGCACGTCTGCGTAATCGTCACCGGTGAACAACTCCAAACGGAACCCAGCGCGACAACTCGCCTGGCGGCCGTAAAGACGCCGACGACATGCTGGCCAGTACCAACGGTGGCGAGCGTCATCACTGATCACGGCATCGTTTTGACTCGCCGGTCTTGCCCCCTCATGCGGATCGACGTCCTGAGCCTGCCAGCAGCGGTAGCGGCCCGACATCACGCGATCGAGTAGGATTCGCCAGCCAGAACGGCCAGGCGCTCGCCTGTCGCACCGCCTCCCCGCGGCTCTGACCAACGCCCCGCACCGGCGAACCGGCACGCTTGCCACCGCCGATGCTGTTTGGGCGGCCAGTCTTCGGGTAAAAGGCCGACTCGCTACTCGCAGCAGCCGGGTGTTTCCCGGCTTCCGAGAGACGGGGGAAAGCGCCAATGACCTCACCGTCCGCGCAGCAGCCACCGCCCCAGCATCAGGAGTACCCGGGGCGCTCCGCTGACATGGAACCCGCGCCCCGCGATGAAATGCGCGATTACGAGGGGCGAGGCTTGCTGTCCGACCGGCACGCACTGATCACCGGCGGTGACTCAGGCATCGGCCGCGCGGTGGCAGTCGCCTTCGCCAAGGAGGGCGCGGACGTCGCCATCGCCTATCTGTCCGAGCAGGAGGACGAGGACGCCCAGCACACCGCTGAACTGGTCGCGCAAGCCGGCCACCGGTGCGCGACGATCCGGGCGGACCTCGCTGTCGAAGGCAACTGCCAGCACGCGGTGGACCGCACTGTGGCCGAGCTCGGCGGCCTGGACCTGCTGGTCAACAACGTTGCCACCCAGCAGCCGGTGAAAGATCTCACCGAACTGAGCAGCTCCCAGTGGGAGCGCACGTTCCGGGTCAACGTGTTCAGCTACTTCTGGGCCACCCGGTCATCGCTTCCGCACATGCCCGACGGTGGCTCGATCGTCAACACGTCGTCCATCAACGGGCTGCGGGGCAACAAGACCCTGATTGACTACTCGGCCACCAAGGGCGCCATCCTCGCCTTCACCTACTCGCTCGCCCAGGCACTGCAGAAACGCGGCATACGAGTCAATTGCGTGGCTCCCGGGCCGGTCTGGACGCCGCTGATCCCCTCGACGTTCGAGGAGGAGAGGGTCAGCCGGTTCGGCACCCAGGTGCCGATGGGGCGGGCCGCTCACCCGGACGAGATCGCACCGTCGTACGTGTTCTTCGCCGCGGGCAGGCTGTCCAGCTACTACTCCGGCGAGGTGCTCGCGCCGATCGGAGGAGAGACCCTGCCCGGCTAACGGGCCGGCCGGCGCGCGGGATGCCAGGTGCGGGCGGGCCGGGTCCGGGTTGGCGCGGCGAGCCTATGCCTCGACCCTGGACATCAGCTTCGACGTCCGCGGCGGCCTGCTGATGCGGCAGATCCACCACTGGGCCGCGCTGCTGTTCGTCGCGGCCATCGCCGTCCACATGATGCGGATCTTCTTCACGGGCGGGTTCCGCAAGCCGCGCGAGGCCAACTGGATCATCGGCGTTGCCATGTTCGCCTTGGCCGCGGCCGAGGGATTCCTCGGCTACTCGCTGCCCGACGACGCGCTGTCCGGCACAGGGCTGCGGATCGCCGAGGGCGTGCTGCTGTCCATCCCGGTCGTCGGCACCTACATCACGTTCTTCCTGTTCGGCGGGCCCTACCCGGGTGAATACATCATCCCGCGCTTCTACATCTTGCATGTGCTGCTGATCCCAGGACTGCTGCTCGCGCTGATCACCGCGCACCTGATGATCATCTGGCTTCACGGGCACACGCAGTGGTCGGGCAAGAAGGAACGTGACGACACTGAGGTCGGGAACCCGCTCTACCGGGTCTTCATGGTCAAGACCTGCGCTGTGCTCTTCTTCACGTTCGCCGCGCTGGCGATTGCCGGAACGTTTGCGCAGATAAACCCGGTCTGGCTGTACGGGCCGTACAGCGCCGAGCATCTGGGCATAGTCCTGCAGGACCTGGTCTGGGGCCTGCGCTTCGGCTTCTTCGTCTTCCCCGCTGTCGCCTTCTTGGCGACCAGGTACGCCTGCCTGGGGCTGCAGCGCCACGATCTGCGCACCCTCGCCCGGGGGTCGAGCAGGGGCTCATCATCCAGGCGCCGGACGCGGCTTCGTCCCGGCGACCCGTGCGCTGACCGAGGAGGAACTGGCCCGGCTGGTGACCCGCCGCCCCGAGCAGCTACGGGCAGCCGGGCGAGCCCACCGGCGAAGCCGGGCAAGACGGCCAGGCCGGGCAACACGGCCAGGCCGGCCGCGAAGACGGACACAAGTAGGATGGTCGGCCGGCCGCCGCGCCGAACATCTTCGACACGCCCGGTACAACACCACCTGAACTAATTGGATGTCGGCTTACCGGCTTGGTGGCAGCGATCGGGTAGCTGCCGTTCGAAAAAGTGCCATTGATCTTCCTGTAACTGGGCAGATAACGCAGCTCACCCATTTAGGGCGTGTCAAAGCATTAGTTTGGGCGGCGGATCTCCGGGGTAATCCGCTAGCGACCGCGGGGATGGGGTTTTCCTGACCGGAAGTGCGCGCCTACCGGCATGCGCTTCGGAATGGTGCCTACTGCGCGCAAATACCGAAGCCCAAATAGCGCTGGCCGTAACGGCAGGTTATGTACTTGGCAGATTCACAGCCGAAATGGGCGCTGGCGCCAGGGCGCCAGATGAAGCCATGAGCGGCAACGAGCAGCTCAGGAGAGGCCCGCGGGCGATAGTGAGAGGCAGGTGAGTCGATGACCACGACTCCGGTACATCAGCGATCGACTTACATCGAGCGGCCATCACCGACCGGGCTGGCCGAGGTCGTTGACCTCATCCTGGACAAGGGGCTCGTCATCGACATCTTCGTGCGCGTCTCGCTCGTCGGGATCGAGGTCCTCACCATTGACGCGCGGATCGTGGTGGCGAGCGTTGACACCTATCTGCGGTTCGCCGAAGCGGTGAACCGGCTGGACCTTGCCGAGAACGGGCCGAAAGGCCTTCCTGACCTGGTGGGAAGCCTCCAAGAGGGCGGCGCGCGGTCCAAGACCAGGGGAGCTCTGGAAGGAGTTAAGCAGAAGACCAAGGAAACGCTCGGCGGCCACGACGGTGACGGCGACCGCGGCATCCGGCCCCGCAGGCGCTCACGCGAGGACGAGGACGGATGATGGGCACGACGCGGCCAGGTGCGGGGGCGGCGACTGCCGCGCGGCATGCCGGCATAGCGCCGGAGAGGCGGCCGCCGTGCGGGCCATGCTACGTCTACGGCATCCTCCCGTCGGCTGCCCGCACCCGGACCGGCCTGTGCGGGCTGGGAGACAAGCCCGCCCGCGTGACGTTCATTCGCTACCGCCGCATTGCCGCGGCCGTGAGCGGGGTGCCAGCAGACCGGTCGCTCGGAACGCCGGCCGACCTGCGGGCGCACGCTGGCGTGCTCGACGCGCTGGCCCGGTCGTCTGCGGTGCTGCCGATGCGATTCGGCGGTGTCCTGGCCGACGAGAACGCTGTGGTGACCGAGTTGCTCGAGCCGCACCACGGAGCGTTCGCGGATCGGCTCGACCGGCTAAACGGGCACGCGCAGTTCACAATCAAGGGGCGGTACCTGGGCGACGTCGCGCTACGGGAGGTGCTCGCGGAGCGGCCAGAGGTCATGCGGCTGAACAAGCGGCTGCAAGGACGTGATGTGTGGGCCTGCCGAGAGGAACGCATCCAGCTCGGCGAGTTGGTTGCCCGGGCGCTGGAACTCAAGCGGATGGCCGACACCCAGGTTCTCAGCGTCGCGCTCGCGCCACACGTCGCTGCCGTGGCTGAGCGAGCGCCGGCGTCAGCCGGCACCGCGGTAGACGCGGCGTTCCTCGTGGCGGGGCCGCACCGCCGCGGGTTTGAGGATGCGGCGGAGCGTCAAGGCAAGCTCTGGCAGAACCGGATCCGGCTGCGCCTGGTGGGACCGGTCGCGCCGTATGACTTCGCCCAGCCGCTACAGCGAGGCGAGTAGCGCGTGGGATTGTTCACTGGGCTGCTAATGCTGCCGCTGGCACCCGTGCGCGGTGTCGTATGGATTGCCGAGCAGGTACACGACCAAGCGGACCGCGAGGTCAGCGACCCTTCGGAGATCCACCAGCAGCTCGCGGAACTCGATGAGGCCCGGGCCGCGGGAGGAATCTCGCCACAGGAGTGCGCCGCTGCTGAAGAACAACTCGTGGCCGAGCTGATACGGCTGCGCGGGGGATACGGCGGGCCGCCGGAGATAGGAAGATGACCGGTTCCCGCGGGACAGAGGATGGCCCGGCGGCAGGCCGTCGGCGCGATCCGGCTCGCGCTGATGGCGCGCGCAATAGACCGGCGGGCGAGCCGCGGGACCAAGTGGCCCACGAGGACGGGCACCGACGGCCAGCTGGCGGATTGCAGGCTGCGCGGCGCGCCGCGCAGAGCGTGCTCGACCTGACCGGACACGAGCCAGAGCACGTGGTGTCGCTTGCGCGCGAGGAAGACGGCTGGCATATCGGCGTGGAGGTCGTAGAGCTGCACCGCATCCCGGACACCACCGACGTCCTGGCCCTCTACCAGGTCACGCTGGACCCTCACGGTGAACTCGTCAGATGCGAGCGAGAACGGCGCTATCACCGGGCCAGCACCGAACTCGAGTACTGACCGCACCAGGGAGATTGAGATGACCCAGCAGTGGCGTCCGGCGCCGGCCAGCACATCGCCGATGCTCCAGCGCCCTGAGCCTTCCGACCTCGCCGAAATACTGGAGCGGGTCCTGGACAAGGGCATCGTCGTAGCCGGTGACATCCGCGTGAACCTGGTCGACGTCGAGTTGCTCACCATCCGGCTCCGGCTGCTGATCGCATCCGTCGACCGGGCTCGCGAGATGGGCATCGACTGGTGGGAACACGACCCGACCCTGTCCTCGGGCGCACGCGACCTGGCTGCCGAGAACCGCCGGCTGCGCGAACGGATCGGCGAGCTTCAGGCCAACGGCCGGCCCCCCGCCATCGACGACGGCGAGGAGCCGACGGGTGCCAGAGCGGCACAGCCAGCCGAGCGCGAGAGAAGAGGCAGCGCGCGGCCCATGGCTCAGGGCGGTACTCGAAAGGCGGCACGGCAGCAATGAGTGAAGGTCACGCCACCTGGGTGTACGCGATCACCAGCGACCTGGATTCGGCCGTGCTCGCTGGTATCGAGGGGATCGGCGGCGAGCCGGTCCGTACCCTAGCCGATAACTCGCTGACAGCGGTGATCGGCTCAATCGACGCCGACGCATTCGGCGAAGAGGCGTTTGAGCGCATGCTGTCCGATCCTGGCCAAGTAGAGGTGCTGGCCCGCGCCCACCACCGGGTGGTCGAGGTGGTCGCGGGAGGCAGCCCCGTGCTCCCGCTGCGGCTGGCCACTGTCTACCGCAACGACGACAGGGTACGGGCGCTGCTGAAGCAGCGGCAGGCCAGATTCGCCGAAACGCTGCGCTGGCTCACGGGCCGCGGCGAATGCGGCGTCAAGGTCTGGGCGGACCCGGCAGCTCTGGCCACCGGGCGCACAGGCGGTGAGCCAGCGCCTGCGGCGCCGGACCCGGGCCCCGCGGCCGGCGGATCGCACAGGCCTGGTCACGGCGCCGGCGCAGCGTACCTGTCGCGGCGCCGAGCCCAGCTTGAGGCACGTGCCGATGGTCGGTTGCGGGCCGCGCAAAGGGGCGAGGACATCCACGGCGCGCTCACCGGCCGGGCGGTCGCCGCACGGCAACACCCGCTCCAGGACCCGAGGCTGGCCGGGAATCAGGAGCTGATGGTGCTCAATGGCGCCTACCTGGTCGACGCTGCGCGCATGGACCAGTTCGCCGCGTACGCCCGCGCGGCAGTTGCTGACCTCGCGCGATTCCGCCTGGATATCACGGGCCCGTGGCCGCCGTACTCGTTCGCCGACGGCCCGGACGGTTGACGATGCCCGTTCCATGCGGCGCTGATATCGCTACCCGCACACCTCATCCACAAGTTGCTCTAGTCGACCTGCTCGACCGTGTGCTCGCCGGTGGAGTGGTCATCGTGGGTGACGTCATCTTGTCCATTGCCGACGTCGAGCTGGTCCGGATCTCGCTCCGGGCACTCATCGTTGCCATCCGCGCCGAAATGTGCGCGCCCAGCAGGGCGGAAGAAGATGACGGCCGGGCGTCATGAATCAGGCTTCCAAGGGCGCGGCGAGGGCTCCCGGCCAGCGACCTGATCCGGACGCTGTCGCGCTCCCGGTGCCCGTGCTCGGCGGGAATATTGCGCTAGACCGTGAGTCCGCAGAACGAAGCCTGATCGCCCTGGTGTTGACCGTTGTGGAGCTATTGCGCCAGCTGATGGAGCGCCAGGCCATCCGCCGGGTGGAGCAGGATGATCTATCGGACGAGCAGGTGGAGAAAATCGGGTCAACGCTTATGGCTCTGGATGACCGGATAAATGAGCTGTGCGATCACTTCGGGCTGAGCCTCGACGACCTCAACCTCGACCTTGGACCACTGGGCCCGTTGCTCTAGGTGATCCTGGCGCGGGCGTCCTGACCCTGGTCTTCGCGGTCTGCTGGAGTTCTCCGGCCTGGGGATCCCCGAGACCGGCCGCGGCGAGTTCATCGCGGCCCGGCGCGGCGGCGTTCGCCGCCGGCGCGCTGAACGGGCTGTTCAGTTCGGTGGCGCCGGGTTTCACCGTGGCCATGCTGCATAAGCCGAACCACGCGGTAGCGGGCACGACCACGGTCGCGGGGCTGCAGCGGTAACCCGGTGGTCGTGGTCAGCCACGACGCCGTAACTCGGCAAGTGCTGGTGGCGTTCGATGCCGCGCTGGGGGATCCCGATGAGCTTCCCGACTAGCCTAGGCGCACTCGCTCCAGCCTGGCCTGCCTGGTCAAGCGCGCGCCGTAGCGTCCGGGCCTGCCCCCGTCGCGGGCAGCCCGGACAGCGCCGCGGCCAGGTCGGGGAAGATAGCGAACAGGTCGCCGAGTCCGATGATCTCGAAGACCCGCAGCACAGCGTGGGCCTTGACCACCAGCCGGATCCCGGCACCACCCGTGTGAGCGTGCTTGCGCGCCGCGATAAGTTCTCTTGCGCCGCTGGTGTCACAGAATGTGGTCGCCGTCATGTCGGCGATCAGCATGATTGCGCCCTGGTCGGCAACCGAAACCAGCTCCTGGCTGATCTGCTGGCTGTTCGAGACGTCGATCTCTGGCGGCAGCGTGACGACCGCCCAGCTGCCCAGCCACTTTGTCGGGCACGGCATCGCTCCCACAACCAATCCAGGACCTGGAACACGACGGGCGTATGGAACCCGTATTGATTATTCCCCAGACGGAGCGGCTGCGCGCTGCTGCGCGGAATGGCATCAGCCCCGTTACCGGTGGCGGCGGTGACCGTTGGCGGCCGCGGTCTCACGTGGCCAGTAGCGGAGCTGGCGGCACTGGCCCAGGAAGGCAGCGGGATCGGAGGCCCCGTTCCCGAATTCGATGAACCCGTCGTCCATGCGCTGGTCGATCCCGGTCGCCTCGAACAGTGGCGCGGCCTCGCGCACGT
>Ga0335075_10018677_pt1 | contig 10278 bp, 10 predicted proteins | sample Lox_Sample_24_FD_206723 | JGI IMG/M metagenome (GOLD analysis project Ga0335075, IMG submission 206723) | Soil microbial communities from Loxahatchee National Wildlife Refuge, Florida, United States - Lox_Sample_2.4 | ecosystem: Environmental > Terrestrial > Soil > Wetlands | place: USA... | reverse complement strand
GCGAACAACTGTATGGGGTCCGGCTGCGGGAATGTCAGGACGCTTTGCATCGCAGGCGCCCCAGTGACAGCCCCATACCGTGTAGGGTGACCAGAAGCGCGCGGCGACGCCCGTAGAGAAGGCTCAGTGCTCCAGCGGCATGATCGGGGTGGGTGCCGGTGCATTCGCTCCCGGCGAGAAGGAGTACACGAAGAGAATCATGCCCGACAACGAGCCTGATCGGTCAACGATGGGGCTATCGCGGATCGTATCGTCAAAATGCGTGTAGCCCACCCCGGCCCCCAATAGCCAGTTGTCCGATACCGGTATCGAGTAGCCCAGCCGAGCCGTGGGATTGATCGCAGAGCCCGGAGAGTACGCGGGTCGGCTCGGTAAGGATTCCGCCGGACTGACGCCGTAGTAGTAATGGGTGAGGCTCGCACTTTCCCACGTCACACCGATCGCGGGCGTGAGTCGGCCGGCGCCGAGTACGATTGGATAGGAATACCTCACCCGAAGTTCGGTGCCATTGTTCCGATCCAGGATGTCATGCAGCGCGGCAAAGAAGGTATCGCCCCAGGGCTCGCGCATTGACAGACTCATGCTGGCGTCGATCGTCCACTCACGCGTTTGAATTCCGGCCAGCGCCGGTGAATCGCTCGCCCTCAACCGATTCAACTGCGGCACCAGCCCAAAATTCAACGTGTAGGTGTCGCTTTGGGCCGCGACCACGCCTCCCTCGGTGCCGGAAATGAAAAATGGACCCGAGCGGTAGCTGATCAGCGGAACGACATTGGTCTGGCGATGATACCCGATGTAGCCAGGGTCCACCTCGATCAACCCCGCGCCAAGACTCAAGCCCGCCTTCGGAACACCGCGCAGCGCCCCAGGCGGATTGTCGCGACCCATCTCGGCGGCGTTCCAATCAGCACGATCGAGATACCCCTTGTGGTCCTTATCCGCCTTCTCGAAGCGCTTCCGCAGACGCGCTTGCTGCTCTCGCGGACTCAGGTGCTTGAACTTCTGGGCAGCGCTGCCCGTCGCCGCCATCAGCCGGCTGGTCGCGTAGGTCTCGAATTCCTGAAGCGTCACGCGACCATCGTGATTGACATCCGCCTGGTCAAAGCTCGATCGCGTCTGAGAGTGAGCGGCGCCGGTAGCAGCGAACAGTATCACGCAGGCGAGCGCCGCCGCCGTCATTGCAAGGCGGCGGACGCGATCCGCGTCTGCCGGCAGGGCGGGCATTCGTTCGATGGCAGTCAAATCGCGGCGTAAAAAATGCAGTCTCCGACGGGTGAGCGCGAGACCTTTCACGGCATCTCCTGGAGCAGGCGGCCACACTGATACGTATTGCCACGCAGAATCCCCCTGCAGATCGATGGCGCGGGAGCAATCGATAATCGGGCGATTGCCGCGCAAATAAGCCTCGAGAGCGCGCCCGGCGGGACAGGCCGCCGCGCACGCCCGGCGTCAGCGCGGGTCGTCTTCCCCGCTGCGAGCCCAGAGATGAGCCAGCGCGGCAACTTCCGCGCGTGCCTGCGCCTTTCCGGCTACTGCCGCCGGCTTTCGGCTCGCTGGATCGAGAACGCCGAAGACTCGCGCATTGAGCGATTGCTCGTCCGGCGTGATCGCCACGACCGTGGCTCCAGATTCTTCCAGTCGCGCGACCTCCTCGGCCAATCTCGACGCGCCGCCAAACGCAGAGCCGTCCGAGTTGCCCGCTGGCGAAAGAATCAGCACGCGCCGCGCGCCGGCCGCGAGCAGGGCATTGTCCGACGTACCGGATACGCCGCCGTCGATGTAGCGCCGCCCATTGATGGAGGCGGGCGGCCAGACGCCGGGCACCGCGCAACTCGCCGCGACAGCATCGATCACCGAAACGCCGCTACCGCCGTCGAACACCGTGAGTTCCATGGTTTCGGCGTCGATGGCGGTGATGTAGAGCGGCCTTGACGGCCACGCCTCGTCCTGGAGTCCGAGGCGCTCCTTGATATTGACGCGGCGCTCGGCGGCACCGATCGTCGAGGCCTCGAGGGCCGCCTTGCACATTGCGGTTCGGCGCTGCCTCTCATCGTGCCACCGGCCGCGGATCAGTTCCATCAAGCGGCTCATGTTGGATGCATCCGGTACGGGCTCGCGCGGTTGCTGCGCCGGGTTTGTCTGGCGGGCAAACAGGCGCTCGAGGTCAAGGCCGCGGGCCAGTTGCGTGCTCACGACCGATCCGGCGGATGTGCCGATAAAAGTGGCGGCGTCGCGCAAATCGACGCCCGCGCTCGCCAGTCCATTGGCGAGGCCTGTCATCCAGGCGACGCCCCACACACCTCCGCCGCCGCAAACGAGAGTGAAATCCGGGTGCTGCGTCATCGCTATCCACTGCGGGGCGGAGCGATTTGACTCTCCTTCCATCCGTCGAGCTGAATCCGCGGCGGATAGTGGCGCTTGATCACCTCTCGCCACGCGAGGTCCGATGCAGGGTCGGATGGCGGGGCGAAGCTTATGCCGCGAGCGCTCAAGTCTTGGGCGAATATCTCGGTAACGGCATCATTGTCGAGATCGTCCACTCCGCTGTCATGGCGCTGCGCATCGGCTTCGTCGCGGAAGGCCAAACCCTTCCACAGTACCGAGATGCGCAAAGCCTGCGACTTCACCGCCGCAACTTCGCGTCCATTGTCCAGAATGAACCAACGGTCCGAGTCTGCACCGTAGTGAAGCATCGCCTTGCTGCTCAACACGCCCCTGAAATGGTCTTCGGGGCGGCCTTGCGCAGCAACACGATGATACATGTAGTCATTGTCGCTGACGACCGCCCGGTTCCACAGCGGGGGCCTCATCACTTCGGGAGGAAAGGTGGTGCCGTTCGGCCAATACTCGAACTCGCCACCGATGCCCCGATAGTACCAGGCGAGAGCCGCGGGCACGGGGAGTGCCCAGCGCTCGAACAGACGGGAATTTCCCATGGCGGCGCGCAGCCAATCTGGAATGGCATTGCGGGCCATGCCCAGAAACGTCGGCAGATCCACATGCGGCCACGGCTGAGTCGCGAAGGGCAGGGTCAAATTCAGCATGACCACGTGCGGGCGCACGATGCTGGCGCCGAACAGCTTCCGGCCCGCCTCGATGAAAGTCGAGTTCTGAAGCAGGAAATGCGCGTCTGAGCCCGGCAGCGCTTCTTTGGCGCTCCAGCCGAAGCGAAAATTGGGGCCAACCGCGCGGCGAATCTCCTCGTCGAGATCCGAATGAATTGTCAGCCGATAGGGCGCGATCTTGCGAACGATGCGCAGCAATCTCTCCGGATCGTCATAGGCGCGGTCCAAGGTGATGGGCGCCGCAATCTGCAACGCTTCGCGAAGCGCCGGCTTTGAGAATCTCGCACTGGGCCGCATATACGTACCCTCGACGGTCAACCCGCGTCCTGGATCTGCTTCTTCGCAGGGTCGAATGTGATCGGCAGGCTCGTGATGCCCCAGACGCCAGGAAAGAGCTTCCAGTGGACTTCACCCGCCAGACGCGGATTGGCGATCCGCTGCGGGATCAGTTTGAATCCTTCCTCCACATTCGCTATCGCCAGAAACATGCCCAGACACAAGTGCATGCCACGCCCAAAGGCCTCACTCGAGTTCTTCTCCGCCCGCTCGGGATTGAAAAGATTGGGATCACTGAAAACCGCGGGATCGCGGCCCGACAGCGACAGGGGAAAGATCAGCATGGTTCCTTTGGGTATGACGACTCCGCGATACTCGAACGTTTCGGTCACCGAACGCATGGTGTTGGAGGGCGTGGCGAAACGCAGCTGTTCCTTGACGACTTTCTTCACGAAGTCGGAATCCTCAGCGCAGCGCCGGTAGACCTGCGGATGCTGGAGCAGCGAGTGCATGAGAAGGATCATGAGATTCTTGGTCGTGTCATAGCCCGCCGCGAATAACAGTATCAGCAACTGGCGGATCTCCACATCGGATAGCGTTCCTGCCGAGTTCGCGGCAATCATTTCATCGAGCAGGTCGCCTCTGCCGGCATTCGGTCCGCGCTCTTTGATTACCTCGTCAACGAAGCGCCACAGCGTCTGATAACCCTCCTCGATCACAGGCATCTTCTCGACTTCCAAGTTGAAGCTCTCACCGTGGATCTCCAGACACGCGGCGATCTCCGGCAGCCGCCCGGTGGAAACGCCAAGCAAGGCAAACATGACCCTGACGGGGAAATCAGCCGCAAATTCGGCGAAATCAAACGATCCCGTCGGTGCCCACCGATCGAGGATCGTGGAAATGGTTTCCCGCATGATGGGTCGCAGAGCATTCACACTGCCGGGCCCGAAGGCACCCTTGACGCTGCCCCGCAGGCGGCTATGGCGCTCGCCAGAGCTCACGAGCATCTGATCGACGGCAAAACGCCCCCACCCGGTGCCCTCCGCATGCATGATTTGGACGATCTCCTCACCGGGCATCTTGAGCTTATTGTCGAGTCGCAGGATCTCGTCGATGGCACGATATCCCGTGACGACATACCCTAGATCGCTCGCGGCGAGCCAATCATGTTTGGCTCGCGCAGATTCCAGAAACGGAACAGGGTTTTTGCCAAATTCCGCGGAAGCGATCGGCAGATGTAACAGGTCGATGTCGTTGATCAACGGCATGGTCGGCTCCGGTGAGATGTTGTCGAACGCCCGGGGGTGCTGCGCCCAGGTGTAGATCGGCGGACCGGCCGCCCGTGCGGCCATCGACGTGCCTGCGGCAAGCGCAGCGCGCCCCGCGGGATTGCCTTCCTCCAAGCCATCAGTCCGCTCCGTATGTCCGAGCAGCATGTATGCCGCCGGCGGCCAATTTACGTTTCGCCTACTATACACACGTGTACATTCACCGGTGATCGCGCGACATCCGCGCGCTCACCCGGCTGTCGATGCAGTCGTTCCAGGACGGGTGGCCCCGCGGCGCCGGCGCCATCATCAACATTTCGTCGATCACAGCGATCTCGCCCGAGACAACTCCTGGGCGAGCGCCGATGCTGCACCGCGCTCCGGGGATGGGTTGTCAGACTCTCGCGCCGTGGCGAGTCGCTACCGATTTGTAACGGCTGAGCGCCCGCGCCTTGTTCTTTTCCGCCGCTCCAAGTACTCGTCTATCGCCTGCCTGATGTGGTGCTGCACGGGCGTGTCTGTGTCATCCGAGAGCCTCTTGAGCGCGGCGATCTGCCGTGCAAGCAAATAGGGTGGGTATCGCTTTGCGATCTGCTGGGCCGGACTTTTCTTGGCAGCCATGAGCAAATACTACTATGGTCGCTCGGATTTTGTACCGATGACTTAAATGTCGGTGGGCAAGCGCATGGTCCGAACTCCCACGGCGGCATTGCGCCGCTCGGGAATCGGCCTCGCAGACAGGCAGGGCATCGCCTATGTCTCGTTCTTCCCGCTCGGGGGGTTCACGCCGCTGCAGTCCTCCACCCTGTCAGCCGTTGCGGCACGACTGTTGCGGATTGCGCATCGCGTATTTGCGCCGGTGGGGCGAAAGGTCGGGGAGTGAGCAGTGCGAGGCACGCGGGAGCGAACTGGCCTGTCGGCCAGTTCGCCCCTTGCCTTCCCGGCGGCGACTCCGCTGCCGACACTTCCCACGCTCTTGGCGGGCAGGCAAAATTTAGCGCGAGATCGTTGCGATTGAGTGGCGCTTCGATGTTGATTGTGTAACCGCAGAGCAAGCGGGTGCATCGGTGCGGCGACCGGACCGGCGTTAAGGAAATCGATACTTACCGCCCGGCTGGTGCCGGCGCTGCTTGCGGTCGCGGCCACGCTCGCTACGGCGATCGTGCTTGAGTTTGCGCTGGTGGTTGCATAGGCTTCGGCGATGGCGCCGAGTTGAACGGCGCCTACCATCGCGGCGCCGATCGGCTGGAATCGACGTCGTCGGCAACGCCTCGCCGAGTCGTCGCGATGTCAGACGCGGCATGAGCATCCGCCAACTCAATCTCGATGTAGGCACGTCGGCGCATTCGTCCGGTCACGGTGGCCATGACGTCGGTGAAAAGCATCAGCAGTCCATATTTACGCCGCAACGCCTTTCGCACTCCCACGATCAATGCCGGATCGACGACCAGTCGGGCGCGGCCTTCAATCCAAGCGCTCCGCACTGTGCCACGAACGTCGCATGCGGCGAGTCGCACTCGAGGCGTCGCGCGAATCCGCTTGATCTTTCCGGCATCTCCCGCGCTGAACACGTAGTAACGCCCAGCCAGCTCGGCAATCCACACCGGCGTCTTCACCTCAACGCCATTTTGGCGATAAGTGGCCAGATTCACGTACTTCTCCGTGGCCGGCTCGAAACGCGGAGCATTCATGATTGCGTATGTACATTCCCGATCGGGTGGCCGGAACGCTCCAGCACCGTGCGAGTTTAAAGGCTTGACCGATGAACATATGCCTTGCATATATCGGGGTCAAGGCGGGTTCGCGACGCCACGACCAAAACTCGCTCCCTTCCGTCCTGTCCGCGGCGTGCGCAAACTTCGCGGCTCACTGGCGCGTGGGGGGGCCGGCCAGCTCCCTCGTGACAAGGGGCGTCGGCCTTGAAATCCCGCCTACGTCATGCATGATCGAGGTCCACATCTGACCAGCGGAGAACCCCCTGATGAAGCCCGTCATGAACATCGACGATGTCGCGTTCGACGACGTCGAGGAGAACGGCCTCTACACCTCGAGCCGCGGCCAGATCAGCGATCACATCGGCGCACGAAAGCTGGGCTACAACCTGACCGTGCTGCCGCCCGGCAAGGCTCAGTGCCCCTTCCATTGCCATCACGGCGAGGAGGAGATGTTCCTGATCCTGGAAGGCGAGGGTGAGCTGCGATTCGGCAACGAGCGCTACCCGATCCGAAAACACGACGTGATCGCATGCCCGACCGGCGGCGCGGAGGTCGCGCACCAAATCATCAACACCGGCACCGCTCCCATGCGCTATCTCGCCCTGTCGACACTCGCCGACGTCGAGGCCTGCGAGTATCCGGACTCCCGCAAGGTGTTGATTGCGGCCGGCCCGCGCGGCGCCACTAGGCTACGCAAGATGTTTCGCGCCGAGACGACGGTTGAGTACTATGACCGCGAGGAGAATCCTCGATCTTGATTGGCGCGCGCCTTTCAAAGCCAGGCTCGGCCCGTCACCCGGCCAGCTCACGGTCCAGGTCCAACGATACCCCGACCCGTGCCACCCGCGCTACATGAGCTAAGTGATTGTTTCATTGGACCCCTCTGGACGAGACGCAACCCTCCCGCTCTCGTACCTCGCGTAGAAATGCGCCGCCTCGACGCTGCGCGCGCCGCGGCGGCCTGAAAAAAGCCGTTCGCCACCGATGATTTTCCATGGCCCCTCCGGTTCTACGGATAGAGGAGCTCGAATCCGAGAGTCACGGAGCCCTGCCGGAGTAAGCGCCATGAAGCCTGTCATCCAGAAAATCACCGCTGTCGCCCGCACCCTGGGTCCCTATCTCGCGATCGAGCTGGTGATGCCCGGCGGATCGCTCATCGCCGCACTGCTGTGGCTGTACCGCACCTCTCCGCGAAATCAGTAAACACCCTGAACGAAAGGAGTGCAGATCATGACGAGCAAGGATTACACGATCACCCTGACGGTCGATCAATCTCCAGAAGAGGTATTCGCCGCGGTCACCAACGTTCGCGGCTGGTGGTCCGAGGAGATCGAAGGTCGCACCGATGCGCTGGGTGCGCAATTCAAGTATCACTACCGCGACCTGCATCGCAGCACCCAGAAGATCATCGAGCTCGCGCCGGGCAGCAAAGTCGTCTGGCACATCGTGGATAGCGAGATCCATTTCGTCGCGGACAAGTCCGAATGGAACGGCACCGATGTCGTCTTCGAGATCACTAAGAAGGGCGGCAAGACGCAGCTTCACTTCACTCACGTCGGCCTCTCGCCGGGGATCGAATGCTATGGCAAGTGTTGCGGTGCCTGGCGCTTCTACGTCGAAGAGAGCCTCCAGGCGCTCATCACCACCGGCAAGGGCGACCCCGTCAAAGCCCTGGAGACGCGCTGATGCTTTCCCTCACGGACAAGAACGTGGCCGTCATCGGCGCCAGCCGCGGAGTCGGGCGCCGCATCGTCGAAGCGCTCCACGGCAACGCCGCGCGCGTGCTCGCCGTTGCGCGGCACGACGAGCCGCTGCGCCGACTGGCTGAAGAGTGGCCCGGCACGGAGGTTCTCGCCCTCGATGCGACGCGCGAGGACGCGCCGGCGCGCGTCTTCGACGTCCTTCTGCCGGACACGCTCGTCATCGGCGCAGGCGCATTTCCCGCCGCCGCGCCGCTCCACGAGCTCACCTGGGGAGAGTTCGCGGCGAACTGGGAGAGCGACGTCAAGATCGCCTTTCACTTCGTGAAGGCGGCACTCACGCGACCGCTCGCCAAGGGCGCGACGGTCATACTGATCGCGAGCGGCGCCGCACTCGCCGGCTCGCCAATTTCAGGAGGCTACGCCGGCGCCAAGCGCACCCAGATCTTCATCGCGAACTACGCGCAGAAAGAATCCGATCGTCTCGGCCTCGGCCTGCGCTTCACCGCGCTCGCACCCCGCATCATGCCCGACACCGAGCTCGGCCAGCACGCGGTAGCCGGCTATTCCCGCTATCTCGATATCAGCGCGGCGGATTTCATCAGCAGCATGGAGGCGCCGCCGAAATCGACCGATGTCGCGGCCGCGGTCGTCGAGCTCGCGGCGAACCCCGACCGCGCCAAGGGCAAGGCGTTCATCGTGTCCGGGAAGGGGCTTCAGGCGGTGCCTTGATGACTGCGCTGATCACCCCTCGAGGCTTGAAAACGATGACCCGAAGTATAGGATCGATCGCATGACACCGACCGAACGCTCATCTCACGAGGCGCCCGGAGCGCGCAGCCAGCAGACCTTCGAGCGGCTCGCCGAACCTTCGCGTCGCGAGCTCAAAGTTCACTGCTACCGCATGCTCGGCTCGATACACGAGGCCGAGGACCTGGTGCAGGAAACATTCCTCCGTGCCTGGCGCAGCTTCGACACGTTCGAGCACGGAACCTCGATGCGCGCCTGGCTCTACCGCATCGCCACGAATGCGTGCCTCAACGCACTCGAGAGCCGCAAGAGCGCGCAGCGCCTGCTGCCGGATCAGCTCGGCCCGGCCGCCCAGCCCGTGCTGCCGCCCGGTGCCCCGGCCCAGGACATCGCCTGGCTCGAGCCGCTTCCGGATTCAACCCTCACCGGAATTGCGGACGAAGCGCCGAACCCCGAGGCGCGCTACAGCACCCGCGAGGCCGTGCAGCTCGCCTTCGTGGCCGCCATCCAAGGGCTTGCGCCGCGCCAGCGTGCAGCGCTGCTGCTCTGCGACGTGCTCGGCTGGGCCGCAGCCGAGGCCGCCACGCTCCTCGGAGGCTCCACCGCCTCGATCAACAGCGCCCTGCAGCGGGCGCGCGAAACCCTCGGCCGGCGCCATTCCCAGCATCGCCCGCTGGCGCCACAACGGCCGGACCCTGCGCAGCAGGCCCTCATCGGCCGCTATCTGCAAGCCTGGGAGAGCCACGATCTCGACGGATTCGTCGCCTTGCTCAGAGAGGATGCCACCGCCGTCATGCCGCCCTGGCTGCAGTGGTTTGCAGGACGCGAAGCGATCCGCTCATTCTTCGCGATCGCCTGGAAGGTATGCGGCGGCCTGAAGCTCATAGCGACTGCGGCAAACGATCAACCGGCGTTCGCCGTCTACGAATTCTCCCCCGCCGACCACCATTGGCACGCCCACTCGATCCACGTGCTGAGCCTCGAGCAAGACGCGATATCGACGCTCACGCTGTTCATTCAGCCGGGGCTGTTTGCTGCCTTTGGCCTGCCACTGTCACTGCCGGAGGGCGGCAAGCCAGCGGCGGATTGAGGGGCTCGACGCGAGAGCGGCACGGTCCGCGCGATCGAATTGGCAGCGGCTGTTCCCGACGTTGGGGCGCGCCAACGACGAAGACGAGGGGGGGTAGCCGCAAGCTCAGGGGACTCATTTCAACCCGCCGAGCCAAGTAATGACCATGGACTCGAGCGCAATGCGATGGTCGGACCAGCCATGGTCCGTGGCGACGTGATACGTGGTTACTTGCGTGCCCCCGTCCGCTCTGATCGCCTCGACGAGCGAGGCGGCATGAGGCGCGAGGCCATCGTCCGCCGTGAGCACCAGTAGAGGGATTTTGGCGAGCCCCGCGGCGGCATTCTGCATCCGGAATTGCTTCGCGTGGATTTGCACCTCGTTCGCCATGCTCTCGGCTGTCACGCCGGCGAGCGCCTCCATATTATCCGCCAT
>Ga0335075_10018676_pt1 | contig 10278 bp, 6 predicted proteins | sample Lox_Sample_24_FD_206723 | JGI IMG/M metagenome (GOLD analysis project Ga0335075, IMG submission 206723) | Soil microbial communities from Loxahatchee National Wildlife Refuge, Florida, United States - Lox_Sample_2.4 | ecosystem: Environmental > Terrestrial > Soil > Wetlands | place: USA: Florida... | reverse complement strand
TACCACCAGCTACTCTCAATGACGAGCCTCCGGTTGTGCTTGACTCGTTGTATTCCCCACTAGCCAGCTAATCCAGCTCGGAGCCTGTCAGACTATGCTCGGATGATCTGGTACCTGCTGTACCCTTTCCGAGGGCAAGTGATCCCTTGCGAGCTATGCCACTTACTGGCGCGCAGGATGGAACGGAACTGACAGCCGACAGAACAACCAACCCTCCTAGACTCTCTCCAACTCATCCTATCCATAGAGCCCTCTTTAGCCATGGTGCTTTTGTCGCGCGTCACTGGCTCGCGTGGATCCTGAGCTGCGTGGTGATTGCCGTGTTCGTTTGCTATCCCTTCTTCTTCCTCTATGGAAACCCCACCGTGGGCTTTTCCAAGCTTCCTTACCATGTCTGGACCTCCGCCAAGCGCTTCGTTAGCCGTCTCCCTCCTGTGCCACCAGATGTGGAAATACACCAGATTTGGATTCACGGCAGCTACATGGATGCCATCAATCACACCGTCTTGGAAGAGGCCTTGAGTATCCAGGACTTGGTTCTGGGTGAGAAAGCCGGTTGCATCGAACCGAACTTGGATGACGTTGAGCCACATGGCAGCGCTTTGCCAAGTCTTAAAGATCTCTCGTGGGCTTTTCATTCACCACTACTCTACTGGAACTGTTCGTACGATCAGATTGTATTTGATGAAAATTTGCTCGCGACAGTGAACAACCAGTCCAATCGTAAGTCATACTTCGGCTTCACCCTGAGACCAACTTCTGTCTTCGCTGGTAAGTTGTTTGAGAAGAATAGGCTCATGGCAGCCGATGCGCTGGTTATCACCATCTTTGACCGCGGTAAACCTTTAAACACACTGGACTGGAACACCCGGTTTGCTGAGTTGGCGAAAGACGTACCGGCTCGATGGTCCATATATCCACAAGATATTAAATCGCTCCGGAGTGAACTCTTCCAATTCCAATTCATGCCTATGAGCTTCCAAGATGACTTCATCCTCTTCGTCGCATATGCTCTCATGGTATTCTATGTTCTGGTGAGCGTTCGCAAGCTCCGTGCGTTCAAGAGCAAGTTCGGTCTCATCATTGCTCTTTTCGTCGAGGCAAGTGTGAATGGCTTGGATGTCAATATCATTTGCTAACTGGTCTTTCTAGCTCGGTGTGTCCATGCTCGCGAGCTTCTCAATCTGTGGTGCTCTTAAGATTGACCTGGCGATGATGCCGCGCGAAGCATACCCATTTGTCATATTTGTGATCGGTTTGGAGAACATGTGGGTCTCGTCCACGTCCATAATATCGTGCTGTAAACCTAACTTTCTCTAGGTTCCGGCTTGTCAATGCGCTATTGGCATACCCTCCGCAAACCTCGACCGTCATTCGAATTGCGAGCGCGGCAGGCGACGTCGGCCACCTGTCCTTAGCATCAGCCGGGCAGAACTTATTCATTCTCTGGATCTTGGCTAAGGTTGTCTCGCCTGGCGTTGCATCTTTCTGCACGTTCGCAGCTGTGGCCATTATCTTCGACTTCTTCTTCCACCTGACATTCTTCCTTGCTGTTCTCAGTGTAGACGTGCGAAGAATGGAGCTACGAGATTCGATTGAGCGTAGGCATCTGACAAGAAAAAGTAGCCAGACGTTCAAGCCCGGACGCCGTTACTGGTTTGACGCCTTTCTTCAAGGGCAACTTCCGATCAGCAGCAGGTTGGCAGGTTCTGCAGTGTCCATCTGCTTCATCTTGGCACTGAATATGCATTTCTTCGATAATGAGAGCACCATGTGGGCTTTGATTGACTCACTTAAGTCTATCTTGTCTTACGGAGACCGAGCGTCTCAGAAAGGTGTAAATTTTTCACCTCCGCCTCCGATCAACCAAGCTCGAACTCCTCAAGCATGGCTGCGTATTCAAGACTATAACAGCGCCCGAGAAGTCATCAAATTCATCAAAGCTGACGCACACACAATCATAGCTAGGGTGTATGATCCTCTCAATGTCGTTCTCGCTGGATCGGATCGCACTGGCGTACCTCTGGAGAGCGTGTCTATCTTATCCGGCCTGATACGACTTCTAGACCAACATCTATATCCACTTGTACTCGTCATCATATCCGCCGTGGCCCTGGTAATATTGCTTATGCAGTATCTCTTGTGGAATGAGCTTCCAGAAGAAGAAGAAGTGCAGATTACGACGGCACAAGCACCGCTGTCGATCAAAACACTTCCACAAGCTCATCGACTAGACATCGTTAGGCTGGAAACAGGTCTGAAAGGTCACTTTATTACCGTTGGACTGGATCGTGTTACTGCAGTCAATCTCTTTGACCCAACGACCGACACTTACTCGATAAGCGCTGTCAAGACCACCCATCTAACGCCTCCTCTTTGGCCGATCACGCACATGGCAATTGATGACAATGGTTACTGGGCAGCTCTTGCAACCGAACAAGGTAATATTGCCTTTTGGAACCTTCCCGAGCGACGTTTGAGTCATTTCATGCACACAGACTTTGGTGGCATGGATCCTTTGTTATTCACCTTCGTGACGATTGACGTACTAGAAGGCGAATTGTTAATTCTGCTGGTCATCTTACCAGATGGCCAAGCTAAAGAATATGATGCACAATTGGGTGTGCAGGGAGCTACGTTCACCATCGGTACAAGTCGGCTAGCTGCGGCTTCGCTCTTTCGCTCAAGCCACAATAATAGACTTATAGTCGCTGGCAAGGACGGTAATATCTATGTTGCCACGCGTTTACGCGAAAGCTGGGCTCTATCCAACTGCACATCAAACGGACTGGTTGAGGAAGATTACAATACCGACTACAGGAACTCGAAGGCCAAATCAATCGTTGTCGCTCAGGCGCTGTGCATTGCCGTGGTTGCCAGGCCTTACAGGCTTGACCTTTTCGATGTTCTTACACAGTCTTTTATCCGGCTTCTTCCTTGTACCGCTATTAAAGGCTCTTCACTTCGCGTCATGCACTCACCACGACGAGAGTGTCCACACTGCAGAGGAGCAGCAGTGCACAGCATATCATTCGTTTATACCCACAGTCATGAAGATACTTGCATGATGCGCACCTTTTCTAATGGCGATGATTTCAATTCACTCATATGCTTGAGCCGCGATGCACCTGGGAAGTTAGACACCTGCAAAGGAATCCTAGATGCAACAGAAGCAGTACACTATGTTGAAGGCGCCGGGGTTTGGGAAGCAACGGGTTCACAAGCCGTCATTGGTATTCGGAGGCCACACAACGCTTCATCTCATCAGACAAGTCACATGGCTTCAGGTCATGAGGTTTCGGCGGAGAAGAGCAGCAGCTCTCTAGCCCGCCGACGCAAGAGTTCATTGTTACGACAGCGACCACGGACGACACAAGAATCCGGTACCACTTCGTCCGTTATGGAAGGAGATGATGTGGTTGACTCATGGGAAGTTTGGTCGCTACTCTCGACGGGAGAGTTCAACAGCATCCCATTACAGGAGTCGGGTAGCAACGACAATGAGCTGTTTGTTGTAAAACCGGGACCGATCAGACGACTCGGCAAGCGAAGCGTCGCACTTGCATTCGGTAACACTATAAAAGTTATCACGCTGGGAGACGGGAGATTTGAAGAGGACTTGGATGAGTACATTGACCAGGCACATATCAACACTGTTCGGCGACGGAAACTGACCGCTCGATTGCGATAAGGGATGTTTCGCTTCACGAACAAACAAGGCGATGGCATGTGCAACAAATGCTTGTGTGAGGGCAACAAAAACACATTGAGATGATAACTGGCTTTAGCTCATGCTAAAAAGGCGTAAAATATGATACCCCATTGGCACGGCGTAGGATGGGAAGATGGATTTATTTTTTGAGATGAGAAGTCGATGGAGGTCGGAGGTGGTGACAACGCAGCAGAGCTTTATAGATTCCCAACGCATAATTCTGCTCCATACAATCAAATATATAAACATGCAGCAATGACCTCCTTGTGCATATGTGCGGAACACAAGCTAGGAACTGAAGGATTTCCAGTTAACGAAGGTAATAGACTGTGGAATGGACCTCTGATACCCGCACACTGCCTTACGGCCTCAGGCCCGCAATACTATCTCCAGGCCAAAGCCGAAATCCGTGGGCCGATTTGCTCCTGTCGCTCAGTCACTCTCAAATCATCGCAGCCCTGACCACCTGCACCAAAAAGTTAGCCCAAGACGCGCCTTTTCTCTCTTCCTTTCTAGTCTCGACAATCCACCTTGGCGATTCCACACCCATCTTCATCTCACACCTCCTAGGCAACAGTCTTTGCGCCACTGACGCTCTGTCGACTCACGAAAACGCGTCGTCCTTGTCCGCCGTTGCGGCTCTTCCACCATGGTGTCGCGGAAGCGAGGAAGGGAGGAGATGGAGAGCGAGAGCTCGGTCGTCGCTGCCGCGACAGAGGAACTGAGCATGTTGTCGCTAATCAGGAACATGTGGGAGTTTGCAAGTTTGATGCAGTATATCTTTTTCTTCGGAAAGACCGTCCGAATTGAGGATATTGAAGTTGAAGTGAGTATCACCCATCTGTTGCTCTAATATTACGATGAGAGAATATTTAGAGTGCATTTATGAAATCAGGTACTGACAGATGAACGCAGGAGTTTGAACAGGAATGTCTGAAGCCTACTCCCTCAGAAAAACTCTCCAGGATAGGTCTGGCACTTCTCAAGTTCGTGAGTAGTCACAAGGGTTTGACGTATGGCTATCTTGTATGCTATATTGATAAATTTGCTGACCTGATGTTTACAGACTCGAGATCTTCGATGAATACGCTCGACGGCAATATCAAGCCAAAGCGCCACAGCGCAATCCTTTCGGCGACGAGGAGGAACCCAACAAATTCGCAGACTTTGACATCATTACGAAGATCAGAGTACTCCACCAGCTCTCAATATGGACTCTCAACAACCCAAATCCAATCAGAGAGAAGATGGCGGAAGCGGATGAGACGGAATGGGTGAGTATTATACTTCAACTGTGTCCAACCGTTCAAGCTAACATTTCACAGCGCATGGAACCTCTTGGTTGGGATAAAGATGATTGCGAGTACTATGTCCTTGATGACGATCGCCTATATCGTCGTACTGCTCCACCAATACCTCCTGCACCCAAACAAAAGGCTAAACCGAAACCGAAGCCAAAGAGAAATACCCGCTCGACGAAGCGTAGACGCATTTCCAGGGCAATCCCGGATACCAGTCCTGAAGAGACGGAACATGAGCAAGAACCTGAAGCCACTAATGGCGTGGAAGAGGAGAAGATAATTGACGAATATAGCAAATTCGGCGGCTTCACCTGGAACCTCATTGCCATAACGCTCGAGGAGTACCAGGAATTCATTGAAAGTATCCGAAGGAGTAGAGATCCGAATGAGAAAGAGCTACGCAAGCGACTGGAGACACAAGTCATCCCGATCATTGAACAACGGGCCGAAGAGCGAGCGCGTGAAGCTTCTCGTCGTGCCAGGGAACTCGAGAATTTACAGAAGCTTGCCACAGCTAAGAGGTCGAGTCGTATCGCGGACAAGATGGAGAAGGCAAAGGCTGTTGAAGAGGCGGAGGCACATGAGCGAAAGCGCCTCGCTGACTTGGAAATGGCGCATAAGGAGCAAGAGAGACAAGACAAGCTAGATGAAGAACGACAATCTCGTATGATGACCCGCGAACAGCGCATCCGCGAACGCGAGGTTAAACGCATCTTACACGAGGAACAGCTTGAAAGAGAGAAAGAGCAGCTGGCGAGACTGGAAGAGCAAGGCAAGATAGCCGACGCAGAGCGTGCTCGCATCTCCGAGCGCAAGCTGAAATCCGACATGGAAAAGCGGCAGAGGGAACTAGAGCAACTTCAGCAACAGGAAGACGACTGGTTCTTCGATTGCTCCGTCTGTGGCATGCACGGTCAAAATCTAGACGATGGTTCCCTCAGCATTGCTTGTGAGAAGTGCAACGTTTGGCAACACAGCGCTTGTCACGGCATCACCAAGGAGCAAGCAGAGCGAGATGACTTCCATTTTATATGCCGGGACTGCAAACATAAGATGGAAAATCCAATCCCGCTACTCAAGCTGAATTTCTCTGCATCACCACCGTCTGTTAAACAGCAACACAAGCCAAATGTTGCTGCTGGAGACGAAGCTTTGTCGAAAGTAAAAGCTCCAAAAGCTCCAAGAGCTCCGAAGGTTCCAAAAATTCCAAAAATTCCGAAGGTTCCAAAGGTTCCAAAAGATCCCAACGCTCCCAAGCGGCCCAAAGTACCCAAAGGTATCAAGATTCCGAATGGTGTCAACATGTCCAGCGTACACCATTACGTACCACCGGGCTATCGTCCACCTTCGGCTGGTTCAAGTACTGTGAACGGTATTGGGCCAGGTCCGTCGGTGTCTCCAACAAAGCCAATCTCACCATTGGTCTATCCTGGACCTCCTCCAAGGCCACCTCTTGGAGCTTCACCTCAGCTTCTCCCGTCAATACATCACAGCTATCCTGCTCCCCATAGTCCTTCACCACCTCGTCCCTCGTCTTCTGGATATGCCAATGACTCACACCTTCCGAATGGCCATCCTTCCACCACACCTGCCGCTTCCAAGCCTCAACACTTATCCTACGCCTCAAATGGCGGCAACCAACAACCATACTCGCCATATAAAAACAACACATACCAGCCTCATTCATTCGGATCATGGCCGACACAACGATCACCCTACCAACAACCTTACTCGTCTAACCAGTCTCCGGCACCGCAGTACCAACCCTCACCACCTACCCATCAGCAACAACAGCAGCAGCAGCAGCACTTCTACCGACCGTCAAATAACCCCACAGCAGCATTCTCGCCACACAAACCGCAGTCACCTGCTGCACCGCCATCGTCATCTCCTTCTCTCAATGGACATATCGGCTACCAACCTCTGCATACGGCACCGGCTCTCAGTCCCTCAACTGCTCCTCCGATCTTGAGCCCACCTGTTAAGAATCCGAGTCCTATCCATTCCTTAACTGAAAGACTGGTGGAAGCTATCTCACCAGCTCCGCAAGGACAGCCCCAATCAGGCCCTTCACAGCAACCTCCATCAATCCAATTCTCTCCAAAACAAGACCCTCTAGTGCAAGTACCACCCAAACAGGAACAGCCAATTCAGCCTCCGGTGAAGCATGATCAGATACTACAGCTCCCACAGAAACACGATGCGATAATTCAAACTCCATCGAGGACTGAGCCGCTACTTCACCTTTCACCGAGACAAGAGTCTTCGGTTAAATCTCCAACGAAACATGAACCGCCAATTCCACCTCGACCGATGCAGGAAACACAAACTTCGCAGGCTCGAGTAGGTCCAGCGATATCCCAGCTTCTTTCACCGTCTTTCCCGTTAGAAGCTGCACCGAAGCTACCTCAGCCAACGCCTAGCGTTGTGGCAGCCAGCTCAGATGTGCCATCGAGTAGTTCAGCACCTTCGGGATCTTCTTGAGACTGTTAATGGAGAATGATTGATGACTGCGGGAGATTGCATGCCGCTAAACTGGCTATTATGCCGTCTGGAGCTTTAGTTTGCGGAAGCTGGCTGGAATCTTTAGTGACGATGGTGAAATGAACCCGTGGATTTCACGAGAAAATGCAAATGTGATTGGTATTATGGGAGCTATTTGACACTGCTGGTCAAAGCACTGCATAGTGCTTAGAGAATTATATACCAGCATTGACTAACCTGAGAGATTGCAGAGCGAGTTAGCTCCTGGACTTGTATTATAGCCTAGTCGTACTTGAGTGGTGAGTGCCACCCCAAATATGCAAGTCATATATCGCGAATTGATGCTCCTATCCATATGCTACAATATAGTAAATATGGTATTGATATTGCTATAGATTTTGCCATAAAATTTGAGTATCTCTGCGTTCCAATGTCGAATGCGAAGTAATTGTGCAGCAATTGACTTTGTTCCCGGCTGTGGTGAACCGAACTCCGCACTCCAACCTCGAATGCTAAACACCTCGGAAAGACAACTTAACCCACAAAAGCAGTCATTGCTGCTCGAAAGACCTCCGACATGATTCCATCACCGGGCTAGAAAGCACTTATACCCTACCAATTCGGCTTCTTTCACAATTCTCTCCAACCGCCTTCAACAGAGTGAGATCGCCAACGAATCTCCCACCTCTTTCATCCTGGCAGTAATAGTATAGACGACTTCCATCTCTCGACCATGGCACCTCCAATTCAGCCCCAATCGCGGCCAATCCGCATAGCCGGCTGCTCAGGCTCCGCATCAGACCGTCGCCACGCGCTGCTCACGCTCGCGCGCTCGCACCCGCTCGACCCCGTCGACGTGATAACGGGCGACTGGATGTCGGAAGCGAACATGACGCGGCAGGGCGCCAGCAAAGCGGCCGCAGCAGCAGCAGCAGCAGCAACAGCAGGAGCAGGAGCATCCGCGTCTCCAGCGCAGTCGCCCGCCGACGACGCCTTCTTCGAGCCGACGTTCCTGGAGGCGCTGCGGCCGGCGCTGCCGTACCTGGCGCGGCACGGCATCCGCGTGGCGGTCAACGCCGGCGCCAGCGACACGCGGCGGCTGGCGCGGGTCGTGGAGGCGCTGGTGGCCGAGGCCGGGCTGGCCGCCGACCTGAAGGTGGCGTGGGTCGGCGGCGACGAGGTGCCGCTCGCGGTCGTCGAGCGCGCCATGGCCGTGCGCGGCGAGCCCTTCGAGAACATCTGCACTGGCGAGCGCCTGGCTGACTGGAGGTTTGAGCCGCTCTATGCGCAGGCGTACTTGGGTGGGTTGGGCATCGCGAAGGCCTTTGAGAAGGGTGCGAGTATTGTCGTTTGTGGAAGAGTGAGTGATGCGTCTCCGGTCATTGGAGCGGCGTACTGGTGGCATGGCTGGCAGAGAAGTGATCTGGATTGTCTGGCAAACGCTTTCGTTGCGGGTCATCTGGTCGAATGCTCTAACTATGTCACCGGTGGCAATTTCACTGGCTTCAAGAGACTGCAAGCCAAGGGATGGAACGATATTGGATATCCTATTGCCGAAGTTGCAAAGAATGGAGAGGTTATCATCACAAAGCAAAGAGGCAGCGGTGGTGAGGTCAGTCCCGATACATGTACCAGTCAACTACTCTATGAGATTCAAGGGCCGTGGTATTTCAATTCAGACGTCACTGCCATTCTCGATGGATTGTGGTTCGAGCAACTCTCTACGGATCGAGTGGCATTGAGGGGAGTAAGAGGAGAACTTCCACCGGCAACAACAAAGATTGGCATCACCGCAAAAGGAGGTTTCCAGGCTGAAGTACACTGGTTTCTGGTTGGACTTGACATCGAAGCAAAGGCGAATATGATTGAAACTCAAATTCGTTACGAGCTAAAGCCATATATTCATCGCTTCACAAAACTCGAGTTCACCATCAACGGCTCATCACCTGAGAACCCAACTAACCAGAATGCTGCAACAGTAGACTTCCGTGTCTTTGCGCAAGCTCCCAACATGGAAGACTTAGCACCATCACGTTTCTTCCGGCCTTGTTTCGATGTCATCATGGAAGCTTACCCTGGAGCAACGCCTCACCTGGATATCAGGCAAGGATTTCCAAAGCCGATTTACGAGTACTACGTCACGCTTCTCCCGCAATCAGACATTCACCACACAGTCAACATGTGGAATGGCGAGACCATTGAGGTTCCACCTCCACCGAACTCGAAGATCTGGCCGAAGCAGCAACCCAGTCAACCAATTGCAACAAAGCCTGCGAGGTTGACTTCTTTCGGACGGACTGTAAAGGGACCTTTGGGATGGATAGTTCACGCTCGAAGTGGAGACAAGGGAAGCAATTGCAATGTCGGGTTCTGGGTCAGGCATAATGATGAATGGGAATGGCTAAGAAGTTTGATGAGCATTGATACAATCAAGCAACTTCTTGCCGACGAATACAAGGGAAAGCCCATCGTAAGTTCAAATTGACCTCTTTTGATACGAGATGCTCATGTAACAATTTGCAGGATCGATTTGAACTACCAAATGCTCGAGCTATTCATTTCTTGCTCCATGACCACCTTGATCGAGGCGTGAGCTGCACGAGTTCATATGATTGCTTGGGAAAGAATTGCGCTGAGTTTCTCCGAGCCCGGCATGTAGACATCCCGGTCAAGTTTCTCAGCCGTGGAAAGTTGTAGTATTAGATCCAATATACAGACCATAGAGCTCGGAGCGAATCGCGCTGTTCGCTTACTTTCAGCTCTGCGGCTGATAATCATAGA
>Ga0335075_10018675_pt1 | contig 10278 bp, 8 predicted proteins | sample Lox_Sample_24_FD_206723 | JGI IMG/M metagenome (GOLD analysis project Ga0335075, IMG submission 206723) | Soil microbial communities from Loxahatchee National Wildlife Refuge, Florida, United States - Lox_Sample_2.4 | ecosystem: Environmental > Terrestrial > Soil > Wetlands | place: USA: Florida... | reverse complement strand
TCGCCGGGATGAGCTGGAGGCGGTGGCGGGAACGTCAGCCCCACGCCCGCGCCCCAATGGAGCATGAGGGTCGGCTGGACCTCGGCCCGATCTTCTGTGCCGAACCGTTCGCCGACGTGCGCGCGGTGCGAGCGATCGTCGATCCCGAGGGCTGGCGACCGCTCATTGAGAGCGTTGGCGAGGGGCGCATCGATGTGTCGAGCTGCCCGTGCTCGGTGGCGATCACCAAGTCGACGTCAACAGTGCTCCTCGGCCAGGACGGCAAAGGCGCGGAATACGATGTCGTGGCCGGTGCCCGGCGCCCGGTGCTGGGCGTCGTGGCGACGCTCGAGTCGCGCGAGTTGCCCGAGACGAGCGACACCTGGGAGCTGGCGATGCCTCCCAACTTGGAGCGAGGCCTTGATCTCGCGCGCATGTCTGCGGAGCGGCGTCTCCCGCGTTGGCCCAAAGGGCTCCTCGGCATCAACTGGCTCGGTGGCAGCGAGTTCACCCCGCCCGAGCGATTCGTCATCGGCAGGACGCAGTCGACGGCATGGATCGCCCGCATCGAGCCGGACTTCGAGGACGAGGCGCTCATCGTCTCGATCGGATGGGACGAGCAGACGATCGATCCGCTCGGCTGCTCGCTCGTGCTGCGGGTCGAGAGCGGCGGGCTCCCGCTGCTCGTGCGGGCTCAGCGGATCTCCGACCTTCCCGAGTTGTCCGAGACCGTCCCCCACCCCGAGCCTCGCGAGGTGTCATGGCACGAGCGCACGCTCGACGTTCGCCTGCCTCGGGGAGCGCGCCGAACCGACTGGGGGCTCACGCTGCTCACGAGCGACGGTAGATTGCTCGACGAGCGGCCGGTCGCGACACGGGTCGAGCAGGTGAAGATGACGATGCACGTCAACGGGGCGTCCGAGCCATCCTCGGTGGTCGACATCGGAGACAGAAAGCCACAGCCGTCTGACGCCGAGCGCGACGCCGCCATACGGGCGACTATTGCCGTCGAAGCCGAAGCTCGGGAAGCTGCTGCCGGCCGGCGCATCTCGACCGTGGGCGAGCTTGAGCGCTATCTGCGCTGGCGATTCTCGTGCCGCGCCGGCGAGCTGCTTGTGCTCGATCCATACCTCCTCGATGACAAGCCGGAAGATGTTGTGACCTTCCTCGTCGGCCTCGGCCGACCCATTCGCGTGCTCGCCCGATCCGTCCCACCGGCCGCTCAAGCTCCGCTCAGCTCAGCACCGCAGATCGACGCGCGCCCGTTGCCCAACGGGATCAGTACGCTGCACGATCGGATCTGGATCGTCGGCGAGACGGGGATTCTCGTGGGCACGTCGGTGGGGAGCTTCCTGGCCGACCCCGCGGGTGCGCCACGCCGCGCCACCACGGCCACCGATCTTCCCTTCGCGGACAGTGTGCGTTGGCGGGAACACTTCGAGGAGTGGTGGGCCGCAGGGTCCTGACCCCACGCGATCTACGTTGCGCGGGCTCCCCGCCACGCAATGTACAAGGAAGGAGCCCGAGAAGTGCGCTTTCATTAGGTCATGCAGCCCCAGCCTCTCAAGCCGAGTCGAGATCCCTACGCACGTGCTGCGAGCATCTGGATATGGGCCGGGGTGATGTTCTTCGCGTGGCCGATCCTCGCTGACATCGCTCGCCCGCACGGCATTGGTGAGCTGCGGGAAGCGGGCACCTTGTGGGCGATGTTCATGGCGATCGCGGCCGTGATCGTGCTCGCAAGTGCGAGGGATGATTCGGCGAGATCGCGGTGGATGAGCATCGCTGCCGGCCTGAGCGCGGCTGCGGCGGCGGTCGCGGAGATGGCGCAGCTGCACATAGCGTGGCAGGGACGGGTACTCGGCTACGCGTTCTTGCTGTTCGCGTCTGCGCGCTTTGGTCCAGGCATTCGTGGCATGAGTGATCGCGCCCCGGAGCCGCTGGTCGCTCGCATGAGGTGGTACGTGCGTCTGCTGGGTCTGCAGGTGCTGACGATCGCAATGGTCACGTCGGCCTGGTCGCTGGCCATGCCGACTCGGCTCGGTGGCGACCTGGCCCATCTCCCCGCTCGAGGTCTGGTCATGTTGATCGTCTGGCCGACCGCGTTGCTGGGTGCGGGGTTGGTTGGATGGCCGGCCACGAAGCGTCTGATAAGGGGCGGGTTCTCGCCGCTCACTGCTGACGAAAAGAGCCGCTTGGTGATGTCGGGGGTCGGGTTGCTGCTCATCGCCGCCGGTGTCCGCGGAGCCGTCGTTGGGCCCAACCAACCGCATCCTGCGTCGGCTGAGCTGGCTGCCGCGATTCTGATCTGGCTGGGCTTCTGGATCGAGCGGCGTGTCCTTCGCAAAGCGCTCGGAGTTTCCTCAGCGCAGTAGCAGCTTGGAGCTGGCGGGGGTACTTGCAACTTCGTCGAGCCACCCAAGACAGTGACGGGGCCGGTTCCGTTCAGCTTGCGATGGAAGCGTTCGACGAACTTGACGATGCGATCGCCCGGCGAGGCGATTCAGACCCCTATCCGTTTCACGTGATGGGCTCCGCTGGATTGGAGTTCGCGGAGGTAGCCCCCCTTGGCCGTGATGAGAAGCTCAGACTTGTATCGCGTATCCGACGGGTCGTGGAAGACGGTCGCCGTCGTCACCGCGGGGATCAAGCGCTGGCACAACTCGCCACCGGGAGGCATCTCATGGGCATCAGCCGGCGCCGGCTGAGCGCCCGACGGTCGGCTCGGCGCAAGGCATTTACATCGTCGGCCCTGAGCGTTGCTGGGCTCGGCGGTGAGCTCGAAGACCAGCTCGCGGCGCGACTGCGAGCCAGCGGCACTCCGCCGGCGCGCCATCCGACGGTTCGTTGCGGTAGATCAGACGAAAGCGCGGCTTGCTCGGATGTGTCGGAATGTCGAAGCGGACCCGGCGGCAGTTTGCCAGCTCGGGGTGGCGGCCGGGTCCCATCGGATCGCCGATGTAGGGGTTGGCCTTGCATTCGACGAGCAGCGTCGCGACACGACGCTTGAGAGCGTCGATCTCGGCCGCGCGGGCCGCATCGTCGCCATCGGACACGGCGACGAGGCTCGCGATGTCCTCGCGTACCCCTTCCGCGAAGGTGACCCGCACCTCGCGGTCAGCTTGGTCGGCCATCGCGTCAGCGAGCGTGGATGCCGAGCTGGTTCAGTGCCTCGGCACCGTCCTGCGTGCGTTCGGCGGCGCCGCTTCGTATGCGCTCTGCCGCGAGCGCCTCCGCTTCGTCGTCGGCACCGCGCTGTTCGAACGCCTGGGTCATCGTGTCCAGCCTGGAGTCCATGTCGGCTTGGAGCTTGCGCACCAACTCTTCAAGGCGGCTGAGCATCTCCATCAGCGTGTCCAAAGCCTGGCTTGACCTGGTCTTTCCCAGAAGCGGCATCACAACAAGCATACCTCCCGCGGCCCGCCCCGACCGCTGCACGCCGCCCCACCCGTGACGCATGTCTGCCCCGCGTGCGATCCTCCGGAACCGTGAGCGCAGCGCTGGCAAATCCCGCCGACCCGTCTGTCCCCGACCCACCGCCCGACGACGCCCTCAACGCGATCTGTCCGTACTGGACGATGTTCCCGCTGGAGTTCCCGCTGCGGGCGCTGGCGGACGGCCGCCCGGGGGAGTGGGTGCTGGACCCGTTCTGCGGGCGGGGCACGACGCTGTTCGCGGCGCGCAAGCTTCAGATGCCGAGCGTGGGGATCGACTCCAATCCGGTGGCCGCCGCGATCGCGCAGGCCAAGCTCGTCTCGCCGCGCCCGGCCTCGATCGTGCGCCTCGCGCGCGAGCTGCTCGACGGTCCGCCGGTGGCGGAGCCGCAGGGCGCGTTCTGGCGCTGGGCCTACAGCCCCGCGGTCCTGCAAGCGCTGTGCCGGCTGCGCGCGGGCCTTGCGGGGCGCGAGGACGCCGTCGCGATCGCCCTGCGCGGCGTGGTGCTCGGCTGCCTGCACGGGCAGCGCAACAAGCGCGCTCCGAGCTACCTGTCCAATCAGATGCCGCGCACCTACGCGACCAAGCCCGCGGGTGCGGTGCGCTTCTGGCGCGCTCGCGCGATCGGGCCGCCCGAGGTCGACGTCCTGGATGTGATCGCCCGCCACGCGCGGCGGCGCTACGGGCGTGCTCCCGCGCCCGTGGCCGGAGCTGCGCTCCTGGGCGATGCGGCCGAGGCCCTCAAAGGCATGCGCAGGCGCTTCTCCTGGGTGATCACCTCGCCGCCGTATCCGGGGATGGCGACCTACCGTCCCGACGGGTGGCTGCGGGGGTGGCTCTTGGGCGGTCCGCCGGCGCCCGACTACGATCGCGCTGGGCAGCTCGGCGCGCTGAGGGGCGAGCGCTTCGTCGCGGGGCTGTCGCGGGTGTGGCGGGCCACGGCGGCGCGCTGTCGCCCGGGCGCGCGCCTGTTCGTGCGCTTCGGCGCGCTGCCCTCGGGGCAGGGCGGCGATCCGGGGGAGCTGCTGCTGGCGAGCCTGAGCCTGGCGGGCGGCTGGGAGGTCTGCTCGCTGAGCGGCGCGGGCGTGCCGCCGGGCAACGGCGCGCGTCAGGCCGGCCAGCTGCCGGGCGCCGGGGAGCACGTCCCCGAGGTCGATGTGATCGCGCTGCGCACGGGCTAACCGTCCGCGGCTCTCGCCGCCGCGGCGAGGTTCTCCTCGATCAGCTCCTTGGCGGCCTGGCTGCCGATGTACGGTGTCAGGCTGAGGTGGGCGACGAGGGGGAGCAGGCCGGGCAGCTCGCCTGTGCGGCCGTGTTGGATGTAGTGGACGATGCTCTCCAGCGCGGCGGCGAAGATGGCTTCGCAGACGAGCGCGGGGACATCTCGCGCCTGCGGGCGCTGCCAGCGGCCCTCCTCGAAGAACGTCGACCAGGCCGGGATGCTGTCGTCGGCGCGCCGGACGCCCTGGGGCCCGAGTGCGTAGGACTCCGCGAAGGTCACGGCTGCCAACTCCGGCACTTCCGCGATGGCGCGGGTCGCCGCCTCGCAACCGTACCAGATGCGCTGTGGCCAAGAGACCGCCGAGTTGAAGAACGCGGCCGCGGATACGCCGATCAACCGCTCGAAAGTCAGCGTCTGCACCGCCAGCAGCGCTTCCCGCCGGTCGTGGAAGTGGGCGTAGAAGACCTCGCGCGAGACGCCGGCTGCGCGCACGATCTCGTTGACGCTGACGTTGACGTGGCCCTGTGCGCGCACTACCTCCGCGCTGGCGTAGAGCAGGCGTTCGCGCTGCACGCGCCTGGTGACGTGTGCCGGCTGGCGGTGGCGCCCCCTGGGCAGCGGCTGGGGCGCGGCCGTGGCCTGGGGCTCGCTCGCGCACAGCGCCGCGCACGGCGTGAGCGTCGCGAACCTGCGCGCCCTGCTGGGAGCCAGGTAGGCGTCGAGCCACGCGAGTAGCCCGTCTCGCAGCTGCATGTGCCGGCGCTCGCCCCGGCGCATGCGCACGCCGATCAGCCGGATCGCCGCGCCGAGGAGCGTCTGCGCGGGCATGTCCGGCACGGCGCGCTCGGGGTCTGCCCGCGACCAGGCCGCCTCGATCGTTTTCTTCAGCCGCTCGATCAGCCGATCGCGCGCCTGCCACCCGGAGGGCCCGGCGAGCATCGCCTCGTGCGTGAGCAGGTAGAACGCGCGCGGCTGCGCTTCGGCGAAGTCGCTCAGCGCCACGATCGCCCGCTGCGCGCCCGCGCCGGGATCGCCCTCGTCCACGACTTGCCGCACCTCGCCTGCCAGGCGCTCGGCGAGCGCCAGATGAGCGGCGACGAAGCAGTCCTGCTTGTCCTCGAAGTGCTCGTAGAAGGCGGTGCGGGAGATGTGGGCCTGCCGGGCGATCTGCGCGACCGTCGTCTGTGCGTAACCGTGCGCGGCGACGAGCTCGCTGATCGCCTGCAGCGCTCGCTCGCGCTGGGTGGGCGTCGTCGTCCGGGTCTGCGTGGAGCTCATCGCAGCCCTTCGATCAGCTGCACGGCGGCCTGCGGTCCGGTGAACGGGGCGATCGCGAGGTAGGCGAGCTGTGGCACGCGGCGGGCGAGCTCGCCGGCCCGGCCCGCCGCGATCTGGGAGCGGATGATCTCGAACACGGCGTCGACGATCGTGGCCGAGCATGTGCGGGGCAGGCGCTCGGCCTCGGGTCGCTGGGCGTAGCCCTCCTCCAGGAAGGCGGCGAACAGCATCGTCGTCTGCTGGGCGCGCTCGATCGCCTCGGGGCCGGCGGCGTAGGGCGCGACGATCCGCAGGTGCGCGAGCGCGGGCTCGGCGGCGATGATCGCGCTGAGCGCGCGCAGCCCGGCATAGATCCGCTCGGGCCAGGTGGGTTGGGCGAAGTACGCCCGCGCGCAGGCGTTGAAGGTCTCCTGGGAGGCGTGCTGCTGGGCGACGGCGAACACGTGGCGCTTGTCCGTGAAGTGCTCGTAGAAGACGTTCTTGCCGAGCCCGGCCGCGAGCGCGATGTCACCCACCGTCGTCGCGGCGTAGCCCTTGGCCTGGATGGCCTCGGCGGTGGCGAGGATGATCCGCTCGCGGCGGTTGCGCTGAACCACGCCGCGTGGCAGGCCGTGGCGCCCGCGCGGCAGCTGCTCGTGGCGCGCGAGGATCGGGGTGGCCCCGGCGGAGCCGCGTGCGCGGCTCGCGTCCTGCAGCGCGCGCGAGCCGGTGCTCCAGCGCGCCTGGCCGGCCGGAATCGCGTAGGAGCGGATCCACGCCACGAGCCCCTCTCCCAGCGCCGCTCCATCCCCATCGGCGAGGGCGTCGATGTGCGGCTGCCAGGGGGCGATCGCGCGGATCGCGCCGCCGCGGATCGCGCCGAGCAGCGCCCTGGGCGGAACGTCGAGCGTCTGCCCGCCGGCGGGGGCGCGGTCAAGGAAGTCCTCGATCGTCGCTTCCGCGGCCGCCAGCACGCGCCGGCGCTCGGCCTCGATGCGCCCCCCGCCGGCGAGACCCTCGACGAAGAACAGCCAGGCGCTCTCGGGGTCGGCGGCGATCTGCGCGAGGATCTCCCGTACGGCCGCGCGCGGGACATCCCACCACTCCCGCGAGTCCATCGCGCGCTCCAGCGGGCCGAGCACCCGCCGCGCGGATCGCCGGTAGGCGGCGAGGAAGAGATCCTCCTTGCCGGCGAACTGCTCGTAGAAGGTCTGGCGCGATACGCCCGCCCGCGCGGTCAGAGCGGCGATGCTCAGCTCGGCGTAGCCCTCGCCGCTCGCGAGCTGCGTCATCGCCTGAAGCAGCCGCTCGCGCTGGCTCGGCTTGGCGCGATTCGCCGACACCGTGTCGGGCCGCATCCTCGCCGCGGCTGGGCGCCCCGATTTATTGGGCTGGCGCGGATTTCTGGGCATCTCGATCGCGCTCGGCGGCATATGGCATCGATCTAACCAAGACCATTAGTGTACTGCATAGTACAGACGATAAGCTAGCGGCACCCGATGCGAGCCTCAGCCCCGTGTCAGGCCCGGGCGAATCGTCAGTTCTGAGGCCCTATTGAGGCCCTAAGGCGGAGCGGCGGGAGCGCTTCGCGCGGTTGGGGATTGACAGCGGCGACGACGATACGCTATAAAACGATCGAGTACAGTCTGGCCGGCGGGGCGGGTCGCCTCGGACCGGTACATCCAAAACCGAAGAACCCGGAGGAGGGGTGTCGATCGAGATGTGGGAGCAGGGCATGGACACAGCGGGCCGTATACGGACGACCGAGAGCCGGACGGCGGCGCTCGCCTATCCGATCGCGCATCCACGAGACGACCCGTTCCAGCTCGTCCGCTCGCCGCGGAGCCTGTCCGAGCCCCACCACTCCCTCTCCGGTGGTGCTCGCAGAGGTCCCAACGACGGGCAACCCCTGTCCCATCGCCCCTCCGCGGAGGTCGTGGCGTGACCCTGCCACGGCCTCTGTGGAGCGGCGGGAGTGGCACGGCCACGGCGCTGGCTGTCGTTCTCGCCGCGACCGTCACGGCGCTCCTGATGGCCTTGGCGCCCACAGGCGCCCACGCCGCCGAAACCTGCCCCAACGAAGCTCTGCGCGCGCAGGATGGGTTCTCGCTCACGTTGCCCGACTGTCGCGCCTACGAGCAGGTCTCGCCAGTGGACAAGGAAGACCAGGAAGTCGCGGGCCTCGGCACGGACGAAGTCTTCCCGGGAGTGACGGGCGAACCGCTCGTGCAGAGTTCGTCGGACGGCGAAGCGGTCACCTACAACGAGGGTCGCGCCACGACTGGCAACGGGTCCGCCCGGTTCGGCAACCAGTTCGTCGCCGTGCGCGGCTCCGGTGGCTGGAGCGCTAGCGACATTGCACCGGGCTTCGAAAACTCTATTGAAGCGACCGCGGGAGCCCCAAAGTACGAGGCGTTCTCGCCAAGCCTGTCGCTTGGCGTCCTCGATTCGGAGACGCCGCTCGCGCAGGACAGCTCCGGCGCGGACTACGAGGATCTCTACCTGGGTGACTCGGGCGGTGGCTATGAGCCGCTGATCGAAAAGACGCCGGCGAACTGTGGCCCTGGCACGTGTATCGTCTCGTTCGCTGGCGCCTCCGCGGACTTCAGCCAGATCGTGCTTAGCACCAACGACGCTGTGACCGAAGCGACCGCGTATGCGCCGGCGGCCGAGCCTCCCCCGGAAGAGTTCAGCGACAACCTGTATGAATGGGATGACGGGCAGCTGCGGCTGGTCAACGTCCTGCCCGGGAACAGCGCGACCGACCCCGACGCCGAGCTGGGCTGGTCGAGCGCCACCGGCGAAGATGGCGGCAGCAACGCGGTCTCCGCCGACGGCTCGCGGATCTTCTGGACTGACGTCAGCGACGGCGACCTCTACGTGCGCGTGAATGGGACGGAAACCGTGAAGATCGCCGTAGGCGCGCACTTTCTCACAGCCAATTCGGAAGGCTCGGAGGTGTTCTTCGCCGACGAAAGCCGCCTGACCGCCGGCTCCACCGCGGCTCCCGGCGAACCGGACCTCTATGAGTGCGAATTGATCGAAGCGCATGGGACGCTCGAATGCGCGCTCAGCGACCTGACCGTCGACTCCCACACGGGCGAACACGCCGATGTGCTGGGTCTGCTCGGCTCCAGCGAGGACGGCTCCTACCTCTACTTCGTCGCGAACGGCATACTCGCGAGCGGCGCTTCGCAGGGCGGCACCGAAAACTGCACTGAACCGACGCCGCCGTTCGGCGGAGCAAGCGGCTACGGCTACGAACAGGGATGCAACCTGTACGTCTGGCACGACGAAGGCGAAGGGCACGGCACTACGGCCTTCATCGCGCGCCTGTCGGGGGCCGATCTCAGAGAAACAAAACGAAGCGGCACCTACGAGACCCAGTCAGACAGGCTGATCGCCGGGGAACCCACCGACACGCATGCGGGTGACGCAACCCCGGAACTGGGCTGGCGCTCCGCCGAGGCTACCCCCGACGGGCGCTATCTCGCGTTCATGTCGGTCAACCCGCTCACCGGCTATGACAACAGAGACGTCAACGGGCTCCACGGCGAGACGGGTGGCCGGGACTTCGAGGTCTATATCTATGACGCTGAAACGCGGGCGCTATCGTGCGCTTCGTGCGATCCGTCCGGCGAACGGCCGGTCGGCGACTCCTGGCTACCGGTCAGTGGGGCGGAGTCGACCTATGCCGCCTACACCCGCCAGCCGCGCTGGCTCTCCGAAGACGGCCGTGTGTTTTTCGACAGTCTCAACTCGATCGTTCCAGGGGATACCAGTGGCGCCCAGCAGGTCTACGAGTACGAGGACGGGCACGTCTACTTGATCTCGAGCGGCACGAGCCCCGAAGCCTCCTACTTCGACGACGCGAGCGCGAGCGGCGGCGACGTCTTCTTCACCACCTATTCCCAGCTCGTGGGCCAGGACACCGACGAACTGACCGACCTGTATGACGCGCGCGTCGACGGCGGCATCGCCGCGCAAAATCCGACGTCCTCGGCGCCGTGCGCAGGCGAAGCGTGTCGCGGTCCCGCCAGCGAAGCGCCGGCGCTCGGGACGCCTGTGAGCCAGGTGTTCTCCGGCCCGGGCAACCTCGCGCCGCCGGGGGAATCAACGGTGGTCGCGAAACCGAAACCCTTGACACGAGCTCAAGAGCTCTCTAAGGCGTTGGCAGACTGCAAGAAACTCAAGAAGAAGAGCAGCCGCATGAAGTGCGAACATGAAGCCAGGAAGAGGTACGCGACGAAGTCAAAAGCCAAGAAGAGCAGGCAAACGCGCGGAAAAGCAGCAAAGACGGCAGTACCGCTCGGTGAAAATGGGAGGGGTAACTGATGCGACCCACGGAGTCCGAGTTGTCGCTGCCGTGCCCAATGGAGTCGGAG
>Ga0335075_10018674_pt1 | contig 10278 bp, 9 predicted proteins | sample Lox_Sample_24_FD_206723 | JGI IMG/M metagenome (GOLD analysis project Ga0335075, IMG submission 206723) | Soil microbial communities from Loxahatchee National Wildlife Refuge, Florida, United States - Lox_Sample_2.4 | ecosystem: Environmental > Terrestrial > Soil > Wetlands | place: USA: Florida... | reverse complement strand
ATGAAGCGCTTGTGGGGCGCAAAGGCGGGAACCCCGGAAGGCGACCGGCTCGACGTCCTCGCGACGCTCGTCGACGTCTACGAAAGCCAGCATGTTCCCATCGATCCCCCCGATCCGATCGAAGCGATCAAGTTTCGCATGGACCAGCAAGGCCTCACCATCCGCGATCTCGAGGCGGTGCTTGGCTCCCGCGTACGGGCTGGGGAAATCCTGCAACGCAAGCGCGGCCTTTCGATTGCGATGATCCGCCGTTTGCACGGGAGCCTCGGCATCTCCGCGGAAGTGCTCATCCGCAAGGGATCAGCGGAAGACGCGGCTTGGATCGGTCCGATGGCCGTGCAGGCCGGGGCGCATTCACCGCAAGAGACAAGTCGAGGGCCGCCATGGAAGAGGAAGCCAAACCGAAGAGGTCCGCCCGCGAGCGCGCCGACCGAATCAAGCCGTTTCGCTGCAAAAATCTGATCGCGGTGCTCGAGAACCCCGTCGATCTGATCAACATCGGAACGGTGATCCGCAACGTCAACGCGTTGGGCGTGGAGAAGGTCTATGTCGTCGATCCTCGCCATTCCCTGCCTGACGACTGGCAGGATTTACGGAACCGGAAATCCGTTTCAAAGACCTCCGTCTCCGCGGTGAAATGGACATTCGTCAAGCGCTTCGGCAGCACCGACGCGTGCTTCGATCACCTCGAACGAAAGGGATTCAAGTCGATCGTCACGTCGCCCCATGTCAAAGGAAAGACCAGCATTTTCCTTCACGAAGGCGATTACACGGTTCACGCCAAGCTTGCGGTCTGGTTCGGCAACGAAGGAATAGGGATCAGCAGTCGCGCGGTCGAAAGAAGCGAGATGTGCGTCTCCATCCCGATGTTCGGCATGATCGAAAGCCTTAACCTCGGGACATGCTCAGGTATCGTCCTTTACGAGGTTGCAAGGCAGCGGCGCGAATATCAAAGCCGGTACAGGCTGCGCGATCGGAGGGGGGAGCGAGCCGTCCCTCTGCCGACCGTGCTCGCTCCAAAGAGCTGACCGAAACGCCGCCGCCCGCGCCTATCTCCGAGTGATCGGGCCCAACCCTTCAGCGGTGGCGGACGCGCTGCGGGCAAAGTGATCGAGGCCGGGGAGGCGGGGCCATGAAACGGGTCATCGTGTGCTGCGACGGCACCTGGAACGATACGGACAATCAAAGCACCGACACGAATGTGTTTCGAATCGCGCGGGCCATCCACGCCAGCCAAGGAACGGGGGGCGTTCTTCAGATCGTGCTGTACCTGAGCGGCGTCGGCACGTCCGGCCTCGAATTCGAGAAGCTGGTCGCGGGCGCAATCGGCCTCGGCGTCGGCGATAACATTCGCTCCGCCTATATGTTCATCGCCCAGAATTATCGGCCGGGAGACGAGATCTTTCTGTTCGGCTTCTCGCGCGGCGCCTTCACGGCGCGAAGCCTGGCCCGGCTCATCAACGCCTGCGGCATTCTCAACCGGCAGAAGCTTGGCGACCTTCCCTACGCCTGGGCGTACTACCGCTCCGACCCTCCGCACTCGCCGCAAAAATTCAAAGACACGTACCACACCGACTGCCACGTCGACGCGAAGATCAAGTTTCTCGGCGTTTGGGAGACGGTCGGAGCGCTTGGCGTTCCGGGCCACCTGTTTTCGGCGGCAAACGCGAGGAAATTCGCGTTTCACAACACCGGTCCCTGCGCGGTGGTCGAACACGGCTGCCACGCTTTGGCGGTCGACGACCACCGCCATGATTTTGTCCCCACGTTCTGGACCGGACCCGCGCCGGCGGGCGTCAGGATCGAGCAGGTCTGGTTCGCCGGCGCCCATTCCGATGTGGGAGGCGGCTACGTCACCCGCACGCTCGCCGATATTCCGCTCGTCTGGATGGCGCGGAAAGCGGAAGCGGATGGGCTGGTTCTCGACTGGACCTGCCTTCCCAAGCTTGAGGATTTGCAGCCCCTGGCGCCGTCGCACGATTCGAGCAGCGGCCTCTTCTCGGTCGACCGCTTCAGCCCGACGTTTCGCGAAGTCTTGCAGAAGCCGTTCGACGTCACGGCCTTCGAGCGCCTGTATGCGCCTCTCGACGCGGACGGAAATCGGCTGCAAACGATCAACGAAAAGGCGCACATGAGCGTCGTCGGCCGCTACCGCAAATCGGCCCTGGTCTGTTCGGCCGACGCGGAGGGAACGTGCGAGTCCGCCCCCTATCAGCCGCGCAACTTGGCGCCGCTGTTCGCGAGCGACGGGACGCTGGCGGAGGGCGTCCCTGTCGAGGACTGAAGATGCGATCGGCGACCGCGCCCGCCGCCTGTAGGCGCGATCGGCGATCGCGCCGGCCGCGCTCATCGAGCGCGGCTACAGGGCCGCCCGTCTGTCGACAGGCCACGGACCGCGGCTACAAGCGCCTCACGCGCTCTTCTCGAATAGCTCGCGCCCGATCAGCATGCGGCGGATTTCGCTGGTGCCCGCGCCGATCTCGTAGAGCTTGGCGTCGCGCAGCAGGCGGCCGAGCGGATAGTCGTTGGTGTAGCCGTTCCCGCCCAGAAGCTGGATCGCGTCGAGCGCGGCCTGAGTTGCCCGCTCGGCGGCGTAGAGGATCGCGCCCGCCGCGTCCTCGCGGGTGGTCTCACCGCGGTCGCAGGCCTTGGCGACGGCGTAGACATAAGCCTTGGCCGCGTTCATCGTCACGTACATGTCGGCGAGCTTGCCCTGCACCAGTTGGAAGGTCCCGATCGGCTCGCCGAACTGCTTGCGTTCATGGACATAAGGCAGGACGACGTCGAGCGCGGCGGCCATGAGCCCGAGCGGCCCGGCCGCGAGCACGACGCGCTCGTAGTCGAGGCCGCTCATCAGCACGTTGACGCCCTTGCCGACCTTGCCCAGCACGTTCTCCGCCGGAACTTCGCAATCCGCGAACACGAGCTCGGAAGTGTCGGAGCCGCGCATGCCGAGCTTGTCCAGCTTCGCCCCATGCGAAAAGCCCTTCATGCCGCGCTCGACGATGAAGGCGGTGATGCCGCGCGCGTTCGCCGCCGGGTCGGTCTTGGCGTAGACGACGAGCGTGTCGGCGAGGGGGCCGTTGGTGATCCACATTTTCGAGCCATTGAGCACGAAGCGGTCGCCGTGGCGGATCGCGCGCGTCGTCATCGACACGACGTCGGAGCCTGCGTTCGGCTCCGACATCGCCAGCGCGCCTAAGTGCTCGCCGGAGATGAGCTTCGGCAGATAGCGCGCCTTCTGCGCGTCATCGCCGTTGCGCGCGATCTGGTTGACGCAGAGGTTGGAGTGGGCGCCGTAGGAGAGGCCGACCGAGCCGCTCGCGCGCGAGATTTCCTCCATCGCAACGCAGTGCTCGAGGTAGCCCAAGCCCAGGCCGCCATGGTCCTCGGGCGCGGTGATCCCGTGCAGGCCGAGCGCGCCCATCTTCGGCCAGAGGTCGCGGGGAAAGAGGTTGTCGCGGTCGATTTCAGCCGCGCGCGGGGCGATCTCCTTCTCGGCGAACGTCCGGGCGCTGTCGCGGATCATGGCGGCGCTGTCGCCGAGGTCGAAGTCGAACGGACGGGGCGCGTTGGGGATCATGGGGCTTGCTCGTGTCGCGCTTTTTTTGAGGGCGCGGCCGGGCGGGAGCTTGGCGGCAATCGGCGCCGTTTGGCAAGGCCGGCGCGTGAACCGAAAGTACGGTTTTGCCGCGTGTGCAGTTTTGCGCCCGAGCGAGGCTTATCAGGGTCTTAAGCTCATTTTTCGGCAACGGAGTAACTCCCAAGGAGGGGTGAGTCCGAAAGGCCACAGGGGGCGCGAAAAGGGGGTGGGCGCGATTTTGCGGGAGTCAGCGGGGCGGGATTGTGATTCAAGGTGGGAATGGAGCTTCCTGCCGAGATTCGCAGCCTCATTGAAGGGCTTGAGCGCCGGATCGCGACGCTCGAGGCGCGGGTGGCCGAGCTTGAGCGCGAGAACGCCGCGCTGCGGGCAGAGAACGCAGCCTTGCGGGCGGAGAACGCCGATCTGAAGCGTCGGCTTGGCCAGGACAGTTCGACGAGTTCGAAGCCGCCATCGAGCGACGGCTTGCGGAAGAAGCCGGCGAGCCTGCGCGAACCGTCGGGCAAGCCGAGCGGCGGACAGGCAGGCCACAAGGGCGATACGCTCAAGCGGGTCGCCGATCCGGACCGGATCGTCGTTCACGAGGCGCGCGCCTGCCGCCATTGCGGCGCCGGGCTCACGCTCTCGATGGCGCAGGAAACGGAGACCCGCCAGGTGTTCGACCTGCCGGCGAAGCTGATCGAAGTCACCGAGCATCGGCGGCCCGCCTGCGCCGGCTGCGGCGCCCGCACCGGAGCGGCCTTTCCCGAAGGCGTGGAGGCGCCGGCGCAATATGGCGAGCGGCTGCGCGCGGCGGCCGTCTATCTCCATCTGCAGCAGTTGATCCCCGAGGAGAGGACGGCCGAGACGCTCGCCGACCTGTTCGGCGCGCCGTCCATCTGTCCTGCGAGCGTGATGGACTGGGTGAGGCGAAAGGCCGGCGCGCTTGCGCCGGTCGCCGGGCGGATCGGCGCGCTGGCCGCCGCGGCGCGCGTGCGCGGCCTCGACGAGACCGGCTTCCGGGTCGTCGGCAAGACGCAATGGCTGCACACGGTCGCGACCGAAAGCCTCACGCTCTACCGCGTCTCGGACAAGCGGGGCGACGTGCCGAACAATCTTGCCGGCGGCGTGGTCGTCCACGACGGCTTCAAATCCTACGGCGCCCTCGAAAGCGCGCGCCATGCGCTGTGCAACGCCCATCACCTGCGCGAACTCAAGGCGCTGATCGAGTTCGATCATGAGCCGTGGGCGGCGCTCATGCGCGATCTCCTGCTCGACGCCAACCGGGCGGTCGGGGAAGCCAAAGCGCGGAGCCAAACAACGCTCGATCCAGCCCTTCTCGGGCGCTTCGAGGCCAGGTTCTGGGACATCTTGCGCGAAGGGCTCGCGTTCCACCGCAAGCTGCCCCGCCTGCCGCAGGCCGCCAGAGGCAAGACCAAGCGAAGGCCGGGAGAGAACCTGTTGCGCCGGCTGCGCCAGTTCAAGGACGACGTCCTGCGCTTCCTCGTCGACTTCGACGCGCCCTTCACCAACAACCTCGCCGAGCAGGCGCTGCGCATGATGAAAGTGAAGATGAAAATCTCCGGCGCCTTCCGCACTTTCGACGCCGCTCAGCACTTCGCCGCGCTCCGTTCCATTATCGCCACCGCCAGAAAACAGGGCTGGAACATCCTCCAAACCCTCACCCGCGACGCCCCCTCCCTCATCACTGCCCTTCCAGCCTGACCCCCACCTGGGCAGTTACATTCAATCGGAACCGATAAGGCTCTAGGCCCCCCTGCGTCAGTCGTTCTGACCCGGACCGCCGCGGGTCGCCTCATACAGGAACCAGGTCCGCCGCTCGGTCTCGTCGATCCAGACCTCGATCAGGCTCGCGGTGGCGACGTCGCCGTATTCATCGCAGACATTATGGGTCTGGCGCAGAGTCGCGGTCAGGCTCTTATTGTCCTCGCGCAATTCCGCCAGCATGTCCTTCGGATCGACATAGTCGGCGTCGTTGTCGAGAATGCGCTGGCGCCGCGAGATGTCGCCGATCGAGCGCAAAGTCGTTCCACCGATCTTGCGGGCGCGCTCGGCGATCGGGTCGGTCATGGCGAAAATCTGTTCGCCATGTTCATCCAAAAGCAGATGATAGTCGCGGAAATGCGGCCCGCTGATGTGCCAATGGAAGTTCTTCGTCTTCACGTAGAGAGCGAAGACGTCGGCCAGCAATCCCGCCAGCGCCGCGGAAATATCGCGCGTCGCCTCCGGCTTGAGGTCGGTCGGCGTGCCTAGGCGCTCCCGCACGTAGGCGTCCTTCGGCCCTCGTGAACTGGTCTCTTTCGCCGCTGCCTTCGTCATTCCGGCCTCCTTGGGTTCATTTCAGCATCGCAGCGTGAGCGCCGACCGAGGCGCTCGCAATCATCGCCCTTCAGGCGCCGCCGCTTAAGCCCAATGGTCGCACGGCTCGCCAGCCGATTCCAGCGCTTGCCCGGTCGAGCCGATATTTCCAGGCGTCGCCGCGGATTATCGCAAAGGCCGAACCGGTTCGGCGGAAGGTCTCCGCCGCCGTCCCGCGAAACTTGCATGGCGGAGCTCTAACCCGCTACCGCCTCGCTCGGCTGGTCCAGCGCCACCCGGTAGGCCGCCTCGGTCTTGGCGGCGACTTCGTCCGACGTCACCCCGGGCGCGAGCTCGATCAGCGCCATGCCGCGCAGCCCATGCTTGTCGATGGTGAACACGCCGAGATCGGTGATGACGAGGTCGACGACTCGCGCGCCGGTCAGCGGCAGGGTGCAATGATGCAGGAGCTTCGGCCCGTCCTTGGCGGCGTGCTCCATCACCACAACGATGCGCTTGACCCCCGCGACCAGGTCCATCGCCCCGCCCATGCCCTTGACCATCTTGCCGGGAATCATCCAGTTAGCGAGATCGCCATTCTCGGCGACCTGCATCGCGCCGAGGATGGCGAGGTCGATGTGCCCGCCTCGGATCATGGCGAACGAATCGGCGCTCGAGAAGAAGCTGGTCGTCGGCAATTGGGTGACGGTCTGCTTTCCGGCGTTGATGAGGTCCGGGTCCTCCTCGCCCTCGAACGGGAACGGCCCCATCCCCAGCATGCCGTTTTCGCTCTGCAGCTGCACGCTCATGCCTTCGGGAATGTAGTTCGACACCAGCGTCGGAATGCCGATGCCGAGATTGACGTAGAAGCCGTCCTTGAGCTCCTTGGCGGCGCGCGCCGCCATCTGGTCGCGGGTCCAAGCCATAAGGTTCCTCCGAATTCAGGCCACGTCGCGCTTGCGGATGGTGTGCTGTTCGATGCGCTTCAGCGCGTTCGGGACGTGAACGATGCGCTGGACGTAGACGCCGGGGGTGACGATATGGTCGCCGTCGATCTCGCCCGGCTCGACCAGATGCTCGACCTCGGCGATCGTGAGCCTGCCCGCCGTCGCCATCATCGGATTGAAGTTGCGCGCCGTCTTGCGATAGGCGAGGTTGCCTTCGGTGTCGCCCTTCCAGGCGTGAATGAGCGAGATGTCGGCGACGAGACCGGTCTCCATCAGGAACGCCTCGTTGTTGAAGTCGCGGATCTCCTTGCCCTCGGCGACGATCGTGCCGACGCCGGTGCGGGTGAAGAACGCGGGAATGCCAGCGCCTCCGGCGCGGATGCGCTCGGCGAGCGTGCCCTGCGGATTGAATTCAAGCTCGAGCTTGCCCGAAAGATAGAGGTTGGCGAAGATCTTGTTCTCGCCGACGTAGCTCGAGATCATCTTCTTGATCTGGCCGGTCTCGAGCAGGATTCCAAGGCCCGCGCCGTCGACGCCGGCGTTATTGGAGACGAAGGTCAGATCCCTCGCGCCCGATTTGCGCACCGCCTCGATCAACGTTTCGGGGACCCCGCAAAGGCCGAATCCGCCCGCCATCAAGGTCATTCCATCCTTGACCTGGCCGGCGAGCGCCTCGTCGGCGTTGGGGTAGACTTTTCTCATGGGACACAGAGTTCCTCTCGACAGGGCGCTTGCGTCCCTAGCCCTCCCGCGCACGCGCCGCAAGACCGCCGCGGCAAGCGCGGCGCCTACGCCCCGCGCAGGCCAAGCGCAATGGCGATCCAGGCCAGCCCGTAGAAAATGAGATCGATGCCGATGAAGAGGCCGATCACCCACAATCCGGACGCGGGCCAGCGCGCCAGGATCAGCAGGCCGAGAACGAAGGTGATGACGCCGTCCGCTGCGCTCCAACCCCAACCAGGCAGCCCGACCCACAGCGCGCCGACAAGCTGGAACAGCCCGCCAACCAGGAAGAACAACGCCATGAACAGAGTGAGCACTTCGGCGGTGATCACCGGCCTGAACACCATGATGAAACCGGCGACAAGGAACAGGACCGCGGCGAACAAATGCTGAAAGAAGCCCGCCCAGTGCCCGACCGCGACCGCCTGGACCAGTTCGATCGCGCCCGCGAACACGAGAAGCCAACCGAAGAACAGCATCGAGGCGACGGTCGCCGTGACCGCGCGCGCCACGGCGACCACGCCAAGCGCCAGCAAGGCGGCTCCGAGGGCGAGGAACCATCCCCAGTATTGGGCCAGGTCGTGGGAGAACTGAACCCCGAGATTCTGAATTTCGGCCCCCGGCATGCTCCCCTCCTTTCACGCAAAGCCGATCGTGGCGCCCAGCTTCAAACGCGACGCCGTCGGGGCTTCGCCATCTCCGGCGCCCTCACTTCGGCGCCCGCTTGGCCAGAATGCGCTGAAGCGTGCGCCGGTGCATGTTGAGTTGGCGCGCCGTCTCCGAGACGTTCCGATCGCACGATTCATAGATGCGCTGGATATGCTCCCAGCGGACGCGATCGGCCGACATGGGCGGATCGCGCTCGGCCGGCGTGTCCAGGCGTCCCGTCATCAGCGCCGCGACAACATCGTCCGCGTTCGCCGGCTTGGCGAGGTAGTCGAACGCGCCGAGCTTGACGGCCATCACCGCGGTGGCGATCGCGCCATAGCCGGTGAGGATAATTCCGCGCGCGTCCTGGCGGCGCGACTTCAAGGCCCGCATGACATCGAGGCCGCTGCCGTCGCCCAGCCTCAGATCAATGACCGCGAAGGCGGGCGCGGCCGTCTCGATCGCGGCGAGAGCCTCCGCGACGCTGCCCGCGGTTCGCGCGGCAAAGCCCCGCGAGGACATCGCGCGAGCGAGACGGTCGCAAAAGACCTTGTCGTCGTCGACGACGAGCAGCGACTTGTCGAGCGTCTCCGCGCCGCCCGGACCCTGCGTGGACGAAGGATGGGAGCTGTCTTCTTCCATCGCGGCCGACACTACCAAGGAATTGGCTCGAAGGACAAATTTAGCCGCTCGTCAATCCCTGACCTTGCTCGTAAGCTTGGCGCGGCCATTGAATGGCGACGATCGCTCCTTTCGCGGGTGGCTTGGCGTTTTCGAAATGGAGCGCGCCGCCGGACCGGCTGATGAATATGCTGGCGATGAACAGACCCAGGCCAAGTCCGGCGTCGGGACCATGGCTTCGGCGGGCGCTGTCACGCGAGAGGTAAGGCTCGCCGATCCGCGCCAATATGTCGGCCGGGAAGCCCGGGCCATCGTCGGCGATCACCATGTCGACCGTCGAACTTGTCCAGCTCACGCGAATGATCACCTCGCTGTCGGCGAATCCGACCGCGTTCTCGATCAAATTGCTGAGAGCGGATAGAACGCCGGGATTGTGCGGGCATTGGGGCGCGGGTTCGGGCCTCTCGCCCTCGACATTGATGGAGACGCCGAGCAGGCGGTGCGGCGCGGCAGCGGCTTCGGCCAGCTCCAGCGGGCTCGAAAATCCCAGCGCCTGGCCGGAAAGCTCGCGACGGGCCGACAACTTGGCCAGGATCGAGCGGCACCGGTCAACCGACTGCTCCAGCAGCTCCAGGTCGTCGCTCGAGCCCTCGCCCGCCGGCTGCGCCGCCAATTCGCGCACGATGAGGGCGATGGTCGCGAGCGGCGTGCTCAATTCGTGCGCGGCGGCGGCGGCCAACCCGTCGAGCTGGGAAAGATGTTGGGCGCGCGCGAGGGCGAGCTCGGTCGCGGCGAGAGCGCTCGCGGTCCGGCCGGCTTCGGCGGCCACCCGGTGGGCGGAGAAGGTCACGAAAGTCGCGCTGATGATGAGCGCGCTCCATAGCCCGACAAGATAGATCAGCGGCAGCGACAGGTCCTCGCCGCTGATCGAGGGAAGCCGCAGGCTCCAACGGGTCAAGAGGGTCGCGCAAACGACCGCAAGCGCCAGCAATGCGAGCGTTTGCCGCAAGGCAAGCGAGGCTGCGGCGACCGCGACCGGCGCCAGAAACAGGATCGCGAAGGGATTGACGATTCCGCCAGTGAAAAAGAGCAAACCCGCGAGCTGAAGGATGTCATAGGCCAGCAAGATCGTGGCGGCGCGCTCGCTGAGCAACTGGCTCAAGGGGAAACGCCAGCGCAGCGCGACATTGAGCGCGGCCGAGGCGGCGACCAGGATGAGGCAGGGGACAATCGGAAAATGGAGGCCAACGCCAAAATAGCTGACGAGGATTGCGAGCGTCTGTCCGCCGACAGCGAGCCATCGCAAGCCGACCAAGGTATTGAGGCGCAAACGCCGCGCCTGCCAAAGGAGCCCGTTCTCTCGAGGCGCATGCTCGGTGGCCGCTAGAGACTGCGCCGCCCGGTCGTTCCCCTCAGTCGATCTTTTCGTTGGGATAGACG
>Ga0335075_10018673_pt1 | contig 10278 bp, 11 predicted proteins | sample Lox_Sample_24_FD_206723 | JGI IMG/M metagenome (GOLD analysis project Ga0335075, IMG submission 206723) | Soil microbial communities from Loxahatchee National Wildlife Refuge, Florida, United States - Lox_Sample_2.4 | ecosystem: Environmental > Terrestrial > Soil > Wetlands | place: USA... | reverse complement strand
GGTTCGCGGTCAGTGCGAGCTGGAGCGGGCCCAGATGTTGATGCCAGCCTCGACGGCGTCGTTGTCGATAGCGGCGAGCTCGTCGGGGCTGAACGTGAGCTTGCCGGCGGCGGCCAGGTTCTCCTCGAGCTGATGCACGCTGCTGGCGCCGACCAGCGCCGAGGTGACCCGCGGGTCGCGCAGCACCCAGGAGAGCGCCATCTGGGCGAGGCTCTGGCCGCGCGTGGCGGCGATCCCGTTGAGCGCCCGGACGTGCGCCATGGTCTTGTCGCTGAGCTGGTCCCTGGACAGCGACCCGTTCCTGCTGGCCCGCGAGCCTTCGGGCACGCCGTTCAGGTACTTGCTGGTGAGCAGGCCCTGCGCCAGCGGCGAGAACGCGATGCAGCCGACACCCTCCTCTTCCAGGACGTCGAGCAGCCCGCCCTCGATCCAGCGGTTGAGCATGGAGTACGACGGCTGGTGGATTAGCAGCGGAGTGCCGAGCGAGCGAAGGATCCGGGCAGCGTCACGAGTCCGTTCCGGAGAATAGGACGAGATGCCGGCGTACAAAGCCTTGCCCTGCTTGACCGCGGTATCCAGCGCACCCATCGTCTCTTCCAGCGGCGTGTCCGGGTCGAAGCGGTGGCTGTAGAAGATGTCCACGTACTCCAGCCCCATCCGCCGCAGCGACTGGTCGAGGCTGGCGAGCAGGTACTTGCGGGAGCCCCATTCGCCGTACGGGCCCGGCCACATGTCGTAGCCGGCCTTGGTGGAGATGATCAGCTCGTCGCGGTACGGCTGGAAGTCCTCGCGCATCAGCTGCCCGAAGTTGAGCTCGGCGTGACCGTAGGGCGGCCCGTAGTTATTCGCGAGGTCGAAGTGGGTGACGCCCAGGTCAAAGGCGCGGCGCAGGATCGCCCGCTGCGTGTCGATCGGGGTGGCGTCGCCGAAGTTCTGCCAGAGGCCGAGGGACACCGCGGGCAGCTGGATGCCGCTGCGCCCGCAGCGGCGATAAGGCATCTGCTCGTACCGGTCAAGAGCGGGGATGTAGGTCATGGAGAAGAGTTTGCCACTACCAGTCACGCTGGCTTCCTGGGCGTGCACTCAACTCAGGCGGATCCCTCAGGGATGCTGCGGGGGCGGTCATGCGGGCGCTGAGGGACGGCTGCCGCGATCATGACGGATTGTGCGGCCCTGGTGCTCATCGGATTGGCCGCTAGCCGGGCCTGTGCCCGCTCCAATCCTCCCTCGTGATGAGAGCGTCGGCTCGATAAGTCACCACGCCCGGTCGTCCCTTACCGGTGTGCAGTGCTCGCTGGCCGCGGGGCATTATCGCGACTGGGCTCGGGCGCGGGCTGGGCGCCTGGGAGCCACAGGCAGAGCAGCACGGCGAGGGCGGAGAAGCCGGCGGACCACCAGAACGTGACGTGGAAGGCGTCCGCCAGCGTGGCCGGGTGCGCGGCGATGGCGCCTTCGAGGATCACCGCCAGCACGGCGGTGCCGAACGCGCCGCCGATCTGCTGCGCGGTCCTGGTCAGCACGCTGGCGTGCGGGATCTGCTCTTTGTTCAGGCCGACGTAGCCGGCGGCTGTTACCGGCAGGGTAACGCCTCCGAGGCCGACCCCGCGGATGACCAGCCACAAGGCCAGTAGCCATTCGCTGGTGCGCGGCCCGGCCAGGGCGAGCGGGACGGTCGCGGCGGCGGTGATGGCGAACCCGGCCAGCGCGATGACGCGCGGCCCGAACCGGTCGATGCTGGTCCCGACGACGGTACGGGACAACAGGGTGCCGACGCCCTGCGGGACGAGCATGATCCCGGCGCCCAGCGCGGTGGCGCCGCGCACGTCCTGGTAGTACAGCGGCAGCAGGATCAGCACGCCGTACAGGGAGAAGCCGGAGAAGAACAGCAGCGTGCTCGAGGAGGCGACCGAGCGCTTGGCGAGCAGCCGGACCTGGACCAGCGGGTGGCTGGTGCGCAGCGCGTAGAGCGTGAAGGCCGCCAGCAGCGCGGCGCCGGTGATCAGCGGGATGATGACGTCCGGGTGCGCGAACCCGGCGGCGGTGCCCGCGTTGGCCAGGCCCAGCAGGACGCCCGCGGTGCCCGGCGCGAGGAGCAGGAGCCCTCGCACGTCGAGCCTCGGCTTGCCGGTACCGGGGTCCGGGGTTGGCGTGTCGATGTGCAGGTAGCGCCAGGCCAGCAGGATGCCGATGACGCAGAACGGCACGTTCACCCAGAACATGTATCGCCAGCTCAGGTGCGTCAAGATGGCGCCAGCGATCAGCGGGCCGAAAACCGGACCGAGCAGCCCCGGCAGCGCGACGTAGGTGACCAGCCGCCCCAGCGACCTGCCGCCCGCGGCCTGGAAGATGAGCGTGGCCACCACCGGGAGGATGAGGCCGCCGCCGATGCCCTGGATGACCCGCCAGGCGATCAGCGAGCCGATGTTCCACGCGAGGCTGGACCCGACCGAGGCGACCAGGAAGACGGCGAGGGAAAAGATCCACAGCCGCTTGCCGCCGAACCGCGCCAGGCCCCAGGTGCTGAGCGGCACCGCGATGCCGAGCGCCAGCAGGTAGCCGGTGGTCACCCACTGGACCGTCGAGACCGGGGCGTTGAGCTTCACCGACAGCGTGTGCACGGCGACGCTGACGATCGTGGTGTCGAAGATCGGCGCCAGCGCCCCGACCACGAGGATCAGCGACATCCTGATCAGCGCGGGGTCCAGCTTCTCAGGCGCGGGCTTCGTGGCTGTAGCCGCCATGCCGCCCCTCCTTCCCTCGGAGACCGTCCTTGGTGATGCCAGCCTCCGATTCGCCAGTGTGAGCGCGCGTCACCCTGTCAATGTGATCGAGCGGCCGCGAACTGGCCGATCCGCGCCACGCCGGGACCGCGGATGGCGTCCCGGCTCTGCCCAGAAAGACACGTCACGGCTGGAGGTATGAGCCGGAATCACACGGTTCGGGTGAGCCGGTCCCGCCGGATCATGTCGAGGATCGCGGCCAGCGCGGCACTTGCATCGCCGCCATGCCGAGGCACCGACGCGAACGCGCGTCCAGCCCGATTCGAGGGGTGGGATTTCGATCAGCTTGCCGACTCTGGCTGGGGCATTCGTTCGCCTGGCTAACGAGTCGGGTGGGATGATTCGGCAGGACCCGCATTGGTAAGGATTGGTTGCTAGCGGAAAGGGGTTGCCCGATGTACGACGCGGTGCTGTCGGAGACCGTCACGATCACCGGTCACGGCGGAGACGCCATCGAGGGGTACTCGGCCAGGCCGCTCACGCCGGGTCCGGTGGGCGGCGTGGTGGTCATCCACCACCTTCCCGGCTACGACCGGCAGACCAAGGAGTTCACCAGATCGCTGGCCGTGGGCGGCTTCAACGCCGTGATGCCCAACCTGTACGCGCGGGAAGCGCCGGGCGCCGAACCGGACGACGCGATGGCCGCCGCCAGGTCGCAGGGCGTGATCCCGATCCCCGACGAGCGGGTCATCGGCGAGGTCGAGGGCGCGGTCGGCTACCTGAAGGGGCTGCCCAACGCCAATGGCAAGGTCGGCGTGATCGGGCACTGCTCCGGCGGGCGGCAGTCGTTCCTCGCCGCGGTCAGCCTGCCGCTCGACGCGGCGGTGGACTGCTACGGCGGCTTCGTGGTGGGCGATCCGCCGCCTGGGCACCCGCTGGCGGGATGGCAGCCGATCGTGACCAGGACGCCCAGCCTGTCGTGCCCGCTGCTCGGGCTGTTCGGCAAGGAAGACAAGTTCCCGTCGCCCGAGCACGTCGCGGAGCTCGAGCAGGCACTGCAGGCGGCGGGCAAGACGTATGAGTTCCACAGCTACGACGGCGCCAACCACGGCTTCATGCAGGTAGACAGCGCGCGCTACCACCCGCAGAGCGCGGTGGACGCCTGGGGGAAGATCCTGAACTGGTTCGGCCGCTACCTGGCGGCCTGACGGAAGGAGTAACGAGGAGTGTGTACTTACCTGACCGAGAAGTTCGCGATCAGCGGCAGCGCCAAGGGCGGGTCCGGCTGGTTCCGGGTGACGGACGCCAGCGTCTACTTCGACCACCCGGTGCACGCGCCGTACGGCCACACGCTGAACATCGACTTCCTCGCCCCGGAGCGGGGACCGTCGGCGCGGGTCGCGGTCGAGCTCAGCGCCGAGTCGGCGCGCGCCCTGATGAAGGCGATCGAGGCAGTCCTCGACTCCGCCCCGGCAGGGCTCGAATAGACCTCGAATCGACAAGGAGACTCGACTTATGTACGACGCGATACTCGCCGAGAGCGTCACGATCACCGGGCACGGCGGTGACGCGATCGAGGCCTACGCGGCCCGCCCGATGCAGCCGGGCCCCGCGGGCGGCGTGGTGGTCATCCACCACATGCCCGGCTACGACGCGCAGACCAAGGAGATCGCCAGGACCTTCGCGACCCACGGCTACAACGCGGTCGTGCCGAACCTGTACTACCGCGAGGCGCCCGGCGCCAGCCCCGACGACGCCGCGGCCACGGCACGCGCCAACGGAGGGGTGCCTGACGACCGGCTGGTCGGAGACGTGGCCGGCGGTGCCGCTTACCTGAAGGGGCTGACGAATTCCAACGGCAAGGTCGCCGCGATCGGGTACTGCTCGGGCGGCCGCCAGTCGTTCCTCGCCGCGGTCAGCCTGCCGCTGGACGCGGCGGTGGACTGCTACGGCGCGTTCGTCGTGGGCAACCCGCCGGAGGGCATGCCGCTCAAGGTCGGCCCGCTGGTGGACAGGACGCCCCAGCTGTCGTGCCCGCTGCTCGGGCTGTTCGGCGCCGACGACTCGCACCCGTCGCCCGAGCAGGTCGCCGAGCTGGAGAAGGCGCTGCAGGAGGCGGGCAAGACGTACGAGTTCCACAGCTACGAGGGCGCCGGGCACGCGTTCTTCGCGGTGAACCGGCCTGCCTACCGGCCGGAGGCGGCGACGGACGGCTGGCAGAAGATCTTCGATTTCTTCGGCAAGTACCTCGCCTAGAGCGGCGGGCTCGAATGTCAGTGCCCCATGTCAGGATGGGGCCATGAAGTTCACCGTGGAGCGAGACGCGCTCGCGGAGGCCGTGACGTGGGTGGCGCGGGCGCTGCCCACCAGGCCGGTGGTCGCCGTGCTCGGCGGGCTGCTGCTCCGCGCCGCCGAGGACGGGCTGACGCTGTCGTGCTTCGACTATGAGGTGTCGGCCCGGATGCGGGTGGCCGCCGACGTGGCCGAGCCCGGGATGGTCCTGGTGCCTGGCAGGCTCCTGGTGGAAATCACCAGGAGCCTGCCAGGCCGGCCCGTCGAGTTCACCGACGACCCCGACGGCGTGAGCATGATGTGCGGCGAGGCCGCGTTCACGCTGGCCACCCTGCCCTCGTCGGAATACCCCGACCTTCCTGAACTTCCCCATCTGGCCGGCACCGTCGACGGCGGGTCGCTGGCGGCCGCGATCGGCCAGGTCACCCCGGCGGCGAGCCGGGACGACACGCTGCCGATGCTGACCGCGGTGAGCCTCGAGCTCACCGGCCAGACGATGACGCTGGCCGCGACGGACCGCTACCGGCTGGCCGTGCGGGAACTCGCCTGGTCGCCGTCGCCGGGGACCGCCGACGCCGCGGTGCTGGTGCCGGCCAGGACGCTGTCCGACGCGGGCCGCATGATGGCCCCTGGCGAGCCGGTGCGGATCATGCTGCGGGCCAGCGACACGCCGGACGGCGCGGACGCGATGATCGGCTTCGAGACCGGCGACCGGCGGCTCACCACCCGGCTGCTGGCCGGCGAGTTCATCAAGTACCGGTCCCGGTTTCCCGACGAGTTCGGCTCCACCGCGGACCTGCCAGCCGAGGCGTTCGCCGAGGCGGTACGCCGGGTGTCGCTCGTCGCCGAGCGCGGCACACCCGTCCAGCTGTCGTTCGGTCCCGGCCGCGTCACGGTGGGCGCGGCCACCCAGGGACACGCGCGCGCGAGGGAGTCGGTGCCTGCCGAGTTCAGCGGCGCAGAGCCGGTGATCGCGTTCAGCCCCGGCTACCTGCTCGACGGGGTGGTCGCGGCGACAGCGGGCGCCGAGGACGGGCGGGTCAGGCTGCGCTTCACCAGCGCGAGCAAGCCCGCGGTGATCACGCAGTCGCCGCCGGGCACGGCGGGAAACGACTTCAGGTACCTGGTCGTGCCGCAGCGCGTGCAGCAGTAGCCAGCGGCTTAATGCGGCCCGGTGGGTCCCATCTGGTAGTAGAACCCGTGCCTGGCGAACAGCATGGCGGTCAGCAGCCAGATCAGCATGGCCAGGATCAGCAGCGACAGCGCGGCGAACCGCCCTGCCCGGTCCGATGGCGTGGCGGGCCGGCGTTCGCGCGGCGGGAAGCCGTCCGGCGGCCAGGACACCGGTATCCAGTCCGGCCGCCGCAGTTTCGGCAGGTCGGCCATGATGCGGGTGAGCTGGCCGTACGTCCTGGCGGAGAACACCGCGCCAAGGCGGTGGTGCAGCTCGTCCAGGGTCAGCCGGCCGGCCACGTAGTGCTCGCCGAGGTCCGCCGCCGCGGCGTCCCGCTCCGCGTCCCCGATACGCAGCATGTGTGGTGCCACGGCCCGGAATGACTCACGGCCACGGCCGCCTGGCGGCTCGCCGCCGGGGCCGGGGAAGGGAGCGTAGTAACGCATCGCCATCGCGCTTCCGTGCTTGATCGGAAAGTTCGGTCCCCTCCACCATAAGTCGCGTCCTGCGGCGGAGGGAACCCGGTGCGGCGTAGCGGCTACCAGCGATGCCGGCGTCGCGGTCCGCACGCGCGGACCCGGCGCCGGAAGAAGAGCCGTCGCAGCAGCGCGAACGCGGCCAGGATCAGCACGATTCCGATCGGGCGGCCGGTCCCGATGCCCCCGAACGCGCCAAGGAAGCCGACCAGGAACAGCGCCGCGACCACCAGCATCGTGACGAGGACCGACCCCGCCGTCCGCACCGGTCCCGCTGCCCGCGGACCCGAATTCCAGCCGCCCCCGCCGGGCCCGAACGGGCCGCTGGGCCCGAACGGCCCGCTGGCCCCGAAGGGGCCGCCGGCTCCGGGCGCCCCGGGCCCGGCACCCGGTGCTGGGCGAGCCGAGCCCGGCCGCGCCGACGGCAGGTCGGTCATCAGGGCGTTCAGGTCGCCGCGGGTCTTGGCGGCGAAGGCCTTGTCGACCCGCTCGTTCAGCTCGTCAAGGGTGAGCCGCCCGCTCGCGTAGTGCTCGCGCAGTTCGGCCGCGGCAGCTTCACGCTCTGCGTCCCCGATCCGCATCTCGTTTCCAGCAGCCATCGAGCGCCCTCCGCACCAGAAGCGATAGTCCGCTAGCCACGATATATCGCGTATTGCGGGCGGGCAAGCGAAGACTGCGTTGACAGCCAGACCCGGCACATGTAAGTTTCTTCTTACAGGTGAAAGAGAGTGAATGAGACACTGACTAGTGAACAGCTGCTCGCGATGCTGACCGCGATCGCGCATCCGCTTCGGCTGCGGATCATCGCGGAGCTCGCCGACGGGCGCGTGCACGTCAGCGAGCTGGCACGCCGGCTGGGCATGTCCAGGCCGCTGCTGTACATGCACCTGGACCGGCTGGAGAAGGCCGGCCTGGTGACCGGGCAGCTAGAGCTGTCCGAGGACGGCAAGGCAATGAAGTACTTCGAGCTGGTCCCCTTCGAGGTGCACGTGACGCCCGAAACGGTCGTCCGCGCCCTCGCTGAAGACGAGGGCGACGGCACGGGGAAGCAGGCGCTCGACACGGAGGAGCCCGACCAATGACACCGATGACTGTGACCACCACAACGTTGGCTTCCAGCACTGGCACCAACTTCACCCCGATCGGGGTCGTCCTTGCGATCTTCGTGCCGATCTGCGCGGCGATCGCGGTGATCGTCTGGAACTACTTCCGGCTGCAGCGGCACCGCGCGGACGCGGTGGCGATGGCGTCCTACCGGAAGCTCGCCGAAGAGGCGGTGGCCAACATGACCGAACTGCGCTCCGAGATGACCAAGCTCGCCGAGCACGTCAGCGCTGTCGAGCAGTTGATGCGAGACGTCGGATGAGCGCCAGGGCGGTCAGCCGCAACCCGGTTGGCCTGCTGTTCTCCGGCACGCTGTGGGCCAGCGTCTGGTACCTGCTCGCGTACCTGGTCATCGCCTGGGTCCTGTTCGCGGTCGCGGTGACCCTCGTGGTCGGCGGCGGCCTGCTCAGCCTGACGCTGGCCGGGCTGCCGGTGCTGCTCGCGGCGGCCGCCGTGATCAGATGGTGCGCGGGCTTCGAACGAGCGAGACTGGGCGCCATCACCGAGCCGGTCCGGGGCTCGTACCGCGAGGACACCGGGTCAGGTTTCGTGGCGCGGCTGCGCGCCCAGTGGAGCGACCCGGCCCTGTGGCGGGATGCCGCCTACCTGTTCGGCCTGATGATCCCGCTGCTGGTGCTGGATTTCGCAGCCCTCGTGATCTGGCTGATCCTGCTCGCGGGGATCACCCTGCCCATCTGGTACTGGGCGCCGCGGGAGACCTTCTCCGTGGGCGTGAGCGGCCATAGCGAATCAGCCCGCGGCATCCAGCTCGGCTACTTCCCGCACGGCCCGCACGGCCACCCGTCCTGGGGCATCTGGGTCGACACGCTGCCGAAGGCGCTGCTTGTCGCCGCCGTCTGCCTGATCCTCTTCCTGCTGTTCAACTACGCACTCGTCGGGACGGCCAAGTTGCACGCGGCCATCGCCCGCTCGCTGCTGCGCGCGGGAGACGACCCGCTGCGCGAGGCAAAGGAAGTTCTGGGCCGTCCAGGTCCGCTCGCCACCCGCGGCTGACTGTCCCCGCCCACGAGGGTCCAGCTCACGGGCGGGGACCAGGCCGCGGCTCACTCACCAGCACCTACTGCGCCCACAGAGAGGAAACTCCGATGCGCCAGCCGCAGAGTTCAGTATTGCCTATTTCACCCCCCGGCGAAGCGCACGACCCGCCGCCGCGGCCCAATGTGACCGAGCGAGTGGCCGGCTGGAGCGCCAGGCACCGCAAGACCGCGGTCTTCGGCTGGCTGCTCCTGGTCGCCGCCATCTTCATAGGCGGCCAGGCACTCGGCTCGCGGAACCTGCCGACGTACGACGCCGGTCAGTCAGGACAGGCGGAGCGGACGCTGAACCAGGTCAATCCCGCGCAGTACGGCTCCTACGCCGAGAGCGTGCTGATCCAGGCCACGGCCCGCGGCGCCACCTTCGCCACCGATCCGGCCATGCGGCAGGCGGCCGGCCAGGTGGCGGCGTCGCTGGCCGCCTTGCCGCGTTACGCGACAGGCATCGAGACGCCGCTGTCCGCCGGCGGGCACGCGCTGGTGTCCAAGGACGGGCGCAGCGCGCTGGTCACGTTCAGCGTTCCAGGCAACGTCAGCAACGTCGACCAGGCGGCGACCACGTTGCAGCACGCGGTGGCCGGCGTGCAGGCGAAGCACCCGGACCTGCGCATCGCCGAATCCGGCGACGCCAGCATCGGCCAGGCGGTCGACAGCTCGCTGAACTTCAGCAAGGCCGAGGCGACCTCGGTGCCGATCACGCTGGTCCTGCTGCTGGTCGTGTTCGGCGCGCTGGTCGCGGCCGGCATCCCTGTGCTGCTCGCGGTGACCGCGCTGACCGCCTCCCTCGGGCTGCTGACGGTCGCCAGCCACTGGGTGCCGGCCGGCAGCTCCGCTTTCGAGATCGTGGTGATCATCGGGATGGCGGTCGGCGTCGACTACTCCCTGTTCTACCTGCGCCGCGAGCGCGAGGAGCGGGCCGCGGGCCGGTCATTCCCCGACGCGCTCCGGATCGCCGCGCGCACGTCGGGCCGGACGATCGTCGTGTCCGGCCTGACCGTGATGGCCACCATGGCCGGGCTCTTCTTCGTCGGCGCCGGCCCGTTCGCCGGCATCGCGCTCGGCACGATCACCGTGGTGGGCATCGCGGTGGCCGGCTCGCTGACCGTGCTGCCCGCGCTGCTGGCGTGGCTGGGACCGAAGTCGGATGCCGGGCGGATCCCGTTCCTCGGCCGCAGGCAGGCCGCCGCCCGTCCGTCCAGGCTGTGGGCGGCGCTGGCCCGCCGGGTGGTCGCCAGGCCGGTGGTCTGGGGCGGTGCCGCTGCGATCGCGCTGCTCGCGCTGGCCGCGCCCGCGCTCGGCCTGCGGCTCGGCGAACCCGCCGTCGACGCGCCCAAGGGCGCGGCCGTGGTCGCCACGATGGACGCGATCCACCGCGCGTTCCCGCAGGCCCCTGCTCCCGCCGAGGTCGTGGTGACCGGCCAGGACGTGACCGGGCCGAAGGTGGCCGCCGCGGTGGA
>Ga0335075_10018672_pt1 | contig 10278 bp, 8 predicted proteins | sample Lox_Sample_24_FD_206723 | JGI IMG/M metagenome (GOLD analysis project Ga0335075, IMG submission 206723) | Soil microbial communities from Loxahatchee National Wildlife Refuge, Florida, United States - Lox_Sample_2.4 | ecosystem: Environmental > Terrestrial > Soil > Wetlands | place: USA: Florida... | reverse complement strand
TCTCAAAAATATCGCTCCTCGCCGGAAAAGCTCGTTGTTAGCTCACCTAATCCACCCTCACCGGAACCAAGCGGAATCCCCAAGAGCCAGCCGGACAGTGGCGGTTGGTGCAACGACGAAAACAACAACGGCACCACCACCGCGAAGGAAAAAGAGAAAAAGTAAGCTCGCTATTCTTGCCCAATTGCAATCGCCGGAAAACCTCGCGAAATAAGGCAGCCACATTTTGAGGACCCTGCGAAGTCTAAATGGGGAAACCTTTACGAGGTACGATGTACCGGCCGAAAGACGGAGGTTCCCAAAGAGCCACAGCCAAGCACCAAATCAAACTACTGGCCCCTCTTCCTAACCTAATGATGATCGTCTAGTCATACTAACGTTAACCCCCCAAGCAATAGGAAAGGCGTGTCCTTCCTCAGCCGTCTCATCCCCGGCGCCAGCGGCTACAAGAACAAAAAGGCCGGTATCTCCGACTTCGAGCTCGAGCACAATGAAGCCGAAAGCAACAACGATCTGTGGCCAGAGGGTATGGACGCGCAGCTATTTTCCTACTCCGCCGGCGCAGACAACATCGGCTTTAACCCCAGGTATCCGCAGCCGCCGGCGTATATCAAAGTGAGGAGCAAGTACAAACCGAGAAGGGAATTCGATCGGGTGTTTCTAGCGCAAGAGTTGAGGGCGGCTGGGAAGAAAGGGGCGAAGAGGGGGGCGGATGGGGCTTGTGAGGATCCGGATGCGGTGTGGTGTTTGGAGTTTAGCAAGGATGGGCGGTATCTTGCGGCGGGTGGGCAGGATAGGATTATCAGGGTTTGGGCGGTGATTGCGTCGGACGAGGAGAGGAGGGCGCACGAGATGGAGGAGGATGAGGCGAAGGGTGAAGGGGGGCGACTGAGCGCGCCAGTGTTCAGGAGGAATGTGGTTAGGGAGTATGGGGGCCATGGAGGTGCCGTGATTGATTTGAACTGGAGTAAGGTAGGTGCATCTTCTTACGCGTGACACATGGTTCGCGGAGAATCAGGGACTTTTGACGCTGACGTTTTCGAAGAACAACTTCCTCCTCTCCTCTTCCCTCGACAAATCCATCCGTCTCTTCCATCCCTCCCGGCCCGAATGCCTCTTGAATATCGCACATTCCGAGCCCGTCCTCTCCCTCTGCTTCCACCCGCGTGATGACCGCTTCTTCCTCGCCGGCTCGCGCGACACCAAGCTCCGTCTCTGGTCCATCCCCGATAAATTTGTTGCTTTTGTTGCTCACGTCAACGAGGTGATCACCTCTGTTTCGTTTACGCCAGATGGGAAGACAGCGGTGGCGGGTACGGTAAAGGGCGAGTGTTATTTCTTCGATGTGGGGGGTGAGACTGGGTTGAGAAAACGCGAAGATGGCGAAGGCGGGAAGTTGGAGGTCAGGAGTAAGATGGGAAAGAACGCCAAGGGAAGTCGGGTGAATGGGATTGTGCCAATTCAAGACGGGTCACCGCAGCAGAACAATAACGTGAAGTTGTTGATTTCGAGCGCGGACTCGAGGATAAGACTCTACAATTTCAAGGACAAGAGCCTCGAAGCGAAGTTCAAGGGCCATGAAGCCGAAGAACTACCGATCCGCGCCGTAGCCAGCGACGACGGGAGGTATGTTGTATCGGGCAGCGAAGATAGGGGATGCTACATCTGGTCGCTGTCGCTACCGGAACAGAACAAAGATAAACCCGCTCAGCATCCACTGGAATATTTCGAGGCCAGCGCTGCAAAGACGACTGCTGCCATTCTCGCACCCCAAAGGACTAGGGAACTGTTGGCGAAAAGCGAGGACCCGATTTACGATCTCTGCAACCCGCCTCCCATCACGCTTGTGAGCCGGTCCGAGTCTTTTAATAGCTCTCGCGCGCCTACAGAAGCCGGGTCCATCACCACAACTCCAAACCCTAACGGCAACGAGGGAAGTTGGGGACAAATACCAACCAACACTCCCAAGGCCACCCCCAATCCAAGCGATCAGTCTCGCTCGAGTCCTAGAAAAAAGGCCCAGGAAACCCCCGCCTACCAAGCCAGGTGTGCGCATCCAAACGGAAACATCATTGTAGCGGCGAGCAGCAACGGCTCCATCCGTGTTTACCGTCAAGACTGCGCGTTTTCAAAAAGGCAGCGCCTTCAATCTATCGATATGTGGGAACCTTCGCCCATGTTCTCGCATCACGGGAAGAGACCGTCGAGTTTGTACATGGCGCAAGCTATGAGATCGCATTCACGCGGTAGCGGCGGCGGCGGCGGTGGAAGTCTCTCGGGGACGAGGGAGACGAGGAGTGATAGTCAAGCTAGCAATGGGACGCAGCCTCCGGGGGAGAGGATTCTCAGTTGGAGGCAGGGTGTGAACAGTAGTACTCCGAGTTTGAATATGGAGAAGGGTGCTGTCAGACAAGGGAGTAGTTTGGGTGAAGCTGGAAATGCTTTGTCTCGATTTAGGAATAGGAGTGCGAGTCCGGGAAAGAGTATGGGAAGCCTGTCATTAAGGAGTGCTTCGAGACATGGAGAGACGCCATTGCCTAGACAGGACACTGAGGGTTATGAGAATGAGGGGGTGGTTGGGTTGGGGTTGTTGGAGAGTCCACAACAGATTAGTAAACGCGATATCGAGAGTGTTATTGACGACGACGACAAGCAGCAGGACGAACGGACGAAGAAGATCGAAGACAACGTCAAAGCTCGCACCGATACTTTTGACTCGAGCACTTCTGCGAACCCGTTATGGCTCCAGGGTGGGAAGAGCTACATATTTTGGGATCCTAAACAATACGCTCCGCAAAATTCAAGCTCAGATCCGCAGCTCCTCACCCCTTCAAGTAGTGAACGGCCATCGCTGACGGAGAAGAGAAGCAAGCTGAGTGTGGTTAGTGTATTGACGTCTGAGGGGACAAGCGGGTCCTGCAGTAATGAGGAGGAGCGGGAGAGAGTGTGCCGGAAGTGCGGAGGACGGTCGTTTAGGGAGAAAGTTGTGGGGAGGGAGAAGCGGGTTGTCTGTGAGAGGTGTGGGAGGCCGGTTGACCCATCATAAGTGAACAATTGAGGTTACCCGTCGCTAGCGTTTGTATATAAGTTGTGGAAGAATCCTGTGAACTAGTTGCTCTTCTTTAGCCTCTAAAGATACAACAATCACGATTTCCAATTTGTTCAGCATAAAAATCTCTCTCGTGGGAGCGAAGTATAAGATTTTCTTCACAACTCGGCCTTGTAAGCTAAGTTTTCGTCGTACTTTGGGCCATGGAGACGAAGACCATGAGTGTCCGTTGTTGCTTTGAACTCTTATGCAACGATCCATCGCTGCCAGGCAATTACAGCTGATCCAGAATGCGGCTTGGGTGACCCTCGTTTTATCTCGGCCGATCTACCGTTTGGGGTCGGACCGTATATTATCATCGCGCAGAGGCCATTCTAATGGTCGCTCCAGCTCCCAACTTTGGTAGAGGTGATGGTCAGGTCAGTTGACAGCTCAAACTGACCCGACCATCTATCATCTTTACAGACACAATAGCTAACATTTTAAAACAATTTGTAGGTCGATCAAACGAACAGTAGGCCAGCCGAGGTCTTCCGATGGTCAGCCGAGCACGTTCTTCCTCCATCAGCTACAAGGAAAATATCATCATGAGCCATATCTTGATTTTTCCGAATTCTAGAGAGCATTGCGAATGAAAATCTCCGGGAGATTGACAAGGCTTCACAACTCAAAGAATTCTCCCTTGATGCAGTTTCGCGTTGTCCGGCGATTCCTGCGACGACCCGTTTTCATGTTCGCCGTCCAACTTGCAGGGTTTCGAAGCCAATTGGCATGGTGTTTTAATAAAACATTTCGAACAACCTTTCAAAGTTGACTGTAACTTTAGCATTCTGCGCTCACATCTATGGACCTACATGCCAGACGCCATTCATGCTGTTCGCTTTTCCCAGATCGATGTGGCGCCTATGGTAATGTACAATTGTTGCAAGAGAGGAGAATTACGTCCAATGCAAAGTGGTGTACAAAAAGTCCGAGAAAAATTTCCGCGCCAGATTCCTACGATTATATGTACAAGCCACCTCAGTATCTCTCTTGTCGGCGGATGAAAGTCTTCGCCGCTTTTTGTGAGCAATAAGCTTACGAGAAATGGCTTACTCTATAACCCGAGTGACCAGACCTGTTGCCACGGTCCTGCCTCCTTCGCGGACGTTGAAGCGCTGACCGGTTTCGATTGCGAGCGGGTGATGCAGTTCGCAGATCATCTCGATGTTGTCGCCTGGCATGACCATCTTGTTCTCCTTGTCGGAATCGGAACCGGGAGGCCAGTACAAGGCCGCTGCTTCATCTGTTCAAGAGTCAGTCGACAAGATGCCGGTCAATCATCAAAAGCAACTCACCGGCCGTCCTTATGTAGACTTGCGGTCTGTAGTTGTTGTGAAAGCCAGTGTGTCTGCCGCCCTCTTCCTTGGTGAGGACATACATGGAAGCCAGGAATTTTTTGTGCGCCTTCAAAACGCCTGGCTTGGTGATGACCATTCCTCGCTTGACGTCCTCTCGCTTCACGCCTCGCAGCAGCAGTCCCGAGTTGTCGCCAGCCCTCGACTCTTCGCACGACTTCTTGAACGTCTCGATATCCGTCACTTTCGTCTTGATGGGCACGACACTCTTGCCCACAAGCTCCACCTCGGCATCCCTCTTCAGCGTGCCCCTCTCCACCCTGCCCGACGCAACGGTGCCGCGTCCCGGAATGGAAAAGACGTCCTCGATGCTCATCAAAAAAGGCTTGTCCATGTCGCGCTCGGGGGTGGGAATCCATTCGTCGACCGCCTTCAACAACTCGTCAATCTTCTTCTCGCCAATCTCGGGCTCCCTACCCTCCAACGCACACAACGCCGAGCCCATGATGATGGGCGTCTCGTCGCCCTCGAACCCATAGCTCGACAGCAGCTCGCGCATCTCCATCTCGACCAGCTCCAACATCTCCTTGTCCTCGATGGCATCGATCTTGTTCACAAACACGACGATCTTCTGCACGCCGACCTGGCGAGCCAACAGCAGATGCTCGCGGGTCTGAGGCATCTGGCCGTCGCTGGCGGCAACGACGATGACGGCGCCGTCCATGCTGGCGGCACCGGTGATCATGTTCTTGATGTAGTCGGCGTGGCCGGGGCAGTCGACGTGGGCATAGTGGCGGTTCTCGGTCTGGTACTCGATGTGGGCAGTGGAGATGGTGATGCCGCGCTTACGCTCCTCGGGTGCCTTGTCGATGGCACCGTACTCAAGGAAGTTGGCCAGGCCCTTTTCCGACTGCCGCTTGGTGATGGCGGCGGTAAGGGTGGTTTTGCCGTGGTCGACATGGCCGATTGTGCCTTGGGCGATGGATGTCAATGGCTAGTGGGGGTGCAATTGGATGGATTTGGGGGCGTGCATACCGATGTTTACGTGCGGCTTGTTACGCTCGAAAACGGTGGCGTAGCTTCTGCACGAGGCGACATACTGAGCTGTGCCCTTGGGGCCGAGAGCGAGCTGGACGGGGTTTATTGAGCGTTGGCGGGCAATTGCGGCTCTGGTGGTACGGAAAAAGGCCTGCGCAAATATAGACATGGCGAAATGAATGGACAAAAAGGGAAAAGAAGGGAGGGACGGCGGATGGCAATAGAGTGATAGTTGTTCTGCCGTGGGAAGAGCAAAAAACATGTCAAAAGCATGTTGCGAAACTAGTCTAGCACACGTCGCCTCGTCACGTGCCTGTCCGGACTGTTCAGTGGAGCTTTGACTTTTAACGCTCAAAGTCTAACGTTTGTCCGCCCGTAACGGAAAACCACCCGTGGCGGAACGAGATCCTCTAATCGAGCACCTCTAGTCTTTCTTCACGAGTTCATGGAGTTGTGGTCATTGTTTTATGATTGTTCAGTCCATGCTCAGCAAAATGTCACGTCCACTAGGAAGAATACGACAGCCTCGGGCACGTCATCGATCGTTCCATTCGCGTCGACCCTTTATGCCTCAGCGGTGTTCTCCAGCTAGCTCACGATCAAGACCATTTTTTTGAGCTTCGGAGGGATGGGACGAAGGTTCGATCAAGAAAGCACATATCTGCAGGCTTTGAGGACACAGAGCACCAAGAGGTCGACTAGGCAAGGCGAAGGTCATGAGCTATGAGGATCTTCAGAAGGCACGAGAGAAGCGTGATGTGAGGAGGGATGCCGCCGCCGCGGCCAAGCCAAAACGAGGTCGGAAGCGCAAGAGCGTTGTTGAGTTGGATGAAGACGAACCAGAGGCAGAGCCAAAGGCGAAAGTAGCGCGGATGAGCGAGACCCTAGAGCCAAAGGCCCCAGAAGCGCGGATGAGCGAGACCCTAGAGCCAAAGGCCCCAGAAGCGCGGATGAGCTAAGCGTAGGTTGCGGAGGATGAGATTATTCGGTTCGGTTCCTTGATGCAGGCTCGCACGGGTTTCGCGACCTGTCGTTGCATAGTAGAGTTGGTCATCGTCGCACTTTCGGCACAGTGGTGCATAGGCAAACAATTAGAGATCGAAGTCGGCCTTTGGTGTCCCTCTGCTGCGCTTGTCATGCCTTGCCTGGCGATGACCGTTCCCGCCATCGCCGCCATTATGCCCGCCGTCACTGTTTCCGTGGTCTGGCGTTTCATTACAGGAACCACGGCAAAAGAACCGTTAAACAACGAGAGTATCAGGCTAAGAGTGAAATAGCCCTGGAATTTATTTTGAATTCAAACCGGGGAAAAAGTAAATAAATTGTATGATCCAGCCAAACACCAATCACAGCCTGAGCGCAAGCGAGCGATTATGCCACTAGCATCCAGCAACTTGGTCTTCCCGTATCTTTTACGTCCATTGCTTTTTGCGTGGGGCAGCCAGAGTAGAGAGCCGAAACGTGCATCCGTGGCTCCTGGAACCATGTTTGGTGCAACCCGTCCATCCTGCGATTTCGCCCCGCACTTCAACGGCCCATAACAGTGCACGGCCTTGAAAATGCCGCCGCGCCGCCTTTTTGAGGGGTGCTTCAAATCCCCAACTCTTCCTCTCTCTCCACCACCCCAGAAGGCTGAGGTATTTAGCCCGATTCGAACCTTCATTCCCACTTCTTGTTTGGAGCGTACTACATCTTCTAGTCAATTGGACGACCCCTCCTCCATTGGGACGAGCCGTTTGCCTAAAATTGGCCAATCGAAGCGACTCCAATCATGTCCGACTCGAACGCCTCCATCGGCAACGAGAAGAACACTCTCGACGCTAGCACCAGGCAGCTGGGCGACAGTGTAGAGCGACAGCAGAATGGCAACGCCAACATGTCATGGGGCAAGGCCATCGTGAGCCAATTCCTCGCCAAGGAACCTATGAGAGAAGCACCGCTCGTTTTCGGAGGCCATAGACAAGCTGCCGAACCCGAGAAGTTGAACCCATGGGGGATCTTTCTCAAGTTCTTGACATTCATCGGCCCGGGAGTCATTATTGCCATATCCGTCAGTGATCCCGACAACTACCAGCAGGACATTCAGTCCGGTCAAGATGAGATGTACACCCAGATCTGCCCTCTTTGGGTTGCTGTCGCTATTGCCATCTACTTCCAGGTAAGATGCACCGATGACCAGGAATCAAGTACTAATTGTCTACAGTGGTTGGCTTTGAAGTTGGCAACCATTACTGGTCTCGACTTGGCCCAGGCAAACCATAAGTGGATGCCCCGCTGGCTGGAACTGTACATCTATGCTTGGGCAGAGGCCGTCATTATCGCGGCGGACATCAGTGCGGTTATCGGTGCTGCTTTCGCCTGGAATGTCCTCATTCCTAAACTCCCGCTTGCCGCGGCCTGCGTCATCACCGCCGCCGATACTATCATCATCTTGCTCTTCTATTCACCGACCGGCACCCTTCGCAACATTCGCTATTTCGAATGGTTCATGTGTAGCTTAGTCGCAGCCATGGTCATTACCGCTGCAATTGCCGTTGCGCAGGTACACCCTGACGCGGGCGCAGTCTTCAAGGGTGGTTTACCGTCTCGCGATATGTTTGTCGGTAATGGTCTCATCTCAACATGCGGCTTAATTGGCAGCACCATCATGCCGCATGCTTTGTACGTCGGATCTTCTCTCGCACGTCCGCGCCTCCTCGAGCACGACCAAAAGTACGCCCTTACTGAGTACAAGCGCGGCAACGAGCCTATCGACGTCTTCTACCGACCAAGCTTGCGCGCGATCAAGACGACTCTGCGTTACGCCAGCTGGGAGCTCTCCCTCTCTATCTTCATTATTGGCGTTTTTATCAACAGTGCCGGTCAAATCATTGGTGCTTCTGCTCTCGCCCAGTCCAACGATTTCAATACCTTGTCAGACCTCTTTGCTGGCATGCAATCGAACATCAACAATATTTGCGCTACTGCCTTCGCTGTGTCCCTACTCTTCTCTGGTATCGCCGCTGGAACCGTCACCACCATGGCGGGCCAGACTGTTATGGAAGGTGCTTTCCAGGTCAAGATCAATCCGTTCATCAGACGCTTCATAACCCGCTGCATTGCTATCATTCCCGCGCTCATCGTCTGCGTGTCCCTCGGCGCTAATGGCATCGACAATGCGTTGACCGCTTGCAACTACATCATCGGCCTTGGGCTTGTCTTCGTCGTTCCTCCTATCGTTTGGTATTGCACTCATGACAAGTATATGAGTGTGCCGAACGATGACGGAACGGGGACTGTCAGCGTGAAGCTCGGGATCGTCTCGTCGTGCATTACATGGTTCCTGTGGGCACTTTTGACCGTCTGCGCCATTGCAACGATCGCACTGATGGGCCTTAACCTGACAGGCTAGATGAAATAAGGGGGGATTCCTATAACACGTAGTCTATGGGCAGTTCATAGTTTGCACGATGCCAATGTACTGATTTTAGCTTGACTTAATGACCAACGTAATTAACAAAAACTTTACGACGGCGTTCTCTTCCTATGGGGTGAAGTGCTGTTGGCTCTCGGCCTTCTATTCTATCGAGCGTCGTCCGCGTGCACGATGATAGAGGGTACGTCATATCGTTTACGCTCTCAGTGGCACCATAGTCCCCAACCAGCGCCTAGTATCACACGGTCACGCACAGCCACAAGGGAAGGATGACATAAGCCAAATTGGATCTCGCGGGATGTGCGGAGTCGTTTCGCCAGACTACGATCTGATTGGAGGGTTGCATTGGGGGTACCGGCTCGCGTGGCGATCCGCACAAACGTCCACATCCACCGCAGCCTCACGGCCTGTGATGCCTCTCAAGTGTTACTGTTGGACTCTGTGGCTCGGATACAGGTGTTCCATTCGTCGCGACAGCGGTGTAAGCTCGATGATGGACCTGTGGCGAACGAGGCTCGTTTGCCCTGTGAAGATGGACCCTCCACAAAACGGCGGAAAGGCGTCCATGCGAATAGAATTTTCATGTATGCGACGATCATAGGGCTTCAGTAGCGGTCCCAGCAGACCACTCAAGCGAGACTACCCAAAATTTGAGAAATGTGGAGGTGCTGTGTTGCTTTATTTTCAAAGTACCCATTGCTTTATCCGGCACGCCAGGTTTTCCGTTACGGGTGGATAAACGTTACCGCTCTCCCCTGGCGCGTGACATAAGCATATCCTAACCTATTGATCTTCCGGCTCAACGTCGGCTCAGCCGCGATCTGGCCACATGGCCTCTACATTGCAGAGCAAAGGCCATATGCACCAGCGTCAAGACACTGACGGTAAGGACGTTCACTCACTTCCGACCTTGCTCAACGCCCAAGCTTTGGAAAACGGTTTTCCGCCATGGCAGACCAAGTCAAAGAAATCCTCGACGTGCCTCGAGATTTTTTGAAAAATGGGATGCAATTCATCAACAGAAGCCAGAGGCGTAAGTCTTTTGTTTTGAGAGCTATTGATAAATTAGAGTGCTAACGTAGAGGTAGCTGACCGAAGGGAGTTCATCAAGATCTGTCAAGCCGTTGGTATTGGTTTCATTATTATGGGTGCTATCGGCTTTATAATAAAGCTCAGTAAGATCTCCCTACTCCCGCTTGAAGGCGTCAAACTAACCTCGCGATAGTTCACATTCCCATCAACAATATCCTAGTTGGTGCCGCATAAGCGATCGATCTCGAAGATACGGGCCAACCCCAAATCCCCCGAGTGGCCCTTCGACAGCCCTCAGAGCCAAGATGATACTTTGGGCACAGTGAAAGAGTGGAACAACCGACACGTATTTCAGGCTTGGAAGGATGGGCAAGGGCCAGAATATGTATTGAGAGTTTCTTAAAAGC
>Ga0335075_10018671_pt1 | contig 10278 bp, 10 predicted proteins | sample Lox_Sample_24_FD_206723 | JGI IMG/M metagenome (GOLD analysis project Ga0335075, IMG submission 206723) | Soil microbial communities from Loxahatchee National Wildlife Refuge, Florida, United States - Lox_Sample_2.4 | ecosystem: Environmental > Terrestrial > Soil > Wetlands | place: USA... | reverse complement strand
TTCGACGTCGACGTGATCGTGCGCACGCGCGACGAGCTGGCCGAGGTGGTGGCGCGCAATCCGTTGGGTGACGTGGCGGTCGATCCCAGGCGCTACCAGGTGACGTTCCTGGACGAGGAGATCGAGGATGCGGCCCTCGCGCGTCTCGACCTCCTCTCGTTCGAACCCGAGCGGCTGGTGTCGGTCGGGCGCGAGCTCTACACCTGGCACCCCGAGGGGATCGGCCGCTCGAAACTGTGGGCGAAGGTGGCATCCCGCGGCGGGCTGGGCGCGACCGGAACCGCGCGCAACTGGAACACGGTGACCACGTTGTTGGCCATGGCTGACGAGTCCTGAACACGCCTGTTTTTGGCGTCTTGTGCGGATCCGCACGCGGTGCGATACTCGGGCGACCGGTCCATCTCACTTGGAGGTGAGCAATGCCAGAGCCGGCCAACGTCCTCGTCGTCGCCCACCAGACGGCGGCGACCCCCGGGCTGCTCGACGCCGTCCGCGAGCGCGCGCAGCGAGGTCCGGTCGCTTTTCATCTCGTTGTGCCGCAGCAGCCACACGGAATCCACAAGCTCGTTGATCCCCAGGACACCGGCATGGAGGAGGCCGAGCGGGTGCTCGCCGCGGCGCTGCCCAAGCTATCGGAGGCCGCAGGTGCCGAGGTCACGGGCAGCGTCGGCGACCCCGAGCCGCTGATGGCGATCCAGGACGCCGTCAACCTCGGCGGTTACGACGAGATCATCATCTCGACGCTGCCGCTGGGCATCTCGCGCTGGTTGAAGCTCGATCTGATCTCGAAGACCCGCGGCCTCGGCCTCCCGGTCACGCACGTGGAAGCGCCGAGCAAGGTGGTGGCCGCCGCCGGGGTCTAAGGGCCCGTAGAAAAACAATCTTGCTGTTCTGGCGGCCCCAGCCACTCGCCAGCTTCAGCAACCTTGTTTCCCTACGGACCCTAAGTGGTGGCGCCCTCGTCCGGTGGCGGGCGTGCCGCGGGCTGTTTGAAAAGTTGGCGTCAGGCCGGGTGAGGCTGGGTAGGAACTTCTTCGGAAGGAGAGGTTCATGCTGCGACTTCACCCTGCGACGATCGACTACGTAATCATCGCGATCTACTTCGCGGTGGTCCTCGGTATCGGGTTCATCGCCCGGCTGTCGATCAAGACCGACCTCGACTTCTTCCTCTCGGGACGGTCACTGCCGGCCTGGATCACCGGCCTCGCGTTCATCTCGGCGAACCTGGGAGCGCTCGAGATCCTCGGCCAGTCCGCGAACGGCGCCCAGTACGGCGTCCCCGCCGTCCATTACTACTGGATCGGCGCGGTGCCGGCGATGGTGTTCCTCGGCCTGATCATGATGCCCTTCTACTACGGGGCGAAGGTTCGGTCGGTGCCCGAGTATCTGCGCCTGCGATTCGGCGAGGCCGCGCACATCTTCAATGCGTTCACGTTCGCCGTCGCGACCGTGCTGATCGGCGGGGTCAACCTGTTCGCGCTGGCGCTGATCATCCACCTGCTGCTCGGATGGCCGATCGGGGGGTCGATCCTGGCCGCCGCGGCGGTCGTGCTCGTCTACATCACGCTCGGCGGGCTGACCTCCGCCATCTACAACGAGGTGCTCCAGTTCTTCATCATCTGCGCCGCGCTGATACCGCTCACGCTGGTGGCGCTGCACTCGGTGGGCGGCTGGTCCGGGCTCGAGCACCGGATCAAGGCGTTGCCCGCGCTCGGGAACGCCGGGCTGCACGCCTGGAAGGGCCTCGGCATCCACCATGAGACCAACCCGCTGAAGTCGAACTGGATCGGGGTGGTTTTCGGCCTCGGCTTCGTCGTCAGCTTCGGCTACTGGACGACGAACTTCGCCGAGGTGCAGCGCGCGCTGTCCGCGAAGAACTTGTCGGCCGCCCGGCGCACGCCACTGATCGCCGCGTACCCGAAGATCTTCCTGCCCGCGATCATCATCCTGCCGGGCCTGCTCGCCGTCGCCACCGTCCACGGGCTCGGCGTCGGCAAGGATCTTTCCCTCCAATACAACACGGCGATCCCGCACCTGATCAGCAATCTCTTCCCGGAGGGAATGCTGGGGCTCGCGATCGTCGCGCTCATCGCCGCGTTCATGGCGGGAGTCGCCGCCAACGTCACCGCGTTCAACACGGTGGTTACGTACGACCTGATCCAGCCCTACATCTGGAAAGACCGCGACCCGGCCTTCTACCTGCGCTGGGGCCGCCTGATCACGGTCGCCGGGATTCTCATCTCGATCGCCATGGCGTTCGTCGCCAAGGGCTACTCGAACATGATGAATTACATCCAGACCCTGTTCTCGATCTTCAACGTCCCGCTGTTCACGACGTTCATCATCGCGATGTTCTGGAAGCGGGCGAGTGCGTGGGGCGGGTTCTGGAGTCTCGTCGCCGGAACGGCGACCGCCTATGGCGTCAACCGACTCGCCGCGTATCACATCATCTTCCACTTCGGCTCGGCGCTGAGCGCGAGCTTCTGGCAGTCGATCTGGGCCTTCGTCGTCGGCGGGGTGGTGCTGGTGGCCGTCTCGCTCGTGACCAAGCCCAAGCCGCGGGAGGAGCTGCGGGGCCTCGTCTGGGGCCTCACCCGCAAAGAGGAGCGCGAGGTCAACGCCGACCCGCGCGACCGGCTGTGGTGGCGCTCGCCCTGGTTGCTGGGCGGCGTCGCGATGGCGTTGGTCGTCGCCCTGAACATCATCTTCATCTAGGAGCCGACCGTCATGTCACCCTCAGATTCAGAGAAGCGACTGCGCTGGCCCAAGGCACGCGAAGAGCCGATGGCGCCGACCGGCGCGACCGACGAAGACGAGATCGAGGCGGCGCGCGCCGCCAATCGGTTCGACATCCGACGCCTGATCGGCGCGCTCTTCTGCCTCTACGCGCTGATCCTGATCGCGCTCGGGGTGTTCGGCTCGCACACGATCAAGCACAAGGCAGACGGCATCAACATCGACCTGTGGACCGGGCTCGGGATGCTCGTGTTTGGCGTGCTGATGCTCATCTGGGCGTTCGCCCGGCCCGTCATGCCCGAGCCGGAGGAGACGCGCGGGCAGGGCTCCGGGCGCCTGCGCCGGGCGCCCGCGACCTAGCTCTACTCGTATGAGCTAGTGGTGCTCGATCACGCGGTCGATCAGGCCATACTCGACCGCCTCGTCCGCCTTGAAGAACCGGTCGCGCTCCATGTCGGCGTGGACCTGGTCGATCGACTGGCCCGTGTGGTGGGCGTAGATCTCATCGATCCGCCGGCGCGTGTTGAGGATCTCGCGGGCGTGAATCTCGATGTCGCTCGACTGGCCTTCGAAGCCCGCCGACGGCTGGTGGATCAAGATGCGACTGTTGGGCAGCGAGAAGCGCTTGCCCTTCGCGCCGCCGGTCAATAGCAGCGAGCCCATCGACATCGCGATCCCGACGCAGATCGTCTGGATGTCGGGCTTGATGAATTGCATCGTGTCGTAGATGGCCAGCCCCGCGTAGATCGAGCCGCCGGGCGAGTTGATGTAGATCGAGATGTCCTTGTCGGGGTCCTGGGACTCCAGATGCAGCAGCTGGGCGACGACCAGGTTCGCGATCGTGTCGTCGATCGGCGTGCCGACGAAAACGATCCGCTCATTGAGCAGGCGGCTGTAGATGTCGAACTCGCGCTCGCCGCGCGCGGTCCGTTCAATCACCATCGGGATCAGGGGCATGTCTTCAATGTAGTTGGTTTCAAATGACCAGCACCGCGGTGCCCTCGAAGCGGCCGGCGCGCAGATCGGCGAGCGCCTGCTCGGCGTCCTCGAGCGGATACTTGGTGATGCTCGTCCGGATGTTGGCCTCGCGGGCGAGCGCCAGCCACTCGTAACCGTCCTCCCGCGTGAGGTTGGCGACCGACCGGATCTTCTTCTCGTAGTACAGGTCGTCGTACGGGAACGAGGGGATGTCGGTCATGTGGATGCCGGCGCAGACGACCGTGCCGTCGCGGTCGAGGTGTTTCAGCGCCTGAGGTACGAGCTCGCCGGCGGACGCGAAGATGATTGCCGCGTTCAGCGGCTCTGGCGGTGTCTCGTCGCTGCCCCCGGCCCATATCGCGCCTTGTTGCCTTGCGAAGTCCTGGGTCCGGGTGTCGCCCGGCCGGGTGAAGGCGTAGACCTCGCGGCCCTGATGAACGGCGGCCTGGCAGATCATGTGGGCGGCCGATCCGAACCCGTACAGGCCAAGGCGGGGAGCGTCGCCGGCCAGCTTGTAGGAGCGGTAGCCGATCAGCCCGCCGCAAAGCAGGGGCGCGACCTGCTCGTCGTCGAGCTCGTCGGGCAGGTCGAAGCAGTAGCGCTCGTCGGCGACCGTGAGCTCGGCGTATCCGCCGTCGATGTCGCGGCCGGTGAAGCGCGCGTTCAGGCACAGGTTCTCGCGCTCGGACATGCAGTACTTGCAGGTGCCATCCGTCCACCCGAGCCACGGGACGCCGACTCTCCGCCCGTCGTCGGTCCGGGCGACGATCTGGTGGCCGAGCACGACGGGGAGTTTGGTGGCCGCGATCTCGCTGTCGCGCAGGTGCAGGTCGGTGCGGCACACCGCGCAGGCGCTGATCTTGAGCAGCAGCTGTCCTTCGGCTGGCGCTGGGTCCGGGAGCGTGGTGAGCTTGAGCGGCTCGCCCTGGCGTTCGAGGACGACGGCACGCATGGCTCTACGGGACGGCGTCGAGCCAGGAGCGCCGCGTGCTGTGCATCGCCGGCGCGGTGCCTTGGCTCAGCTCGCCGCGGATCTCGCCCAGCGTGCCGTAGCGCTCGGCCACGACATCGTGCTGATGAATCGTCTCGAGGTTGACCTGGCGCGCCTCGACGAAGGCTGCGTCGTTGAGGTTTGGGAACGCATCGATGACGCCGCGGATCATCTCGCGGACGCAGTCCTCGACGAACCGGGGCCGCCGATGGGCCTTCTCGACCACGTGCGCCTCGTCCGAGCGCTTCATCAGCTCGTAGATCTCCGAGGACATCGCCTGCTCGACGATCTCGAGCAGCGTGCCGGCGTCGATCTCGTCGTCGCACAGTTCGGTGCACCCGATGTACAGCGTGCCCAGGCCGCGCTGGTTGTGGGTGGCGACCGGCACGGCCTCGAGGATCTTCTCGATGTCGTCGTCGTCGAAGCCCTCGGCTTGCAGGCGCGTGCGCGCTGCGCCGGCCACCAGCTCCTGGGCGCACGGGCATGCCGTGATGCCCTGCGCGGTGACGCCGATCAGCCGGCGAGTGCCGAGCTCGGTGCACGCCGCGGCGCCGTGGAGCGTGTACAGCTCCTGGGTCTGAATCCCCGACAACGGCGCGGGCTTGTGCTCGGGGAAGCGCGCCTCGATGCTCACCTCGGCGCGGCGGGCCTGCTGGCGCGAGCGGACGAGCTGCGCGATGTGCTCGGCCAGCGTCTCGACCTTGAACGTCGACTCGCCCAGGACGACCTGGCCGATCGCCTCGTTGATCACCTCCTCGAACCGCGACATGTGCGCGCCCTTCTGGTCGGAGCCGAGCTCGACCACGCACTCAAATCGCGCCGAGAACAGCTGCTCGCTGCCGTTGTGGCGCATACGGATCACCTTCTCGACGCCGGTGACGCCGACACGCGAGAGGCTGAGCTGAACCGACGGCCGGCGAGCCTGCACGTCGTTGACCGTGGCGCTCGATGTGAGGTTCGAAGCCATACGCCTACAGGGTAGACCGGCGGCGCTGTCGGCCCGGTCGAGGACTAACTGTGCACGAAAGCGCTGGACATCGGCGGGGATTGTGGTATCACTCCTGACCGGCGCATTGGGAGAACGAGAGAGAGTGGGCCGGGGGGCCCCGGGCCGGGGGCGGTCTCGGCGTGCATAGGGAGGAGCTCAGGGGCGAGTGAGCGAGAAGTCGATTCTTTTAAGCGATGACGCTCCCATTGCGGAGCTGGAAGAGCTGCGGCCGCTGATCGCCGAAGGTCAGGAGCGCGGGTATCTGACCATCGACGAGATCCAGAACTGGCTGGAGGAATCCGAGGTCAGCAAGGAGCAGGTGCAGGAGCTCCATGCCTACCTCGACGATCAGGGCATCGAGGTGGTCGAGGCGGATGGCCGCCCGGCCAAGTCCGAGAACTCGAGCATCGAGGCGAGCGCAGCGGCAGCGTCAGAGCCCCGCCCTGAGCAGAGCTCGTCCAAGAAGGTGGAGATCGACCTCACGGTCGAGCCGAGCCTCGATTCGCTGCGGCTCTACCTGCGCTCGATCGGGCGCGTCGCGCTGCTGACGGCCGAGCAGGAGGTCACCCTGGCTCGCCGGATCGAGCGCGGCGACATGGAGGCCAAGCAGCGCATGATCGAGGCGAACCTGCGCCTTGTCGTGTCGATCGCGAAGTCCTACCTGGGACGGGGCCTCACGTTCCTGGATCTGATCCAAGAGGGGTCGATGGGGCTGATCCGCGCGGTCGAGAAATTCGACTATCGCCGCGGCTACAAGTTCTCGACCTACGCCACCTGGTGGATCCGCCAGGCGGTCACGCGCGCGATCGCCGACAAGGGACGCACGATCCGCATCCCCGTGCACATGGTCGAGAAGCTCAACAAGGTCGTGCACGTCGAGCGCCAGCTCGTCCAGCAGCTCGGGCGCGAGCCAACCTCCGAGGAGATCGCCGCCGAGCTCGAGACCAACGTGCGGGAGGTCCGCGACGTATTGCGCATGGCCCAGCAGCCCGTGTCGCTCGAGAAGCCGATCGGCGAGGAGGAGGAGTCCGAACTCGGTGACTTCGTCGAGGACCAGACCGCCGAGTCGCCGTTCGAGCTGGCCTCGGAGCGGCTGCGGCGCGAGAACCTGCGGCGTGCTCTGGCTGCTTTGCCGGAGCGCGAGCGCGAGGTGATCGAGATGCGGTTCGGCCTGACCGGCGAGCGGCCCTACACGCTCGAGGAGGTCGGCAAGGCCTTCAACGTAACCCGCGAGCGGATCCGGCAGATCGAGAACCACACGCTGAAGAAGCTCGAGGCGCTGCCCGAGGCGCAGCGTTTGCGCGACGCTTCGTAGGGCGCGAGTCGGTTCGCGGTCGGTCCGTTCGGGGCCGGTTCTACTCGCTGGTGGCGAGCTCGTCGGTGGCGGCTTTGCCGGCGTCGACGGTGCGCGTCAGGAAGTCGGCGATCGTGGCGAGCTCGCCGTCGGTGTAGTCCGCGACGAGCTTGTTCATGGCGCGGCTCATCGGGGCATAGCGCCGCATGAGCTCGGCGTAGCGCTCGCGGTCCGCGCGCACGAGCACGGCCCGGCGATCTGACGGGTCCCGTTCGCGGGCGATCCAGCCGCCGCGTTCGAGGCGGTCGAGCACGCCGGTCATGGTCGCCGGGTGCAGGCCGGCACGTCTGGCCAGCGCGCTCGGACTGAGCGGACCGTACGCGTCGATGATGTCGAAGCAGTCGAGGTCGACGTCGCGCAGGTCGAGCTGCGCGCCAACGCGGTAGTTGAGCAGCGAAAGCTGGATCCGGAGCCGGCGGAGCGATTCTCGGATCTGCTGGATGTTCCGCTGCCGGCCGCGGATGGTCTGGGCGCGTTCAGGCCCCGTGGGGTCGCCGGGGGGTTTCTTGCGTGGTCGCGGTTGTTTAGATTCCATATGATATGGTTTTCGTATTGTATGTGTTCGAGTAGTTCTCGGAACCCTATAGCGGAGGTGCCCCGATGTCGACCCAGGCTTCATCGTTTCTGGCCACTCGCCGCGGCAAGCTGACCCTGGCGCTGCTGTGCGCGGTCGCGTTCCTTGACTTCGTCGACGCGTCGATCGTCAATGTCGCGCTGCCGTCGATCCGCCGCGCGCTGCATTTCTCGGTGCCGGGATTGCAGTGGGTGCCGAGCGCGTACCTGCTGACCTACGGCGGGTTCATGCTGCTCGGCGGCCGCGCCGCGGACCTGCTCGGCCGCCGGCGCGTGCTCGTCGCGGGCATCGTGACGATTGGCGTCTCGTCCTTGATCGGCGGTCTCGCCGGGAGCTCCGGCGTACTCATCGGCGCGCGACTGGCGCAGGGGGTGGGCGCGGCGATGACGCTCCCGTCCGCGCTCTCGATCCTCACCACGAGCTTCAGGGAGGGCAAGGATCGGCACACGGCGCTGGGGGTGTGGGGTGGCGTCGGCGGTCTCGCCTCGGCGGCCGGCGTGTTGCTCGGGGGTCTGCTGACCGACGGGCCGGGCTGGCGCTGGGTGATGTTCGTCAATCCGATCGCGGCCGTGCTCGTGCTCGGGGGAGTGTTCGCGTTGATCTCGGGCGCGGGGTCGGGTGTGCGGTCGGGGTCGGGGCCCGGAGGGCGGTTTGGGCATGTCGACGTGCGCGGCGCGGTGCTCGTCACCGGAGGGATGCTGCTGCTCGTGTACGCGCTGGTCAGGGCGCCCATGGTCGGCTGGGGTAGCTTCCTGACCGTCGGTGAGATCGCCGGCGCGGTTGTTCTGCTGGCGGCGTTCATCGTCAACGAGGTGCGCCACCAGAATCCCTTGGCGCCACTTCGGATCTTCCGGATCAACGGGCTCGGGTTCGCCGACGTCACCCAGCTGGTCGCGTTCGCCGGCTTTCTCGCGCTGTTCTTCTTCCTCACCCTGTACATGCAGGAGGTGCTCGGCTACTCGCCGATTCAGACCGGCCTGGCCTACCTGCCGCTGTGCTTCGCCATCGGGATCGCGGCCGGAGTGTCTTCTCAACTGCTGTCACGGGTCGGGACACGCCCGGTGATCGTCGCCGGCGCGGTGATCGCTGCCGGCGGCCTGTACTGGCTGTCGCGGATCCCGGTTCACGGCAGCTACGTGAGCGACCTGCTGCCGGGGATGCTCGTCCTCTCGGTTGGGTTCGGCCCGGTGTTCGTGGGGGTGACCACGGCGGCCAACGCCGGCGTGCCCGCCTCGGAGGCTGGTCTGGCTGCGTCGCTACTGAACGCGTCGCAGCAGCTCGGTGGCGCGCTTGGGCTGGCGATCTTCACCGCGATCGCCACCAGCCGGACCGATGGCGTGCTCGCAGCGCATGCGTCCGTTCCCGCTGCGCTCACCGCGGGGTTCGGTCGGGCGCTGATGGTCGGGAGTCTCTTCATCCTGGCCGCCGCCGTGATCGGGCTTCGGGCGACCAACACGCGCGGCGAGGAGGCTCAGCCGCCGGTGGGGAGGGCGCAGCCGGCGAGCTCTTGATTTTGATGGCGCTCGCTCGTCGTCCAGGCTTTTGCATTTCCGTTGCTGTTTTGTAACGGTTTTGTGGCAATTTCCAGGGCTTTTCCGTCCGGACGGGAACATATGATCCCTCCATGGAATTGGCATGGACACCGAGGCGACAGGGTGACTCCGGCGAACTGTCGGCGATCAACTGGCTGTTCTCCGCCGGGGCCATCGTGAGCAAGCCGCTGTTCGAAAACTCCGACTACGACCTAATCGCGGATTTCGGAGTTCGCGTCGACCGCGTGCAGGTCAAGACGTCCACGTGCTGGGTCAAGAACCGCTTTGTGGTGGCGTTGTGCACGCGAGGCGGCAATCAAAGTTGGAGCGGCATCGTCAAGCGTCTCGACGCCACCAGGTGCGACTGGGTCTTCATCCACGTCGGCGACGGTCGTCGCTGGTACATCCCGGCAACAGGACTTGGCGGAGGGAGCTCACTCACGCTGGGAGGTCCGAAATACTCGGAGTACGAGGTCGAGCCGGGCAGACCCCTCCAGTCCCGCTCACCGCCGGTCGTCGAGGCCGCTGAGTAAGGCGCTCGACGTTAGACTCAGCGGCCCGGCGGGATTCCCGAGCGGTCAAAGGGGTTGCGCTGTAAACGCAATGGCTCTGCCTTCCCAGGTTCGAATCCTGGTCCCGCCATCGGCCGATATCTAGGCGTCGTCACCGCCGGCGAGGTGGCGCACCGGCGCGGGCGGGCGGGTATAAGTTGGTGACGTCCAACTCGCGGGAGGAGGCCAGTCATGCGGCTGCGTGCCGTTATCACGATCGCATTTGCCACGGCCGCGTTCGCCGTCACGGCGGCGCCGGCATTCGCCGGGCAGCTGCCCGTCGTCTACAACGGAATCCTCGGCTACGCCCACGCCAGCCCGACCGCGAGCCCGCCCGGCGCGAACAACTGGTCGTGCAAGCCGTCCGCGGCGCATCCGTACCCGGTGGTACTCGTGCACGGCACGTTCGAGGACATGGCGGACAACTGGCAGGCGCTGTCGCCGCTGCTCTACGACAACGGCTACTGCGTGTTCGCTCTGAACTACGGCTCCTACGACAACAGCGGATCGGTTGGGATCTACGCCACCGGCTACATCGAGGACTCGGCGCAGCAGCTGTCGACCTTCGTCAACC
>Ga0335075_10018670_pt1 | contig 10279 bp, 12 predicted proteins | sample Lox_Sample_24_FD_206723 | JGI IMG/M metagenome (GOLD analysis project Ga0335075, IMG submission 206723) | Soil microbial communities from Loxahatchee National Wildlife Refuge, Florida, United States - Lox_Sample_2.4 | ecosystem: Environmental > Terrestrial > Soil > Wetlands | place: USA... | reverse complement strand
ATGACGATCGAGGTCTGGGCCCGCGATGTCGCTCCGTTACGCCCCCGCGCCGCCGCCGTGTTCTAAGACGCAACCGCCTCCGGCACTGGCCGACTTCTTCAGAGTCATGCCCCGCCGGAAGTCATGCCTCGACCGAAACCGCGCCCGCTCCCTGAGCGCCGGGCGGTGCCGCCGACGTCTCCTCCCCGGCGTCTGCCGCCACGTCTCGCGGCATTCGAGGGGCCGGGCAGTGATCCGAGCGGCCGCCTCCGGCAGTGATGGTCCGGGGCAGACGGTGTCCGACGGGCCCGCGGCGAAGGCTCTCGGCCAGGCCTGGAGGGCTCAGTGCCTCCCGAGGTGACCGACATCGCGCTCGTCGAAGGTCGCGTCGTCCGCACCGCCATCTAGGATACCGTGCATCGATGCCGTTACGTTTCACCGCGCACCGCTGTCGGCGTCCGCGTGCCGGGGGCCTCCACTCGAGTTCGTGCCGGTGCCCCGGTACTAGGCCCCTCATGGGCTATCTGAGCCGGCTGGGTGTCGGCGCTGCCCTTTGGGGACTATTCGCGATCGCGTGCGAGCCCATCGAGCAGCCCGTTTCGGGTGCGATCCTGTTGACCAGCGAATGGCAGACGGTCACGCCCCCCGAGCCACTGCGCGTCGGGAAGAAGGAGCAGCAGAAGTTCTGCCTGACCGTCGGCACGATGCGGGACCTCGAGGTCGAGCGTGGCGTGGCGCTCGACGACGGCACCGACCAGCGCCATAAGATCGAGGGCGAGGCCGTCGACAGCGCGGGGACTCGATACCCTCTCGAGCTAGCCGAGGCGGGCGGCGATCACGTGTGTCTGTACCGCGCGGGAGAGCCCGTTGCCGGCCCCAATTTCCCGTCTGATCGAACCATAGCAACGCTGCGCTTGCGGAGCGAGCCGCCGCTTCAGGTCGCAGCCATCCGGTGGCATTCGTACGATCAACACTGAGCGTGCACGGAGAAGACCATGACCATCACCGTATCGGATCTGCGTCCAGCCGACATCATCGTGAGCACGACGAATGCCACGGTTTCGACGGTGATTCGTGCTGGCTCCGGGTCCTCTGTCAGCCACAGCATGCTCTACGTGGGCGGCTCGCACGTCATCGAGGCCGTCGAGCAAGGCGTCGTGCGGCGCCCGCTCAGTCAAGCCTTCGAAGGTGCCGTTCTCGCGATCGCGCTTCGGCGACGCAACCTAACCGAGAAGCAGCGCGCGGACGTGCTCGAGCACGCAAACGAGTTCGCGCTGAAGAGGCTCCCGTACGACGTGATCGGCGCCGCAGGGTCGGGAACGAGCATCGGCAGAGGCGCTCTCCTGGCGGGTATCGGTTGCCTGGTCAGCCTCGAAGTTTGCGCGATCGGAGCCCTTGGCGTGGGCGACAACGCAAAGCCCGAGAACGCGGACAAGGCCTTCTTTTGCTCAGAGCTGGTCGCGCGATGCTTCGAGCTGGCGGGCGCGCCCATCGTCGCTGAAAAGCCATCGTTCACGAGCCCGCGCATGATCCGCACGGCGATGACGCTGCTCTGGATTGGCAAGCTCATCGACACGCCCAGCTTTGCGCAGACGGCCATCAACACGGCCAACGAGATGGGCGCCGGAATCCGCGGCGTGGGTGGCCCTTGATTGTTGACGCGCGACGTCGCGCTTCGAACGCCGTCGAGGTAGCCATGAGGGGAATCATGTTCGCGGTGCTGGTGCTGGTCGGGTGCGACGACGGGCCAACCTCCGTAGCACGGGAACCTCTCTTGGCCCCCGAGGCTGACAGCGGCACCGACGCGGGCGCTTGCCCTCCGTACGTTCCTGACGCTGGCGTCGTCAGGCTGAGGCGCGGGTGCCCTCTGATGGTCCCGTACTCGATTCGCTGAGGCCGTGAGCCCGTCGCCCGGGAATGGCGTGGTGAGCAGCGGCATCTTCCCTGCTTTCGCGTTCTGAGTTGTATAGGAGGAGCACGTACCCGGCATTGACCACGACGGTGACGGCCGCGATCCCGGTCGTGGGCTCGCCACCGCCGCTGAGCGAAGCTCCGCGCGGCGCGCCCGAGCTACGCCCAAAGCGTACAAATCGGCGCCGCCGTGAGCCGATCGCCGAGCGCATAAACGTGCCTCCCAGTGTGCAGAACGACCCCCGCCACGAAACGTTCTCCCAGCTCGTCTCGAAGCCACGCGAGGTGGCGGGCCGCAGGCTGGCCTGGCGCGCTGTCGGCCTTGATCTCGATGCCGATGATTCGTTCAGCCCCGAACTCTGCGACGACGTCGACCTCTCGTCGACCTTGTTCTTGCCGCAGGTGATAGAGTCGAGGCCGCGTTTCCGCGATGCTCAGCTCCGCGCGCAGCTGCGCAACCACGAACGTCTCGACGACGCGACCGAGAAGGTTGCCGTCGCGCAACACGGTGTTTTCATCGACGCGCAGGATTCCGGCGAGCAGCGCCGGATCGACGAGGTAGCGCTTGGGAGATGCGACGAGGCGTTTGAGACGGTTGGTGCTCCAAGCAGGAATGGCTTCGATGACCGAGAGGCTCTCCAGTAGGCGCTCGTATGCCTGCGCGGTCTTCCGGTTGATGCCGGCAGACTCGTACAGCGTCTTTTCCGCGACGGTACCTGCGGAGTTCAACGCGTACGCTTCGAAGTATCGTCGCAGCCGAGCGGGATCGCGCCCCGCATCGACCAGCTGAACGTCGCGCGAGAGGAGTTGGTCGACATAGCTTTCGAGCCAACGCCGCCGTACGGGAGGCGAGAGACTGAGCGCCGCCTCTGGAAATCCGCTCTGGAGGGCGAGCTCGACATAGCCCCGGAGGTCTGGCGGTGCGGTCGCGGCGGCGAGCGGCTGTTGCCGCGAGATCCGATCGATGAGCGGTTCGACGCGGGCATTGCCGAGACGCTCCGTCAGGGTCATCGGGAGCATCGTCAAGCGCACGAGGCGGCCCGTACCTGGCCACGTCTGGTTCTCGAGCTCCCGTGAGCAGGAACCGACCGGGCCGTGCCTCGGCATCCACCGCCCGCTTGACGGCACCCAAGACCTCGGGCACCTCCTGCCACTCGTCGAGCAGAACCGGTTCGGCCAGGCCACGCAACGTGGCGTCCGGATCAGCGCGAAAGGCAGCGGCCTCCGCGGGGCGATCGAGGTGGACGATGGTCTTCGCGTACCGAGCGGCGGTCGTCGTCTTGCCGCAGGCCCGTGGGCCAATTATCAAAACCGCGGAGATCTCCGCCAATAGCTCCGAGAGCAATGGCTCGATGCTGCGACGGACGTATCGGTTCACGGTGGGATAATGCCACTTTTCCCCAACTTCTGATGGGCATATTCCACACTACGGAGTATCACTTTTACGCATCCGGATGGGCCCAAGTCCGTCCCGCCTTCCGCGCAGGAACAGAGCCTCCACCTGGCTGCGCGCCCATGGGGTCCGGCGCAGGAAGGTGAGGCTCGAGCCCAGGCTCGGCTCGTGAGTGAAGCAGCGGATCGGGATTCTGCGCCCGAGCTCCGCCCAGCCGTAGCGCGCGTGCAACTCCTCGACCACCGTCTGCAGCGTGATGCCGTGCAGCGGATCCTTGGGGTGCGCACGCGGAGTTGTGCCGCCGGGTGGCGCTTGCCCCAGGCCCTCATCGCCGGGCACGGGCGGCTTCTCAATCATGCGCGCAGCGTAGCATGCGTGACACTGGCGTCGTCGAGCTCGTCACTCGCAGGGTATAACGAATCGCGTCACTCGAGCCGCTCGCGCACCCCGATCTCGTCACGGTTGCGACTCGCATCTCGCAGGGTGTCGTTTGCCTCGACGGACCACCGAATCAATACACGCAGTACGACCCCACATACTCGTCACCCACGGCGCCCGCGCGGCTCGAGAGGAGCTCTTCGCAGCGCATGCCGCTCGGGCAATCGCAGTAGTGCGCGTTTGGGTCGGGCCCATCGCAGCGGCAGCTGCAGATCATGCCGAGCTCGGCAGGACGCTCCGGAAGTTGCGCCTCTACCGGCACCACGACCGCATCCCCCGCAGGAGTCCTGCACACACCCGCCTCCGCGCCAGCCTGACCGCTCGGGCACGTCGCTCGCCCTCGGAAGTCGTGCGTCAGGCACACGTTGCCGCCGGTGCCACAGCTGCCGCCGTCCTCGATGTTGACCTCGAGCTCCGAGAATCCGCTGAACGCGATGTTGGATTCGTCAGTCACGATGCAGGGCTCGCCCACGCCGAGCCGGGTGACATCCGACTCGCCCGCCCCGAGGCCCGCGCAGCCGCCGAGCGGGACCAGCGCAACCAGAATGAAGATCCGCGCCGGAGACCCGCGTGCTGCGAGACTCGGCGAAGCCAGCGCGCCGCGCGCCACCAGAGCTCGAAACGTCATGTTCCTGGGTGTTCGCGAGCCATGCAATCCGTCACAGCCTCTCCAAATGGTTCACCGAGCAGCACACCCCGCACGCCGCACACGAGACGGCGCTGACGTCGCCGAAGGTGCAACGTCTCCAGACCTCGCGACCTGGGAAGAGGCTTGCTCGAGACCTGGAGCGAGGTGGCGGGCTGTCCGATGCGGCTCGCGATCTCGGAGAGTCGGTGCGCGCCCGCCCCGACCGAGCACCAGCGCGTCGACGGCTTGCCGTAGATCATCGAAGGCCGCGGCGAGCTCCCAGTAGCGGGGAATGCCGCCCCAGATCCACACCAAGATTATGCGCCGCCACATTATGCTGTGCAACATAATGTCGGCCGCTACGGCAGCGGCAAAGGGGGGCGGTCGATGCCCCCGCGTTCTCAAATTGCCGCCGAAGCCGGCATGCTCGATCTCGATGCGCTGCGAGGATGGCTCGCGGAGGCCTGAACCAGGCGCACCGCGAACCATCGGCACGCATTATCCTCTGCCCGGACGCCGCCCCTTCACCTTTCGACGCCCCGGGATGCGACCGCGCTGACCGCGCTGACCGCCCTCGGCATCATCTCCATTGCGATTACCGCCCGCAAACCCCCGCCCACGTCGCTCGCCACCCCCTTCGCCCTGCTGCGGCCGAAACCCCTGACCCCCGCCACCCGCGAACGGGCGCGCCGGGCGTGCGGGGCGCGATGGACGCAGCGATGCCGCACCCCTCGCTGGCTTGCGCTCCCCCTCTGTGGGAGCCCACGTATCCCCCTCGGCCACTTCTCGCGGAGAGAATCGCTTTCCTTTGGCCGGTCCTCGCGCTCCGCCGCGCTCGCCACGACCGACGGCCTTGCCCCTCGGCGCAGCTCCAAACGCATTGCGCCCGCGACCGGCGCCTCTGGGCCCCATACGACCATCGCCCATGCCGCGATTCGCCGGGTTCGCGCGGACGGCTTTTCGCAGCACGCGGAGGACGACCTCGGACAGGCTCTCGTCGTGTCCGCGCTTCAAGTCTCGGAGGGACTCTGCGAGGTCGGCGTCGAGCCTCAGCTTGATTTCTTGCCACTTGTCGGCCATGTCGCGACCGTATCACAGGGGGCGCGGCCTCTCGAGAAGCTTTCGACGCTCGCCGAGCCGTCGTAACACGCCGCCCCAGCAAGACGTTTGCCGCCCTCTGTCTCTCTGTCCCACTCCTTCGCGCCGTGGGCGAGCTCGGCTTTGTCGAGCCGACGCCCGTCCAAGCCGCCGCGGTGCCCGCGATTCTGCGCGGGGGCGACGTGTGGGCCTCGGCGCGCACGGGGTCGGGCAAGACGGCGGCGTTCCTGCTGCCGATTCTCGAAGGGCTCGCGTCGCGCCCGTCACCAGCATCGGAACGGCCCGTGCGCGCACTCGTCCTGGTGCCGACGCACGAGCTGGCGATTCAAATCGGTGATGCAACACAACGCTTCGGCCAGCACCTGTCAGTCCCGCCGAAGAAGCGTCCGCCGAAGGTCTGCGTCGCCATCGGCGGCATCTCGATCAATCCGCAGATGTTGGCGCTGCGCGGCGGCGCCGATGTCGTGGTCGCGACGCCGGGACGCCTGCTCGATCTCGTCGAGCGCAACGCGCTGCAGCTCTCCGATCTCGAGGTGCTGGTGCTCGACGAGGCCGACCGCCTCTTCTCGCTGGGCTTCGCGGAAGAGCTCGCGCGGGTGCTCGCTCTGCTGCCCGCGCAGCGACAAAACCTGCTGTTCTCGGCGACGTTGCCCCCCGCCGTGCTCGAGCTCGCCGAGCGCATCCTGCGTGATCCGACGCGCATCGACATCGACGCAGGGCAAACAGCGAGCGCCGCCAGCATCGAGCAGCGCGCCATCTTCGTCGACGCGGGCCGGCGCACGGCGCTCGTGCGTCACTTGCTCGAGGTGCACGGCTGGTCGCAAGTGCTGATCTTCGTCGCCAGTCAGCATAACGCCGAGCACGTCGCCACCAAGCTCGCGCGCGCCAGCCTCGCAGCAGCACCGCTGCACGGCGGGCTCAGCGCCGGCGCGCGCAGTCAAGCCTTGGCAGACTTCAAGGCCAAGCGCGTCGCCGTGCTGGTCGCGACCGATCTCGCCGCGCGCGGGCTCGATATCGAAGAGCTGCCCGCCGTGATCAACTACGATCTGCCGCGGTCACCGACCGAATACTTGCACCGCATCGGTCGCACGGGGCGCGCCGCCGCGACCGGCACCGCGATCAGCTTCGTCAGCGCGGCCACCGCACCTCACTTCTGGTTGATCGAGAAGCGCCACCAGCTGAGCATTGCACTCGAGCAACTGCCCGGCTTCGAACCGGTGGAGCTCGATGTGCCCGCTCCCGACCCTGGCGGCGGCGTGAAAGGCCGCCGCAAGAGCAAGAAGGACAAGCTGCGCGAGGCCGCAGCACGACGGGGCGGACGCTCCGATTAGTTGACGCCGACGGTCTCGTTGGCGCCGTCGGTCGAACGCGCAGCGGTCGCCGCGGCAACCGGCTCGGCCTGGGGCTGCCAGGAGCCACCCGCATCGAGCGCCGCCTGTGCCCGCTCGAGCCACTGCTTGGCGCGCCGGCGCGCCATCGGCGGAAGCGCCCGCGGCCCCTCGCTGGCGTGGATCGCCGCCCAGAAGCTCGAACCGAAGCGGTCGATCTCGTACATCACCGCCGAGTCGAGCTCGGGCAGGGTGATGACCTGACCGCCGAGCTCGCGCACGCGCTGGTTCGCCGCCGAGGCGTCGAACTGGCGGAAGTTCTTGGAGCGGCCCTCGTTCTTCACGACCACGTAGTGGAGCGCGTCGCCATGCCGAGCGAGCTGTTGCTCGAGCTGAGACACGGAGTCGAAGCCGCCATCGGTGACGTGCCACGACACGAGGCGAACACCCGCCTCGCGCGCGTATTCGAGCACGTCGGTCGAGTCGAGCCAGCGCTGCAGTGCCCGCTGGCTCTGCGCGGGCAGGTCCACGATCACGCCGCGTCGGCCAGCGACGGCCGCATCCATGATCTGGTCGGCGCTCGCGAGCTGTGCGAGGTCGACGGGTTGCGTGTAGTCGGCGTAATAGCGCAGCAGCGCGCCATGCGAGAGGTCGGCGTCGAAGGCGACGAACGGCCACGATCGATCGATGAACAGCTGCGTCAGCAGCCGGGCGACGACGCTCTTGCCGACGCCACCTTTTTCTCCACCCACAAAATGGACGATGCTCATGCGCCCCCTTTCGGTCATGCGCGCACGGGAGTCAAGGCTCGAGGGGCACGGCCCGCGAGACCCAAAGCAAGTCTCGAGATCTCGAGACTTCATCGGGTGCCTCCCCCCGTCCGGCGCCCGCGCAGCGCGGTCGGCGGCCGGCCCCCTCCAAGCCCGCGCAACGCGGGCGGAGGGGGCAAACTCACCCCCTCAGGAAGCGCTCGAGCTGACGGTAAACATCGGGGTGCGTGGTGAGCGCGACATGGTGCACGCCATCGACGACGTGCCTCAAATGAAACGGGATTTGGCGAGTGGCATCGGAGTGACGCCCCGACGCACTCGGCACGTGCACCAGCAGATCGCCCATCCATTCCGCCCCACGGCTGCCAGACACACGGTAGCGCGCAGCGATGGCTCCATACGTCACGCCCTCGACGAAACGCAGCCCGGTCGCCCCCTCCTCGCGCCAGCCACCGAACGACAGGTCCTTGATGCCAGCGCTCCGCGCCCGCAGCACCTTTGCCGAAACCTGCGTCGCCGCCGTATCGAAAAACGCAGCCACGGACGAGACGACATCGCCCGCCCGCGCGAGCGGCGCGCCGAAATGCGGGGTGCCGATGGCGAGCACATGCTCGAGGTGCACGAGCCAGGGCTCACCGAGTTCGCGCGCCGTCAATGCCGCGCTCTGCGCGACCAGGCCGCCCATGCTATGCCCCACGAGCGCCAGGCTCTCGATCGGCACGGGATACGCCGCCCCGAGCTCCGTCAACAGAAGCGCCAGCGCCCGACCGTTGTCCGCGATCGGCAAGCCGCTGTTGTAACGAACATACAGCGGCGTGTACCCGAGCGAACGCGCGACCTCGTCCCCAAAGCTCAGCGAGCCGGCCGCCGCCGCGCGAACGCTCGGCACCCAGACCGAGTCGGAGCTCGACAGCCCATGCACGAAGACGACGACCTTGCCGGTGGCATGCGGCAGCGCCGCGGCGAGCTCGCTTTGATTCAATGCCAGCGCGCGCCCGCCCTGTCGCAGCTGCATGTCTGTCGCGAGCGGATTGCCGCGCGACGCCAGGTAGTCGCCGACGACGCCGTTGAGCGCGCTCTCGGCCTGCTCGACCCATGCGACGAACGCATTCGGTACGAGCTCCGTCTCGAACCCGCTCGGCACGCCACGCATCGCGAGCTCGATGCCTCGATCGCACAGCGCTTGCACGGCTCGATTGGTGCCGCGCACGCCATCGAACGCCAGCCGAGCCACGCCCCGGCGCACGCCATCGACCTCGCGCGCGACGCTGGCGATCCCGCCGAGCGGATCGAGCCGCGACAGCGCCGCCACGGGCTTGCGCGCGACGTCCTCGTGCGTCTCTTCGACCAGGGTCGTGATCGCGTCGATGGCGTCGTGAACCAGGTCACGCAATCCGAGCAGGCGTCGCACGCCCCAGCATGGCGCCGGGGCGCGCGCGACGCAAGGGTAGGGGCTCAGTCCGCGACGGCGGCGAGCCCGACATCCGTCCGCGTGAGCGTCAAACGCCGGGCGTCGATCGCAAACGAAACATCGCCCGGCGCGAGCACCTGGCGAATGTGGTCGATCACTCGCTGGTCGGCGCCGGGCATGCACGGCGCCGGGGAGAACGTCACGCCCGAGAAGGTGAGCGTGCCATTGCCGACGGTGTATGCCCCAGAGCCGTTGAGGCAACCGACGAACACGGCGAGCTGCCCGTCGGGCTGGAACTCCAGCGTCGCCAGATCGAGGATCGGGCTGGCAGCGGCGCTGGGGCCATTGCCGCGGACCATCGTATCCACGGTCCAAGTGGGGCCCACCAGCGGCCGATCCGGGTCGGCCACCTCGCGATCGAGGAAGGTGAGCGTCGCGTCAGTGCCTTCGAGCACCAAGCGAGCGCCCGTCTGCGTCACGAGCGGCGACGAAGTGAAGAAGGTCGCGAACCAGTCGTCCTGCGCGAGCAGCGCGGGCTCGCAGCCGATCTCGGTGCGGCCCAGGTCGCTCACGCACAGCCGGCCGTCACACAGCGAGTACGAGCCAAACTGGCTGTTGCACGCTGCCGAGATGCTGATGTCCGCGTCGCTGAACGAGACGCGCACGCCCGTGCCCTCCACCGGCGTGTAGCCCTGCGCCGACTCCAGCAAGAAGTCGAGCCCCGCCAGGCCCGCCTGCGCGTCCGTCGCGCCACCCGAGGAGAGGTGTGCGCTCGACGTCTTCCCATCCAGGTCGCTGTACACGCGATACCCGTCCGCGACGCTGCCCTCGAGCTCGACGTCGAACGAGCCGTCGTCTGCGGCCGTCGTCGTCGCCGATTCGCCCGTCGAGAGGTTGACGACTTCCACGCGAGCCCCGCGCGGCACGGTGCCCGCGCTGCCCGTCACGCGCACGCCGGTGTCGGTGGCCGCCACGAGCAGGTTCTGCCCGACGATGACGGGTGGGTTGCCGGTGTCGGTGCTCAGCGGGTCGGCCTCGCCGCCGCAGGCGAGCGCCAGCGCGAGGGTGGAGAAGCGGAAGAGCGATGCAAATGAAGAGCGACGGAACGTCATGGGTTAGTCTTTCGTGGCGATGGATGCGCGAGCGTCTTCACGCTCGTTTTGACTTTCGGCGCGGCACGGCCGCAGCCTTCCGGGGAGTGGCCTTCGCCGCTGGAGTGGCAGCCGTCGTGAGAGGGCGTGTCAGCGGGAACAACTGCAAGTTGAGCTGGACGACGCGCGCCGGAGCGGGGTCGGCGTCACACAAGGTGACGAGCTCTTGCCG
>Ga0335075_10018669_pt1 | contig 10279 bp, 9 predicted proteins | sample Lox_Sample_24_FD_206723 | JGI IMG/M metagenome (GOLD analysis project Ga0335075, IMG submission 206723) | Soil microbial communities from Loxahatchee National Wildlife Refuge, Florida, United States - Lox_Sample_2.4 | ecosystem: Environmental > Terrestrial > Soil > Wetlands | place: USA: Florida... | reverse complement strand
GGATGTGATCGCGACGTGGTGCCGGCACGCTTCGGGCACGATCGAGATCGCCAGCGGCGACCGCGACCTGTTCGCGCTCATCGAGGACCCGCGCGTGTGCGTCCTCTATCCGGAGAAGGCCGGGCTGTCGGTCATCGACGAAGCCGAGGTGACCCGCCGCTACGGCATTCCGGGCCGACGCTACGCCGACTTCGCGATCCTGCGCGGCGACCCGTCGGACGGCCTGCCCGGCCTGAAGGGTGTGGGCGCGGTCACGGCGGCGGGGATGATCCGCCGCCACGGCGACATCGCCGGCATCCTGCGCGAGCGAGCGCTGAACGAAGCTGACCGCGACTACCTGCAGAGCGCGCTCAGCGTGGTGACGCCGGTGGCCGACCTTCCGATCGCGCTCCCGGACGGGCGGCGCGACGCGTACCCGGTCGACGCCGCGAGGATGGAGGCGATCGCCGGGGAGTACGGCGTGACCGAGGCATGTCAGCGCCTCCTCGCCGCCGTGAACGGGTAATACTGGTCCTCGTGAGCCCGTTCGGGATCGAGTCGCTGCCCGCCGAGCTGATGGCATCGAAACCTTCGCCGAGGACACCAGCGCGCTGACCGGCGTAGCGAACGCGCTGGCGCGACTCGGCGGACGAGATGGCGCAGATGCGACAGGAGCTCGCCCGAGTCAGGGAGGCCACCGACGGGCCCGGGGCTCGAACAGCTGGCCACGCTCATGGATCGCCTGCTCGTCTCGATCGCAGCGCTCGACGGCAACGTGGAGGCTCTGCGCGGATCGCTCGAGCCGATCGGACGCGTGGCCGACCGCCTGCCCGGCAACCGCAGGTCCGCCAGCTAGCCCCGGCGCGCTCGGATCTAACCTCGGATCTAACGCTACGCGGACCCGCCGCGTTCGATCATGACCGATGTCGCCTTGACGACCGCGGTGGCGGTCACGCCGGCGGCCAGGCCGAGCTCCTCGACGGAGTCGCGCGTGATCGCGGCGGTGACAAGGAACGGGCCCGCCTCCAACTCGACGAGCGCCATCACCCCGTCGCACTCGACCGAGCGCACCACGCCGGTGAACCGGTTGCGGGCGGAGCGCTCGGTGCCGGTGCGGTGGCGCGTGGGCTTCGAGGTCAGCCGCTCGACCTCGGACTGGGGCACGAGCCGGCGGTTGCGCGCGTCCCGCGTGGTCTGGATCTGCCCCTTGCGGTCCCAACGTCGTAGCGTGTCGACGCTTACCCCGAGCGCAGCGGCCGCCTCGCCAAGTGAGAGTTCGGCTGGCATCTCAGCTCGAGACGGTACCGGGCGCCCGGCTCACACGGCGGTCGAGCCCGGCGTCCCGCATGAGCTCAGCCCATAGCTGGTGGCCAGCGAGTAGACCGGACTTGACCCGAGGGCCGCCTCGGCGTTCGTCACCCCCTGGTCGTCGCCACTCTTGACCGCCGCCGCGAGCTGCCGGTACTCGGCCACTGTCTGCGAGAGCGCGGCGTAGTACTGCTCAAGGGTCGCTCGGTCCCGCTGGCTTCCGGGCGGGCGCTTGAGGCCGCGCAGTTGCGACTCCTCGGCCTGGAGCACCGGGATATAAGCGGCCAGGTAAGTGGCCAGGGCGGTTCCGGGCGTGATCGAGCGCGACTGTCGCAGCGCGCTCGCACAGATGGCGTCGGCCCGGACGATGAAATCGCGCTTGGTGTAGCTGCTCCCGCCGCACGCCGCGACCATGACCGCCGTCGCGGCCATCGCCGCCAGCACGCAGGACCGTCCCCACTTCACGGTCAGAAAGCGTACGCACGGCCCTCGCTTCGCGCTCGCTCCCACGGTCCTTGCCTATGCATTGCCTATATGCTGGCGCGATGAACAAATCCTTCACCTTCTCTCGTCATCTCGCACGGCCGGGTGCGCATGGTGGCTCCGGCATGGTGCGCCGGATTCTTGCCGTACCTCTGCTCGGCCTTTTGATGGCCGCGATGCTGATGCTCTTTCCGGCACTCGCCGGCGCGGATACCTCATCCACGCTGACCGTCGTCGGCACCAGCGACGTGAGCGACTCGGGTCTGGTCCCGAACGTGATCATGCCCGAGTTCGAGAAGGCCTATCCGCAGTTCTCGTTCTCGTACAAGGGTTCCGCCACCGGGCTCGCGATCCAGAACGCGGAGAGCGGTACGGGCGGTCCGAGCGCGCTCATCGTGCACGCCGCCTCGCTCGAGAATCAGTTCGTCGCCGGCGGCTACTCGTACAACAACCAGTACGGGAACGCGATCTTCACCAACGACTTCGTACTCGGCGGCCCAACCGGTGATCCCGCCGGCGTGGCAGCCAACGGTGCGAACAACATCGCTCAGGCGTTCGCCGACGTCGCCTCGGCCGGCGCGGCCGGCAAGGCCACGTTCTTCACTCGCGGAGGCACGAACACCGCTCCCGGGACGACAGTCGAAGAGCACACGATCTGGGGGTTGGTGCACAGCTCGGGTCTGCAGCCCGCAACCCTCTCGCTGTGCGTGGTCAGCGCCGCCGACGGCGGCGGCATGTCCCCGACGACGGCCGCCAACAACAACCAGGCGTGCCCGGACGCCGGCACGGTCAATAGCAGTGACGCGCCGTCCTGGTACTTCATCAACGCAGGTTCGTCCCAGGGCGCGAATGTCCTGGCCGCCAACGCCTGCCCGCCAGCCGATGCGCCGAGTGGCTCGAACACGTGCTACGTCCTGACCGACCGCGGCACGTATGACTACCTCGCCTCCGGGACCGACCCGGCGGGCTCGATCCCGAACCTGAAGATCGTCACCCGCGGGCCGCAGAGCGCGACCGCGCCGGGCGGCCAGTACGCGCTGGTCAACTACTTCCACGTCTACATCATCAACCCGTCGAAGCCAGGCGAGACCGTCAACCTCACGGCCGCTCAGGACTTCGTCAACTTCCTCACCTCGCCCGCGTTCCAGGCGCAGCTGAAGACCTACCTGGCCAACACGAGCGATCCAGCCGGCCCACCGTTCGTGGCCGACGCATCGCCTGATTTGACCGTGTCGGGATTCCCCAAGACCTACCACGCCAACAAGCAGGCGACGGTGAGCGGCACGCTCACCAACGCGGAGCCGGGATATCCGGTCCTCGCGGGCAAGACGGTCTCGATCGACGAGGTCAAGGGAGCGCTGGTTATCCCGGTGGCCAGCGGCAAGACCGACTCGACCGGCCACTACAAGATCAAGGTCACCCTGCCGGCGAGCGGCGCCTACGAGGTCACCACGTCTCAGATCTCCCAGATCGAGAACGCGACACTCAACCCGGTGTATGGCGACATCCTGTCGCCCGCGGCGACAGCCGCCGCCAAGGTCACCGTGCACGCCGCGACCGCCAACGTCAGGGTGCTCTCACAGGGCGGCAAGGCCGTGGTCCTCGGAACGGTCAAGCCGGGCACGCTGCATCACAAGGCAACCGTGACCGTGCTGGCCCGGGCCGCGGGCAAGAAGGGCGCGTTCAAGAAGGTCGCGTCCGGGCGACTGGCCGCGACGCAGGGCAACTTCGCCGTCTCCGCGCCGCTGGCTGCCGGCCGCTGGCAGGTCGAAGTGCGCTTCCAGGACCGCGGGCAGGTCTACGCGGCGACGTCGCGCGCAGTCACGGTGACGATCGGAGGTAAGCCCGCCTCCAGTGTCGGCCTGCACTCGGCGAGCGCCAAGAAGGGCAAGCTGACCGTGCGCGGCACGGTCAGCCCAGCCGCGGCGTCCGGTGCGAAGGTCGAGCTGCTCGGCCTCAACACCACGCCCGGCGCACCGAGCCGCTTCAAGGTCCTCGGGACCGTGAAGCTCGGCGCAGGCAAGACGAGCTTCACGCTGCACAGCGCTGCCAAGCGCGGAGTTCGCTGGGTCCTCCAGCTGGAGTACCTCCCGGCCGGACAGACGTCGAGCTTCTCGGGCTTGAGAACGGTCGACGTAAGGTAGGTAGGTCTGTGACGTATCGGCGGCGATTCGCCCTGGGACTCGTGCTCGCGCTCGGCGGGCTCGGGTTCCCAGCGGCGGTCGCCGGCGCCGATCCGAACTCGGTCCCGCTCGTCACCGCGACGATCTACACCTCGAGCGGGACCAGCTCGGACTCCGTGACCGTCGGCGCGCTCCAGGCCAATCCCGGCCAGTGCCCTACCTACCAGGGTGGTCAGAGCATGAACGAGCTCGGTCGCCAGGGGTTCGTGGACGTGCCCCTGTCGCCAAACGCGACCTGGTCGCTGCCGACGATCCTCGGCTGCCTCCAGACCCCGATCCTGCCGAGCGCGGTCAAGCTGGTCACGGTGACCGACAGCACGGGATCCCCCGAGGAGGGATCGAACTCGCAGCTGACGCCGGCTGACCTGGCGCCCTCGCCTCCCGGAAGCGACTTCAACAACCCCTCGGAGTACCCGGTGGTCCAGGCGCTGGGGTCATATAACCAGTACGACCGGCCCTGGCGTGGCAGCCAGGCCGACCAAGACTTCCTCGACGAGGTACAGGCCACCCAGGACGATCAGCCCACGCCGATCGCGATCTCGGTGTTCGAGGGGGACCCCCTCACCGTCACCGCCCACGCGTCACCGACCACGGTGCCGGTCGGCGGAACCATCAGCTTCAGCGCCACGGCGACCGGCCCGGACGACAGCGGGCTCTCCTACAGCTGGAACTTCGGCGGCGGGGCACCGAACTCGACCGCCGCCGCTCCCGCGGTCACCTTCGACACCGCCGGCCAATACAACGTCGCCCTTCAGGTCACCGACTCGGCCGGCGGGGGCGGCGGCGCCGAGCTAACGGTTACGGTCGGCTCGCCGGCGCCGGCGACCACGGGAAGCCACAAGCAGACGGGCAGCGGGACCTCGCGAAAGTCACACTCGCCGACCGGGCCGCGCAAGAGCGGCGGCAAGCACGCGGGCGCACCGGCCGGAAGCCACAAATCCCAGTCTCAGTCGGCCGGGAAGACGGGGACCACGTCGACGAGCCCGAGTGCGACGACGCCGACGTCCTCGACCACGCCGAGCACCACGCCGAGTCATTCGGCGGCTCCGGCATCGACCGGGGGTCACACGACCTCGTCCCGCACGCATCATCCGCGGGGGACCTCGTCGACGACCAAACCGTTGGCGCCGGCGCCGGTCGAGGGTCCGCTCATCACCGGTCAGCTGATCAGCGACGTGACGACGCTGCCCGCCGGCGCGAGCCCGCTCGTACGCAGCGTCGCGGCGCCGGCCGTATCGGCGCCGCCGGCCCGTCAGGCGCTGCGCACCTCGACGCTCCCTGCGCTGGCGGGCGCCCTGGGCGTCGTGCTGTTGCTCGGCCTCGGCGCCGGCCGCGAGCTGCGCGGGCGGTGGGGCTGGCACGCGCGGCGTCCCGGCAGCTGAGATCCTGCTCTGATCATCGACGTGCCTCTGATCTTCGGACTTTCAAGCAACGGCATCGACCAGGCGATCTTCCACGTCGCGAGCGCGCTGGAGGTGCCGGTGCTGATCCTGGCCCTGCTCGCGCTCGCACTGGTGATCTTCGAGCTCGGGAGCTACGCGGTCGAACAGGCCCGGCGGCGGCGGCGCCGGTTCGACGTCCTTCAGCGTGCGGCCGAGCAGGCGAGCCAGGCGCTTGCGCATGGCGACCGCGGCGCGGCAAGCGCGGCGGTCAGCGGGATTGCGCGCAGCTCCGCGATGGCCGACACACTCGCGTTCATCATCGACCACGCCGGAACCCCTGGCAGCGAACATCTGCTGAACAAGGCGCTGGCCGACTTCGACTTCGACGCCCAGCGTCGGCTGGCCCGTACGCGCATGCTCGTCCGCGCCGGACCGGCCCTCGGGCTGATGGGCACGCTGATCCCGCTCTCGCCCGCGCTGACCGGGCTCGCCGCCGGCAACACCTCGCAGCTGAGTCATGACCTCAGGGTTGCGTTCAGCGTCACGGTGGTCGGCCTGCTCATCGGCGCAGTCGCGTTCGGGCTCTCCCTGTCCCGCGACCGGCTCTACAGCCAGGACCTGTCCGACCTCCAATACCTCGCGGCGGTCATCAGCGATCCACGTCCTCCAGGAGGCAACTCATCATCTCCGTCACCCCCCACGCCCGCAGCCGAGAAGACCGCGCCGGCGACCCGCTCGACGGCCTCGTAAACCTGTTCGATCTCGGGATCGTGCTGTCGGTGGCCTTCCTGCTGGCCGCGCTGTCCTCGCTGCACCTCGGGGGAACGATCACCAGTCACGGCCTGCGGGCCACCTCGGCCAAGAACATCTACATCCAACCGGGGCAGACCGTGGCGCCGCTGCCCAAGCCGGGCGCGCACACGATCGGCCGCGGGACCCAGGCCGGCATTGTCTACCGGCTGGCCAACGGTCAGCTCGTCTACGTGCAGTCGGCCCCGTCGAAGTCGAGCCGCTGAATGGGCTACGTGTGGGATCAGATACGCGGTGCGATGCCGCTGATCACGCACGGCAACCCGTACATCATGAATCTGCTGTGGGTCTCGATCCGCGTCGCGGTGATCTCGACGTCAGCGGCGCTGGTGATTGGGCTGCCGATCGGGCTAGCCCTCGGCCTCGGTCGATTTCGCGGGCGGCGCACGCTCCAGATCCTGGCCAACGCGAGCCTGGCGCTCCCGTCGGTGGTCGTCGGGATCGGCTTGCTTCTGCTGCTCCTCCCGCAGGGCGCGTTCGGCTCACTCCAGATCGAGTTCTCGCTCACCGCGGTGTACATCGCCCAGGCCATCCTCGCGCTGCCCTACATCGTGGCGCTCACCCCGGCGGCGATCCAGGGACTCCCGCCTGGCCTGATCGCCCAGGCCCGGGCGCTCGGCGCCGGTCGCCTCCAGCTCTCGCTGCTGGCGCTGCGCGAGGCGAAGCTCGGAGTGTTCGCGGCGGTGATCGCGGCGCTCGGCGCGACGCTGGCCGAGGTCGGGGCCGTGGTGCTCGTCGGCGGCAACTTCCAGGGGCATGATGAGACCCTGGCCAGCGCCCTGCTCGAGCAGTTCAACTACACCGGCCACGACCCATTTGCCACCGCGATCGCGATCCTGCTGCTGGCCCTGATCCTCGTGCTCGCCGCGGCGCTGACCCTGGTCCAGCAGCGCAGCGACGGGATCCAGCTGCGCTTCCGGACGGCCTGAGATGCGACTGATCTGGGACGAGCTCCGGGTGGCCTTTCCGTTGATCTGGCACGGCAACCCCTACCTGATGAGCATCATCGGCTTCACGCTTGAAGTGGCGGCGATCGCGACCGCCGCGGCCGCGGTGATCGGATTGCCGATCGGTCTGGCGCTCGGGCTCGGACGGTTCCGGGGACGGAACGTGCTGCGGGCGCTGGCGAACGCGAGCCTGGCCCTTCCGCCCGTGCTCGTGGGGGCGATCCTGTTCCTGCTGTTGACGCCCCAGGCGCCGTTCGGCTCGCTACAGCTGATCTGGACTCGGCAGGCGGTCATCATCGCCCAGACGATCCTGGCCCTGCCGTTCATCGTGGCGCTGAGCGCCGCCGCGATCCAGGCCCTGCCCCCCGGCCTGCTCTCCCAGGCGCGGCTGTTGGGGGCATCTCGATGGCAACTGTGGCGGCTCGCCCTGCGCGAGGCGCGGATCGGCGTCATCGCGGCGGTGATCGCCGGCCTCGGCACGGCGCTGTCGGAGGTGGCCGCGGTGACGATCCTCGGCGGCAACATCTACGGGCATGACCAGACGCTGGCGAGCGCGACGTTTTTCGAGGTCGACGCCGCCCACTACGCCGACGCGGTGGCGATCGCGATCGTGCTGATCGCGATGATCCTGATCCTGATGTGCGGACTCGGCGTGCTCCAGCAGCAGGGCGGTGGCATCCGCATGCGCTTCCGGTCGGCGACGTGACCGAGCCCGACGTGCTGCTGCGCTGCGAGCAGCTCAGCGTGCGCCGGGGGCGACGGGAGGTCGTGCGCGAGGTCAGCGCCGAGCTCCGGGCGGGTGAGATCGTCGCGCTGCTCGGCCCCAACGGCGCCGGCAAGAGCACCCTGCTCGACGCGCTGGCCGGCGCGCTCCCCGTAGCTCGCGGTCGGGTCGAGCGCCATGGTCGCGTCGCGGTCGCGCTGCAGTCTCCCGACCTCGCCCGCCGCACGGTGCTCGCGAACGTGACGCTCGCGCTCGCCTGGTGGGGCGTGCCGCGCGCGGAGCGAGCCGGCCGCGCGCGCGAGGCGTTACGCGCGATGGGCGCCGAGCACCTGGCCGAGCGGGCCGCCGGGGCGCTGTCGGGGGGCGAGCGGCGCCGCGTTCACATCGCGCGCGCGATCGCGGTCCGCTCCGACGTGCTGCTCCTCGACGAGCCGTTCGCCGGTCTCGACGCCGAGGTGCGGGCGAGCCTGCTCGAGGATGCGGTGTCCGCGCTTCGGTCCGCGACCCGGGCCACGCTCGTGGTCGTCCACGACCGCGCCGAGGCCTGGGCGCTCGCCGACCGCCTGCTGATCCTGATCGACGGCCGGCTGGTCGCCTCCGGCTCGCCACGAGAGTTGCTCGAGCAGCCGCCCACCGTCGAGGTGGCGCGCTTCCTCGGCTTCGACGGGGAGCTGGACGACGGATCTGAGCTGTTGCTGACCCGCCCGGCGCACGTCGTGCTCGACCCGTCCGGTCCCCTGGAGGCCCGCGTGACGCGAGTGATCCCGGTGGAGGACGGCGCCCGGCTGGAGCTCCAACTCGACCGGGGCCGGGTGTACGCCGTCGCGGCGCTTCCGAGCCCGGGGCTCGGGCAGAGCGTGCCCCTCCGGGTCGAAGGCGGCGCGCGCTTTCCAGTGGCCGAGGCCCGGAGCCCGGTGGCGTCGGGGTAGGGCTACCTGCACCCCCACAAGCCAGTCCTCTCCATAGGCGGGCGGGCCGGACGCGGGCAAGCTCTCGGACTGTCCCGAGAGCAACCCGAAAGGCGCACAAATGTCCGTTCTCACCCCCACCCGCGGCGTTGCGGCCCGCATGGGCCGTTGGAGCGCGAGTCATCGGCGGCTCGCGATCGCCGGCTGGCTCGCCTTCGTGCTGGCGTCGATCGTGATCGGCTCGGCCGTCGGTCAGAAGCAGATCAGCAGCCAAGGCAACGACGTCGGTCAGGCGGGCCGGGCCGACAAGATCCTCAAGCAAGCGGGCTTCACGCCGGGTGGTCCGCTGACCGAGTTCGTCGTGGTCCAGAGTCCCAAATCGACGGTCGACGCGCCGGCATTCCGGGCCGCGATCGGCGACGTCGTGCGCACGGTGGCGCCGTTCCACACGGTGCACAACCTGCGCTATCCGACGGGCCGCGCGCATCGCGACCAGGTCTCTCGCGACGGGCACACCGCGCTCGTCGAATGGGACATGACCGGAACGCTCAACCAGGCCGAGAACCGGATCGATCCGCTCACCCGCGCCGTCGCGTCGGTCGCCTCGCGGCATCCGAGCTTCTACGTCGGTGAGGCCGGCGCGGTCAGCTCGGACAAGGCGCTCAACAAGCTGTTCAGCCAGCAGGTCGGAGACGCCGGGGTTCGCTCGGTGCCGCTGACCCTGCTGATCCTGGTGCTCGTGTTCGGGTCACTGCTGGCGGCCTGGATCCCGCTCATGCTCGCGCTCCAGTCGGTGATCGCGACGATCGGGCTGATCAGCATCATCAGCCACCTCACGCCGATGGATCCGAACGCGGGCGCGGTCGTCACCCTCGTCGGCCTCGCCGTCGGCGTCGACTACACGCTGTTCTACCTCCGGCGCGAGCGCGAGGAGCGCGCCGCGGGACGCAGCGAGCGCGCCGCGCTCGAGGCGGCCGCGGCCACGTCGGGACGCTCGGTTCTGATCTCCGGCGCCACCGTGATGATCGCGATGGCCGGGATGCTGTTCTCCGGCGACGCGACCTTCGAGTCCTTCTCGATCGCCACGATGATCGTGGTCGCAGTGGCGATGGTCGGGTCGCTCACCGTGCTCCCCGCCGTGCTCTCCAAGCTCGGCGACCGCGTCGAGCGGGGTCGGATCCCACTGCTCGGAAGGCTGCGGCGCCCGACCGGCGAGGCCCGGCTGTGGTCGGCGATCCTGACGCCGGTGCTGCGGCGCCCGGCCGCGGCGGCGATCGTCGCCGGGGCGCTGCTGCTGGCGCTGGCTGTCCCCACCCTCCGGATGCACACGGCCTTGGCTCCGGTCGAGTCGCTGCCGCGCAGCGCCGGGACGGTGGAGACGCTCGACCGCCTGCAAGCCGCGTTCCCGGGCCAGTCGCAACCGGCACTCGTCGCGGTGCAGACCGATACGAGCGCGCCGGCATTCCGCAGCGCGGTGAAGGGCCTTCGTACGCAGTCCGCCGCCAGCGGGGTCGGCTACGGGGCCGTCCAGATCTCGGCGAACCGCTCACACACG
>Ga0335075_10018667_pt1 | contig 10279 bp, 7 predicted proteins | sample Lox_Sample_24_FD_206723 | JGI IMG/M metagenome (GOLD analysis project Ga0335075, IMG submission 206723) | Soil microbial communities from Loxahatchee National Wildlife Refuge, Florida, United States - Lox_Sample_2.4 | ecosystem: Environmental > Terrestrial > Soil > Wetlands | place: USA: Florida... | reverse complement strand
ATGACAGCCACCAGCCAGCCTCCAGCCTCAACATCGCAGGTCAGAGACGACGAGGTTATGGAACCCTACAGGGCAACCTCGCCGCCGTAGGAAGAAACAAATGCTGGCCTTTCGTAAGTATTAGGAAATGGTGTGGTTACTGATGGGTAGGATCGCGCCTACCAGGGCAAACGCGGGGCGGCTCACAGGACTTCCGAATACTTACGGCCTTTCAACTTCTGTATCGCCCGCGAAGGCCCGAGTTAACTGGGCAGGCCGAAGCTCATCACGAGTGGCTGGCCATTGTCATCCTGTATAGGGCTTGCCGTAATAACTCCTGTCGTCGTAGAGTTCGAGCTCTGGACTTTGGAGATCTCGACTGTTCCGTTCTTGGTCCGATAGGTCACCCAGTCGACAGTTCCTTCCGGGCTCCCGCCACTAACGGGTCTCACGCCCGAGGGTAGTAGGCTTAGCGCACACCCTGCCTTGGCAATGTCCAGATTTGCTCCGCTCTGGCCAGTGGTCACGCTATTTACAAAGAGGAGCAGCGTCTGCCACGCCCATGGCTTGAGCATGACATATTGCCGACCTGTATTAACGAAGGCGACGAGATGGTCAGTAGCCGGGTTGCCATCCGGAGCCAGAGATACCTGCGCCAGGATCACTGGCGGAACTGGGTGACCCCACCCTACACCACCAGGCATGAACAACCGTGGTACAGAGGTCGAAAAAGATGCGGAAGCCTGCCTCTTGGTGCCTGTGCTACTCACAACATAGGCATCCAGGGTGTCGTCTGCAAGAATCTCGCCCGCGTTAGACTCAACACCTGGCCCCCACGCGGACCAGAATCGGCTGAGACCTTTGCTGGCTATGTCCTTGATCAGTTCTGCCCCGACACCCATTGCCAGCTGCTCCAGCCAGTTGGAGACCAGGGGCGTGAATTTATGCTCCCATGAAGGAGTGCAAGCAGTCAGCCCCGCCGCTAGTCCAGCAGCCAAGGTACCCGATGCTGCAGAAGACCGGAGAAACTGGCGACGACTGTAGCCGACACCGTTCCTGCCGTTGAATGAGTCGTTTGATGTCATGACTAACGTACCCGCTTCTACTCACAGCGCCTATCGCGAGCGTATGAAGCGAACCCTCGCGAATAGACGAGTCCCCACCCGAGTAATCAGGACGGTGCAGCCGCTGCTTCTCCCCTCCTTGCGTGGTCGGCTACCCGCCTTCGTTATGAAGGCATTATAAATCCGTAAGACCGACTTGACTAGGGTTGCGATGTCTCGATAGGTAAACCTATCCTCTCGGTAATAACACGGGTTTTATCGCTAACCGTCACCAATGGCTGGACTGAAGCCAATCAGTCGTCCCTAGCTTCTGACGTTTGTGTCAAGTTTTCACGCGTGTACCGCGTGTGCAGAGCTGTGGTCATTCTTGAATAGTGAGATTCAGGATTGCTGCGGGCCGGGCTGGGTTGCGTGCGGCCCAGCGTCGTCCTGATGCGGTTGCGGTGAAGTCGGCGAGGCGCAGCGCGGCGATGGCGGTGTTGCGGGCAGCCGCCATGACCTGGGCGGATGATCCTGTGGGGCTCGAAAACTCGGCTCCGTGCTCTGAGCTGGGACTTCACTGGCAGCGCGATAAAGATCCGGTACTGCGTCTGAACACGTTCAAGTTGCTAAGCTAACCCGTAACCGAGCCTGATTCCCCCGCACCTCTCCCGAACGGTGCAGGTCAGGGGCGTGGACGGTATTCTCGGCACCCACAGGCTACCAGCCCGGCGACCCCGTCGTCCGCGTCTTCACCTACCAGGCCGACCCCGCCGGCCGCGACCCGGAGCAGCTCGCCGAGGAGGCGTTCGCCATTTATGCGGGACCGGATCTTGTCCGCGCCAAGGTGATCACTCATGGTGACCATGAGATGGCGGGTGGCGTTCACTGAGCGTCGGCTTCCCCGGCCCCGGGCTCCCGAGCCGCTGCTGGACGTGCTCGGCGACCTGGATGCGCGGCTGGACGAGCGCGGTGTACTGGACGGCCAGCCGTTCCTGATCAGCCCGGACGGCCTGTATGACGTGATGCTGAACCGGTACTTCGAGCAGGCCCGCATGAGCACGGCGCCGTGGAACACCCAGGCCGCGCCCGGCCGATCCCTACGTGCTGGCCGGTCGGCCGCTGCGCCCCGGTGCGCGGCGGGCCGGCACCTCACGGTTCAGCGACGATGTCTGGGACCTGACCCCGGCGCTGCTGCAGCGGCACAAGAACGCGCTGATCCTCAACTTCCCCACGCTGCCCGCCCGGTTCCGCCAGGCCGCCAAGGACCTGTGCTACGCGCTGCTCGCCGGTGATCTGCCGCCCGGTGAGCGGGAATCCACGCCGGACACGATCCGGGTCTACTTCACCGCGCTCAAGCAGTTCTTCACCTGGGCCGGTCAGCGCGGCATCCTGGCGCTGCGGGCCGTCACCGCGGTCGACCTGGACGCCTACAACGATCACCTGCTGGCCTCGGGCCGGGCGGTGACCTATCAGGCGCAGCGCCGGCAGGCAGTCCGGCTGCTGTGGCTGTATGCGGGCAAGCTCACCGACGACGCCCTCACCTTCGACCCCGCGCTCGTGCCGTCCTGGGCCGACGCCCCGGCCAGCAGCCGGACTGCTGAGAACGCCACACCGCGGATCCCCGAGCAAGTCATCTCCCCGCTGCTGACCTGGGCACTGGTATGGATCAACGAGTTCGCCGGCGACGTCATCGCTGCCCTGGAGGAGTGGCGCCTGTTGCACGCTAATACTCAGCCCAACCGCGCCCGCCGGCACGCGCCAGCCCGCACCAACCCAGCGGGGAGCCTGGAACAGCTCCTGCAGCGCTACCGGGCGGAACACCGCCCGCTCCCCGGCGGCAAGGACGGCAGGCCGGTGCTGGCTCACCTGGCCCGCGAGGTCGGCTGCACGCCCGGAGCGTTCCGGTCCGGGCGCTGCCGGGATCTGCTCGCCGCGGCGGCTGCCGAGCTCGGTACCGCCGACGGCGCGTACCTGCGCACCGAGATCACCGGCCGGATCGGCGGCCAGCCCTGGATCACCCAGATCCCGTACGCCGCCGCCGAGCACCTCGGCCGGCTGCTGCAGGCAGCCGCATGGGTGACCGTTGCCTGCCTATCGGGGATGAGAGACAGCGAGGTCAAGCACCTGCGGCGCGGCTGCCTGAGCGTCAGCCGGGCCGAGGACGGACGCGTCTACCGCCGCAAGATCGCCAGCCTGGCCTTCAAAGGGGAATATGACCCCGTCGGCGTCCCCGCCACCTGGATCGTCGGCGAGCCCGTCGAAATGGCTGTCCAGGTCCTGGAACGCCTGCACCCTGACCGGGACGCCTACTTGTCCGCGCGCCTGCCAGGATCCCAGCGCGACCGGCGCTCCCATGGCACCGGGCCGAAGAGCACCGGAACGACCAACGACGACCTGGCCGCCTTCACCGACTGGATCAACGACTTCTGCCAGAAGCACGGCTGCCCGGACGGCATCCCGCTCGTCTGCGGGCGGCGGTGGAGACTGACCACCCGGCAGTTCCGCCGGAGCCTCGCCTGGTCCATCGCCCGCCGGCCCGGCGGTGTCATCGCCGGATCGATTGCCTACCGTCACCACCGCGTCCAGATGTTCGAAGGCTATGCCGGCACCTCAGCCTCCGGATTCCGCGCCGAAGTCGAAGCAGAAGAGGCCATCGCCCGCGGCGAGCAGCTGGGTGACTTGATCACCGGCCACGGCCATCACCAGCTGGCTGGTCCCGCAGCCGCCGAAGCCGAGGCCCGGCTCACCGAGTTCGGACGCCACGTGACTTTCCACGGCAAGATCATCACCGACCCTCGGCGGCTCAAGCGGATCATGGACCGCCACGATCCGAGCATCTACCCCGGCCAGTACGTCACCTGCGTCTACAACCCCGACCGCGCACTATGCCAGCGCAGGGACGGCGCAGAAGGCCCCTGCCTGCCCGACTGCCAGCCGCTGGCATGCCGCAACGTCGCGCTGACCAGCGCCAACATTGCCGCGCTCACCCGCCACCAGGCACACCTCGGGCAAGCCCTCAAGGGCCCGGGGGTTATCGCACCGTACGTGCGTCACCGGCTCGAAGAACAGCACACCGAGATCACCGCCTTCCTCACCAGCCACCAGCCGGACCCCGGGCACGCATGAGAAGGCAACTGCCAGCCGACGACCAGGTCGCCGCGGTCATGGAACGTGTCCTCGCCCAGGCAACCGAGAACGGGCGCAGGGCCACCGTGACCGCGGTCGAGAAGGCCGTGGGTATCCCGCACGCCACGTTCGACCGCAACTACCGGCACCTGATCGAGGATTTCCGCCAGCGCGCCCGGCAGCAAGCTACCGCCGCCAGGCCGGCCGGGCCGGTAAGCACGTGCAACGACCCCGGCCAGGTCGTGCAGCGGCTCCGCCGGGAGAACGAGGATCTCCGCCGGCTGGTCAAGATCTACGCCGAGTCGATACGCCAGCTCACCTTGGACCACCTCGAACTCGAAGCCAAGCTCAACGCCGCCGCCAGCGTCACGACCCTTCCTAGCGGCCTTACGCGTCGTGGCGGGTGATGACGACGGCAGCGAGGGCCAGGGCAACGGCCGGCCAGGCGAGCATGACGATCAAGGACAGGCCCGGCGAGAACAGCTGGCCGGAGGGGTGGGTGCTGACCAGCTGGTACACGGCCCCGACCAGGGTAAACCGGCCGATATCGTCTTTCCACTGGGCTGGCAGCACGAACACGAGCAGCGGTAGGTACAGCACGGCGGGCAGCGTGACGATCGCGCCGGCCGTGCGCCGGCAGATCGTGCCGATGCCCAGGCCCAGCAAGATGACCACACACAGGCTGAGGCCGCCGGCAAGCACGTGGATGCTCGCCCCGGAAAGGGTTCCCCCCAGGGGGTGGCCAGCCAAAGCCCTCGTGAGACCGTAACCCGCGAATGCGAGCACCTCGCCGAAGACCAGCCCGGTCAGCCCGGTGACGGCCGCCTTCGCTGCCAGCACGCCCAGCCGGCGCGGCACGGCGGTGAACGTGAGCCGGATCTGGCCGGTGCTGTACTCGGCGGTCATCGTGATGATGCCGAGGATGCCGACCGCCAGCGCCGGATACGACAGCCAGCCGGCGAAGATCCCGGCGACCGCGCCGAACGGGGGCGCTTGGGAAGCCTGCACCGAGGCCGTGGAGGCCGCCACTATGCCGGTGGCGAGCAGGGCCGTGACGGCCGCGACCAGCAGGGTCACGTACGTCGAGCGGAGCGCGCGCAGTTTGGTCCACTCGCTGAGCAGCACCGTCATTTTTGGCTCCCTCCGTGGAACTGGACGCTGCCGGCCGTGATCTTCATGTAGGCCTCCTCGAGCGAGGCATGCCGGGGCGTCAGCTCATGCACCGCGATGCCATTCCTGAGCGCGATGTCACCAATCGCGCCAGCCTCCATGCTGGTGACGGTGAGCGTGTCCTGGGTGAGCTCGTCGACCGTCGTGTCGGCGAGCAGCCTGCCGCGGCCGATGATGACGAGCCGGTCGGCCGTCAGCGCCATCTCGCTCATCAGGTGGCTGGACACGAACACCGTGCGGCCCTCCGCGGCGAAGGCCTTGAACAGCTCGCGGATCCACTGCACGCCCTCCGGATCGAGCCCGTTGACCGGCTCGTCGAAGAGCAGCACCGGGGGGTCGCCGAGGAGTGCCGTAGCTATGCCGAGCCGCTGCTTCATGCCGGGCGAGAAGCCGCCGATCTTGTTGTTCTTTACTTCGTCCAGGCCGGCCAGCGTGAGCATCTCCGCCGTGCGGCTCTTGCCGATGCCGTTGCTCTGCGCGGCCGACAGCAGGTGCAGCCAGGCGGTCCGCCCGCCGTGCACGGCACCGGCGTCCAGCAGCGAGCCGACCTCATGGAGCGGATGGGCGATCCCGCGGTAGGAGCGTCCGTTCACCCGGGCGGCACCCGCCGTGGGCTCGTCCAGGCCGAGGACGACGCGCATCGTGGTGCTCTTGCCCGCGCCATTCGGGCCGAGGAAACCGGTCACATGGCCGGGGCCGACGGTGAAGCTGAGGTCATCGACAGCGATAACCTTGCCGAAGCGCTTGCTGACGTGGTCGATCTCGATCATGCGCCCCGCCACCCCTCATGCAGGCCGGAGGCGAGACATCGTCCGGTTTCAGCATCGGGGCAACGCGGGCTTGGCCGATCACGCAGCGGACGCGCTGCACCGAACATAGCCCTCCCTTCCCTTACGTCGGCTCGTCGCCGGGTCGCGGTACCCGCACCAGCTGTAAAACAGCTTCCTCGCGCTCATGGCCAGCTAGATCCGCGTCAGTCCAGCGGCTGCCTGGAGATGACCTCTGGCTCGCGGCCGGCCAGCAGCCAGCCGCCGGCCGCGGCGGCCAGCGGCAGCCCGGCCAGCAGGATCAGCACGTCGGCCGGCGGCAGGCCGCCGAACATGACGGACAGGCTGCTGTGCGCCCAGGCCAGCCCGGCGATCACCGCGCCGGCCATGCCGAGGACCGCGCCGAGCAGGCCGAGCGCGGCGGCGGTCGCCGCGGTGATCATCCGCCGCGTCGCGCTGCTGGCCCCGGTGGCGGTGAGCGTGCGCAGGTCCCGCGCGGTCTCACTGCGGATCAGGCCGACGGAGGCGGCCAGCACGCCGAACGCGATCACCATGCCCAGCGCGGTGGCGCCGCCGGCGAACTCGCCGAGATCCGGCGTACTGGACCTGGTCTCGGCCGTCACCCCGTAGGCGAGCGCGAGCTGCCGCGCGGCGCTGATCTGCGTGGCGGTGAGCGGGGCCAGTGCCTGGATCAGCCAGCCGTTCAGGCTGGGCTGCAGGTGGTATTTGCTCACCGCGTACTGGGTGATCACCGTGTTCGGCGCGGAGGTGCCGCCGGGCAGGCTGCTGACCGTCTGTATTACCGGGTTGGCCAGGCAGTCGTTGCCCAGCGTGCACGGCGGGCTGCCGCCCGGCGACTGGCTGGTGCTCCAGGTCATCGCCAGGTGCGGCACGCCTGCCAGCCCTGGCCGCATGGTGAGGATGTCGGTGCCGGGAGCGATCTGGCTGGCGTTGATCCCGTAGGTGGCGAGCAGCTGCGGGGTGGCCAGGTACACGGTGCCGGTGAAGTTGGACGGGCTGTTTTGCGGCGTGCCCGCCTGGTACAGCGTGACCGGGGATTCCAGTGGCACGGACCGCGCGTGCAGGCTGGCGGCGAGGCTGTTCACCTGCCCGCCCAGGCGGGCTGCCTGGGCGCTGCTGAGCTGGCTTATCGTGCCGCCGCCCTGGCTCTGCTGCGTGTTGATGATCAGCTGGCTGCCGGACAGGTTGGGGCCGGTCCAGGCGAGCGGGTTGCCGAACTTGATGCTGGCGACGAGGCAGATCCCCGTGGCCAGGAAGACGGCGAACGTGACCGCCGCGAGCGCGGCGCCGGACCGGGCCCGGTAGCGGGCAAGGTCGCGCAGCGCGATCCGGACCGCGACCGGCAGCCGCGGGCCGGCGCCGGCTGCCAGCACGCTGATGGCCAGCGGGGCGAGCAGGACGATCCCGGCGATCACGGCGACCAGGCCGACCAGCAGGAGCAGTGCGTGCAGCTGGCCGGCGTGACCTTGGCCCGCCACCCCGGCCAGCCCGCCGGTGAACGCCAGGCACGCGACGCCGGCTGCGAGCACGATGACGCCGGGCACGGCGGAGCGGTGCGCCGGCCTCGGCGGCGCGGGGCGGCCGGACAGCGCGGCCACAACCGGCACCCGGGCCATCGTCTTAGCCGGGCGGCGGGACGCCAGCACCGACGCCGCGATCGCGAGCACGGCCCCGGTGGCGAACGCCCACCACGGCAGGTTCGCCGCGTCGACCAGGTGCCCGGCCGCCTGCTGCAGCGCCGGCACGTAGGCGAACCAGGCGGCCAAGCCAAGCGCCGCCCCGGCCAGCGCGGCGGCCACGCCGACGGCCAGGCCGTCGGCGATCATGACCAGGCGCAGGTTGCGTTCGGTCGCGCCGATCGCGCTGAGCATGCCGAGGGCACGCAGCCTGCGCTGGGCCATCACGGAGAAACTGGTGACCGATACCAGGCCGATGAACACCAGGCCGAGCACCTCCACCACCAAGACGATCGTCGCCGACGGGAGCCCGCTCATGAAAGCCGAGGGGAACGTGAACGTCGCCGCCGCTGGCAGGCCGGGCAGCGTGCCGCTGCCGCTGCTGATCGCCTGCCGGACGGCGGGAGAGGAGCCCAGCAGCATGGTCACCTGGCTGGGATGCGGGACCTGGCCCGGGGGGACCAGCGCGAACTCGTCGGCCAGGTTGCTGGGGTCCTGCACGATGCCGGTCACCCGCCAGGTCGTCCCGGCGGCCCGCCAGGTGCCGCCTGCGTGCGTGCCGTGCAGGGCCGCGACCTGGCTGGTCAGCGCGACCTGGCCGGGGCCGGCCGGGTAGCTGCCGCTGACCAGGCCGAGCAGCGGGACGTTGTAGTGCCCGCGCGGATTCTCGGCCCGGAGTTGCACCGGCTGGGTGGTGCCGGTTGCGATGTCCTGATTCTCGATCAGATCAGCCGGACCCCAGCTGGCCTGGATGGCGGCGATGTCGGCGGCCAGGTGCGGGTCGGTGCCGGGCAGCGTGACCAGCGCGGCACCGGTGCCGAACGTGGCGTAGCCGGGGTTCGGGAGCTGCACGTTCGTGACCACGCTGGCGCCCCAGACCGTCGCCGCGACCGCCACGGTGAGCAGGCCGAGCACGAGCAACTGCTGGCGCCATTCCCGGCGGAACAGCCGCCAGCCCCAGCGGAACACCGCCCGCCGGGCGGGGACGCCCCCGTTACCGGTCCCCGCGCGCGGGCGGGTCAGGGTCGTCACCGGTCCTGCCCCAGCAGCGAGTCCGGGCCCGGCCCGGGCACTGCCTGGCCGGCGATGCGGCCGTCCCTGATGTGCACCACCCGGTCCGCCCACGCCGCCAGCTGCGCGTCGTGCGTGACGACCACGGCGGCGACGCCTCGCTTGCACGCGGTGTGGTTCATGCGCATCACCGCCTCGCCGTTGGCCGAGTCCAGCGCGCCGGATGGCTCGTCGGCCAGCAGCAGGCGCCGGTCTCCCACCACGGCGCGGGCGATGGCCACCCGCTGGCGTTCACCGCCGGACAGCTGGTCCGGGTAGTCTGACGCGCGGCCGGCCAGGCCCAGGTAATCTAGCGCGCGCAGCCCGGCTTCCCGGGCCCTCCGCGCTCCGACCCCGTCCAGTTCCAGCGGCAGCGCCACGTTCTCCGCGGCGGTCAGGCCCGGGAGCAGGTTGAAGTCCTGGAACACGTAGCCGATCAACTGGCGGCGCAGCCGTGCCTTGTCGTTACGCGACATCGCGGCCAGGTCCTGCCCGGCGACCAGGACCTGCCCGCTGTCCGGCTCCTCCAGGCTGCCGGCGATGGTCAGCAGCGTCGACTTGCCCGACCCGCTCGGCCCCATCACCGCCACCATCGTCCCCGCCTCGACCTCAAGGCTGACCTCGCGCAGCGCGTGCACCTCGGCGGCACCCTGCCCGTATACCTTGGACACCCGCCGCAGTTCCAGCATGCTCATGACGACAAGATGCCGCAGCCGGGAGGCGCGCCGCGTCGGCCCGCGGACCCATCTGCGCGGAGCCGCGTCTGCCCGCAGGCATACGCCCGCGGGCAGACGACCCGGCACCGCAGCTCCGTTACGATCGCTGCCATGAGCATGAACAGGCTGGCTGGAGGCACCTAGATCATGTGGGCATTCCCGGTGCTCGGCTGCGCCCTGCTGGCTTCCGCTCTCCTGCTGCGCCGCAGGCCGCTCACGGCGCTGGCCGTGATGCTTGGCGGAGCGGTGGCCGCCATGGCGCTGGGGCCCGGGCCGGGGGAGACACCGCCCCTGCAGATCGTGCTCGCCGCCGCAGCGGGCACCGAGATCTGCTACATAGCGGCGACACGCACACGCGCAGTCTCGGTCACCGGCCTGGCCATGATCGGCGCCTGCCTGCTGATTCCGGGTAGTCCGGGAGGCCTCGACCTTGGCCCGTTCAGGGGCGGCGCAGCCGTTGTCACGATCATTGCCTGGCTTATCGGGACTTCGATCCGGCAGGCACAAGCCCGGGCCGAGCTGCGGCGGGTCCAGGCGGCCGCCCAGACCACGCTGGCGGAACGGCTGCGGATCGCCCGCGAACTGCACGACATCGTCGCGCACAGCATCGGCATCATCGCGATCCAGGCAGGCGCGGGCCGCAGGGTCTTCGACACCAGTCCCGACCAGGCGCGCGACGCCCTGGCCACCATCGAGGCCACCAGCAGGGAGACACTGTCCGGGCTGCA
>Ga0335075_10018666_pt1 | contig 10279 bp, 11 predicted proteins | sample Lox_Sample_24_FD_206723 | JGI IMG/M metagenome (GOLD analysis project Ga0335075, IMG submission 206723) | Soil microbial communities from Loxahatchee National Wildlife Refuge, Florida, United States - Lox_Sample_2.4 | ecosystem: Environmental > Terrestrial > Soil > Wetlands | place: USA... | reverse complement strand
TCGGGAAACGGGCCGCTTTGAGCTGGTAGGCGGTCGACCGTACCTCCCTGTCGGCCGTCTCCGCCTTCAGAAGTTGCGACAGGATCGGCAATGCGCCCTCGAAGGCGGGAGAGCCCTGTTCGGTCAGCTCGCCGACCGCTTGAGCCATGCCATGCATTTTGAGCGTCCGTAGCATGATGACGACCGCGCCGGCGGCGGGGTTATGACGCATGGCGCGCCTCCCCGGCTTTGCGCAGGGCGTCATAGCGCTCGACATTGGCTTGCGGTTCGGTGGTCAGAGTCAAAGCCTGCGGCGCCTTTAGAGCGGGCGCATCCATCGGTTTGCCGTCGACCAGGCGGTGCAGCAGGTTCAGGATATGCGTCTTCGTCAGCGCGCCGGCCTCCAGCGCCAGTTCGACAGCCGTGAGCACGGCCTGCTCGTCATGCTGCAGGACGAGCGCCAGAATCTCCGCCATCTCGCGGTCGCCGCCTGGCGTCTTAAGCATGCGCTGTTGCAAAGCTCGGAAAGCTGGCGGCAACTCGGCGAACGGCGCGCCATTGCGCAGGGCTCCGGGCTTGCGCTGAATGACCGCGAGGTAGTGCCGCCGGTCGAAGACGGTCGTCGTGCTTTTGCGCTGGTGGGAGCGGGCAAAGACGCGGGTGTGCTCACAGACGATCTGGCCTTCGGCGGCGACGACAACGCGCTCGGGATAAACCCGCACGCTGACCGGTCGATTGGCGAACGAGGCCGGCACGCTGTAGCGGTTGCGGTCGAAATGGATCAGGCACGTCGGCGAGACCCGCTTGGGATACTCGACGAAGCCGTCGAACGGCCGGGGGAGCGGCATCAGACACCGCGCCTCTTCGGCCCACGCGTCGGCGACCGAGCCTGGGTGCGAGCCATGCGCCGTCTGAGACCATAGTTCGCGGCAGCGCGTCTCCAGCCAGTCGTTCAGCGCCGCCAGGGAGGGAAAGCTCGGCGTCGGCTGCCAAAGCCGGTGGCGGGCGTCTTGGACGTTCTTTTCGATCTGTCCTTTCTCCCAGCCCGACGCCGGATTGCAGAACTCCGCCTCGAACAGGAAGTGGCCGACCATCGCCGAGAAACGCGCGTTGACCCGCCGTTCCTTTCCGCGCCCGATCCTGTCTACGGCCGTTCGCATGTTGTCGTAGATGCCGCGCCGAGGAACGCCGCCGAGCACGCGGAAGGCGTGATTGTGGGCGTCGAACAGCATCTCGTGCGTCTGCTGAGGATAGGCCCGCAGGAAGAAGGCGCGGCTATAGCTCAGCTTGAAGTGAGCGACCTGGAGCTTGGTTCGCTCGCCGGCGATGACCGCCCAATCTTCCGGCCAGTCGAACTGGAAAGCCTCGCCGGTGGAGAAAGCCAACGGCACGAAAACGCCCCGGCCCGTGATTCTCTGCTCGCGCTGCCGGGCGGCCTTCCATTCACGGGCGAACGCCGCCACGCGATTGTAGGAGCCGTCGTAACCCAGCGCCGCCAGATCGGCGTGTAGCTGCAGAATCGTCCGCTTCTGCTTGCGCGACTTCCCCGCTTCCTGTCGCAGCATATGCGACAGTTTGTCGACGTATGGATCGAGCTTGCTCGGCCGGTCAGGCAGGTTGAACTTCGGCTCTTCGCTGTCCGAACGCAGGTATCTGCGGACCGCGTCGCGCGATAGTCCCGTGCGGCGAGATATCTCCCGGATCGAGAAATGATCTCGATAATGCCAGCGCCGGATGACGCTCAATAACTCCATGTCGATCACTCCGTCGCCCCCCGGCCACGCCAAGGGGGTAAGGTTCGAACATGGGTCAGTTCTCGGTGGAAAAACCTGAGCTGCCTGGGTCAGTTCTCAGTGGAAATCAACATCTGTCGCGGTGAGTTCTCCGTAGATGAGTTCCGATGTCCTTGGGCGGCTTCGCGTCCGTTAGGGGCTATCGATGGTGAACATGGCTCGACGCGCCCCTGAGACCACCCCGCCGCCGCGGGGTGGTCATCGTTGCGCTTTCGGGGCTTCAACATGCTCGAGCCCCAGAAGCGCGCGTGCCTCGGCCGGCGTCGCGGGTCGTCGCCCCGCCTGGACAAGCGCTTCGGCCGCGAGGCGCACCAGCTCCCCATTCCCGTTCGCCAGATGCGCCTTATCGATCCGAATATTGTCTTCGAGGCCCGTTCGCACGGCGTCGGTATTACGATCGATCGCCCATCTCATCACAATTGACTGGAATCGGCCGATGCCCGCGGCCGTCCACGTTGCCTTAGGCAGCAGGCGCCTTGTCTGTTCGAGGAGGATGTCCAGCGCGCGCTCGTCGGCGGGCATGGCGTTCTGGATGCCCATCACGAACTGCACGTGCGGTCGGTCGTCGATCAAGCCCCGGTCGACCAGGCGTCGCGCTGCATAAAGATGCGACAGGTCGAAAACCTCGATCTCCGGCCGCACACAATGGGCCTTCAATATGCCGGCCAGTTCCTCGACCAGACTGGTCGGATTCTCGTAGACGATGGTCGGGAAGTTCACGGAGCCGGTGGAAAGCGAGGCCATGTCGGGCTTGAGGTCGAGGGCGGAACCGCGCGACCACGGGTCGCGGCCCCGGCCACCGCTCGAGAATTGAACGACCATGCCCGGGCAACGCTCACGCACGCCGTCGAGCACCTGCGCGAAGCGACCACGGTCCGAGCTGGGGGTTTCGTCGTCGTTGCGGACATGCACGTGGACCAGCGTCGCGCCGGCCTCGAACGCTTCGTACGTGCTCTCGATCTGCTGTGCGGGTGTCACTGGCAGCGTGGGATTGTCGCTCTTGCGCGGCACCGATCCTGTGATCGCGACGGCGATAACGGCGGGCTTCATGGCGGCAATCCCACCGCGATCGGCTGCCCCTCAACGTCCGGGCGGCGCTTGAGGCGGAAGTCATAGTGCAGATGCGCAAAGGGCTCATCCAGCTTGCGGCCGTCCGGCGCAATGCCGGGAGCATGCTCGGCGAAGGTGCTGACGATCGAATCTTTGACGCCGAAGACGACGTCGGAATCCAGATATTCGTCGCCTGCCGCGAACACATGAGTGATGAGCGTCTTGTGTCCTAGGGCGCTGACCATGAAGTGCACATGCGCTGGTCTGAACGGATGCCGCCCCTGCGCCTCGAGCATCTGCCCGACCGGGCCGTCGTGCGGGATCGGGTATGCGGCGGGTCGGATCGTCCAGAAATTGAACCTGCCGTTCCCATCGGCGTCGAATTTCGCGCGCCCAGCGAGCGTGCTCAAACGGTCGAGCTGCTGCACATCGTAGTAGCCATCGGCATCGGCATGCCAAACCTCCAGGGTAGCGCCCGGAAGACGCGTCCCGTCCACGTCCGAGACGGAGCCGTCGACGAAGAGCGGCATTCCCCTAAGCTCGCCGGAGATATCGGCGCCGAGCGGTGCGGCCGGCGAATCGACGAGATAGAACGGACCGAGCACCGTCGTCTCGGTGGCGCCGGCCGGAAGACGGTTGTTGATCGCGTCGACCAGCATGGAAACGCCGAGCGCGTCGGACAAGAGGATGAACTCCTGGCGCTTGTCGTCGCACATGTGTCCCGAGCGCGTGAGGAAATCGATGCCGGCCGCCCACTCCTCCTGCGTTGGCTCGATCTCGCGGACGAAGGCATGGAGATGACGCACGAGCGATTCGCTGACCTTGCGCACGCGGTCGCTGGGAGCTCGCCGTACCTGGTCGAGGACAGCGCCGGTGATCGTAAATTCGTCGACATTCCTCATAGCAATCCTCAGGAAGCAGATCGAGGAGGCATACCGCTCCACGCATGATCAAGAAGGTCGCGGATCGCGGGCCGATCGATCGGTGCAGGATTCCAGTAGGGCTTCGCCAATATCTCGTCGGCGGCGCGATCCACCCCATCTGCCGGCATGCCGAGCGAGCGCAAGCCGCCAGAGATTCCGAGCCGTCCGGCGAGGTCAAACATCGCGCGCGCTGGATCATCGGCCTGGAGCGCCTGGGACAGGCGGCAGATCGCGTCGGGCGCGGCAGCCGCGTTATAGGCGAGCGCATGCGGCAGGACGATCGCATGGGTCTGCGCGTGTGGAAGATCGAACAATCCGCCGAGCGCGTGGCAGAGCTTATGGTGGAGCGCCATGCCGACCGCACCGAGGCATACCCCGCAGAGCCAGGTGCCGTAGAGGCACTCCGATCGCGCGTCAAAATCATGCGGCGTCACGAGGATCAACGGCAGCGCGGCGGCGAGGACGCGCACGCCTTCCTCGGCCATCATGGACACGATCGGATTTGCGTCCCTGGCATAGAGCGCCTCCACCGCATGGGCGATCGCATTCAGGCCCGATGCCGCGGAGATATCTGGCGGCAGATCGAGCGTCTGTGCGACGTCGTAAATCACCGTCTCCGGCAGCACGTCGCGCGTGACCTGCGTGGTCTTGCGCCCGTCCACCGTCTCGCCGAGGATCGGCGTCATCTCCGATCCGGCATAAGTTGTTGGAATGACAATCTGCGGCGCGCCGGTGCGTAGCGCGATTGCCTTCCCGAGGCCCGTCGTCGAACCGCCGCCGATCGCGATCGTCCCATCCGAGGCGCTAGCCTTGAACGACGCGACTGCGCGCTCGGTGACCCGGACTGGGGTGTGCATCTCTGCCTCCGTGAACAGACCGGCGGCGGCGCCGCCGAGCAGGTCCAGGACACATTGCCCCTCGCGTCGTTGCTGCGGCGTCGACAGGATGAGCGGATGGCCAATCCGGAGGCGCTCGCACTCCGCCCGCAAGAGGGTCGATGTGACCTCGTCAAAAATGACGCGAGACGGCAACGCTTCATAGACAAATTTGGCGGCCATGCCGAAAGCTCCAATGATGATCGAGCATTTCGCCGTCCGGTTGGCTCGGACGGCGATGTCCCTATTCGCCGACGACGGCCACGAGCCTCGGATTCGGGGTCTCGTGATACCGCTGGCGCTTGACCATCACGGCAAGGCCGGCGACGGCGGCCGGAACGGCGAGCACACCGATGATCAGCGCGAAGCTCCAGCCGATCGCAAGCAGGACGCCGCCAGCGAAAGCGCCGAGGATGGCGCCGAACCGTCCGACGCCAAGCATCCAGCTAACGCCGGTCGCGCGACCGAGCGTAGGATAGAAGGCCGCGGCCAAGGGCGACATGGCGCTTTGCGAACCGCTCATGAAGAAGCCGGCGAGGAAAACCGCAGCGGCGACGGCTGTCATATTGCCCACCGACAGCCCGATGACGACGAGCATGGCGGCGCCGAGAATATAAGAGCTCGCGATCGCGATGTGCGGGCTGTAGCGATCCATGCACCAGCTCACGACGAGCGCGCCGAGTGTCCCACCGACCTGGAACAGGGCGCCTACCACTGCCGCCGTCTCGATCGGCGCGCCGGATTGCACAATCAGCGTGGGTAGCCAGCTCGTTAGCAAATAGATGACAATCAGGCCCATGAAGAACGCGACCCACAGGGCGACCGTGCCAAAGCCGAGACCGTCGGCAAAAACGGTACGGAGTGACGGATGCGCCTTTGCGGCGGCCGGGACCACGAAGGTGGTATGTCGGTCTACGGCGGTTCGCGGGTCGATCTTGCGCACGATCCGTGCTACGATCTCCTCCGCCTGCGAGCCGCCTGCGACTAAGAACTGGATCGACTCGGGCAGCAGAACGACCAGTGCGATGGCGAGAGCCAGCGGCGCGGCCCCGCCGACGAAGAACACGCTCTCCCATCCTAACCGGGGAATGAGCGCGGCGGCGACGAAACCGCCGCCTGCGGAACCAAGGGTGAAGCCCGAGAACATTAAGGTGATGAGCAACGATCGGCGGGCGGCCGGACAGTATTCGGCGGTCAGGGTTGTGGCGTTCGGCATGGCGGCGCCGAGGCCGACACCCGTCAGGAAGCGTAGATAGGTGAGTTCGGTGAGCGAGTCGGCGCGCGCCGACATCAGGCTGAATAGTCCGAAGGACGCGATGGAGCCGATCAGGACCCATTTGCGTCCAATGCTGTCCGCGAGCGGGCCCGCGACCAGCGCGCCGACCGCAAGTCCCAGGAAGCCGACTGTCAGAAGCTGTTTGAGATTTTGCGGGGGCACGCTCAGCGCCTTGCTGAGCGCTGGCGCGACGAAGCCAACGCCCGCCGTGTCGAAACCGTCGACGAAGGTCACGAGAAAGCAAAGGATAAGGATCATCCATTGGAACGGCGAGAACGGCCGCTCGTCGATGAAGCTTTGGATATCGAAGTGCATCGCCTCCATGGCGGTTTCTTCCAATTTATGTCGATAAGGCCGCGGGCTACGCCCTCGCGGCTCGCAAATTGCGGCCGCCCTCAAGCCAAGTACGGCCTTCCGCGTAGAGCGCCTCGACTTCCGGCCCGCGCAAACCGGGCATGTCGCGCTTGACGCGATAGCCGATCTCCTCTTGGAGATAGGCAAGATGCTTGTAGCCATCGGGAAACGCGATCAGCTTGAGCGGGTCGAGCGGCAGCTTCGCCGAAGGGTCGATCGGATCGATGCGATCCTTCTCGTAGATAGGTTGGCGACGCACAATCCCCCATCGGCCGCGACGCTGTTCGATGAAGTCGTAGAATCGGCCGGTGCAGACAACGTCGCACTCGACGCCATGCACTGTCCCGCGCTGGGAAATCGTCATCTTCGTTTGAGCGACGGCTCGCTCACCCCTGAGATCGACGCTGGAGCCGCCAAGGAAATGGAGAATGCTGACGCCCTTGGCCCATCCATCCTTGCTGACGCGAATGAAGTCTGTCGCTGAGCCTTGAAACCATGTTGCCGACATCCAGCCGTCGTCATGCCAGACAGCAGCGAAGCGGTCCCAGTCGCCGGCGTCGCGCCAGACGACCCAGTTCTCGATGAGTTCGCGAATGAGCTGGCGTTCGCTAGGCTGGACATTCATCCAAGACTCCCGTAGGTTCACGGTTATGAACTGGTTGCGCGCATGAAACTGAAAATCGAAAAGTCTGTCAAGTCAGCTGCGCGCGCCCTCGATATCATCGAGTATGTCGCAGCCAAGAGCTCGCCTGTTCCCTTCACACAAATCATGGACGAGCTGAGGATTCCGCGGAGCAGCCTATTTCATCTCCTGAACAACCTGCTTGCCCGCGGCTATTTGCAGCAGGACAAGTCGACGGAGCGCTACCGGCTGGGTCAGCGCATCCGGGAGTTGGCAATGAAAGTTCCGGCCATGCCCTTGGCGGCAACCGTGCAGCCTTTTCTCTCAGAGCTCGCACGCGCCTTCGACGAGACTTGCGGCTTTTACGTACGTGAGGAAGCGTTCGCCATCGCGGTGGCTTCTGCGACAAGCGGCCAAGCGCTGTCGTATACGATGAAGGTCGGCGAACGCGCGCCGCTCTACGCTGTCTCAGCCGGGAAGGCGCTTTTGGCGGGCGCAAGCCAACACGAGTTCGACGAGTATATTCGCTTCGTATCCTTTGAAGCCATCACGCCAGCGACGATCACCACGAAGCAGAGACTTCGTCAGGAGATCGGGAATGTTCGAAGTGCAGGGTTCGCTTTGTCGCGTGAGGAATTCACACCAGGGATTACGGGCCTTGCGGTCGCGGTGGCCGCAGAACACCGACTCTACGGCGCACTCAACCTTGCCGTCCCCACCGCCCGCTTTACTAAAGAACGTTTTCCTCAGTTCAAAAGGAAGCTCACGGAAGTATCGCGATCATTGGCCGCGCGGTTACAAGAGATCGGACCCGCGGTCTAGCTAAGAACGTGTCTCAAAAGTCGTCAAGGAAGGAATGATTCACCGGGTCATCTGCAATTTTGAGCGATGATTCGGGATGTGGACGGACGCTGCTCGGACCCGGTATCGCCAAACTGGGCATTGTATGCCGAGCGATCTGAGCGATGCGGAACGGGATCGCTTGGCACCTCATTCCGCGGGCGAAGCGGGGCAGACAGCCGCGCAAGACCGACGCTTGGCGATAAATACGATCTTCTATGTTCTGCGAACCGGTTGCCCGTGGCGTTATTTGCCGCGCGGGGTCTTTCCGCCGCGCTCGACGGTCTACAACTGAAGTGGACCCGTTTTTGAGACCAGGGGTTAATATAAGTTGGAGACCGTTTGAACTTGCCCCGGGGTCGAGGACACGGCACTCGATATTCTGCCTTGCGAGAGATCTTGCGATCCGGAACTCGTCATACCCGGCCTCATAACAGACCAGAATGCGCCACCGCCCTTCGCCGCCGTCTACAACCGCGCAACCTGTTCCTGAATATTGCCGCCAGTCAATCGGTGGATGCTCAGCCGCTCGCGCCCGGGCCTCGCAATGCCGATGACCCAGTTCACCTTGCTGAGTTCGATCGCCGCGTACACCGTATCGCCGGAAGCTTCGTTCGTGCCGACCGCCGCCATTACCTTGCTCCTTTCGGGCTCGTGACAGCGACGGTCGTAAGCGAGGCGCGGATCGTCGCCCTCATAGGATCTTTTTAGCGCGCAGGTCCGGAAGATGAGCGCGCCGGACCGCAGAGCGATGCTCGACCGAACCGACAAGGCGCTGCCGCTGCGAGGGCCGAGCGCGCTTCTCGGAGTCGCGCGCTCGGGCGTCTACCGGGGACGAAAGCCGGCGAACGACAACGACCTTGAGGCGACGCGGCGCATCGACGTGCTGTTCACCGCTGACCGTTTCTCGGCTCGCGCCGGATGGTGGCGATGCTGCGCGCGGAGGGCGTGCTGGTGAACCGCCAGCGGGCGCAGCGGCTGATGCGCCTAGCGGGGATCGCCGCGCTGCTCGCCGCAGGCGACGCAGCGCGCGAGCTCACGGAGATCTACTCGCCCGCCAACCCGAGCAACCCGGTGAAGCTCTACGGCACGAACGCCGAGGTCAGCGTCGACATCAAATTGGTGACCTTCCCGAACAACGCACCGCGCTTGTCCGCGCCTCGACCGACGAAAAGTCCGCGACGAAGATCGTCACCCGGCGCTGGGTCTCGCTCGTGCGCTTCCGCTACACCTCCGCGGCGACGTGTGCGAGATCCTCGCTGCGGCGGCCGAAGAGCAGGACGACGGCTTCAGCGGGATGAAGGCCACGCTCCGCCAGGAGCAGCGGGCGAAGGCCCAGCAAGCGGTCGCCACGCTCGTCGCGCGGCACTGGTCATTTGGAGACAAGCGGGAGTAAGCCACGCCATCGCCAAAGCATTCGGAGTCGATATCCCGGTTGGGCGGCCCGTGGGCGCTGTCAGATTAACTGGCGTCCTTTGATCGCGGCGCGGCGCACTTTGTCCGCAAGCAGCAACCTATGCCGCGAGGGCCCGCCACTCAGCCAAAGCGATCAAACGTCTCTGCTTGTAAACCTATCGGGCGGCGAGATGACGTTCCAGATTGAAATGGTTCTGAACTTGGTCGTGAACTGAGCTGAACTTCTGCAGCGTCCGCATACTTCGAAACCGCTGCATCGCTCGTTCTCGTCGTCGAAACGATTGATGAGAATTTCTCCGCCCGATTGTTGAGACGGCGACCGACCTCGTGCCGATCCGCGATGCCAATTTCATTCATCGCCGCGGAATAGGCCCGAAGACGATCGGTGACGATGATCCTCGGTCGGCCGCATTTCTGCATGACCCGCTTGAGAAGCTTCAGTGCGGCAGCCTTGTCTCGATTTGCCGTGACCACTGCCTCCAGAACCTCACCTTCATGATCCACGGCGCGCCACAGATAGCAAAGCTTGCCGTTGATTTTCACGAACATCTCATCCAAATGCCACCGCCACTGTGGGTAACCGCGCATCCGCATGACCCGTCTCTTGCGGATCTCAGCGGCAAACATCGGTCCGAACCGGTTCCACCAGAACCGGACGGTCTCGTGACTAATGTCGATCCCGCGCTCAGCCAAGAGATACTCGACGTTGCAACGTCCAATGCCACCTCACATCCCGCCGCACGCTCCGCGTCTTCCGAGATGAAGCCTTCAGGACGTGGCGAGCCGCCACCGCGGCCTGAGTCCGAATCGGGCTTTCCAAGCTTCGGGCGCCCAAATTCAGTTCGCGTGACAGCGCCATAATGGTGCGACCGCCTGTCGTTTCCCTTTGCGCTTCATGCGCACAATGTCTCATATGCTGGACTGAAGCGCCAGATTGCCGATACCGGAGGAAGGATCGAACGTCTATGATATGTGGTAGGAGCCGTCGAATAGAACGGTGAACAGAGGGAAGCGGGCTAAAGCCCCGCGCGTCACGACGGGAGGATCAGAGGATGGCGGCCATTGTTTTCCGGAACGTGCAGGTGTGGGACGGCGCGGCGGACGACCGCTTCCTGGGCGAGGTTCTCGTTGTCGGCAATCGTATCGCGAAA
>Ga0335075_10018665_pt1 | contig 10280 bp, 8 predicted proteins | sample Lox_Sample_24_FD_206723 | JGI IMG/M metagenome (GOLD analysis project Ga0335075, IMG submission 206723) | Soil microbial communities from Loxahatchee National Wildlife Refuge, Florida, United States - Lox_Sample_2.4 | ecosystem: Environmental > Terrestrial > Soil > Wetlands | place: USA: Florida... | reverse complement strand
TCGAGGAGGATCTGCAGGGCGTGCAAACCGGCGAGGCTGTCACCGCCGAGCCCCGTCCGCCTGTTGTTACCGTGATGGGTCACGTTGACCACGGTAAGACCTCGCTGCTCGACTACATCCGTCGCACGAAGGTTGCCGCCGGTGAAGCCGGAGGCATCACGCAGCACATCGGCGCCTACCATGTAGAGACGCCGAAGGGCAGCGTGACCTTCCTCGACACGCCGGGCCACGCCGCCTTTACGGCGATGAGAGCTCGCGGTGCGAAGGCCACCGACGTCGTAGTGTTGGTCGTTGCGGCCGATGACGGCGTCATGCCGCAAACGATTGAGGCGATTCAACACGCCCGTGCAGCCAATGTGCCGATCGTGGTCGCGGTCAATAAGGTCGACAAGCCCGAGGCCGACCTGGATCGCGTGCGCCAGGAGCTGGCGAAGCAGGAAGTGATTCCGGAAGACTGGGGCGGTGAGAACATTTTCGTTCCCGTATCCGCCCGCACCGGTCAGGGTATCGACCAGCTTCTGGAGTCGATTCTGTTGGTGGCCGAAGTGTTGGAGCTTCGTGCGCCCCGTGCCGGGCTCGCCTCCGGTATCGTGATCGAGTCGAGTGTTGAGAAGGGCCGTGGCGCCGTGGCTACCGTGCTGGTGAAGAAAGGCACCCTGCATACCGGCGATCCGGTGATCGCGGGATCCGAGTTCGGTCGCGTCCGCGCCATGTTCGACGAAAACGGCAAACCGGTGGACGCGGCTACGCCTTCGATGCCGGTGCAGGTGCTGGGCCTGTCCAGCCCGCCCAACGCGGGAGATGAGTTCCTCGCGGCGGAAAGCGAGCGTAAGGCCAGAGAGGTTGCTCTCTATCGCCAAGGTAAGTTCCGCGACGTCAAGCTGGCGAGCCGCGTGCAACGGGCTGAGGATGTCTTCTCGCAAATGGGCGAGGCCAAGATCGGCACGGTCGCGGTTCTCATCAAGGCGGACGTGCAGGGAAGTGCGGAAGCGCTGCGCGAATCGTTGACCAAGCTTTCCACGGACGAAGTGCAGGTGAAGCTGATTGCGAGCGGGTTGGGTGGTATTACCGAATCCGACGTGCAGCTCGCCGCGGCCTCCAAGGGCCTCATCATCGGTTTCAATGTCCGCGCGGACGCGGGAGCTCGTGAGCTGATCAAGGAAACCGGCGTCGAAGTCCGTTACTACAGCATCATTTACGAAGCCATCGACGACGTGAAGCAGATGCTGTCCGGCATGCTTCAGCCCGAGATCAAGGAGTCGATTGTGGGTGTCGCGCAGGTGCGCGATGTGTTCCGCTCGAGCAAGTTCGGCGTTGTCGCGGGCTGCCTCGTCACCGAGGGCGTGGTGAAGCGCAACAACCCCATCCGTGTGCTGCGTGACAACGTCGTGATCTTCGAAGGCGCGCTGGAGTCCCTGCGCCGCTTCAAGGATGACGTTGGTGAAGTCCGCGCCGGCGTGGAGTGCGGTATCGGCGTTAAGAACTACCAAGACGTGCGCGCTGGCGACCAGATCGAGTGCTACTCTCGCGTCGAGATCGCTCGGACTTTGGGGTGAAGCCATGCGTAGGATGAGACCCGGCGTAGGATGAAACACTAATGGCGGAGGCACGTACACGCCGGATCGAGTCGGAGATCCAACGCGTGCTCTCCGAGCTCATCGCGCGCGAGGTGAAGGACCCGCGCGTTGGGAACGTCACCATAACGGCCGTGAGTCTCGCGGCCGATATGGGCGTTGCGAAGGTGTTTTTCACACCTTTCGCCTCGCGAAATCCGGTTGAGGAGGTGCAGGTCGGGCTCACGCGTGCCGGTGGATTCCTGCGCGGCGAGGTTGGCCGGCGCCTGCGCTTGCGGCATGCCCCACGGCTCGAATTTATCCCGGATGACACCGCGGACAAGGCCGCGCACCTCACCGGTCTGATCAATAGCGCCGTTGCCGAGGATCGTAAGCGGCATAACGACGGCGAGACCTAGCCCGCTTTCCTTCCTATGCTGAGCGGTATCCTGCTGCTCGACAAGCCGCTCGGCCTGTCGTCGAACGCGGCCTTGCAACGCGTGCGTCGCACGCTTCGCGTCGATAAGGCCGGCCACGTTGGAAGCCTCGATCCGCTCGCGACGGGCATGCTGCCCATCTGCCTCGGTGAGGCGACGAAAATTGCGGGCGACGTGCTGTCCGGTCGCAAGTGCTACCGCTTCACGGTTGGACTCGGTGCCCGCACCTCCACCGGCGATACGGAAGGACCGGTCGTCGAAACTGCGCCAGTCCCGACGCTGGATCCGGCAGCTTTAGAAGCCGTCCGGCAGCGCTTCCTTGGCCGACAAACGCAGATTCCGCCGATGTATTCGGCGTTAAAGCGGGATGGGCAGCCGCTCTACAAGCTCGCTCGCGCCGGTAAGGAAGTCGAGCGCCAGGCGCGCGAGATCGAGCTGTTCGAGCTGACCTTGCTCGGCGTCGGCCCGATGCACATCGAGCTGGAAACGCTGTGCTCGAAGGGCACTTACATACGCGTTCTGGCGGAAGATCTCGCGAAAGCAGTGGGGACCTGCGGACACGTCACAGCGCTGCGGCGCGTGTATGTCGAGCCATTTGCCGGCGAGCCCATGGAGACACTGGACTCGGTCATCGCGGCGCGGGAACAGGGTGGTTCTCCGAGGGTACTGCCGGCGGACTGGCCGCTGGGTCACCTGCCCAGCGTTTCGGTCAGTGGCATCTGGGTCACGCGGCTCCTGCACGGACAAGCAGTACCCGTTTCTGTGGCTTCGGATGCCCCACGGATACGGCTATACGACGACACGGGGCGCTTTCTGGGCATCGGCGCAGGAGACGGTCAGGGCAGCGTTCAGCCCAGACGGCTGTTCGTGGATTGATTTTCCGTGCCGCCGCATCGGGCGCTCGCAGATCGGGCTGCAAGATTCAGGCTTGCGGCGTGCGCGTTGCGCGCTCACAAGCGGCATAAGTAGCGCAAGGGCCCTCAGGTTGGTACAATTAGCGGCTTACCACAAGGGTTTGTATTTCAAGCATTTAGGATCATCTGGCAATGGCTTTAACCAGCGAGAAAAAGAGCGGCATCCTCGCACAATTCCGCCGCGGCCCCTCCGACACAGGCTCTCCCGAAGTACAGGTTGCGCTTCTGTCTGAGCGGATCAACGGACTCGGCGGGCACTTCGCCGCTCACAAGAGCGATCACTCATCGCGGCGCGGGTTGGTGAAACTCGTGAATCAACGTCGCAAGCTCCTCGATTATCTGAAATCCACCCAACCGCAGAAGTACCAGGAGCTCGTCGAGCGCCTGGGGCTCCGCCGCTAAAAACCCAAGGGCCGCCGTCACGAACGCGCGGCCCTTGTGTTTTTGCCCCCCGTTTTCCACCTCGAGGAATGCAGCTTGATCGTCAGTAAGTCTTTTCCATACGGTTCCAACACGGTCACGATTGAGACGGGCGAGATGGCCCGCCAGGCCGACGGCGCCGTACGCGTCTCCATGGGCGATACCGTGGTGCTCGTCACCGCGGTCGCGAAGACGACGGCAACTCCCGGTCGGGACTTCTTCCCGCTAACCGTAAACTACGTTGAGAAGCACTATGCCGCGGGCCGTATCCCCGGCGGCTTCTTCAAGCGCGAAGGCCGGCCCACCGAGAAAGAGACGCTGACGTCGCGCCTCATCGACCGTCCGATCCGCCCGTTGTTTCCCGATGGTTTCTACAACGACGTCCAGGTCGTGGCGACGGTGTTGTCCGTCGATCCGGAGATCGACCCGGACATCCCCTCGCTGCTGGGTGCTTCCGCGGCGCTCGCCCTTTCCGGTGTGCCCTTCAACGGCCCGGTCGGCGCGGCGCGCGTCGGTTACAAGGACGGCAAGTACCTGTTGAATCCGACCAACAAGGATCTGACCACCTCGGGTCTGCACCTGGTCGTTGCCGGCACCGAGGCCGCCGTTCTGATGGTCGAGTCCCAGGCCAGCGGCCTGTCGGAAGAGGTTATGTTGGGCTCTGTGGTGTTCGGCCACGAGCAGATGCAGATCGCCATCCGCGCGATCCGCGAGCTGGTTGCGGAGGCGGGCAAGCCGCGTTGGAGCTGGAAGCCGACCCCAGACGATCCAGAGCTCGTCAGCGCCGTGGCTCTGCATGCGCAGGCAGCGCTCGCGCAGGCCTATTCGATTACGGAGAAGCAGCAGCGCTACGCGCGGATCTCCGAGATCAAGGCACAGACGACCACGACGCTTACGGGCGGCGACGCGCCGAAGTGGACCGGCGAGCAGGTCGGCAACGTGTTGTTCAAGCTCGAAAGCAACATCGTGCGCCAGCGCATCCTGAACGGTGAGCCGCGTATCGATGGTCGCGACGTGAAGACCGTCCGCCCGATCACGGTGAAAGTCGGCGTCCTGCCTCGAACCCACGGCTCTGCGCTGTTCACCCGAGGTGAGACGCAGGCGCTGGTTGTTACGACCCTCGGCACGACCCGCGATGCGCAGATTATCGACGGCCTCGAAGGTGAGCGCCGCGAGCCGTTCATGTTGCACTACAACTTCCCACCGTTCTCGGTGGGCGAGACGGGCATGATGGGCTCGCCGAAGCGCCGCGAAATCGGCCACGGCAACCTGGCACGGCGCGGCGTGCAGGCCATGATGCCCGACATGGAGACCTTCCCCTACGTCATCCGCATAGTGTCGGAAATCCTCGAGTCGAATGGCTCGAGCTCCATGGCGAGCGTTTGCGGCTCGTCGTTGTCCCTCATGGACGCGGGCGTTCCCGTAAAGGCGCCGGTCGCCGGTGTGGCAATGGGCCTCGTTCTCGAGGGCGGCCGTTATAAAGTGCTCACCGACATCCTGGGCGACGAGGATCACCTCGGCGACATGGACTTCAAGGTCGCGGGCACGAAAGACGGTGTTACCGCTCTGCAGATGGACATCAAGGTCGAGGGCGTGACGCCCGAGATCATGAAAGTCGCCTTGGAGCAGGCGCGCGAAGGCCGTCTGCACATTCTCGGCGAGATGAACAAGGTCATCAGCAAGCCGCGCGAGAAGATGTCCGACTGGGCGCCTTCCATCATCACCCTCAAGATCGACCCGGAGAAGATCCGCGACGTCATCGGCAAAGGGGGTGCGGTCATTCGCCAGATCACGGAAGAGACCGGCACGACCATCGACATCGAGAACGATGGCACCGTGAAGATCGCGTCCGTCAGCGGCGCTGCCGGCCGTGAAGCGCAGCGTCGGATCGAGCTCATTACCGCCGACGTGGAAGTGGGCCGGATATACGAAGGCAAAGTCGTACGCCTCATGGACTTCGGCGCCTTCGTCACGATTCTTCCGGGTCGTGATGGACTCGTGCACATCTCGCAGATTTCCAACGAGCGCGTCGAGAGAGTCAGCGACAAGCTCAAGGAAGGCGATGTGGTGCGCGTGAAAGTACTCGAAGTCGACCGTCAGGGTCGCATCCGTCTGTCCATGCGGGACGTCGACGCGGCCTGAGGGCTGCGGAGCCGCCGTGTAGGCGGCGGCTCACCTGCCTTCCTGAGAGTGGGCGAGAGATGACGACGTGCACGCCATCTCTTACCGCTCTCCTACTGCTCGATTGCCCCCGAATCAGTCATGGGCAGCGTGTGAGTAGCTCACGCTGCTCTTCTCCTCATCCATGAGCTCGCCTCGTCCCCCACGGCCAGCATTTACCAAGGTGCGGTAAATCTCATCTTGCACTTGCCGCCAGCGTTGAAAGTTCTTCTGCGCAAGGTGGTTGATGGCCAGGTTGTTCCCCAGCGGAGCGGCTTCCGCGTCGCCGCCGGCCTTGGCCCGCTCGCGTGCATCCCGCTGCTGACTGGCAAACAACTTGAGGCTTTGCTCCAGATAACTGCCGATCATTCCCTGTGCCGCACCGCCATACGAGCGGATGATTTGCGACAAAAAGTCCCGGCTCATCAGCGGCTCACCGCCATGCTCCTGCTCGGCAATGACCTGCAACAAAATCGACCGGGTAATGTCTTCCTGACTCTTCTTGTCGATCACGACAAAATCGACACGTTCGATGACCAATCTCCGAATGTCGGACAGTGTGATGTAGCGGCTCTCCACCGTGTCATACAACCGCCTATTCGGATATTTTTTGATCGTCCGCAGTTCGCTCATCTCGCAGCCCTCATAGTTCCGAATCAGGACCTTCCCGGTCCCAGGGCGTCAGGATCGGCTCGCTCACCTACTTTAGTCTCATATACCTTAGTACATTGTCGCGTTGAACCCAACTCAAACCTGCGACATTTGTGTCGAAATGATGATTTCTTTTTGGCCCTGGACTGTGTCTAGGGTCCAACGCTCGCTTGCCCAGGCAAGGAGCGCGGCCGCTGAGGCCTGCTGAAGCTCGGGCGGGGGCGGGTGTTGGAGGAGCATGAGAGCGCTAACAAGTTGGGAATTGGCCCGGGCGGGCTCGAGGGCGAGGGAACGGCGGGATTTCGCTAGTTTTCCTTGGTTTTTCTCGACGATGAGCGGCAGATGCGCATAGCGCGGCGTGGCGAGCTTGAGGGCTTTTTGCAGCTGAATCTGCCAGGCTGTGCTCGCCAGAAGGTCTGCACCCCTGACGACATTACTAACACGCTGCTCAGTATCATCGACGACGACGGCGAGTTGGTATGCGAAGGCGCCGTCGCGGCGCCGGATCACCGGGTCGCCGAGTGTTCGCATCTCGAAGCAACAGTGGCCCTGGACGCGATCTGAAAACGATACAACACCGTCGTCGACGCGGAAGCGTGTTGCCGTGGGGCCACGCTTTTGTGTTGGACCGGCCCGGCATGTTCCCGGGTAACCGGTTTCCGTGGCGCCGAGGTCGCGCCGGGAACAGGTGCACTCAAAGGTGAGGCCGCGCTCCCGTAGCGATTGCAGCGCTTCTGAGTAGAGCCCGGTGCGCCGGCTTTGGAATTCAACGGGGCCGTCCCACCAGAGGCCGAAGGCCTCCAGGGTGCGCAGCATCTCGTCAGCGCAGCCCGGAATGACCCGGGCGGTGTCGAGGTCTTCCATGCGCACCAGCCAGCGGCCGCCGGCCTTGCGTGCATCGAGGAAGCTGCCGACCGCTGCGACCAGGGAGCCCAGGTGCAGCGAGCCGGTGGGAGAGGGCGCGAAGCGCCCTACGTAATTTGGCTGAAAGTCGCCTGCGGCGCTTTCAGCGGACATAGCCTTCGTTGCCGCCGGCAAAAAGCGTGGTTTTTGCCGGCTTTGCTTCCTTCGCTTGCTTCGCTCCCTTCGCTCGCTTTGCTCCCTTAGCGATAACGGTCGTCGCGGTCGCCGTATTGGCGCTCGCGGCGCTCGCGACGCTCCTGAGCCTCGATGCTCAGAGTCGCCACGGGGCGGGCTTCGAGCCGCTTGATGCCGATCTCCTCGCCGGTCTCGAGGCAGTAGCCGTACGAGCCGTCGTCGAGCCGCTTCAGAGCCTCGTCGATCTTACGGATCAGCTTGCGCTCGCGATCGCGGGTGCGCAGCTCGAGACTGAATTCCTCTTCCTGCGTGGCGCGGTCGTTGGGATCCGGGAAGTTCGCGGCCTCGTCTTTCATGTGAGAGACGGTGCGGTCCACCTCGACCATGAGGTCCCGCTTCCAACTATGCAGAATCTCGCGGAAATGCTCCGTTTGCTCCTTGCTCATGTACTGCTCGCCGCGCTTGACGATATACGGCTGGACGTTACGTGGACCCGCAAGCAGGCTTCCAGGCTCAACGCCGTCGTTTTCGTCATTGTCGGCAGCACTCAGCGCGTGGGACGACAGGCCCGAACGCGTGGGTGCCAGAACTTCGCTAGGAGCGCTCGGCGACTCTTTCGGTGCCACCTCGGGGGCGGCTGGTCCAGCCTTGCGCATCTCGATGGTTTCTTCCGTATTCGTGAAAATGGGGGCTTCCGCTACCTTCAGGGGCGCGGGAAGCGGTTTACGTACAGGTGCCACCGCAGCCGTGACTTTCTCGGCGGGCAGCTTGCGGGCCACCGCGGCTTTTTTCACCGCCGCGGGCCGGCTTGCCGCCTTTTTACCCTTCGCGGCTTTCGGCGCGGGTTTCTTGGCCGGCATCGATCGCTCCTCTCATCAAAAGCACATGGGCCTAATGAAGGACGGGCGATTATACCGGCGCACTTCGGCGTGTACAGCCTTGCCTAGGGCAGCGTGACAGGCGGCGCCCCCTGCCACCCCGGCTGTCGCCGTTCGACGACCACGGTGGTGTATATGCCGCCACGGACATTGAATCGCGCGGTGAGCCGCAGGAAACGCGGATGAGTGGCGTCCGCTATGTGATCAGCAATCTCGTTCGTCACGGCCTCGTGAAATGTGCCGCGGTCTCTGAACGACCAGATATACAGCTTCAGGGATTTCAGCTCGACACAGAGCCGGTCCGCCACATATTCGAGCTCCAGGGTCGCGAAATCCGGCTGGCCGGTTTTCGGGCACAGGCAGGTGAACTCCGGAATCTGCATCCGGACGGTGTAGTCGCGCTCGGGCGCGGGGTTCGGAAAAGTTTCCAAATCAGTTGAAGGTGTCGCCGGCATAGTCACATATACTACGGCATTCTCCCTCACGCGTCGGAAGACACCTTAGATGCGGTTGACCAAGATCAAGCTCGCCGGTTTCAAGTCCTTTGTAGATCCCACCCAAGTCAGCTTCCCCAGTAATCTCACGGGCGTCGTCGGTCCTAACGGCTGCGGCAAGTCGAACGTCATCGACGCTGTGCGCTGGGTGATGGGCGAGCTCTCTGCCAAGCACCTGCGCGGCGAGAACATGGCCGATGTCGTATTCAACGGCTCCGCCGCGCGCAAGCCCGTGGGCACCGCGTCCGTGGAGCTCGTGTTCGACAACTCGGACGGCAAGATCGGTGGTGTGTACGCGAGTTATAGCGAGATCTCGCTCAAGCGCCAGGTCGCGCGCGACGGGTCATCTGGCTACTTCATCAACGGCGCACGCTGCCGGCGCAAAGACATCACGAATCTGTTTCTCGGCACCGGCCTGGGCTCGCGCAGCTACGCGATCATTGAGCAGGGGATGATCTCCCGCGTGATCGAGGCGAAGTCCGACGACATGCGCGCCTTCGTGGAGGAGGCCGCCGGCATCTCGCGGTACAAAGAGCGCCGCAAAGAAACCGAAAGCCGCATCAAGGACACCCGCGAGAACCTCGAGCGCCTCCAGGATGTCCGCGATGAGATCGAAAAGCAGATCCGCCATTTGCAGCGCCAGGCTGCCACGGCGCGACGCTACCAGGCGTTCAAGGAAACCGAACGGCGCCTGACGGCCGAACTGTTGGCGTTGCGACTGCGCGATCTGGATAGCGGCGCGGAAGTGCACGATTCCGCAGTGCGTGAGCGCGACCTCGCGATGCAAGCCGCTCTTGCCGACCAGCGGGCCGCGGAAGCCGCCATCGAAAAGCAACGCGCTTTCCACGACGACCAGACAGAGCGCGTGTCCGCTGTCCAGGGCCGGTATTACGAGGTCGGCGCGGATATCTCGCGCATGGAGCAGACGATCCAACACAGCCGCGAGTTGCGTGAGCGGCAGCGTTCGGATCTGGAGCAGGCTCGCTCGACGCTCGCTGACCTTGCTTCTCACATCGAGCGCGACGAGCGCCAGCTCGCGACAGTGCGCGAGGAGATCGCCCGCCTCGAGCCCGAGGTGGAAGGCGTACGGCTTGCCGAGACGGCAGCGGCGGAGGCGCTCGATGCAGCCGAGCGTGAGCTGCAAGCCTGGCAACAGCGCTGGGAAGAATTCAATCGGGCACTTGGCTCCGCGGACCAGACGACGCAGGTGGAGCGTGCGCGTATCGAGCAGTTGGAGAACCAGCTGCGGCGACTGACGGCGCAGGCTGACCGGCTCGCGTTGGAACGTGATGCGCTCGCTGCCCAGGAGTCCAATGAGCAGCTTTCGATTCTGTCCGAGCAGGAGTTCGTGGCACGCGCCGCGAGTGAGGAGCTCGCCAAGGCACTCAGCGGCGCCGTTGAGCAGGTGCAAACACTCCGCACTGAGCAATTTGCTGCCGAAAGGCGCCTCGAAGGCGCGCGCGGTGATCGCGAGCGTGCTCGTGCTGAGCTGACTTCTCTCGAGGCCGTTCAGAAAGCTGCGTTGTCTGACAACGCCGGGAAGGCCGCCGAGTGGCTTGCCGGCACAGGGCTCATGAATCGCCCCAGAGTGGCGCAGACACTTGATGTCGAGGCGGGTTGGGAGCGCGCGGTCGAGACGGCGCTCGGCGACTATCTCGAGGCTGTTTGTGTCGATGACCTCGACGGGCTGGCCCAGGCCCTGGAGGGTTTCTCGAAAGGCCGCTTGGCGTTGGTG
>Ga0335075_10018664_pt1 | contig 10280 bp, 5 predicted proteins | sample Lox_Sample_24_FD_206723 | JGI IMG/M metagenome (GOLD analysis project Ga0335075, IMG submission 206723) | Soil microbial communities from Loxahatchee National Wildlife Refuge, Florida, United States - Lox_Sample_2.4 | ecosystem: Environmental > Terrestrial > Soil > Wetlands | place: USA: Florida... | reverse complement strand
GTGCGAGGTCTCGGCCGACGGGCGCAGCGCGCACGGGGCCTTCGGGGCGGTGCGGAACCTGGGCGCGATCGACGCCTCCGAGGAGCCGGCGGTGGCCGTCGGCGGCTCCGGGCAGGTGCTCGCCGGATGGGTGCGCGGCGGCCACCCGATGGCCGCCACGGCGTCCGGGGCGGGCCGGCCCTTCGGGGCCCCGGCCACCCTGTCGTCGACGACCTTCGCCCTTGACCTCACCGTCGCCGCCCCCAGCGGGCACGGCGGCGGGCTGGCGGCGTGGACCCAGGGCACGCTGAACCCCAGCGTGGTCGGCGCCGCCGACGGCTAATGACTCGATAACGCGGTCTCGAGGACCTGGCGCACCGGCGGGGCGGCGGTGCCGCCGCCCGCGCCCTGATTGGGGAACAGCGCCCCGGCCACGACGCGCGGGTGGCCCACGGGCGCGTACCCGACAAACCAGGCGTCGGTGTTCTTCGGGTTCGGGGCGTCCGACGGCGTGGTCCCGGTGCCGGTCCCGTTGTCGGTCGACGGCTGGGCGGTGTCCTTGAGCTCGGCGGTGCCGGTCTTGCCCGCCACCTGCACTCCGGAGATCTGCGCCGAGGTGCCGGTGCCGTACTGGACGACCGCCACCATCATCTGCTGCACCTCGTTGGCGACGTGCGCAGAGGTCACGCGCACGAAGCGGGGGCGCTGGTGGGCCAGCAGGGTGGGGATGGGGCGCCGGCCGCCCATGGCGATGGTGGCCGCGACATCGGTCATCTCCAGCGGCGTCGTCTGCACCAGCCCCTGACCGATGGCCGATGAGCCGACCGCCAGGTCGTCGCCGATCGACTGAGCGGAGGGGATGGTGCTCTCGGCGGCGCCGAGGATCGAGCTGGGCTGGTTGAAGCCGAAGCGCTGGGCCATGGCGACCAGGCGCTTGCCGCCCAGCTTGGCCCCGAGCGGCGCGAACACCGAGTTGCACGACACGGCGAAGGAGTTGATCAGCGTGCCGCCGCAGTCCTCCCCGTTGGCGTTCTGCAGTTGGTAGCCCTCGATGGTGGCCTCGGTGGCGTAGGGGAAGGTGGTGCTCAGCGTGGCGAGGTGCGCCTGCAGCGCGGCGGTGGCGGTGATGATCTTCATCGTCGAGCCGGGGGGTTGCAGCGCCGAGTAGGCGATGCCGGCGGCCGCCAGCACCGCTCCGGTGCGAGGGTTCATGACGACCATGCCGCCGTACTGGCCCCCGAGGGCCGCCACCGCGGCGCGCTCCATGCTGGGGGAGATGGTCGTCCGCACCGGCTTGGCGGCGATCGGCTTGGCGCTGGCCAGCACGCGGTGGCCGGCCAGCAGCCGCCCACCCGGCGTCCCCGCCAGCAGGTCCTGGAAGATGAGCTCCAGGCCGTCGAGTCCGACGTGGGCGTTGGTGGGGTAGCCCCGGGCCGCGTACTCGGCCTTGAGGTCGCCGGGGATGGGCCCGACCGTACCGACGATCTGACTGGCGACGTCAGGGATGGGTGAGGTGCGATCGGGCCCCTGGGCCAGCGGCGTGCCGTCGCTGGCCTCCAGCGTCCCTCTCGGCGCCAGCGAGATCACGCGGTGCAGCTTCTCGCCGGGCAGCAGGCCCGGGAAGAGCAGCGTGTCCGAGTAATGCACCCGCGCGCCGGAGCCCGATCCCGTGAGCGGCACCACGAGCGTCTCGTGCAGCGTCCCCCACAGCTTGGTGTGCGCGAGCATGGTGACGTCGATGTCGTTCCCCTGGCGCCCGGCGACGTGCCGCACCGTCACCGACCTCAGGGTGGCGGTGCCGCTGGCGGTCTCCAGGGCCCGGGCGAAGTTGCTCTCCGACATCGCCCCTCGTGAGGTGGTGTCCAGCAGCGCGTACATCGCCGCGTAGTCACGGTGACCCCAAGCGGTGACATACCGGGTGACCATCTGCCGTTCCTCGTGGCCCGGGCGCGTGGCCAGCACCACGCCGGCGACGAACGCCACCACTGCCAGCACCACCACCGGCAGGGCACGGGTCAGCAGCCGCTGTCGCCGGCGCCGTCGTCCCCTCGGCCGCGGTCTACCCGCCACGATCACCCCAGCATTCGCCACCTTCACACACACGGTAGACAATGGGGAGCGCGAATTGCGGGGTGCAGTCGCGCCTTTGCACGGGTTCGAGTGCCATGGACGGTTGCCCGGATCACTACCCTGGCCTGCGTGGGCCTCCCGAAATCGTTGCCGTCCCGGTGGCCTGCGGAGGCCCACCGGTGAGCGCGCTGGACTGGGTCATCGTCGGCTTTACCGTCCTGCTGGCCTTCTACGGATACGTCCAGGGGTTCATCGTCGGGGCGCTCTCGCTGGTCGGCTTCGCCGTCGGAGCGTTCCTGGGCACGCGCCTGGCCCCGCTCCTGCTCAGCCAGGGGGACCGCTCGCCCTACGCACCCCTGTTCGGCCTGCTGGGCGCACTGCTGGCCGGCGGCGTCTTCGCCAGCGGCCTGGAGGGGCTCGGCGCCCGCGTGCGCTCGGCGCTGCGCATCCCGGGACTGCGCACCGTGGACGGGCTGCTCGGGGCGGCGCTCACGGCCTGCGTCGGCCTCGGCATCGCCTGGATCGTCGGCGCCGTGGCCCTCGACGCGTCGGCCTCGCAGCCGCTGCGCAGCGACATCCGCAACTCCACCATCCTGCGCGCGCTGGACGAGATCCTGCCCCCCTCGGGCCCCATCCTCAATGCGCTGGACCGCCTTGACCCGATCCCATCGGTGCGTGGCCCGGCTCCCAACGTCGCCGCGCCCAACCGCCGCATCCTGGCCACCCGCGGCGTCCGGGCCGCCCGCCACAGCGTGGTGCGCGTCTTCGGGACCGCCTGTGGCCTGGGCATCGAGGGCTCGGGCTGGGTGGCCGCCCCCGACCTGGTGGTGACCAACGCCCACGTCGTCGCCGGCGAGACCGACACCCAGGTCCAGATCGACGGCGTCGGCTCCGGCCATCCCGCGCGGGCGCTCGTCTTCGACCCCCACAACGACATCGCCATCCTCTCCGTGCCCGGCCTGGGCCTGCGCCCGCTGGGCACCGACCCCAGCGCGCCGTCCGGCACCGCGGCGGCCATCCTCGGCTATCCGCTCGACGGGCCCTTCACCGCCCGGCCGGGGCGCCTGGGCCAGACCGAGACCGTCTTCACCCAGAACGCGTACGGCCAGGGGCACGTGCAGCGGACCATCACCGCCCTGCGCGGCCTGGTCCAGCCCGGCAACTCGGGCGGCCCGATGATCAACGCGCACGGGGACGTGGTGGCCACGGTGTTCGCGGCGCTGACGGGTACGGCGCGCCAGGGCGGCTTCGCGATCCCCGACTCGCTCGTGCGCGCGGCCGTGCGCCACGCCGAGGCTCACACCGCCGGCGTGTCCACGGGTCCCTGCGCGAACTGAGCGCGGCGGTCTCATCGGCGTCCTGCGGGCATCGGCGAACGTCAACGGCGGCTCTCGAAGGCGGGACGGGCTGGCGCGGCTGCCCGCGAGGCCCGTCCGTGGGAGATAACGACTACCCCGTGATGGTTATCTCCCACGAACACCGTCCCGCGGAGCGCTGCGGCAGGCCGTCCCGCGTTCGAACGCCGCCGTTGACGTTCGCCGGTACCCCCGCCCCGCCTCGAGTGCCACCCAAGAAAACGGCCCCGCTGTTCAGCGAGGCCGCGCACTCTCTCTCAAAAAGGACGCCCCTGGCGGGCGGCGGTCTGCGGCGCCGCCCGCCTCAGGCGTTGATTGCCCCCGGACGTTCCTCGGCCATCTGCGCCACAACGTCGAGCCCAACCGCCCCCAAGAGCTCGGGATGGTGATGAGCGAGGTGAGCCTGTGCCGCGTCGAAGAGCTCCTGCTCGGAATCGCCCTGGAGTTGCGCCCCACACTCGCAATAGGCGATCCGGCTGTGATCTCTGTTGACTGGGGTCATTCCTTTAGTCTGCGGTCGGGCTCCCGGCGCTCCGCAGGCGGGGCGCCGCTCCTTGCTGGTGGCCGTGGCCCCCGGTGGCCACGGTGAGAAAAACCTCCCAGGTCGCCGTTGGCGATACGTTTCCACAACGTTGCCGGAACTGGTTCCCGTGGGTGAAAGGACGAGGATCCAGCTATGTGGGCGTCTTTCGGTGGAGCTGGATGGCGTCGAGCTGGTCCAGTCGCTGCGCGGGAAACAGGTCCCGCTGCTGCTGGCCTACCTGGTGCTCAACCGCGAGCGGCCCATCGGACGCGACGAGCTGATCGGGGCGCTGTGGCCCGAAACCGCCCCCCGCTCGCAGGACGCGGCGATGCGCACGCTGCTCTCGCGGCTGCGCTCCGCGCTCGGCCGCGAGATCGTCTCCGGCCGCGACGAGCTCGGCCTCTCGCTCCCCGAGCCCGCGTGGGTCGACGTCGAAGCGGCGGCCAACGAGGTGTGGCGCGCCCAGCGCGCGCTTGACTCCGGCGACGCGCGCGCGGCGTGGGCGCTGGCCCAGGTGCCTCTGAACATCGCCAGCCGCGGGCTGCTCCCCGGCACGCAGGCCAGCTGGCTGGAGCCCCGACGCCAGGAGCTGTCCGACACGCGCCTGCAGGCCCTGGAGGTCATCGGCCGGGCGGGCCTCAGCCTCGGCGGCACCCAGCTCGGCTCGGTGGAGCGCGCCGCCCGCACGCTCATCGAATCCGAGCCGTACCGCGAGTCCGGCTACGTGCTGCTGATGGCGGCCCTCGAAGCCCAGGGCAACGTGGCCGAGGGGCTGCGCGTGTTTGAGCAGCTGCGCTCGCTGCTGCGCGACGAGCTGGGCATCGCCCCCTCGCCCGAGGCCATCCAGGCCCACGAGCGGCTGCTCAACCCGCCGGCGGCCCGCCAGAGCCTGACCACCGCCGCCACCGCGGCCGAGATCGAGGTGCCCGCCGAGCTGGCGGCGGCCGCCGCGGGGCCGATGGTCGGCCGCCAGCAGGAGATGGCCCAGCTCGAGGCCTGGCGCGAGGGTGGCGGCGGCGACAACGGAGCCGGGCGGGGATCGGACCAGGCGCGGGTCATGCTCCTCGCCGGCGACCCCGGGATCGGCAAGACACGGCTGCTGGCCGAGACGGCCGTCCGCGCGTTCGCCTCGGGCTCGATCGTGCTGGCCGGCCGCGCCCCAGAGGAGACCCTCGTCCCCTACCAGCCCTTCCTGGAGGCGCTCGGCCACTACGTGTTCCGCGCGCCCCTGGAGGAGCTGCGCCTCGTCGCCCGGGAGTACGGCGCGGAGCTGGGGCGGCTGATCCCGGAGCTGCGCCGCCGCGTCCCCGAGCTGCCCCCGCCCGACCCCGGGGACCCCGAGACCGACCGCTACCGCCTGTTTGAGGCGGTGGCCGGCCTGCTGGCCGAGATCTCGGCCGCGGTGCCGGTGCTGATCGTGCTCGATGACCTGCAGTGGGCCGACCGCCCGACGCTGCTGCTCCTGCGCCACCTGGCGCGCTCCCCGCACAACACGCGGGTCTCGATCATGGGCGCCTACCGCGACGTCGATCGCTGGAGCGAGGGGTTTGACCAGGCCCTGGCCGGCCTGCGCCGTGAGCGGTTGATGCTCCAGCTCGACGTCGGCGGCCTGCCCGCGGACGAGGCGATGGAGCTGGTGCGCCTGCGCGCCGGCGGCACCCCGTCGCTGGCCTTCGTGCAGGCGCTGTATCGCGAGACCGAGGGCAACCCCTTCTTCATCGAGGAGATCGTTCGCCACCTCACCGACGCCGGAGTGCACTCCCAGGACGCCGGCGCGGGCGACCTGGAGCGGGTGGGGTTGCCTGAGGATGTCCGCGACGTCATCAGCCGCCGCCTGGATCGCCTGGACCCCGGTTCGATCGAGTGGCTGCGGGTGGCGGCGGTGATCGGCCGCGACTTCGACGCGAGCCTGCTGGAGCGGGTGCTGGGCTTTGACGAGGACCGCTTCCTCGCCGCCCTGGAGGAGGCCCTGGACGCGGGCCTGGTGGCCGAGGCGCCGGGCGATCCCGGCCGCTACTCGTTTGCCCACGCCCTCATCCGCGAGACGCTGTATGAGGGCATGTCCTCGGCGCGGCGCGCGCGGGTGCACCGCCGGGTCGGCGTGGCCCTGGAAGAGCTCGGCGACGAATCGCAGATCGGCGCGCTGGCGCTGCACTTCACGCGCGCCGCCGACCCCGAGGATGCCGAGCGGGCCATCCGCTACGGCCTGCGCGCCGGCGAGCAGGCCACCGCGATGCTGGCCAACGAGGAGGCGGCGGCGCACTACTCCCGGGCCCTGGAGGTGCTGGACCGATCCGACCCCGATGCGCTGCGGCGGCGCTGTGATCTCCTGCTCGAGTTGGGCGAGGCTCAGGTCCGCAGCGGCGAGCGCCCCCTGGCCTGGGCGACGTTCCGCGAGGCCGCTGCGCTGGCCGCGGAGCTGGGCGATCGGGGCTCGCTGGCGCGCGCCGCGATCGGCGCCTCGCGGCGCTACGTCCAGCCCCCGGGCGTCGTCGACGAGGAGCTCATCGCCCTGCTCGATCAGGCCGCGGAGATGACCGCGCAGGAGCGCACCGTCGCCCGCGTGCGGCTGCTGGCGCGCCTGTGCGGGGCGCTGTATTTCTCAGATCGCCGTGACCGCATGGCGGCGCTGAGCAACGAGGCCACCGAGATCGCGGCCGAGCTCGGCGATCCGCAGGCGACGGCGCTGGCCGCCGCGGCCCGGCGACGAGCCCACTGGGGCCCGGGGAGGGTCGAGAGGCGCCTGGCCGACTCGACCCTGCTGCTCCGGGCCGCCCGCGAGGCCGGGGATATCGAGCTCACCCTTCAGGGGCACGCGTGGCTGGTGGTCGACCTGCTCGAGCGCGGTGACCGCACCGGGGTCGAGGTCCAGATCGAGGCCTTCACCGCGGGTGCCGCGCAGCTGCGCCAGCCGCTGTATCTCTGGAACGCGGCGGTGTGGGAGGCCATGAGGGCGCTGCTCGACGGCCGCCTGGAGGAAGCCGAGCCCCTGGCCGCCGCCGCGGTCTCGTCAGGCATCCGCTCGGAGGGGGTCACCGCGCCGCAGTATTACGCGGTCCAGGTGCTCTATCTGCGCCGCGAGCAGGCCCGCATGGGCGAACTGGAGGATCCGGTGCGCGAGGCGCTCTCCACCAACCCCGACCGCGCCGCCTGGCGCGCCGGCCTGGCTCTGATGCTGCACGAGACCGGGCGCACGGGGGAGGCGCGCGCTGAGTTTCACACCCTCGCCCGCGAGGATTTCGCCTGGATCCCGCGCGACGGGGACTGGATGGTGGTGACGGCGCTGGCCGCCGACTTGGCTCATGCCCTGCACGACGCCGACCGCGCCGCGATCCTCTATGAGCTGCTCGAGCCGTTTGGAGACACCAACGTCGTCATCGGCCTGGGCGCGGTGTGCCTGGGCGCCACCAGCCGGTACCTCGGCCGCCTGGCCCTGACCCTCGGGCGCCAGGAGCAGGCCGTGGCCCATCTGCGCCACGCCGTGGCCGCCAACGACAAGCTGCAAGCGGTGGTGGAGCTGGCTCATTCCCGGGTGGACCTCGCGGCGGCGCTCGGCTCCGGGACCGAGGCCGCCGAGCTGCTCGAGCAGGCCGAAGCGGTCGCCAGCGACCTTCGCCTCGCGGCGGTGGCGCGGCGTGCCGCGCTGGTGCGCGAGCGATTCGGCCGCCAGTAGCGCCGAGTCCGCCGCTCCTGCGCAGTTGCGCGTGCAGGACTCAGATCGGCTTGCCCGGAGCGCTACCCTCCGCGGCCTATGTCCAAGACTCTGGTCATCGCTGAGAAGCCGTCGGTGGGTCGCGACCTCGTCCGGGTCCTGCCGGGCGCGTTCGATAAGAAGGGCGGCAAGGGGGAGGAGTTCCTCGAGGGACCCGACCACGTCGTCACGTGGGCCGTCGGCCACCTCGTCCAGCTCGCCGACCCCGACGAGTACGACGACAAGTTCAAGAAGTGGCGCATGGCCGATCTGCCGATCGTCCCCGACCGCTTCAAGCTGGTGGTCCGCGACGAGCGCTCCAAGAAGCAGATGAACGTGGTCAAGCGCCTGCTGGGCCGCGACGACGTTGACCAGATCGTCAACGCCTGCGACGCCGGCCGCGAGGGTGAGCTGATCTTCGCCTACCTGTATGAGAAGGCCGGCTCGCGTAAGCCCGTGCAGCGGCTGTGGCTGAACTCGATGACCAAGTCCGCGATCGAGTCGGCCTTCAAGGAGCTGCGGCCCGGCGACGAGTACGCCGCGCTGGAGGCGGCCGCGCGCTCGCGCTCGGAGGCCGACTGGATCGTGGGCATGAACTCCACCCGGGCGGCCACCATCCGCCTGCGCTCCTCGTTTGACGGGGCGGTGTCGCTGGGCCGGGTGCAGACCCCGACCCTGGCCATCCTGGCCAGGCGCGAGGAGGAGATCCGCGCCTTCGTCCCCGAGGCCTACTGGATCGTCGACGCGAAGTTCGAGCCCGTCAAGGATGGCCCGCGCCGCTACGAGGGCCGCTTCCACGCCGGGGCCAACCCCCGCCTGGCCACCGCCGAGGCGGCCCGCGCCATCGTCGAGGCGTGCCGTGATCAGACCGGCACCATCACCAAGCTCGACAAGACCGAGCGCCGCGACCGCCCGCCGCTGCTCTATGACCTCACCTCCCTGCAGCGCGACGCCAACGCGCGCTTCGGGTTCTCAGCGCGCCGGACCCTGGCCGCCGCGCAGCGCCTCTACGAGGAGCACAAGGCCCTGACCTACCCGCGCACCAGCTCGCGCTACATCACCGGCGACATGGTGCCCGAGATCAAGCCGATCGCCCGGCTGGTGGGCTCGATGCCCGAGTATCGCGCGGGGTCCGAGTACGTGCTCGGGCTCGACGTGCTCCCGCTGGGCCGCGTCGTCAATGACGCGAAGGTCACCGACCACCACGCGATCATCCCCACCAACGCCGAGCGCCACCCGGTGGACAAGATGAACGAGGACGACCGGCGCATCTATGACGCCGTCGTCCGCCGCTTCCTGGCGGTGTTTCACCCTGAGGCCGTGTTCGAGAACACGCGGGTGGAGACCACGGTGTCCGGGCACGTCTTCCGCACCCGCGGCAAGCTCCTGCTCGTCCCCGGCTGGCGCGGCGTCTACGGCGAGACCGCCGACCTCGACGACGCGGGCGAGGGCGAGGAGGACGAGGGTCGCGAGCAGCGGCTGCCCAAGCTGATCAAGGACGAGGACGTCAACACGCGCGAGGTCAAATCCGAGGAGAAGGAGACCAAGCCTCCGCAGCGCTACACCGAGGGCCGGCTGCTGGCCGCGATGGAGACGGCGGGCAAGCTGGTGGACGAGGAGGAGTTGCGCGAGGCCATGAAGGACTCGGGCATCGGCACCCCGGCCACCCGCGCGGCGATCATCGACCGCCTGCTCCAGGTCGGCTACATCGAGCGCGACGGCCGCGCGCTGGTGGTCACCGAGAAGGGCCTGAACGTCATCCGCCTGCTCGGCGAGCATCCGCTGACCAGTCCCGGCCTCACCGGCGACTGGGAGCACCGGCTGTCCAACATCGAGACCGGCTCGGACTCGCGCGAGAAGTTCATGGGCGACATCGTCAAGTTCACCGAGGCGACCGTCGGCGAGCTCGACACCAAGCTCAAGGACGTCCGCATCCCGCGCGCCAACCTCGGGCCGTGCCCGGTGTGCGGCCGCGACATCAACGAGAACCGCAAGGGCTATTCGTGCTGGGGCCGCGACGACCCGGGCTGCGGGTTCGTCATCTGGAAGGCGAAGGCCGGCAAGCAGCTGCCGGTGGCGGTGGCCCGCGAGCTGATCAAGACCGGCCGCACCGAGAAGCCCGTCACCGGCTTCAAGGGCCGGTCGGGCAAGAGCTTCCGGGCGCGGCTGGCGCTGATGCAGAACGAAGAGGGCAAGTGGCGCGTCGAGTTCGACGAGCCGTGGGCCAAGGAGGGCGCCAAGCCCCCCGAGGCCGAAGAGGCGAGCGAGGCCGGCGCCGAGGGCGCCGAGACCGCGGCCGCCGAGCAGTCCGCCGCCGCCTGACGCCGCCCTTCGGGGTCGCTCCGAAGCGTTTCCCGGGGCACCGGCGAACGTCAACGACGGCTTTCGAAGGCGGTACGGGCCGCTACGTGCAACCGGGTGGTTTCTGACGCTCCAGAGCGCACTGCTCGTCTTCGCGAGGCGTGCGCTCTGAGGTGTCAGCATGACTGCGGTTTCAGAGCACACCGCCCCCAACGGCGCGGTGTGTGCTCTGGGGCGTCAGGATTTCGCCGCCGACGCTCCGTCCCTCCTTCGAAAGCCGCCGTTGACGTTCGCCGATGCCTCGAACCCGGCCCCGGCCCGCCGAGGGACCGCCCGGGGCCGGCCCGCCCACCCCTAGCCG
>Ga0335075_10018663_pt1 | contig 10280 bp, 5 predicted proteins | sample Lox_Sample_24_FD_206723 | JGI IMG/M metagenome (GOLD analysis project Ga0335075, IMG submission 206723) | Soil microbial communities from Loxahatchee National Wildlife Refuge, Florida, United States - Lox_Sample_2.4 | ecosystem: Environmental > Terrestrial > Soil > Wetlands | place: USA: Florida... | reverse complement strand
GCTGCCGCAGCCTGGCTATCAACAAGCTGTTCAACAACCAGCATACCAGCAAGCTGCACAATACCAACATGCCCCTCCACAACAAGCACAACAGCAGCTTGTACAGCAACAGCAACAGCAACAGCAACAGCAGCCTGTACTGCAGCAGCCAGCGCAGCAGCAGCATATGTATCAGCAGCCCACAACACAACAGCAAGCCCCGCAACATCCCAACTACCAACAGCAAATTCTACAACAGCCAGTTCAGCAAAGACCAACCCAACCACAGTCAGCCCAACAACTTCAACAGCTATTACTGCAGCGACCCGTACAGCAACAGCCTGTGCAGCAATACCAGCTGACACTCCAACAGCAGCCCGTGCAGCAACAACCAATCCAGCAACAGCCAATCCAACAGCAGCTCGTACAGCAACAACTAATCCAGCAACAGCCAATCCAACAGCAGCCAATCCAACGACAGCCAGTCCAGCAACTACCAATCCGACAGCAGCCCGTGCAGCAATATCAACAGCCAGTTCAACAACAGCCAGTCCAGCAACGGCCAACCCAACAGCAACTCCAACAGCAGCCGGTACAGCAACAACCAATCCAGCAACAGCCTGTGCTGCAACATCAACAGCCAGTTGAGCAACAACCAATCCAGCAACACTTAGTAAGCCAACGGTTACCAACACCCTCAAATGCAACCACGCGCGCTGCCAATCGACAAAGCATCTCAAGTGCTGCCAGCGTAAGAAGCACTGGAAGTGTTTCCAGTTTCCACACAAACCCATCTCAAACCCTTGGCAGCCCTACCGGTTTTCCTGCGTCTATATCTCAAAACGCAGCGCCAAGCTTTATCACTTGCAGTTTATGCTCGTCGGGTACTTCTCTTCTCCTGCCCCCATTCTGACATGTCAGCTGACAGATTATACATAGATATTACCAATGATAGCAATCACCTCGAATGTTTAGCCTGTACCTCCGCTCAAATACCTACTCTTTTCTGCACGCAGTGTTGCGTTTCGAAAAGTGCTGCCACAAACCATCACCATCATAATTCGAACTTCGTTTCGCCTTCGGATGTTATAATATTCGATCCAGAGGTTTCAGTCTACGGTTGGGATGTGAGGAAATCGGCCATAGGTATAACCTGGTATCATCATAAGGGCTCCCAAATAAAAACGTTTGAGAAGCCTAAGCCACCAATACCTATTACACAACCTCACGCGGACTCAAATTTGCCTGATGGCTGGGAAGAAATCAAAGATCCAGATGGGCGCTTATTTTACTATCATCGAGCTACCAAAGTTAGCAAATGGACTCGACCTGGGGGTAATCAACTACCTACTGGGTGGATTGAGTGCACGAATCCTGACGGACGTACCTACTATCTCAACACTATCTCTCAAGCCACAACATGGGATCGCCCTGGAGGATCGGCTTCGTTAGTAACTGATGACCAGAAATCCTTAGAAATCACCGAATGGTCACCGGCTGACAAGAGACAGAGCATATCATCTCAAGGACTAAGCACAGTTACTCCTCAAAGCCCAGCCTCTGTTCGCAGTAGTACCATTTTGGAAACTACCGAGTGGTCGCTGAATGACATAGAGAAGACTACAGTTCCCGCTCACAGGGCTGTCTCTGAGCCTACCACATTTGTTGAGACTATCAATTGGTCGCCATCAGACACAAAACATAGGCCAACCTTAATGCGAGGAGATACGCAACCACTGCCAAGCGAATGGAAACATGATCAGCATGGTAACCGACGGCATAATCACACTTTCTCAAAAGAAGCTCTTGTCCATAACTCCGCTGTGGCAACTAAAGCTGTAGTGAAATCAACCAAGACTGCCGCTAGTGCTACTGCAAAAGGTGTGAAAGTTGCAGCAAAGAAGCTGAAGAATAGCAAGAATGCCCAGAGAATTATCGCCGGTGTTGGGATGACAGCGGTCAATGCGATCCTGGTTGAAGAGTTGGGGATAAGCATACCTATGAGTGTGGGGACTGCTGCAGTAAATGCTGCGGTAAACTTGATTGACATGGCCAACACCGATACAACACCTACAGTTATCGATGTGACGGATACGGATGGCACTATAGATAATGGCGCTGGAAATAACGTGGATGTCATTGGGGGGACGAACCAAGCCAGCATTCCGAATAACCCTCTGGATGTTATGGGCGTCAATCAAGCCAACACCGTGGCAGGCAACGACTATACTGTAGGCGAAGACACCGAAGTTGCCGAGACTACTGTGGTCCAAGAAGATGTTGTATTCGTTCCAGGAGGTCCTACGCCGATGACCCAGCAACCTCAGCCAAGCAGGCCTGGTGGTACACACGGTGTTCCCCAATATGCCAACACTGGAGCTCCTCGAAATGCTGCACCTGGACCAATCCCAGGATCCTCAGAGTGGGATGAGTTCAGTTCGGGCATGCAGAGACCAGCCGCCATGATTGGGTCTCATATCCCCTTACATGTCCCTCAATCTACTAACGCGCGAATGATGCCAGACGGTGCGGCACCTCGCGCAGGACTTGGCCAGCATCCAGGACCAGCTGGGCCCGGGAATATGACACAGTCACATATCCCTGTGCAATCTCATCCGCCAAATAACCCACAAAATGCTACACCACACCAAAACCAGCCCCAGCAACAGAGGCCCAATCATGCCCATAATCCAGGTCAATCTCAAGCTTCTCATCAGCCCCAGGTCGTCCCTCAGTATCAAGGGCGAAATGAACAGCAACTACCAACTCAACCTCCAAACAAGCCTCAGGCTCATCAACCTCCACGCCCTCAACAAGCCCAAATGCCAAACCGCCAGCAAGGTCCTCAAGTCCAGAGACCTAATCAACAAGGTCCTCAAGCTCAGAGACCTAATCAACAACAGGGTCCTCAAGCTCAGAGACCTAATCAACAACAAGGTCCTCAAACTCAGAGACCTAATCAACAGAGTCCTCAAGCTCAGAGACCTAATCAACAACAGGGCCCTCAAGCTCAGAGACCTAATCAACAACAAGGTCCTCAAACTCAGAGACCTAATCAACAGAGTCCTCAAGCTCAGAGACCTAATCAACAACAGGGCCCTCAAGCTCAGAGACCTAATCAACAACAAGGTCCTCAACCTCAAAAATCGAACCCGCAACAGAACACCTCTCAACCTCAGAGACCGAATCAGACTCAATTTAACCAGCATCCAAATCAGGCTCAGCCTCAACGGCCTCAATTCCAGAATCCTGTTCGGCCACAAGGAGGCCAGAGCCAGTCTTCGGGTCAGCATCCAGCGCCGTCTGGTGCAAACTCCATACCGCATAAACCCCTATTGAAGCCTCAGCAAAAGGCTGCGTTGATGAATGCAGGCATGAAGATTGCGGCCGGTTTTTTGAAATCTGAAATTCGATCCAGCTTGAGCGGAAACTCGGGTGGAGATGATTTCGGCTTTGGTGATAACGATAATAGCCTTGATTTCGGCGATACTTCGAACGATCTTTCGAATGACGGAGGTAATGCCTTTGATTCGACCGATTTTCCGAATGATGGAGGTAATGCCTTTGATTCGACCGATCTTTCGAATGATGGAGGTAATGCCTTTGATTCGACCGATCTTTCGAATGATGGAGGTAATGCCTTCGATTCGAACGACGTTTCAAATGACGAAGGTAATGCCTTCGAATCGACTGATTTTTCAAATGGTGGAGGTGATGCCTTCGATTCGAACGACTTTTCGAATGATGGAGGCAATACCTTCGATTCGACTGAATTTTCGAATGGCGGAGGTAATACCTTCGATTCGAGCAACAATTTCGAGAATACCTTTGATTCCACCAACAATTTCGATGGTGTCGCAGCGGACTATGATCCGCAAGATCAAGATCAAGGTCAATATGTCGACACAGACCAGCAGCTCGATGGCAGTTTTGGCGGAGGCGGCTCTGATACAGGATCCACTAATGACACGAATGACTTCGGGGGAAACGACCAATTTGTTGACTGTTACAACCCGACAGATAACACCAGCGATGGAAACGGATATAACGATAATGCTATGGATCAACAAGCAATAGACATGACTGGATATGGCCCGACTCTATCGGGGGAAACAGGATTCGATGTTACGTTAGACGCGACTTACGACCAGCAATCAGACATAAATCTCCAAGCCCAAGGAACTCTCCAAGCTTCCATAGAAAATGATAACGCCGCAATGAATAGTGTTTACTCTGCACCAGACACATTCAATGTCCAAATAGACGGTGGCTATGACGCAAGCTCAGCTCCTCAAGGCAACACAATCTTTTCCCAAGACATCATATCAGATCCCAATGCTGGGTCTGGCACCAACACACCCACAGGAAATAATCTCTGGACCGTAAACTTGCCCGACACAAGTAGCACACAGACTACTGCAGCGTCACAGCCGTACGCCGGTCTAACGAGTGCCTCTCTTACCGGTCCAATGACAGATTACTACTACGACAGCTTCTCTTTTGGAGGCGGGATACCTCTTGATCAAGAACCCATCACGCCTGTCAACGAGCTCCAAGGCGATGGATTCTTCCAAGATCCCACACTTACATCTGCAGAGCTAGACACCTCTGGGTCGACGAATCAAGATGCCAATACATTTGGCTCGCCAGACCCAAGTCTAGATGCGGATCCTCAGTCCGCAGACCAATATTCAGATCAATGTTCAGACACAAATCAAGACGCCGATACGTTTGGCTCGCCAGACCAAAGTCTAGATATGGATCCGCAGTCTACGGACCAATATTCAGATCAATCCTCAGACACAAATCAAGACCCCATAATAAATGACACAGACAATATCGAATCCACTAGTCCTACCAATAGCAACAGTAACATGGGTTCCCCCATCATGCAACCCCAGCAACAGGACCAAGAAAATAACGCAGCGATAAGCCAGCTCTATGATGGCTCTGCATATGACGACCCTAATTCTGCAGGTAACAGCCCAGTAGATGCACAATCGATGACGCCGACCGGGGCTGGGTCACCGAGTATAGCGCCGTTGGCCACTATCACGCCTATGACGCTGACGCCTGATGCGATGCCTGATCCGTCGCTTCTTACTGTGGGTTGCTAAGAGTCTGGAACAGGATTGCGGGAGGTATTGGGAATGTGAAGTATTGACGATGGAATCGAACAAAAATGAGACATTCTTGCAAGGATTAATATGGACTTTGACATTTCGTAGACTTTTATTTCCCCTCGTCAAGTTTGTTGCAACGGAATCGTAGTGGGGATAATTACATTGTTGGTATGGCTGGGTATGGTACATATGTGGTATGAGTGGGGCGTTGGATGGGTGGATAGATATGCACGAAATGGTGATGGGATAATGGGTTATTAATAACAGCATGGGTTTATGATGGAAACCGTATGAATATATCGATCGAATGTGCTCAAGAAGCTAGTTAATACATATATATCTGAAGCAGAAATCGTTTCGCGAAATTGGTTCGCTACACCTTGAAGAAACTTTTTAGTTGACTTACTCCAGCTGACCGATCTACCAAGGGAAAGGTAGTTTGAAATGAAGAGAAAAGCACCAGGTTTCCGCAAGTTTCCCCGTTTCTCTACTCGACTCCACCTCCTCTATCACATAACCTAGCGACGCAAACAAACCTTCACGCCCCTGCCACTATTAAACACGACACCTATACTCTCTTCGAAGGGCTTGTCATCACGGTTCTCGAGCACGCTGAAGGTTTGCAGGATGCGGATGGTGAAGTAGGAGGCTTCTGTTAGGGCGAGGGTTTCTGTTTTTTTGACGAGGGCGTTAGTAAATAAAGAGTTAGTGGGGGTGTTAGTGGGGAGTAGAGGAAAAGGGAGGGGAGTTAAAAAAAGAACAATCGCCAGGCCCAGAGCCAACCAAAAAAAGAAAACCCCCAGAAAAAGGAAGACATGAAAAACCTTAAGAAGATACAAATCTGAAAACTTCGCACGAAATCAAAAAAAAATGACGCGGAAAAAAAAGACTCACGACCAGGACAAATCCTCCCCCCACCCCCAAAAGGCACAAACCTCCATGCCGTGCCCGCGCCCGTGCCCGCACTCCCCCCCTTCCTCGGGCTCCCATTGCGCAGTTCGGCCCACCGCTCCGGCCGGAACTCCGCCGCGTCGTCGCCCCACAGCTCTGCGCTGCGGTGCAGCGCATAGGTGTGGTAGAAGACCGTCTGGCCCTTGCGCACATAGATGGGGGCGCGCCCGTCGGCGCCGCCGCCCAGCGGGAGCGTCGTGTCGCGCTTGGCGGCGCGTTCGTTGACGGGCGCCGAGGGGTGGGTGCGGAGGGCTGCGCGGTTGGGGTTAGTGAGTTTTTTGTAATGCTGGGGATGGAGGGGAGAGGTTAAGTTGTCACGTGGAAGAAGGGGAGGGGGGGAGGACTTACTTTCGTCTAGGACGGCGCGGAGATAGGGCATGCTTTTCAGCTGCTCGAATGTCGGGGGTTGGTTGTTCAGTATTGCGATCTCGGCTCGCAGCTTCTGGAGCACGGATGGGTGCCGTGCGAGGAGGTAGAAGATGAGGCTGAGGAGTGAGGCGGTGTTGCTTCTTCCGGCGGCCATCATGCTGAGGAGTTGGTCGCGGAGCATGCGTCGGTCGCCGGTGTCCTTTGCCAGAGCTTCGAGGAAGATATATCTGCCGCCTCCGGTCTGGTCGTCCTCTTTGTCCGGTTGGTCGAGCTCGTGGCGGAGCAGGAGGGCTTTCTCGACGAATTTCTGGACATAGTTTTGCACGGTTCGGACAGAGCGGGTGAATTTGGGGTCCCAATGGAGCCAGATTAGGTTGCCCATGTTGAAGCGGGTTATGACCCCTTTGGTGGCGTAGTCGAAGGCGGCTTCGAGTTCTTGGGTCTCCTTGGACACGACAGGTTGCAAGCACTGGACAGACTCGCCGAATAATATCTCGGTGGATACGTCCAATGTTAGCCGATGGAACTCCTTCTGGATGTCGATCGTTGAGCCATCTTCAGGAATCAAGGCAGCAAAGTTCTGGAAATGCTCTTCGTACAAGTCGAGGTTCGAGATCTGTGCTCTTGAGAAGGATGGGCGAAGTAGTGCTCGGCCATGTGCCCAAACCTCCCCATTAGTTGCTTGTACGCCGTTGCCAAGGTAGGGGCGGAAGGCTTTGTTACGGATCCAGCCCATTTCAAAGTCGTCACTCTGCAAAATCGTCTTGACATTTTCTGGCTCAATAGTCCAAATCCTCGTTGCGCCAAAGAACTGGATTGTAAAAGTTCGAGCCGTGTCTTGGAAATATAAAGACGTTTGCGTCAAGAATTTCCTCTGCTTTAGGAGGGCCATGAACCTAAATGCCATGTCGGCTCCGATGAGCCATTTACTTTGCTGAATAGCGGGTGGTGGTTTGCAGCCATTCGGAGCCGAGTAAGTAGCCCGCCTTCGATATGAAATGTATTCTGAACAAAGGTAGGCAATGAGGATGATGGCACTGAAATAAACGGCGTCTGCACCGAACTTCATAGCGGCTATGGAATGATCAGTTTTGGACTGTGGAGAAGGCGGTTCGTATTAAACTATATTGCCCATCATAGGGTTTATGTCATTATGTGCTCCAACATTTAATTCATTGGAAGTCGGGACATCGTTACCCACTGCTAACGTCAGCTGTATTGGACCGCACCAGGCATCCGCAAGTATTTCGTACTTCATTGATATGATCAAGATGTGATTCCTCAGTCTCCGAGGTGTAATATCCAATAATCCGACCCCTCTCGACCTTTACCGAAGTGAGGATTCTGTATGTTTTGATCCTTCGAGACCAAAAAGTGAAGGAGGGCAGACTTCCGGAGTTATGTGAGGTACTTGTGGGGGTCCTCGCGATTAGAATCGGCACGGACAACTCCAGATATTTTTGGAGCTGAAACATTGCGGGGAGATAACATCACTAGAAGAGGATCGCGGACCATTTTTACACTTCCGGGCCACGAATCACATAATGGGTAACTATCACCAATCGACAGTTTCCAGCGCATTCTTCCCATCATCAGCGCCGAGCAGAGCGACAATAATTCGCCCGACGATAAACCAAAACCCTCGGCTGGCGATCATGATCACATACGTTGCATATGGCGTGCGAGCTGACATGGGTTGGTGCAGTTGATTGGTCGACAGCGTTTCAGCTGCATCGTAGGGCTGAGGCCAGCCCCCCCAGTGCCTGCGGACACAAAATTGCCACCTCGTCGCTGCTGGTGCTTTTTGGTACATAATTTTCGCGGAAAAGCACTCAGCCGTTGATATATTTTTCACAGCATATCCCACGACAGGCGCCTTGAAAAAGCCTTTCTAATCGGGAACCTGATCTGGATATGGGCTCATGAATCGGTCAACAATGCTCTGCAGAAGCTAGTCAAAAAAATCCATTTCCTATGGCTAATCCGCATGTAAGATCCAATTATCTCGATGGCGCTGAATATCTCTAATTTTCGAGACCCAGAGTCACCCGCACTCTTCCGAACCACTCGCTTGACGGGGCCAGGCACCCATTTCGGGCATTAAAATATCCCGGTTCAGGTATTGACACCTCAAGTAACACGTTATGGGCTCTGCAACCTATATACAATCGACTGATATAGGACTCTCGTCGACTAAAAGACCAGTTGATTTTGTTATAGTCTCCGATGCGAATAGAACCCCAGATACGAGTCATATGAGTCCCAGTTAAAAGGTAGGAAGCAAAAAAGAAGGGTGTGATGTCATCTGAAGTCACATTCAGACATCTGTCCCAATAGCCATGTGTAAGCTAACGGATTAATCGCACTTCTTGAAGCACGGGAAATATTCGTGGTCGAATTTGAGCTGGAATGAGAGCCACTCTTTGAATAGCTTTGCCAAAGAAATAAAAGAAGCATCTGTGAGGCCACGTACACATCAATCTGCGACCCAGAGATAAAACGAGGGTGCTGATATCTGGTGCGAGAGACAGCAGAAGCACTTTGAGAGGGGCATCAATTCCAGTTTCGACTTGTTCCATCCAATCATCTACCTCCGTAGCTGGCACGTAGCTTGAATTGTAGAGGCCTGTACGAATAGCATCCAGGATATCTTCCGTTAAAGATGGGAAAGTCACACTCTCATCTCTGAGGCGATACTCGTCTCTGACCCGATCCTCTTCTGCTTCTAACCGCTCTTGAGTAGTGGGATGCTCTATACGGATGACCAGTCGCTTGATGTACCTTGCTAGATGTTGATCTTAAGGATTATCGAAGAGCATAGGACTTACCAGTATATTCACACGAAGTGCTACAGGACCAGCTGCATACAATGCCATACCCACGTATTAATGATACATGGCGTTGCAGGATTAAGTGGACAGATGAAGAGATATATGCATAGACAGACCACGAGCAAGCACAAGAAGATAGATTAGTTGACGCAGGGCTAGCAGTATCATTTGCAGCTAGGCGACCTATTAGGGACAAAGAGCTTCAGCAGGTACAGACTGGATTGCTCAATATTCAGGAGGCTAAAGCGTTTAACACTATGCAGTCTTAATTACTTTATAGTAGTTTTTAGGTAGTTTTCGGGCTTATAGGGTGTTTTCGGACATATTTTGGGTCTCAAAAATTTTCACCTCTTATAAAATACCCGAAAATGAAACCCGAAAATGAAGTTTGACAGTGAAAAGTGCTTTTTTTTACTTATACAATATTATTATAATACAAAAGTACACAAACACACTTAAACCTCATCTCCTCCGTTCTCTTCATCCTCATCCTCCTCTTCGGCGGCGGCAGCGGCTTCTTCAGCAGCAGCAGCAGCAGCAGCGTCCGCTGCATCGGCTGCATTAGCAGCCTCCAGGGCGGCAATCTCGGCGAGAAGATCGGCGCTGTTGACAGGGGTCATGAAATAGCGGAATGTTGACAGGAGGCTTCTACTAATGATAATAATGAGGTATTGTGAATGTACGCAATTGATTCTATTGCTATACAAACTGTAGATGATGTACAATCATGATGATGATTATTACAGAGCCCATAAGGTGGGCGATGGTCTTCCCAACAGTGTAGACCAACACTCAACAAACTATGTATCATCTGTGTGTGACATCACGTCTGTTGGGCCAATAGGCACTGCTCTATCCAATCATTGGTCAGCTCGGCATTGCCATTCTACCCCCTGCGTGGCAGGCGCGGCGGGCGGTACGGGCAACGGGAGGCAGGGCGCGAGCTTCTTCCACCATTTGGCGGAAGTGGGGGAGAGGGCGACGCGGATGGTGCCGGTGGTGGAGGCGGAGGGGGCGCGGGCAGAGC
>Ga0335075_10018662_pt1 | contig 10280 bp, 11 predicted proteins | sample Lox_Sample_24_FD_206723 | JGI IMG/M metagenome (GOLD analysis project Ga0335075, IMG submission 206723) | Soil microbial communities from Loxahatchee National Wildlife Refuge, Florida, United States - Lox_Sample_2.4 | ecosystem: Environmental > Terrestrial > Soil > Wetlands | place: USA... | reverse complement strand
GGCACGCGCGCGGGGTCGGAAGCTTCAGGTCGTTTACTCATTACCGATCACTCGGCGTCGAGTATAACGCGGCATGTCGCGAGTTGCAGCTATCCCGCCTTGTTAATTGCGAGGTAAGGATCGCTGAGAATCGGATTCGTCGGGTACCGCGCGCCAGGCCCTCAAGCGGTAGCGTCGCTACGTGAGCATGGGCGGGCTTGACCCAGTCGTCGGTATCGCGGACAACTACCGGCAGTGGGCACGCGAAGCCCACGGGCTGAGCCCTGCCTATGAATCCCTCGCGGACGCAGTGGCGGCCGACCGAATCGTCCTGGACTTTCTCGGGGTCCTGCCGCCCATCAAGCGGCAGCCCAACTTGCTGTTCGCCGCGGCAAGGTACTTACTGGGCAGCCCGGCTGCGATCGACGACCTTCGCGCGCTGGTCAGCGAGCGACCCGCCGAACTGTCCCGGCTCATGCTGGCGCGCCGGACGCAGACTAACGAGCCCGCTCGCTGCGCAACGCTGCTGCCTGCCCTCGCCCAACTGCCCGAGCCGCTGGCGCTGATCGAAGTCGGCGCGAGCGCGGGACTGACCCTGCTGTTCGACCGGTACTCCTACGACTACGACGGCCAGCATGTAGCCGGGACCGACGGCGATGCGCCGACGCTGCGCTGCGGGGTGCGCGGTCCGGTGCCCGTGCCTGCGCGGGTCCCGGCCATTGTCTGGCGGGCCGGGCTTGACCTGAATCCGCTCGACGTAACCAGTGACGAAGACATGCGCTGGCTGTCGTGCCTGGTCTGGCAGGGCGAGGGTGACCGCGAGGAGCGGCTTGCGGCAGCGATCGCGGCTGCGCGCCGCGATCCGCCCCCGGTCCACCGCGGAGACCTGCGCACCGACCTGCCGGCGCTGGCCGCAAGCGCGCCAGCTGAGGCGACGCTGGTGATCTACCACTCGGCAGTGCTGGCGTACCTGTCGCCCGAAGACCGCCAGCGTTTCGCCAGCACCGTCAGCGAGCTCGGCTGCGCCTGGCTGTCGAATGAAGCGCCTGGCGTGGTGGCCGGCGTGCCGGAGCCTGATGGCTGCCACGGTCCGGGGCCGTTCGTGCTGACCCGCGACGGCCGGGAGGCACTGGCCATCACCGAGGGCCACGGCGGCTGGCTGCAGTGGCTCTCCGCGGACCCCGAAAGCATCGGTCGGGGTCTCACGACCGGGTGATCGTCACACGGAACGGCAGGCCACACGTCATGGTCATCTCCGTTGACGACTTCGAGTCCTTGCAGATAGCTCGCGAGCTGCTCGCGGAACCTGGCGCCGTGCAAGACATCCTGGCCGCGGACCGGGAAATCGCCGGAGGCGACTTCCACACGCTGGACGAACTGCGGGCCGCGCTCGAGGAGTGCAAGCGCAAGGAAGACACCGAGGAGTGAGGGACTCGTATTCTGTCCGGCTCGCGGCCGGGGTCCTGCGGACTCTCCAGGCTGGGCCGCCGCAGGGTGTCCCGCTCAACGCCGCATGGGCGATTTTCGAGTTCATCAACGGGCCGCTCAGGCAGGATCCGTGGCGAGTCTCCAAGCCGCTGCACGACGAACTGGAGGCCTTCGGTGGCGCCCGGCGGAGCGAGTACAGGGTCGTGTTCCGCATTGACGAGACGGAACGCGTGATCCGCGTAGTCCGAGTCGACCACCGATCCGACATCCACCGGCCCGCGTGACGCCAGCCGCCCTTGTCGTCGTCCGAGATCCGCTTCTTCGGCTGGGCCGATTAGTTCCGCTCCGCCCGCCAGTCTCAGTTGTCAGCGGCACGCGTGATGCCGTGTCTGAAGGAGGCTGGGATGGCATTGCCCGAGGTGGTCTCGCGTGAGAAGTGGCTGCAGGCCCGGCTGGCGCTGCTAGCCGAGGAGAAGGAACTGACCCGCAGGCGTGACGCGCTTAACGCTGAGCGCCGCAGACTGCCGATGGTCAGGGTCGAGAAGGACTACACCTTCGACGGCCCCGACGGGCCGGTGACGCTCGCCGGGCTGTTCGGCGAGTGCCGGCAGCTCGTGGTTCAGCACATCATGTTCGGCCCGGACTGGGACGCCGCGTGTCCGTCGTGCACGGAGTACACCAGCGAATTCGCCGACGCGCTTATCGCCCGGCTGCGCTCCCGCGACACGGCGTTCGCCATGGTATGCCGGGCGCCGCAAGCCAAGATCGCGGCGTACACAGCAGGGCGGGACTGGGTGCTGCCCTGGTACTCCTCCTACGGCAGCGACTTCAACTACGACTTCCAGGTCACCCTGGACAATTCTGTCCCGCAACTGGACTATAACTACCGGCCCGAGCCCGGCCTTCTCGACGGAGCGCAATCGACCGAGATGCCGGGCGCCAGCTGTTTCCTGCGCGAGGGCGGCGAGATCTTCCACACGTACTCGGCCTACGCCAGGGGCCTGGACCATGTCGACTTCGCCTACCCCTTCCTCGACATGACCGCGCTCGGAAGGCAGGAAGCGTGGGAGCAGCCTCAAGGCCGTGCCCCGGTGATCCGCGACACGCTGTAGGCGCCTACTCGCAAGCGGCGCAACTCATCGAAGAACCAGCGCTGGTATGGATCAGCTGCGCCTGGTGAACTCCAGGCCCTCGAACTCTCCGGAGTTGCGCCACTGGTCGATGTAGCGGAAGTACGCCGGCGCGCCCGCCGAGTACCCGGCCAGTAGCGAATGCGGGCTAGTCCCCTGGCCCTCGTTGTTGTAGTAGCCGGGAGTGCAGTCGGCCAGGAACGACCGCATGACAGGGTTCGGGGCAAGCAGCTCCATCCAGGCGTCCTCCCCGCCCCTGGTTACCTCGACCGTGTCCAAGCCGTTCCTGGTCATATGGGCGACGACGGCGGCGACGGTCTTGGCCGCGTCGTTCAGGTTGTGCGGGACGTTGGCCACGAAGTTGCCGCCCTGGCCCAGCTGCACCAGGAACGCGTTTGGGAAGCCATGCACGTGGACGCCGTGCATGCTGCGCATCCCGGTGGACCAGTAGTCAGAGAGCCGTACGCCGTCCCGGCCGGACAGGTCGAACCCGTAGCGCCTGGTCGGCTCCGTGCCGACCTCGAACCCGGAGGCGTAAATGATGCAGTCGACCGGGTACTCGGTACCAGCCGCAACCACGCCGGCCGGAGTGATGCGCTCCACTCCCTTGCCCTCGGTGTCGACGAGGTGCACTGACGGCAGGTTGTAAGCGCTGAGGTACTCGTCGTGGAAGCACGGCCGCTTGCACAGCTGGCGATACCAGGCCTTGAGCCGCTCCGCCGTGGCCTGGTCGGCAACGACCGCGTCGACCCTGGCCCGTATCTCGGTCATCTTCTCGTGGTCTGCGTTCTCGAAGTCCGTCAGCAAGTCCTCAAAGCTACGCGGGCTCGAGCGCGGCGCCGACAGCCTGCCCCTGATGCGCTTGGCCAGGTCGGTCCAGCCGTCATTGACCAGGTCCTCATCCGGCAGTTCGCTCGCGGACATGTTGGCGACAAAGTTGTCCATCCATCGCTCTTGCCAGCCGGGTGCCGCGATGCCGGCAAACCACCGGGGGTCTACGGGCGCGTTCCCGCGCTCGTCGACCGATGATGGGGTGCGCTGAAACACGTACAGCTCGCGGCAGGAACGCGCGAGGTGCGGAACGCACTGCACCGAGGTCGCGCCGGTGCCGATGATCGCAACCCGCTTGCCGGAGAGGCGGTCCATCGGCGTGCCGGCCGGATCGCCGCCGGTGTAGGCGTAGTCCCACCTGCTGGTGTGGAACGAGTGGCCGGCGAAGGTCTCGATGCCTTCCACGCCTGGCAGTTTCGGAACATGCAGCGGGCCGGTGCCCGTCGCGATGAACTGCGCGGTGAACTCGTCGCCCCGGTCTGTCCGCACGATCCACCTGCGGCCGGGCGCGTCCCACTCCAGGTCTGTTACCTGCGTGTGGAAGAGGGCATCGTCGTACAGGCCGTACTGCTTGCCGATGCGCTCGCAGTGCTCGAGTATTTCCGGCGCGTGCGCGTAGCGCTCAGACGGCATGTGCCCGGTTTCCTCGAGCAACGGCATGTAGATCAGCGCGGCGGTGTCGCACATCGCGCCGGGATAGCGGTTCCAGTACCAGGTGCCGCCGAATCCGCCGGCCTTCTCCACGATGCGCACCGAGTCGATCCCGGCGTCCTTGAGCCGGGCAGCGGTCAGCAGGCCAGCGAATCCTCCGCCCACGAACGCCAGGGTGACGTGGTCGCGCCTGGGCTCGCGCTCGACTCGCTCCGCGTACGGGTCGCTCAGGTAGTGGCCGAACTGGCCCGCAAGCCGTATGTACTGATCGTTGCCGTCGGGTCGCAGCCGCTTGTCACGCTCTTGCGCGTACTTGCGGCGCAGCGTTTCGTTCGGTGTCTCGGCCACGAATCAATACCTCCCGCGAAGCATCTTTCGTCACAATCCAGTCACAGCACCGAGCGGCGCGTCAAGGACTGCGCGCGGCTACCCACCTGGCTCAAGTACGCGGCTAGCCAGTGATCGCGGAGCAAGCGGCGTAACCGCCGAGTACGAGCAAGATCAGCCCGGTGATCCGGTTGACCCAGGCCATCGGGATCAGGCTGAGGCTCTTGGCACCGATGCTGACCGCGATTGCGGCAACCCCCCACAGGCCAAGGGTCGCCCCTGCGAAGACCAGCACCGGGTTGTAACGCGCCGCCAGGTTCGCCGCCGTGAGCTGCGTGATGTCGCCCCACTCGGCGAGGAAGACAACCGTGAAGCTGGTCGCGGCCACGCGCAGGAATGACGGCGGCACACCGCCCTGCCTGGCGGCATCGGTCTCGTCGTCGTGTCTCTGCCGGACGCTCGTGACCCACAGGTACGCCGCCCCGGCAGTGAAGAGCCCAGCCACCACACCGTCAACGATGCGATGCGGGAGCAGCGTGAGCAGCTGGCCGGCCGTGACCGCGATCGCCATGTGCAGCGCGAAGGCCGCGGCGGCTCCGGTCCACACCCAGCCTGGCCGGTGCCTGGTGGCGAGCACGAGCGAGGCGAACATCGACTTATCTGGCAGCTCGGCGAGGAAGGTCACCGCGAACGCGATGGCGATAACCGCAAGCTGGGGCATGAACAGGCGTCCTTACGCTCGGCCGCCCGAGGATTCCCGGTTCGGGAGGATCTTCGGCCGGATGTGACTCAACAGCCGAAGGTCTCGTCCGCCACTGCTTAGGTGGCCTGGCGGCCGGGCGCTTCGCGCCGGTATGTCGGCCTGCCAGCGAAAGGACTACTCCCCTTCGCGATCACTATATCCGATAGCCGTCGCGCCGGCTGGCTGACCTGCTGCGACAAGGGTCACTACCGCGGAACGAGGCCCTGCCAGGCGCTCCCCCGCGCCATCCGCTGCCGCCTCCCTGCCCAGTTACGTCGTAATAACTCTGTTGCCCGGCCGCGTGCGGCCCTGTTGACTAGCGCCATGCTCATCGAGCAATTCGACGCCAAGACCGACGACGACCGGCTGGCAGCCTGCCACCAGATCATGGTGTCCGGGCATCCCGAGGACGACCCGAACATGCCGGAGATGACCTGGCGGCGCTTCCAGGCGTGGTGGCGTTACGGATTCGCCAGCGAGCCCGTCGAAACCTGGCTCGCTACCGGCGATGACGGGCAACCGGCCGGCTGCTACCTGCTATGGCTGCCTGACCGGGAGAACCGGCAGAACGCGTTTATCGCGCTCAATGTCGTGCGGGGCTGCCGGCGCCAGGGCCTTGGGACGGCGCTGGCCGCCCATGCCGCGGGCCAGGCCGAGCGGGCCGGCCGCGCGCTGCTTATGTCAGACACCAGAGTTGGCGCCCCCGGCACTGCATTCGCCCGCGCCTGCGGCGCGCAAGCTGGGATCCAGGAAGTGCGCCGGGTACTCGACGTCAACGCAGACCTGCTCGCCCGGGTTGCCGACTTGCGTGCTGGTGCGGAGCAGCATGCCGCCGGGTACAGTCTGCGATCTTGGTCGGGGTTGACGCCAGATGGCCTGCTCGAGCAGGTGAGCGCGTTGCACAACGCGATGGAGGACGCCCCGCACGACGCGTCGGTCGAGCCGCTGCGCTGGGATGCCGATCGCGTGCGGAAGGAAGAAGAGCAGGACATCGAGGCCGGCATGCGGGCCTACTCAGTTGCCGCGCTGGCGAATGACTCCGGCGAGATGGCCGCGCTCACACAGGTCTATGTCGACCCGGATCAGTCCGACTGGGGCTACCAGGGCGTCACCGCGGTGACCAGGCCACACCGCGGACACCGGCTGGGCATGCTGGTCAAGACCGAGATGCTGCAGCGGCTCAGCGAACTCGAACCCCGCATCGGCGCAGTCGAGACCGGCAACGCGGGCTCGAACCAGTACATGATCGCGGTGAATGAGCAGATCGGCTTCCGCGTTACTGACACGTTCCAGAACTGGGAGATCGAGATCGCAGCGGCCCGCAAGCTGGCGGACCAGGGAGCAACTTAACTCTGTTGCCCGGCGGTGCGCAGCCATGTTGACTAGCGCAATGATCATCGAGCAATTCGACCCCAGAGCCGACGCCGACAGCCTGCGCGCCTGTTACCAGATCTTCCTGGCCGCGCACGACATCGACAGTCCGCAGACTCCGGCGTGGTCGTACCGGCTCTTCGAGCGGTCCTGGGTTGATGGCTTCGGGGAAGGCGAAGTCCACGAGTGCTGGCTTGCCAGCATGGCCCCCGGTGACCCGGTCGGGTGCTACCTGCTGATGCTGCCCGAGCGAGAGAACAAGACGGTCGCTTCCACCGAGCTGGTGCTCGACCCAGAGCGGCGCAGGGCAGGCTCAGGCACGGCACTGTTCGCGCACTGCGCCGACCGGGCGCGAGCGGCAGGCCGGACGCGGCTGCGGGCGTTCGTGCCCGACGGCACCGCAGGGGCGGCGTTCGCGAAGGCCATGGGCGCGTCCGAGGGCATCGAACAGGTGCTGCGGACCATGCCGGTCGACGCTAGCCTGCCGGGCCGGCTCGCCACCCTGCGCGCCGGCGCGCAGCCGCACGCTGCCGGTTACGAAATGCTGTCCTGGGCTCTCCCGTCCCCCACCGATCGGCTCGACCAGCTCGCCGAACTGCACCAGGTGATGGCCGACGCGCCGAGGGATGCAGGCATCGAGCCGAGAGCCTGGGATGCCGGCCGGATCACGAACATGGAACGAGCCATCATGGCCACTGGCGCGAAGTACTACACGGTGGTGGCACGGCACGGTGCAACCGGGCAGTTTGTCGCCATCACTCAGCTGGCCGTCGATCCGCAGCTACCCGACTGGGGAGTCCAGCAGATAACGGCAGTTCGTCCCGAGCACCGCGGGCAGCGGCTTGGCCTGCTGGTCAAGATCGCCATGCTCGACTTGCTAGCTGGCCGCGAGCCTGCCGTTCGGCGGATTCTGACGGGCAACGCGGGCGAGAACCAGCACATGATCGCCATCAACGAGCTGCTCGGCTACCGGATCACGCAGACTCTCAGGAACTGGGAACTCGATCTGGCCAGCTAGTCAGGATCCGCCCGGCCGACCGCCCGTCACGGATCGGCCAGTAAACACTTTGCTGCCTGCCCCAGCAGGCAGTTAGATGCCTGGGTGCGCATTGAGCGATTCGACCCGAAGGCTGATACCGGGCACCTGCGCGCCTGTTTCGAGATGACGCAGGCGGGCTGGCCGGTCGATCACCCGGACCAGGGGCCGTGGGCCGTCGCCCCGTTTGCGGGCAAGTGGGGGCCGGGCTTCGACGGCGCGCCACGGCAGGCCTGGCTAGCTACGGACGGCTCGGGCCAGCGGGTCGGCAGCTACCTGCTGCGACTGCCTGACCGCGAGAACGTCACGCTGGCGGACTGCACGCTGATCGTGCCGCCCGGCAGCCGACGACGCGGCATTGGCAGTGCGCTGCTCGAGCACTGTTCCGGTCAGGCCCGGCAGGCTGGCCGCTCCCGGCTGGTCAGCGACGCGCGCGATGGCTCGCCAGGTGCCTCGTTCGCGTCTGCCGCCGGAGCGCACGGCGGCATCCCGGCGATCATACGGACCCTCACCATCGATGACGGGATGCGAGCCCGCCACGCCGGGCTCCGGGAGGGTGCAGAGCCGTGTGCGGCCGGCTACCAACTGGTGTCCTGGCTGGGCCAGACGCCGGACGAGTTCGTGGACCAGGTTGCCCGCGTGCATAGCGCGATGGCCGATGCGCCGCGAGACGCAGGGGTGGAACCGGCGACGTGGGACGGCGATCGCGTTCGGCACGGGGATAAGACCCTGGTCGAGCACGGCTTGACCGGCTACTCGATCGCCGCCCGGCATGAGCGCTCCGGCCAGCTCGCGGCGCTGACGCAGTTGTGCACTCAGCCAGACGCGCCGGACTGGGGATTCCAGCAGATCACCGCCGTTCGCGCGGAGCACCGCGGGCACCGGCTCGGCCTGCTGCTCAAGCTCGCAATGCTGGACCTGCTGCGCGAGCACCAGCCCGGCGTGAGACGCATTGAGACCAGCAACGCCGACGAGAACGCGCACATGATCGCGATCAACGAGCAGCTTGGCTTCACGATCACCGGCGTGAGGCGCCACTGGGAGCTTGACCTAGCCGGCGACGGCGCCGTCACTGGGGCCTGCTGCCTGCACGGTCATCCCGGCCGCCACTGCAAACCTTTACAGTTAGGTCCATGACCGGCGAAGTTTCCCCGACCAGCCCGCCGCGCGACGCCGTGATCCGCGCTTCGCATGCCGACCGGGACAGGACCGCTGAGCTGCTCAGGGTCGCAGCCGGCGACGGCCGGCTGACGCCAGAGGAGCTCGACGAGCGGCTCGAGGCCGCCCTGACCGCCAAGACCCTCAGCGAGCTCGCCGTGCTGACAACCGACCTGCCGGACACTCCAGGACTGCCGGCCGGCGCCGGGCCGGTGCAAGCCAAAGAGCTGGTCCGGTTCGAATCCAAGGGCGGCAACGTGACTAGGACCGGCCGGTGGGTCGTTCCGGCCAGCATCGAGGCCAAGGTCACCGGCGGTAACGTCAAGCTGGATCTCACCGCTGCGCTGATCACGCTGCCAACGCTGACAGTAGATGCCGACGTGCGCGGCGGGAACCTCATCCTGGTGACCAGGCCTGGCATCGTCGTCGACACCGATGACCTGACGATGGTCGGCGGCAACGTGGTGTTCGGCAAGGGAACGGACGGTCAGGCTGCGGTCACCCTGCGGGTGGAGCTCTCCGGGCGAGTGCGCGGCGGCAACGTGGTGGTGCGGCTGCCCAGGCGGACTTTCTGGCAGTGGTTGACGCGCCAGCCGAGGCCTTACGCGTCGGCGACAGCCTGACCGACTCTGTCAGGTACTTAAGGGAACGCCCTGGCAGCGTGTCGGAGTAGCGCGCAGGTTCGCGGCAGCCTGGCTACTCCGACCTACCGCATAGGTACCTGGCGAGGAATTTGTCCGCGGCCGGCTCTCGGCGAGCTGCCAGCCGACGGCTGGGAAGGCGTGATCTGGCGCTCGGCGCGCGATCGCCAGGTCGGGCGCAAGCCGAACCTGGTCTCGGCACTGGAGATCACCGTTCCCACGGACCTGCAGGGCACCGGCCTGTCCGGCAAGATGCTGGCGGCGATGCGGGACAACGCCGCGCGCCGCGGGTTCGAGCACCTGGTCGCCCCGGTGCGGCCGAACCGCAAGCACCTGGTTCCGGACGTCCCCATCGAGGAATACGCCGCTCTGGTCCGCGGAGACGGCCCGCCCCAGGACCCGTGGCTGCGCGTTCACGTCCGGGCCGGCGGCCGGATCGTCGGCATCTGCAAGCGTGCGATGGTCATCCCCGGCACACTAGACGAGTGGCGTTCCTGGACAGGTCTGCCGTTCGACCGGCCAGGGCTGGTCGTGGTGCCCGGCGCGCTCGTCCCGGTCCAGCGCAGCGTCGAGCACGACTACGCGGTCTACGTCGAGCCGGCGGTGTGGGTGCACCACCAGCTGTGACGAGCCGGGCCCAACTGGACGTTCTGCTCGGCGAACCCTACATATTCCTATCGTTCAACAAGAATCCCTATTCGGCGATCTGTCCGTTCGCCGACCAGTCAGTTCGGCTGCTAGCCAATGAACAGAACGACTAACCGCTCGTAAAGTGTGTCTTGACGACGGTGGCGGGACGGCGTCGCGTAGCGCGACGGCCATCCGAACAGGATCGGCGGGCCAGCATGCACCGCGCAGTTCAGGCGTTCCGGCCGGGTACTCGGTGGCCCCTGCTCCGGACGGTCTCCGAGGATCGTTCGTGACATCGAGGATTGCTCAGCCTGGGGAGCGGTCGAAGGCTCGCTGGCCCGTCTCAAAGCCAGCAG
>Ga0335075_10018660_pt1 | contig 10281 bp, 9 predicted proteins | sample Lox_Sample_24_FD_206723 | JGI IMG/M metagenome (GOLD analysis project Ga0335075, IMG submission 206723) | Soil microbial communities from Loxahatchee National Wildlife Refuge, Florida, United States - Lox_Sample_2.4 | ecosystem: Environmental > Terrestrial > Soil > Wetlands | place: USA: Florida... | reverse complement strand
AGGGAATGTTATGTAAAGACCGGAATTAGAAGGCGCGGTAGTTGCTGAGTTGAACTACCAGCTTTTATGAAAATCTTGTTGCGAGCATAACGCAGTTTGCATCCGCGCCACAGGAAAATTCGTCACATTTTGGTTCGCGGCGACGAGTTATAAAAATCTCTTATAGAGGTGATTTGCAGAGCACGTTCGCTTGCGGACAGCGGCCGGTTGGAGAGTCTTAAGGGAGGATGGACACATGCGCGGAGACGATGCGCCAACCTTCGGTAAGTCGCACCCATACTTGACTTTGTCTGCCCTGGAAGCTGCGCCCCCCGGCCTCTCGAGTGAATTCGAGTGTGACGCTGCCCAAGTCCCGTCCAAATGTAACTATGTCGAGTCTGTTTATGGTGCGTGCAAGGTTCACTCCGGGCCTGCTTTTTCGGAAGGCGGAGATTTCCTCAATCCCGTGCAGGTTTTCCGCAGCTCCAAAGCGCAGTGCATCCTTGGAATTCCAAAACATCGCTGTCAGAGTCTCAGCATCGTTAGAAACCAGGGCGGTTTCATACCTCGGGTAAAGTGCCGCCAGCTCGGCAACGACCTCGGGATCGTTGATGACCATCGCTAGAAGAGATTCCTTTCCGGCAGGATCTGCTTTGGCATCGCTGCGCTGACGGTAAACATGGGTTCGTTGACGACCTGGCTGAGGCGGAGCTTCATGGCAACACTGCACAGCAGATAAGCATGAACTGGCGAAAGTGCCCAGTGCCCGGCGAGCAGATCGATCATGCGTGAGGTGGCAGCGCGGGCTGCGGCCACGGCATCCGTGGCGGATTCGACGACGATCCATGATGCGGTCTGGGAGTCGTTCGCTGCGTCAGCTTTCCCGGCTTCTGCCGATTCAATCAGCGGGCCGGATATTGCGCGATGCTTGTGCAGGCGGAAGCGCAGCGTGACGTCCGCCGGACACTCGATGCCGTTGATGCAGACTTCACCGTCTCCCTGGGCAGCGTGCGCATCTCCCGCGGAAAAGAGCGCTCCCTGATTGAAGACCGGAAGATAGAGCCTGGCGCCAGCGCATAACTCGCGCACGTCCATGTTGCCTCCAAAGACGCCTGGAGGCCGGGTGCGGAATTCGCCGTCTTCGGCGGGGGCCACGCCCATCACTCCACAAAAAGGGCGCAGCGGCACGATGGCAGGGAAGAGCGAGCGGCTAAGGTTTCCTTCGAGAGTCCAGTGAAAGAGGAACGGCTCGGCGAAGCGCTCCTTCAGGAACCCGAGCCCGGGGATCACGCTGGACCAGCCCCAGCCTTTGTGGGAAATTTCCAGGACTTCGATTTCCAGCGTATCGCCGGGAGCTGCGTCTTTAATGGCGATAGGTCCGGTCAGTGCGTGTATTCTTCCGCGGTCGATCGCAAGGAACTCGGCGACCGTCGTTCCGGGATGAACCTGAGCGCCGCTTGAGTCGACGCACTCCATGTGCACGGTCTCGCCTGACGCGATTTCGATGCGGGGTTCGAGGCTGCGGTTCCATCGTGAGTGCGTTGGCGCAGCGGAGAGTGTATGGTCGGCCATAAAGCGTCAGATCTCCACGGTCATCTGGATTTCGACCATGGCGTTGCGCGGGAGTGCGGCCACACCGAGCGCGGCGCGGACGTGCCTGCCCATTTCGCCGAAGAGTTCGACAAGCAGATCGGAAGCGCCATTTATTACCTTGGGAGAATCGGGAAATCCGGAGATGGTGTTCACGTATCCGTTGAGAGAAACGACCTGCTTGATCCGGTCGAGCGTGCCCAGTGTCTGCCTGAGAACAGCCAGTTGGGTCAGCGCGCAGCGGCGCGCGGCGGCATAACCGTCTTCGAGCGACCGGTCGTGACCGATGATTCCGGTCATTACGCCGTGCTCGTCAGTGGAAATTACGCCAGCAAGGAATACAAGATTGCCAACAGTCTTAGCAGATAGATAATTACCGCCCGGGGCAGGGAGTTCCGGCAGTGTATAACCAAGTTCACTCAGTTTTTGATCGGCGTTCATGTGCCCGTACTCTAGCATGTGTCAGGTTGAATCTGTGAACGAGGGGCGCGAATTGGCCCCCGCGTAAGAATCCCGGAGTACGATAACCCAAATGAAAGTCTCGTGGATGGCTGGTCTACTCGCAATCAGCTCTGCATTGATCCTCGCTCTGGTTGACGCGAAGAAACCTGCGACGCAGGGAAGTGAGACGGAGCCCCAGAGACTGTCGCTGCACGACAGCCGGACTTCTCCCACCGACCTGCTGCTTTCCGGCGACGTGCCGGGAACCTCCGATTATGCGGGGCGCTACGTGGCCTATAGCGAACTTCTGAAGCTGCCACAAGTCACGTTCACTGTTACAGATGATTCGAATTTCCATGGGAAAGCGGAGATCAAAGGCATCTATCTCGAGGAATTGCTGCGCGCGTTCGGCATTCCCGGCGCAAATATGCTTATCGCAGCTATCTGTGATGACGGATATGAAGGGCACTATCCGGCGGAATACCGGGCGGCTCACCATCCGATCCTGGTGTTAGCCGTGAACGGGCATCCGCTCCATCTGACCCGGCGCACGGCCGAGGACGGCGATTACGGACCGTATCTCGTCTCCCATGCGTCATTCACTTCACGGTACAAAGTACTTGCGCATGAAGAAGAAGCGCAGATTCCGAACGGGGTGTTGGAACTGCGTTTCGAAAAGGAAGATGAGGTGTTTCACGCCATCGAGCCGCGCGGAGACTTCGCTGCTGGCTCGCCGCAGATGCAAGGCTATCTCATCGCGCAGCAGAACTGCTTCCGCTGCCATAACGCGGGTGCGTATGGTGGGCGCAAGGCTGGCATCTCCTGGAGCGTGCTGGGCAAGTTGGCCACGACGAAGCCCGAATACTTCAAGGCGTATGTCAAGGATCCTGAATCGGAAAGCGCATACGCGGAGATGCCCGGCTTTCCCGAATACGATGACACGACGCTCGCCGCGCTCATCGCCTATTTCCAAGTGATTCCAGCCAAGGCGGCGCAGAAATGACGCTGCGCCTTGCCAAGATTCTCATGGTCGCCGCGGTGGCCTTTCTCTACACGCTTATCGTCTTCAATAACACGACCGATTACGGTTCAAATTATCAGTTCGTTCACCACGTGCTGCTGATGGATACGACCTTTCCCGGCAACCACGGCATGTGGCGTGCGATTCATCCGCCGATCGTTCAGATCGTCTTTTACGACGGCATCATCTGCTGGGAAGCTGTAACGATGATCCTGACCTGGATCGGCGTCGCGGAGTTATTGCGCGCGCTCCGCGCGCCTGCGGCCGGATTTAATTCTGCCAAGCGCTTTTCGGTTGCGGCGCTCGCGCTCGGCATGCTGCTGTGGTTTGTCGCCTTCATCAGCGTGGGCGGCGAGTGGTTTCTGATGTGGCAATCGAAGATATGGAACGGGCAGGACGCGGCCTTTCGCATGTTCACGGTCATCGGTATTGTTTTTTTCCTTGTGGTGTTGCCGGATACGGAAACTCAGCCCTGACATGACGAAGGGAGCGGGTCACCACGGATTTCGCGCCGGAGAGAAATTTTTCTCAGGCGAGCGCCATGAGATTGTTCCTCTTTACAAGATTTTCGGAGAGCGCTACGCCGTGTATTTAAGACACAGCAGAGTTGAGCACGCACGATCTTGTGGAGTCAGGCCGCCTGATTTCAGGCTGAGGCTCGCTTGCGTGCTGCGCCGGCGTGCCTGCCCGCAGTCTTTCCGTTCGGGGTCTTGCTGCTCGCGGTGCGAACGACTCGTGCCTGGTGCCGGCTGCGGCGATGCTTTGATGGCGGATGCAGCACTGCATTCACCCGCCGCTCCGCTCCGCTGGGATCGTCAAGGTATTCGGGGTCGAACATGGCGATTACGGTGGAGGCCCGGCCGCGATATCGCCGCGCCCACTGGCTCTCGATCAGAGTTGTCTGCACCGCCCGCCAGTGATCCGTGTCGGTGCCTGCGCTGCTGTTATTGAGCGAAACATTCTGAATCACGACGCCCGGAATCCCGTCGCCGTGGATTGCGTCCCCGTTGATCGCGCCGAGAAACTGCACGAACTCTTCGAGGTTTACGCCCATCTGAAACACAAGCTGGCTCAGCGCCATCTGCTGCGGTCCGGTCAGCTGGTCGAAATTACGGCAATACGCTTTGGCGTTATAGACGGCCTGGATGGCGGAGATGCGTAGCAGCTTTGTCGCTTCCTCTTCGGTCAGCTCGGGTTCGAGAGCGTGCATCCGAATCTTTCTGCGGTATTGCCTTGTCGTCCACAGATTCGCATCATGGGTGAAGCGGTCGAGGATTTTCTGCAGCAGCGCGGGATCGAGTCCCGCCGCCTGCCAAAGCTGCGCTGAGGACGGTTCAAGGAACGGATGCGGGTTCAGAGGATCAAGCTGCGGGTGCTCGGTTGCCGGGACATCGAGGCTGAATCCCGCACCGATCAGCGGCCGGTGAGTATTGGGATCGGGATACGCGGCGAGCACCCAGCCCTCGTGCCGCTCGTCACGAAGGATGTTCATCAATGTCTGCAGGTTGAACTTGATGTCTGAGTCATTGAAGTCGAACAAGGGTGCGGGAGCGGATACTTCTGTGTCCACTGCGGGAGGGTTGTTGGGACCTGCGGCAGTAGTTGGGACCGTCGTAGCTTGTGGCTGAACTGGGGCTGCAACCTGTCCCGCGGCTCGCAGCATGGGAATCGTGGAGACGCAGATAAATGCCGCAATCTGGACGAACTGTCTTGTGAATGTCATCTCGTCGCGCTGTCGGCGGAAAGCCCTCTGGCCACACGATAACCGAAAATTGCAGCTTTTGGCACAAACAGAACCCGATCTGGCATAACTCGATTGGGTAAGAGGCGCAGTTCGGCACATATACTTTCACAGACACCGCCATGGGGAAAAACCTCCCAATTCTTCTTCGCCGCGCGATGTACAACCTTCGCGGCGGCTTCCTGGTACGCCCGCTCATTATTGCCGTGGTGCTGGGCGGGGCGGGGGCTCTGTTTTCGTGGATGGAAGAAGAGTATCCCGCGATCAGCTCGTGGGTTCCCGTCACTATCTTTCCGTCGCATGCCGATCCACAAATTGCCCAGGTGATTCTCGCGGGAATCGCGGCGTCGATGATGACCGTCGTCTCAATCGTATTCGCCATTCTGCTGATGACGCTCACGCTTGCGTCCATGCAGTTCTCGCCGCGCATCATCGTCAGTTTTTCCAAAGACCGGGTGACGCAATGGACCCTGGGAATTTTTCTCGGTACCTTTTCGTATTGCATGGCCGCCCTGCCGGCGGCGCGTTCGCTTCCCCATCCTTTTGCGCCGGTTGCGACAGTTCTGGGCGCTATGTTACTGGCCCTGTTGTGTGTCGGTTGGTTGCTCTTTTTCATACACCACATCTCTCAGGCCATCAGCGTCAACCACATCGTCGACAGAATCGCAAAAGAGACCGAAAGCATGATCGACGACATCATGCCCTGGCCGCACCAGCCTGAAAGGCTGAAACAGGCCGACACATTCGAGTCACATCCCGATCAGGTCACCATTTTGAACCATGAATCCGGGTATATCCGCTTCATCGATACGCGACGGCTGCTGGCGCTTGCGAAGCAGTACCATGTGCGAGTTCAGGTTCTCCGCCGGGTCGGTCATTTCGTGCCTGCGGGGATCCCACTGATGATTGTTTCGAAGGGCAGCCGTCTTTCGCCAGAGAGGTCTGCCCGTCTGCTGGCCGCCTTCGACTTTGGGCCGACGCGAACCCTGCAACAGGATGTCGAGTTCGGAGTTCTGCAAATTGTCGACATTGCACTGAAGGCAATTTCGCCGGCGGTCAACGACCCGACGACGGCGATCAGCTGCGTCGATCAGTTGAGCCGCGTCATGATTCGCTTCGCCTCCCGGCAGACGCCTGAAGAATTCCTTTATGACCCTCCGGGCGTCGTTCGGGTGAGCGTTGGATGGATCCGGTTCGAACGTTTATTGGATGCTGCGTTTGAACAGATCCGCATGTATTCGAAGACCGATGTAGCGGTAAGCCTCAGGCTGCTGCGCGCGCTCAACGACATAGCTGCGACGACACCCGATCCCGAGTTCCGCCGGGGGCTTGCCGACCGCGGATTGCGCACTGTTACCGGCTGTGCTGAGAAACTCGGGCCGGACGAGATGAAAGAGCTGTGGGCGCGCCAGACGATTCTGGAGTCACGCACGGCGGTCTCGCAGTAAGGTCAAACGATCTGTCGACGGATGCGCTCCATGCGTAGAGTTGCGCCATAAATGCCCCCGGCGAAAGGTCGCGGGACCGCGAAGGAGAGAGCCTTATGCCAGCAAAGCAATTCGCTTCGCATTTTGCAGTAGTTGCCATGGCCATGTTGATTGCCGCTCTGCCGTTGCCGCTCGCCGCGCAGCGGCAGGCAGAAAGCGACGAGATCCAGGAGTTGAAGGAGATGGTCCTGAACCTGCAATCGCGCGTGGCTGTTCTCGAGCAGCAGAATGCCGAGTTGCATGGTCCGCACACAGCGGATAGCGCCGGCGGTGCCGAAGACGCAGTGGCGCTGGCCAGTGCCTCCGCCGACATGCGAGGGACGACGTCCGCTCAGCCTGTGACGATGCAGATCACTCGTCCCGCATCACCGATATCGTCGCAGGTCGCTTCTATTCTTCCAGCGAATTTGCCGGGCGGAGCAACCCTGAACTATCTGTTCGATGGATATTACGAATACAACTTCAATCAGCCAACCGGACGAGCAAACGATCTTCGTGCCTATGATGTTCTCAGCAACGTCTTCAGCATCAATCAGGCCGACATTGTTTTTGATTTCGAACCTGACCTTGCGGCGCACAGAAGGTACGGCTTCCGCTTCGATCTACAATTCGGTCAGGCCACGGAGACCCTGCAGGGTAATCCCGCAGTCGAGCCGCGTCCGGAGATATATCGCAATATCTTCCAGGTATACGGCACATACGTAGTGCCCCTTGGCCATGGCCTGAACGTCGATTTCGGGAAATGGGCGAGCTCCCTGGGAGTGGAAGGAAACTATACAAAAGATCAGATGAACTATTCCCGGTCTTTTTATTATTACTTCCTGCCCTTCTATCACACCGGGGTGCGCACGTCGTATCACCTAAACGACAAACTTGCGCTTAACTACTGGGTGGTAAACGGGACGAATCAGTCGGAGCCGACTAACGGGTACAAAGATGAACTCTTCGGGTTTGTAGTACAGCCAACGAAGACCCTAACCTGGACTACGAGCTATTACCTGGGACAAGAACATCCCGACGCCGCTCAAGCGACTAACTGTACCGTTCCCGTGCAGCCCGGCTTGTGCTTCACGCCGATCAATCCAGCACCGAACGGAAAACTGCACATCGTGGACACTTATGCGACGTGGCAGATTCGTCCAAAACTGACCCTTCAAGGTGAGGCTGACTACGTAATTGAGCGAGAGTGGGCCAATGCTGCTCCCGGCGAATCCTCCGCACCCTCACACACGGATGGCGGAGCGGGTTATGTCCAGTATCAGTTGGCTTCGCGCAGCTATCTGGCAGCACGCGGAGAATATCTCTCTGACCGGGGCGGCCTATTCTCGAATACCACCCAGGCACTAAAAGAGATCACGGGGACGTACAGATACAACTTTGGCGACGGCTTCGAAGCATTTCTTGAATACCGGCGGGACTGGAGCAACCGCCCGTATTTCATAACAAGCAATCCTGCTTTGCCTTCCAGCCATCAGGACACGACCACACTCGGTCTTGTCTGGTGGTACGGCGGCAAGCAGGGAGCCTGGTGAAGAAAAGCATCGCGGCGAGGGGAGTTTGGTTAACGGACTGCCGCGGCTGACATCGGGACAGCTCCGTTGATGGAACGGCAGTCCCTCTTCCATCTTTCACCCAGGCGTCTTCCTATGTGACGACGGGCTCTGAGGGCGCGAGTCTTGACCGCAGCGATACTGATACCCAGGGCCATGGCGGCCTGCTCATTCGAAAGGTCATGAACATAGCGCAATTCAAAGACCGCGCGAAAAGGTGACGGGAGGGTATCGATGACTCTGTCCAGGATTTCCGCCCATTCCGTGTTCCGATACTGCTGCTCGGGGTTCAGCCGCGGTTCGGGAAGATAGGAAGAAGGTGCAGCGGTTGAGGAGGGTTCATTCGCGTCGAGGGAAATGAGGTTCTTACGCCTGGTGCGCAAATTCATGAGAGCCTGGTTGACTCCGATAGTGATGAGCCATGTCGAGAAGCGAGAGGCGCCCCGGAACTGATCAAGGTGCGTGTATGCCTTCAGCAGGGTCTCCTGCAGAGCGTCTTCGGCGTCTTCGCGATTTCGCGTGATCTTCCATATGCTCTTGAACACCTTTTGCAAGTACGGTTCCACCAGTAGTCCAAAAGCCTCTACATCGCCTTGCCTGGCGCGCTCCACCAACAGATTGTCGTCGTTGAAATGTTGAGGTCTGAAGGAATGGAAAGTGACATCGTAGGGGGTCACAGTCTGTTTGTCAGCCAGTGCAGTCATGTTTTCTCCAATTCATTCCTGGAATCGTGCGACATTCTGCTATTGAAGATAGGCGACAAGGAACGAATTGAAAGCCCCAGATAGCACTGTTTGACCACCCTTCTTTCGAGGGAGATTTTTATACTCAATCGTGGTTCGTCGCGGTTCAATAGTCACCGGTGAGAGTCGCACAATGGCTCGAAGCATGTGAAGGAGAAGAATTGGAGAGGAGCGACAGGCGACGGTGCTATCACTGATGCATGGCGACAGAGCTCTCGGCCTGTGAATCGGTCCGTGCAGCGTCGCGGGAGACCGCAGATGGACTCACGTCGAGGTGGTGCAACCGTAAGTTTTCGAAAAAGCGCAGGATAGGTGCGAACAGACCATTGTCGGTGTACGCTGCAGAACCCGGGATTCGAACTTCAAGGTCCGTGCCTGTGCCGCCTCTACTGGAGACTTCAAGGTTTCCGCCCATGCGCACAGCGCGCTCTCGCATGCCGATCATGCCCCAATGGCCATCCGTTCGCCCGTCGCGCAATATCTCAGGAACGATTCCACAGCCGTTATCCCGGCAATGAAGGCTGAAGCTCTTCGCTTGGTATGTGAGGTCCACAATGATGTGGGTTGCGCGGGCGTGGCGCACGGCGTTGGTGAGTGCTTCACGCCCGATCCAGTAAAGCTCGTCGCGTACGGGCGCGCGCAAAGGTCTCGTTTCCCCGGTAACGGTTACCGAGATCTGCGCATCGGTGTCGTCCTGCAGCGCAAATGCGGCGTTGGCGAGATCTTCTTTCAGGTCGCGTTCGGAAGTGCTTTCCGCGCGCAGATTTCTCACCTTTTCGCGGCCTTCGCTGATGACCTCGTCGGCCTGATCAAGAGCGGTGCGGAGCATCTGTCGAACGGGCTCTTCGGGCGGAAGTTGCTCGGTTGCGAAATGAAAGCGAAGTACGAGTCCCTGGATGCCCTGCAGCAGCGTGTCGTGTAGGTCGCGCGCAATGCGCACGCGTTCCCGGGCACGCTCCTCCATGCGCTCCTGCATCTTCGCGGTCACATATTTCAGCCGCAGCCGGTAGATGAGCCACAGCACTGCCCCAAGCAGCAGCGCGCATAAGACATAGAACCACTTCGTCTGGTAAAACGCGGGGGCGACGGTGAACGCGAGGCCAGACTGCAGTTCGCTCCATTGCCCAGTACCGCTCACTGCCCGCACGCGGAAACGATAGGCACCGGGAGAGAGGTTCGTGTAATAGGCCTGGCGGCGTCCTCCCACCTCCTGCCAGTCTTTGTCCTGCCCTTCGAGCATGTATTCGTAGACCACACGGTCAGGTGACTTGAGGTCGATGCCGATGTAATCGAACTCCAGAGTTTTTATCTGCCGAGAGTCGATGACGATTGGAGCGCCTACGTCGAATTGAACTGGAGAACCGTTCATCAGGACCGCCTGCAGCAAGACGTTTGGTGCGGCGCGATCCTTTCTGACGACAGCCGGATCAATCGAGACGAGGTGGCCGGAGGTGGCGAACCAGAGTGTGCCGTTGGTGTCCACCACTGCGGAGGGCGTGGGTTTGCTCTGCGCCGGTGAGCCGAATAGCCCGTCGCGCTCGTTGAGGAACTGAAAGTCCATCGCGTAATGCGGATCCTTCAAGGCAGCCTGCCACTCGTTTGCCGGCAGACGGAGGATTCCGGATCCTCCGTTGAGCCACAGGTCACCCCAGCGATCCTTGACGATTCCAGAGATGCCGCGCATCAGGCCGGCCGAGCGCAGATGCAGTGAATGAAAACGCTGGCCATC
>Ga0335075_10018659_pt1 | contig 10281 bp, 8 predicted proteins | sample Lox_Sample_24_FD_206723 | JGI IMG/M metagenome (GOLD analysis project Ga0335075, IMG submission 206723) | Soil microbial communities from Loxahatchee National Wildlife Refuge, Florida, United States - Lox_Sample_2.4 | ecosystem: Environmental > Terrestrial > Soil > Wetlands | place: USA: Florida... | reverse complement strand
CGACGTCCAGGATGTCTACGCCAACTACTCAGTTTCCGACGACATCATGGAGAAGCTCGGGTGACCTACCGCGACATCATGGAGGAGCTCGGGTGACCTACCGCGAAACCTGGTTGCGCGACGCAGCCGCCTCGGTGGGCACCGGAAAAGCCCGGGTGAGCTTCTGAGCGGCATAGAGGTCCGCCCGCTAGGTCCTGATGACGACCTTGAGGCCGAAATTGACCTGAGTCGGCGCTCGTTCGGCCCTGTCCCAGCCGGAACCCGGCTGCTCCGCCTCGCCAGCGTGGAGCGCAGCATCAAGGCCGGTGAGTTGCTCGGCGCATTCGACGGTGCACGGCTGATCGGCAGCGCCCGCTATCACCCCATGCGGCAGTGGTGGCGTGGCCGGTCCATGCCGATGGCCGGCGTCGCCGGAGTGAAGGTCGCCCCTGAGGACCGTGGCCGCGGGGTCGGCCGCGCGCTGATGATGAGCCTGATCCCGGAGATGGTCCGCCAGGGCTATCCGCTGTCGGCGCTGTATCCGGCGACGGTCCCGCTCTACCGCTCGCTTGGCTGGGAGTTCGCGGGTGGCATATACGAGACGACCATGCCGACCAGTGCGCTGGCGACGCTGATCGGTCCAGACGAGGCGGCGGCAGGCGCCAGCTCGGAGATGGCGCCTGAGCTGCGCCGGGCCGGGCCAGCCGACAGCGCGGCCGTAGTGGAGACCCTGGGCCGCGTCTACCTGGCGCTCGGCGATTGCGGACCGGCCACGCACGAACCGGACCTCGTCGCCGGCTGGCTGGACGACGCCGAGTCCTTCGCCTACCTGGCCGACGACGGCTTCCTCCTCTACAGCTGGGACGATGGCCACGACACCGTACAGGTTGACCTGCTCGTGGCGGCCTCTGCTCCGACCGCCCGGGCATTCTGGCGGATCATGTCCAGCCACGGCAGCATGGCCGACACCGTCCGGGCCTGCCTTGCACCCGATGATCCGGTCAGCTGGCTGACGCACGAAGAGGCGGCGGCCACGCGGCAGGTGGAGGGCTGGATGCTGCGCTGCCTGGACGCACCTGCGGCAGTGGCGGCTCGGGGCTTCCCCGCGGCGACGGGGGTCTCGGTCCGCGTTGAGCTCAGCGATCAGGTCGTGCCAGCTAACTCCGGCACGTGGGACCTGGAGATTACCGGCGGGAACGGGCAGCTGACAGCCGCCGTCGGCGCCGGGGCGCCGTCGCTCCGCCTGGGATCGCGCGGCTTCGCGGCGCTCTACAGCGGCGTTCCGCTCAGCACACTGCGGCGCGCGGGCATGGTGTCGGGCGGCTCTGCGGCCAGTGATGACGCCCTGGACGGCGCGTTCGGCGGTCGTCCGGCCTTCATGCTGCACGGGTTCTGAGCTAGCTAGTTCGGTGGCGGCCCAATTCGGTGGCTGCACAGCGTGCCGGCCCCCGCCTGTAGGCCCGGACCCGGTAACGTGCAAGCCGAACAGGTGTTCGCAGGCAGGCTGGCGGGACGGTGACGGATGCGTGTGCTCGGCGTTGACCCGGGCCTGACCCGGTGCGGCCTCGGAGTGGTCGAGGGCGAGCCCGGTCGCGCACTCCGGCTGGTCGGTACTGACGTCGTCACCAGCCCGGCCAGCGATGACATCGGAGCCCGGCTGCTGGCCCTTGAGGCCGAGCTGGACCAGTGGATCGCTCGCCACCGGCCGGACGCGGTTGCGGTCGAGCGGGTCTTTAGCCAGCACAACGTCCGCACCGTCATGGGCACCGCACAGGCGGGCGCAGTCGCCATCGTCTGTGCTGCCCGCCGGGGCGTGCCAGTCGCACTGCACACGCCGAGCGAGGTCAAGGCTGCGGTTACCGGCAGCGGCCGGGCGGATAAACAGCAGGTCACCGAGATGGTGACACGCCTGCTGCAGCTCCCAGACCGGCCGCGGCCCGCGGATTGCGCGGACGCTCTCGCGCTGGCCATCTGCCACCTGTGGCGCGGCGCCGCTCAGCAGCGGCTGGCCGCGGCCGCGCGACAGGTCGCAGCTCAGGGCTCGATCTCCCACGACGCTAGCTCCGCAAGGGGCCGTATCTCCACCCACCACCCAGGCGCCGGAGGCATCAGGTGATCGCGCACGTAACTGGATCAGTCGCTGCCGTCGCGCCCGACGGAGCCGTCATCGACGTCGGCGGTGTCGGCCTGCTCGTCCAGTGCACGCCCGGCACCCTGGCTGGCCTCCGGGTCGGGGAACGCGCACGGGTGGCGACGTCGCTGGTCGTCCGGGAGGACTCGCTGACGCTCTACGGCTTCGCCAGCGACGACGAGCGGAACACCTTCGAGCTGGTTCAGACCGCCAGCGGCGTCGGGCCCCGGCTCGCGCAGGCCATGCTGGCGGTCCTGACCCCGGACGCCCTCCGGCAGGCGGTGGCTGCCGAGGACCTGGCGATGCTGACGTCAGTTCCAGGCATCGGCCGCAAGGGAGCGCAGCGCATCGTGCTGGAGCTCGCCGGGCGCCTTGGTGCCCCGGCCGAGGGTTTGGCCACCACGGCTCGATCGGCTCCCGCTGCGTCGGCAGCCAAGTGGCGGGATCAGGTCAGAGCTGGCCTGGTCAGCCTGGGCTGGCAGGCCAGGGAGGCGGATGAAGCGATCTCCGCGGTCGAACCCGAGCTGACTGGGCCCGGCGGCACTGGTGCCAATGGCACTGGTTCCAATGGCGCTGGGCCCGACGGCAGCGGGCCTGCCGAGGTCGACGTCGCGATAGCCCTGCGGGCGGCACTGCGCGTCCTGGGTCGGCCATGACGGGGCGACAGGCTGACCGGGTCGTCTCGGCGCTGGCAGATTCCGACGATCGGGTTGTCGAGAGTGCTCTGCGGCCCAGGCAGCTCAGCGAGCTGATCGGCCAGAACCGCGTGCGCGAGCAGCTAGCACTTGTGCTGGAAGGTGCGCTGCGCCGCGGCCGGGTACCCGATCATGTGCTGCTCTCGGGTCCGCCGGGGCTGGGCAAGACCACGCTCGCGATGATCATCGCAGCCGAGCTCGGCGCGCCGCTGCGTATTACCAGCGGCCCGGCAATCGAGCGGTCCGGTGATCTTGCTGCCATCCTGTCAACGCTGAGCGAAGGCGAAGTCCTGTTCATTGACGAGATCCACCGGGTGGCTCGGCCCGCGGAGGAGATGCTCTACCTGGCGATGGAGGACTTCCGCGTTGACGTGGTGATCGGCAAGGGCCCAGGCGCGACCGCGATCCCCCTGGACATCGCGCCGTTCACCCTGGTCGGCGCCACTACCCGGGCGGGCCTGCTGCCGGCCGCCCTCAGGGACCGGTTTGGCTTCACCGCCCACCTGGACTTCTACGAGCCCGCCGAGCTCGGCGTCATCGTGCGCAGGTCGGCAGGCCTGCTCGGCGTCCCGCTGAAGGACGATGGCGCGGATGAGATCGCAGTCCGTTCGCGTGGCACGCCCCGGATTGCCAACCGGCTCCTACGTCGCGTCCGGGATTATGCCGAGGTTCGTGGCGACGGCGTAGTGACCAGGGACTGCGCGAGGGCGGCTCTGGAGTTGTACGAGGTCGACGAGAACGGCCTGGACCGTCTTGACATGGCGGTGCTCGGCGCCCTGGTCCGCAGGTTCGGCGGTGGCCCGGTTGGATTGTCCACGCTGTCGGTAGCCGTCGGGGAGGAGGCCGAGACCGTCGAAGTGGTGGCCGAGCCGTTCCTGGTCCGGGCCGGCCTGATGGCCCGGACGCCGCGGGGCCGGGTGGCGACGCCGGCCGCCTGGCAATATCTCGGGCTACCTGTGCCGCCGCAGGCCCTCCTTACCCGTCAGCCGCGCAGCGGGCCTGAATGGGCAGGTCAGGAGGACGCCGCCGGAGAGGCCGAGCCGACGCTTTTTGACTAGACTCGGGTAGCAGAAGTGCCCATAAATGTCACAGCGGGTCGCGGGCTGGTCACGATCACTCGTCAGACGCCGTAGCCTGTTGGTGCGCCGCGTGCGCGCCGCTACACTGCGGCAGTTGGTCCAAGACACGCCGCTTCGGCGCTGCCTCGGGGTCATACCCACGGGCTGGCCAGTTTCGCTGGCCGCCGGGGCAGAACTAATCGGAAGGATGCCCCTCGATGGGGATAAATGCTCTGGCCGCCGCTGAGGCGGCCGCCAAGTCCACCGGCTCTGACTCTTCGCTACTGATTATCGTCGTGATCTTCGCGATCATGCTGATCTTCATGTTCCGCTCGCAGAGCAGGCGAAAGCGTGCCGCTCAGGACACCCAGCGCCAGGTAGTGGACGGAGCACGCATCCGCACCACGTTCGGTGTCTACGGGACTGTGGTCGAAGGCGACGACCGCAATGTCATCGTCGAGGTGGCGCCAGGCACCCGGATCAAGATGCTGCGCCAGGCCATCGCGATGGTCGTGCCCGATGACGAGCCCGACGGCGTGGCTCAGACCATGCCGACCTACGGCCAGACCGAGCCTGACGTGACCGCCACGGGGCCGGACCTGAACGGCGACGGTACCTCGGGCAAGCCCGACGACCGCAGCGACCTGACGATCTAGCCGAAGCGCGGCGCTCGCGCCGCAGCAGTCGCGTCGTACCGGCCTAGCGAAAGACAAGGGCACCCTTGGCACCCCGAAGCACCCCCACCTCCCACCCGGGGCGGTATCTGGCCGCTCTGGGTGTGCTGATAGTCGTGATGCTGGTCAGCGTGCTTGGCGGCAACATCTTGAAGCCGGGCGACTGGCACAAGAGCTTCGTCGTCGGCCGCGGGCTTGACCTGTCCAGCGGCACCTCGATCACGCTGCAGGCACTCACGCCCAAGGGCCAGACGCCGAGCCAGGGCGAGATGACTAAGGCCATCCAGATCATGACGAACCGGGTCGAGTCCACCGGCCTGACCGGATCCGAGGTGGTCCAGCAGGGCCCGAACGAGATCGTTGTGTCGGTGCCGGGCGCCGGCGCCCAGAAGGTCGCGACGCTGGTGGGAGAGACCGCGTTGCTGCGCTTCCGGCAGGTGCTGCTTGAGGCGCCCAACGAGACCACCGCCTCCTCTACCACGACGCCGTCGCCGTCGCCGTCGTCAACCCCGTCGGCGTCAAGTTCGACGTCGCCGAGCCCGTCGTCGTCAACCTCGGCGTCCGGATCCGCGAGTCCGTCACCGTCGTCAGGCTCCGGCCAGGCAGCCGGTGCCAGCAAGATCGGCGCGACGGCGACGCCAACCCCGAGCTCGTCAGGGTCAAGTAGCCCGAAGGCATCCAGCTCGCCATCGCCATCCCCGAGCCCGAGTTCCTCTGCGTCAGGCAAGCCCGTGCTCTCGACCACCACGAATGGGGCCACCGGCGATCCGGGCGCGCTGAATCCCACCACGACGAAGCTGTTCAATGAGCTGAACTGCAACAAGAACTGGAAGCAGCTCATCTACCACAGCACTCCGAGCGCCTGGGACAACCCGAAGGCCCAGACGGTCACCTGCCTCAAGATCGCGGGGTATGGCTGGGAGAAGTACGCGCTGGCCGCGGCCGTCGTCCAGGGCAAGGACATCTACAACGTCTCGGCGCAGGACACCAGCACCGGTCAGGGCTGGATTGTCAGCGTCAACGTCAAGTCCCCTGCATCCACGGCGCTCGGCGCGCTGACGTCGACGATGGCCACCAAGTACTACGACAGCAGCACTGGTGCGGCGACGTCGCCACTTGACCTGCTCGGCATCGTGCTCGACGGAACGCTGCAGGGCACGCCGCCGCAGGTGCAAGGCCAGTTCACCACCTCGTTCGAGATCACCGGCGGCGGCAGCGGCGGCTTCAGCCAGGGCCAGGCGACCACGCTGGCGGACGTGCTGAAGTACGGCAGCCTGCCGCTGTCATTCAAGAACCTGTACACATCTTCGGTGTCGGCCTCGCTTGGTTCGGACCAGCTGTCGGCTGGCCTGTTCGCGGCCCTCGTCGGCCTGCTGCTCGTGGTGGTGTACTCGTTCACCTACTACCGCGGGCTCGGCGTGGTTTCCGTGTCAAGCTTGGCGATTGCGGCCGCGCTGTCGTACCTGTCGGTCGTACTGCTGTCCCGGTACGCGAGTTTCACCCTGTCGCTCGCTGGCATCGCCGGACTGATTGTCGCGATCGGCATTACCGCCGACTCGTTCATCGTGTACTTCGAGCGGCTCCGTGACGAAGTGCGTGAGGGCAGGTCGCTACGGGCAGCGGTGGAACGAGGCTGGGGACGGGCCAGGCGGACGATCCTGGTATCGGACACCGTGTCGTTCCTGGCCGCGCTGCTGCTGTACATCCTCTCCGAGGGCGATGTGCGCGGTTTCGCGTTCACGCTCGGATTGACCACGCTGGTCGACGTCATCGTGGTCTTCCTGTTCACTAAGCCCATGGTCACGCTGCTGGCCCGGACCAAGTTCTATGGCCAGGGGCGCCCGCTGTCCGGGCTTGATCCGGCCAGGCTCGGCGCCAGAGCACCGTGGCGCGGCGGCGGCTCGCGGCCTGCGGTCAGCGGAAGCGCGGGTGCCGCCACTACGGCACGGACCTCGACCACCACCAGGGAGGCGTGATGTCGCGGCTGGGCAACGTCACCGGCCGGTTGTACCGCGGCGAGGTCTCGATTGATTTCGTCAGCCGCAAGAAGCTGTGGTACACGATCTCCGGCATCATCCTCCTGGTCAGCGTGCTGGCGCTGCTCTTCCGGGGGCTGGACTACAGCGTGGAGTTCAAGGGCGGTTCGCAATGGACCGTCCCCGCCGCCGCGTCGGTGACGCAGACGGGGCTGGAGCAGATCGTTACCAACGGCGGTGGCTCGAGCGCGAGCGCCACCGAGGTCAAGCCCTTCGACGGCCATGGCGCCTTCTGGCAGGTACAGGCCGGCCTTATGCCGACCGCGAAAGCGTTGAAGATCGGTGACAACATCGCGGCGAAGTACCACCTTCCGGCTGCCGGGAAGAACGCGGTGTCCGTGACGACCGTGGGGTCAAGCTGGGGCTCGCAGGTCACCCAGAAGGCGGTCGAGGCGCTGATCGCGTTCCTGATCGTGATCGTCATCTACCTGTCGATCGCGTTCGAGTGGCGGATGGCTGCGTCCGCCTTCGTCGCGCTGGCACACGACATCGTGATCACAGTGGGTGTGTACGCGCTGACCGGGTTCCAGGTCAGCCCGGCAACGGTCATCGGCCTGCTGACCATCCTTGGTTACTCCCTCTACGACACCGTGGTCGTGTTCGACAAGGTGCGAGAGAACACGGCGCCGATACTGGGTACCCGCAAGAGCAACTACAGTCAGGCCGCCAACCTCGCCCTGAACCAGACCCTGGTCCGGTCCATCAACACCTCGCTGACCGCGCTGCTCCCGGTTGCGGCAATCCTGGTCGTCGGCACCCTGCTGCTTGGCAACGGCGAGCTGAAGGACCTGTCGCTGGTGCTGTTCGTCGGAATGCTGTCCGGCACCTACTCCTCGATCTGCATCGCCACTCCGGTCCTCGCCGACCTGAAGGAGCGTGAGCCGCAATACAAGCAGCTCGCTAAGCAGGTAGCGCTGCGCGCGGCCGGCGGCCGGGCTGCCCTGCGCAAGGCGGCCAAGTCGGGCGCGGCGGTGGCGACGGCGAGTCAGGCGACCGGTAACGGCGGAGTGGCCGCCTCCGGGGGAGCGGGCAATGGGACGGCCAAGGGCTCAGCGAGCGCTGCGGGCACTGACCTCGCCAGCGCGGATCTGGCCGGAGCCGACCTGACCGCCAGCGGCGATCTCGACGGCGTCGGGGACGACGACCTCGAACCTGACGACACGGTCGGCGAGGCAGTGCCTGCCACGTCGGCGGCTGGCCAGGCACGAGCCGCGAGCGCGCGGCAGCCAGGCGCCCGTCAGCAGCCGGTCAGGCGGCCTGCGGCGAAGCGGCGGCCGAGCGGCAAGAAGAAGCGGCGCTAGTGACTCAGGTGGCCGGGAGCGGGGTCGGCGACGATGGCGCCGAGCTGCTCGAGATCACCGGCCTGCTGAAATCACGGATCCGCGACGTCGTCGATTACCCGCAGCCGGGCATCGTCTTTAAGGACATCACTCCGCTGCTTGCCGATGGCGCCGCATTTGCCGCAGTTGTCGCAGTGCTCGCTACGGGCCACGAGGGTGTGACGAAGGTCGCAGGCATCGAGGCTCGCGGCTTCATCCTGGCTGCCCCCGTGGCCCTGGCGCTCCGGGCCGGGTTCGTCCCGGTCCGTAAGCAGGGCAAGCTTCCGGCGCAGACCTACGCCGAGTCCTACGAGCTCGAGTACGGCACCGCAACGCTTGAGGTGCATACCGATGCATTTGACGCATCCGACCGAGTTCTCATTGTGGACGACGTGCTTGCAACTGGCGGAACCGCGGCCGCGACCACCGAGCTAATCCGCCGGACAGGGGCGGACGTGGTGGGCGTCGTGGTCTTGCTGGAACTCGAATTCCTCTCAGGCCGGGCGAAACTGCCGGGCCTTGCGGTTCGCTCGCTGCTGTCGGTGTGACGCAACGTACGGAGCCCGGCACTTCCCGAATCGTCCGCCGATAGACTTGTTGAACGGCGGAACGTGAGGAGCGCATGTGGCCGGTGACGTGGTGACGGCCAGGACGGCCGGACCCGATGTCACCCAAGACCTGCCCAGGGCGGATGAGAGGGTGACATCGCCTGGAGGCATGCCCGAGGCGCCACAGGCTGAGCGACCCGCAGACTCGGACAGCCGCCGCAGCCCGACGGGCGAGCAGGAGGCCGCAGCCCCGGAGACGGACGCTCCAGCTCCGGCCGGTCCGGCGACAGTGGCTCCGGCGACAGTGGCTCCGGCGACAGTGGCTCCGGCGACAGTGGCTCCGGCGACAGCCGCTCCCGCCACGGCCGTTCCCGCCCCAGGCGCATCTGCTCAGGACCGGGACGCCCCGGACACGCGGACTCCCGCGGAGGACGATCATCTCGACGAAGAAGACTCTGAGGCGATAGACGACGCCGTCCCTGCGGAGCAGGACCACGGAGGCCGGAGCCCGGTCCGGCGGAAGCCAGGAGCGCGGATCCCCAACGGCGGCGGGAAGAAGTCTGCGGCACGCGTGGCCGCCAGCCGAGTTAGCCGCCGGGTAGCTGCTCCAGCCGATTCCGCAGGCACAGCTGAGCCGGCTGGCGAAGGTGGATCAGGCGCGGCCGCCATGCGGCGCAGACTGGCCCGGCTGGGATCCCCGCGTGGCGGAGGGGTCAACCCGGTGCTCGAGCCCCTTATCAGGACAGTCCGCAACACGCACCCCAAGGCCGACATCCGGCTGATCGAGCGCGCTTATGAGGTGGCAGCCAGGCTGCATGCGGGTCAGTCGCGCCGAAGCGGCGACCCGTACATCACCCATCCGCTCGCTGTCGCCACGATCCTGGCCGAGCTGGGCATGCCCCACGACACGATCTGCGCGGCGCTGCTGCACGACACCGTCGAAGACACCCAGTACACCATCGGCCAGCTTCGGCAGGAGTTCGGCGAGGACATAGCCGCGCTCGTTGATGGCGTGACCAAGCTGGACAAGGTCAAGTACGGAGACGCTGCCCAGGCCGAGACCGTCCGCAAGATGGTCGTCGCCATGTCCCGTGACATCCGCGTCCTGGTCATCAAGCTCGCCGACCGGCTGCACAACATGCGTACGCTGCGCTACCTGCCCAGGGCCAAGCAGGAGCAGAAGTCCCGCGAAGTGCTGGAGATCTTCGCGCCGCTTGCCCACCGGCTCGGCATGAATACCGTGAAGTGGGAGCTTGAGGACCTCGCCTTCGCGACCTTGTTCCCCAAGCGGTATGACGAGATCGCCAGGCTTGTGTCCGAGCGCGCGCCGCGACGCGAGATGTTCCTGCAAGAGGTGATCGAGGACGTCCAAGAGGACCTGAAGGACGCCAAAATCAAGTCCACTGTGACCGGGCGGCCGAAGCACTACTACTCGGTTTACCAGAAGATGATCGCCCGTAATGTCAGTTTTGATGATATTTATGACCTAGTCGGCATCCGCATTCTCGTGGAGTCGCTGCGCGATTGCTACGCAGTGCTGGGCACCGTGCACGCGCGCTGGAATCCGGTTCCTGGCCGGTTCAAGGACTACATCGCGATGCCGAAGTTCAACATGTACCAGTCGCTGCACACGACGGTGATTGGCCCCGAGGGCAAGCCGGTCGAGCTGCAGATCCGGACCTGGGGCATGCACAAACGGGCTGAGTATGGCGTCGCCGCGCACTGGAAGTACAAGGAGGAGATGGTCGGCGGCGGCGGAGCTGCCGGCGACATGGCCTGGCTGCGGCAGCTGGTCGACTGGCAGCGAGAGACCGAGGACCCGGCGGAGTTCCTCGATTCGC
>Ga0335075_10018657_pt1 | contig 10282 bp, 6 predicted proteins | sample Lox_Sample_24_FD_206723 | JGI IMG/M metagenome (GOLD analysis project Ga0335075, IMG submission 206723) | Soil microbial communities from Loxahatchee National Wildlife Refuge, Florida, United States - Lox_Sample_2.4 | ecosystem: Environmental > Terrestrial > Soil > Wetlands | place: USA: Florida... | reverse complement strand
GCTCGTTTTTCCCGTTGACCGAGACGATGCCGTCTTTGAGCGTGATCTCGACGTTCGAGGAGTTGAAGCCCGGGACCGGGACTTCGACCACGTAGCCGCTTTCGGTACGCGTCACTTCGAAACCGTAATCCCAGTTGGCGACCACCGCTTGAAAGGGGTCAAAGCCAAAGAGGCCTTGGAGAGGGGAGCGCTGGGCCATGCCGGCGCCAGGATAGCCGTTACGTACAAGAGCGCCCATTGGGGTAGGTTCCTCCTTTCGGACGGGGCAGAGTCACTCTATACAGGAGCAATTTTAGCCAAACTGGCAGTCTTGTCAAGAGAGTGCTAGCGCCCAAAACGGGCCCGGCAGTTGCCGCGTCCGGGCCCGCGGGCGCAAGCAGTAGCCTGTCCTTCTGCGTTGAATCGGCGCTCATGAAGCCGCCGGTAGCGATCGCCTCATCTTTCGCCATCGCAGCGCTGGTGCTCGCCGGCACGGGACCCGCGCCGGCCCAGGATGCGCCGGCCATTACGTTCGCCAAGAGCGCGGGCGCTCTGGTCGCAACGGCCACGGGCGGTCCGTCGTCGCTACTCTTCGACTACGGACCCAGCGGATGCGGTGATAATAAACAAGCGCCGTGCTTCGTCTTTCATGCAGGGCACGCTCTCGGCCCGAAAGTGACCGCCAGCGCCCCGGCCGATTGCTCCGTCGATGCCGAGGATATCGCCACCATTAACTGCCTGGCTTCCGATTATTCCGGCGTCGTCATCGTGAAGAGCACGGACGGCGGCGTAACGCTAGGCGGCGGCACCGGCCAGGCTCCCAACTGCGCGCCGGTGCCCGTTTCGGTCTCCGCCGGCGGCACGCAAAACGTCGTCTCCTGGGACGGTTGCCAACGGCAGTCGATAACGTGCGCCCCCAAGTCCTTCGTTACCGTAGAGGCCAACGCGTTTGACGGTGTAACCGGACCCTGTAAGAACGTCACTCGGCACTAAGCGCGCCGCCCCCGGACCGCTCGATCCCGAAGGAGATTTTTTCACGATGCGAAGGTTCCTGATCGCACTCTTGGTTGCATCGTCCATTGCCGGCCCGGCGTGCGCGCAGAGTACCGGACGCACGTATCTGACCTCGCCCGTGGCCGCGCGCAACCACCTCCCGTTTTCCAGCGGCGTCTTGGTTGGCAACGTACTGTACATTGCCGGGACGACTGGCGTTAGCCCGGGCATGAAGAACACGTTCACCCTGACGCAAGAGGCCCGCGCGGTCATGGACAACGTCAAGCGCGTCGTCGAACGCGCGGGCATGACGATGGACGACGTCGTCTCCGTGCAAGTCTTCTGCACGAACTTAAGCGACTACGGCGCGTTCAATCGCGTGTACGCGACGTACTTTCGGAAGAACTATCCGGCCCGCGCCTTCATCGGAGCTTCGAACCTTCTCTTCGGCGCCCGCTACGAGGTCACGGGGATAGCGGTTCGCCCGCAGCCCTAACCGGCGATGCCGTCGAGCTCCCGAATATCGTCCGCCGACAACGTCAGTCCGGCGGCGGCAACGTTTTCGCGAAGGTGGGCGACCGACGAGGTTCCGGGAATCATCAGCACGTTGGGCGATCGCCGCAGCAGCCACGCAATCGCGACGGCATAGGGCGCGGCGCCCCGCCGTTGAGCAACGGCATTCAGCGTCTGCGATTGCAGCGGCGTGAATCCGCCTAACGGAAAGTACGGCACGTAGGCAATGCCTTGCGCCGCGAGCGAATCGATCAGCGGGTCGTCCCGGCGGTGCGCGACGTTGTAATAATTCTGCACGCAGACGACCGGCGCGATGCTTTGCGCTTCCGCGACTTGCTCGGCGCTAACCGTACTCACGCCGAGATGCCGGATGAGCCCTTCGCGCTGCATCGCTGCAAGAGCGCCAAACGCTTCGGCGATCGAGTCAGGCTCGGGACGATCCAATCCGCCCACGCGCAGGTTGACGACGTCGAGAACGTCGAGCCCGAGGTTGCGGAGGTTGTCGTGAACCGCCGACCGCAGCTCCTGCGGGCTGCGCGCGGCCGGCCAGCCGCCGCGCTCGTCGCGTCGCGCGCCAACCTTCGTCACGATCCGCAGATCGGCGGGATACGGATGCAGCGCCTCCTTGATGATTTGATTGGTGACGTGCGGGCCGTAATAATCGCTGGTGTCGATATGCGTGACGCCGAGCGCAACCGCTTCGCGCAGAACGGCGACCGCGGCGTTGCGATCGGCAGGTGGCCCGAAGACGTGGGGTCCCGCGAGCTGCATCGCGCCGTAACCCATCCGCGAAACGGTCACGTCGGCGGCCAGCGCGTAGCTGCCGCCCGGTGCTCTTTTCACATCCATCGTTGCACGATTCACCGGCGCGCGTTCCAACACCGCCGCGTCGCAGGAAGCGTAAGCCGAGAACCGTCCCGGGTCAGGGCCTACGTCGGCATGGCGGGCTTGGCACGAGCCGGTCGACCTCGAGCGCTGGTCGCCCGCGGCCGGCTCGTCGCCGCGTCGATCTGCGGTACGAATCCGCACGACAGGCGGCGCACCACGCGCGACGGAAAACCCCGGTCATGCGTACGACCGTTCTCCTTCTCTGCGCGCTGCTCGCGATCGCGCCGTTGGGCTCGCGAGCGACCGGTGCGCCCTCGCCCGCGCTGCAGCTCGCCGCGAAACTGCACTGGCGTAGCATAGGGCCCTACATCGCCGGCCGCGTCGTCGCGGTCGCCGGCGCACCGGGCAATCCGGACGTCTTCTACATGGGCTCGGTGCAGGGCGGGATTTGGCGCAGCAGCGACGACGGTCAGGATTGGACGAACGTCAGCGACGGCAAGATCCCGGGGATCGCCGACTCGATCGGCGCGCTCGCGGTCGCACCGTCGAATCCGAAGATCGTGTATGCGGGAACCGGCGAGCCGGACATCCGCAGCGACGTCGACACCGGCGACGGGCTGTACAAAACTACCGACGCGGGGGAGACGTGGTCGTACGCCGGACTGCGGGAGACGCGCGTGACTGCGAAGATCGTCGTCGATCCGAACGACCCCAACGTGGTCTACGCGGCCACGCTCGGTCACGTTTTCGCTCCCAATCCGGACTGCGGCGTCTACAAGACGACCGACGGCGGAAAGACCTGGCGGAAAGTACTCTTCGTCGATAACGGCACCGGCGCGATCGACTTGGTGATGGACGTGCATCGCCCGAGCGTCCTCTATGCCGCAATGTGGCAAGCGCAGCGCTATCCGTGGAAGCTGGTCAGCGGCGGCCCCGGCAGCGGTGTCTACAAAACGATCGACGGCGGCGCGCATTGGGCCCCGATCTCCTCCAACCGCGGCTTCGCTGCCGGCACCCTGGGCAAAATCGGGGTCGCAGTTTCGCCCAGCGATCCGCACGTCGTCTACGCGATCGTTCAGGCTCACGACGGCGGCGTCTTCCGCTCGACCGACGGTGGCGCGACCTGGCAGCACGTCAATCGCGAATGGAAACTCCGGCAACGCGCCTTCTACTACATGAAGATCTTCGTCGACCCCGCCAACCCCAACGTCGTCTACGTGCCCGAGGTCGACGGCGTTTACAAGAGCGTCGACGGCGGAAAGACCTGGAACACGATCTCGCCGGCCAGCGACAACCACGTCTTGTGGATCGACCCGCGCCATCCGAACGTTCTACTCGAAGGTGACGATGCCGGAGCGACGGTTTCGATCGACGGCGGCGAACATTGGAGCAGCGAGAACGACCAGCCCACCGGACAGTACTATCACGTCGCACTCGACGACCAGTTTCCGTTTCACGTCTACGGTGCGCAGCAAGACGAAGGCGCGTTCGAAGGACCCAGCGCGTCGCTGGGCGGCAGCATTCCCCCCGGCGCCTGGCACGCCGTCGCGCTCGGTGAGAGCACCTTCGTCGCGCCCGAGCCTGGAAACCCCAACGTCACGTTCGGAAGCGGTTACTTCAGCACGTTCGTGAGCTTGCGCCGCGACGACGGCGAGGAGAAAAACGTGAGCCCGTGGCCGCGTTACATCTCCGGAGCGTCGGCGATGGATCAGAAGTACCGCTTCGGATGGACGCATCCGGTCTTCTTCTCCCCCGCCGATCCAAACGAGCTGCTGCTGGCCGCACAAGTCGTCTTCTCGAGCACCGATCGCGGTCACACCTGGACGATCATCAGTCCCGACCTGACGCGGAACGATCCCGCGACCGAAGGCCCCAGCGGCGGTCCCGTCGATCTCGATCAGAGCGGCGCCGAAATCTACCCGGACGTCTCGGCGTTAGCCGTCTCGCCGCTCGACGCGAATCTGCTTTGGGCCGGGTCTTCGGACGGACTCGTGCACGTTACGGCCGACCACGGCGCGCATTGGACCGACGTCACCCCGCCGGCGCTTCCCAAGTGGGCCGAGATCACGTCGATCGAGCCGTCGCACGCCGGCAAACGGATCGCGTACCTGACGGCGTCGTGCTACACCTCCGACGACTACCGGCCTTACGTCCTCAAAACCGTCGATTTTGGCGCGCATTGGACGCCGATCGTTACGGGCTTACCCGGCGACCAGTACGTCTTCGTGGTGCGCCAAGATCCACGCGAGCCGCGGCTGCTCTTTGCGGGAACGCGCAGCACCGTCTACGTCAGCTTCGACGACGGCGCGCGCTGGCAACCCTTGACGCTCGATCTTCCCGGCGTTCAAGTCCGCGATCTCGCGGTCGACGCGCGCGAGGGCGAGCTCGTCGCGGCCACCCACGGCCGCGCGTTTTGGATTCTCGACAACCTCGCACTGCTGGAACAGCTGGCACGCGACCCGGACCGGCTTGCCCTGTTCGCGCCCGAAACCGCGTGGATGACGCTTTCGTACGGCAGCGGCGGCCTGGGCGGCCCCAACGACGGTGAGAATCCACAGTACGGAGCGACGGTCTTCTTCAACCTGCCTCCGTCGTACGACGGAACCACGCCGGCGACGTTGTCCTTCGTGGACGATCGAGGCGCTACGATACGTTCGTTCGCGCTGCATCTCAAAGCGAAGCACGAACCGGCCTTGACATATCCCCAGCGCGCGAGCATCGACGCCGCGCAACGCCGCGCGCGCGATCTCGCACGGCTTACGGGCGTGCAACCCGGCACCAATGCGTTCCAGTGGGATCTGCGCTACCCGCCGGCCTACGACGCGCCGGGATTTCACACGCTCGGCACCGACGACTTTCCCGACGCGGGCGACGGACCGACGATTCTGCCCGGCTCGTATACCGTCGAGCTTCGCTACGGCGAAAGCGTCGTGCGGGCGCCGCTGACGGTGCGCCTAGATCCGCGAGCGCAACCCAAACCGGGCGAGCTCGAGGCGCGTTTGGCGCTGGGCCTGAGCATTCGCGATACGATCGACTCCCTGGACCACGCGGTCGCCCAAGCGAACGCCGCGCTCCCGAGCTTACCCGCTCAACGCCGCGCCGCGCTGCAGCGCGAGATCGACGACCTCGTGCAGTTCGACGTTCATTCCAGCGAAGCCGACGTGCTCGTTCCGGTCAAGATCCGCGAGCAGCTCGGGTTCCTGCTCAACGAGCTCGACGCCGCGTACGCAGCGCCGACGCCCGCCGAAGAGCATACGTACCGGACGCTCGCAGCCGCCGCGCAAGCCGGCGAATCCGCGCTGCACGCGCTCGTTGCGGGTACCGGCACGCCGTAGCCCACATGAAGGACCGCGGCATTGCGCTCGACCGGTCGTCGCAAGTCACGCTGCAACGGCAATTGGAGGACGGCCTGCGCTCCGCGATTCTGACCGGCCGCCTGCGCGCCGGCGAACGCATTCTTTCGAGCCGCGAGCTGCAGACGCACTTCGGCGTGTCGCGCAACACCGTCGTCAATGCTCTCGCGCAACTGCATGCCGAGGGCTTCCTGCACACCGTCCGCGGCGTGGGAACGTTCGTCGCTCGAGCGCTCCACGAGCGCGCGCGTCCGTCGCAGCCGCGCGAGCCCGAGTTCGCCGTCGTGCCGAGCCCGGCGGCGGCCCGCGACGCGGCCGCGCGGGCGGCCGCCGAGAACCTTCGCGCAAATCTGCCGTTTCGGCCCGGCATCCCCGCCCTGGACCGCTTTCCCTCCGCTCACTTTCGGCGCGCGCTGGCATCGCGCGCCTGGAACGCCGACGCCCTGGACTATCCCGAAGCGGCCGGCGATGCGCAGTTGCGCGAGGCGATTTGTTCGCGAATTCGGCAAACCCGAGGCGTCGCGTGCACGCCCGATCGCGTCTTCATCACGGGCGGCGCGCAGGCGGCCTTCGCGCTGATCGCGCGCGTTCTCGTGCGGCCGCGCGATCGCGTCGTCGTCGAAGATCCCGGCTATCCGAACGCGCGGGCAGTGCTCGAAGCAGCCGGCGCCCGGCTCGGCTTCGCTCGCGTGGACGGCGAAGGCATCGACGTCTCGACGATTGCAGCCCGCGACGTACGGCTCGCAATGACAACGCCTTCACATCAATATCCGACCGGCGCCGTCTTGTCGCTGCCTCGCCGCTTCGCGCTGCTGGAGTGGGCGTTGCGGCGAAATGCTTGGATCGTCGAAGACGACTACGACAGCGAGTTCAATTATACCGGGAACCCTCAGCCGGCGCTTTACAGCTTGGACGACGCGGCACGCGTCCTCTACGTGGGAACGTTCAGCAAAGTCCTTTCGCCCGCATTGCGGATCGCGTACGTCGTGGTTCCACGCGTTCTGCGCGAGCCGTTTGCCGCCGCACACACCGTTACCGGAGCGCAGCCCAGCACCCTATTGCAGCAGACCTTGGCAGGTTTCATGGCGAGCGGCCGTTTCGGCCGCCACGTCGCGGCGATGCGACGACTTTACGACGAGCGCCGCCGGCATACGGCCGCCGAGCTCGTGCATCGCCTAGGTGATGCAACTGCCATTCGCGATACGCGCACGGGTCTGCACTTCGTCGCGATCCTCCCACCTGGCCTCGACGCAGCTGCCGTTTCACGACGGGCCGAACGGCACGGGGTGATCGCTCCGCCGCTCTCGAGTTTTCATCGCGAGCATCCCCCCGACAACGGCCTGGTGATCGGCTATGCCGGCTGGTCCATGCCGGCCGCAAGCGCCGCCGCGGTCAAGCTTGCCGAAGCCGCCGGTTTCCCGCGCTGACCCGCATCGCGCCGTTATGGCGCGCCGGCGTTGCAGGCGGCGCGTGACGCCAGCTCGCGCCGCAGATAGAGCCTCCAGGGAGCGACGGCGCCCCTGCAGATCTCGCTAAACTGGTCGCGCACGATGCTGCGAACGGTCGCGTCGCGAAACGGCGTGTCAACGACCAGCGCCGAAGCCCCGGAATAGGCCGCGTAGTACTCCTCGATCATGGCCTGTTGGCGAAGCCGTGAGCTCGGCGTCAGCGACTCAGGGAGAACGAAGAGCGTATACTCGAAGGGCTCCGCCGACTGCAGTCCGCTCAGCAGATACATCGTCGGCTCGTAGGTGTAGACCGCGATGCGCGCGCTCGCGGGCAGCGACGCTCGCAGAATCGAAGACGCCACCGCTGCTCGGCGGGCCGTGGCGCGGTTCTGTACCGCGCGGCTGGCGGCAGCATGCGCCGTACCCGCACATACGAACGCAGCCAATGCGGCAACGACGACCTGCCGGACCCCTATCGCCCGCGGGAGAAAGCTGAACGCGAGATACGTTAGCGCCGGAATCGCCGGAACGGCGTAATGCCAGGCAAACCAGAACTTCGGATTGATGACGCCACCGCCGATCGCCGCGACCGTCCACAGCACGCCGAACCACTGCTGTCTGCTCGCCGGGCGTCCGATGCAGGCCAGAGCCAGGGTCGCCAGCACGCCCGGCACCGAAAACGCGATCACGTGAACGAACAGCCAGGCGGCTTCGTGCAATCCTTGCAGCGACGCGCGCGGATACGAACGCTCGTAAGCGCCCCAACCCTGCATGGCGCGCAGGAGGTTTCCCGCATCGGCGAACGCCGCAAAGAGAAGCGTAAAGCCGGCAACGCCGATCGCGATACCCAGCACTAACCCCCAGCGCTGCCTCGCGCCCGGCGTCCGGAAGAACAACGGCACCGCAAACAGCAGCGACGGAACCCAAAACGTGGCGGCGGCGATCAGCGAAGCACCGGCCGGCGCCTCCAGTTCGGCCTGGCTCGATCGCAGCGCCAGCAGCGTGAAGAAGACCGCGTAAACCTCGCACATGTTCAAGCCGCCGCGCATCAACCCCGTGCACGCGGCGAACGCGCAGCCGAACACCAGCGTCGCCGTCCCGGGGTACCTCAGGGCGTCGCGCCGGGCGATCGACGCAAACAGAACGATGCTGGCCGCGCCCAGCACCGTCTCGGCGAGCGCGTGAAGTGCGTAGTTCGATCCGAAGGCAAGCTGATAAAGCGCGTCGACCAAATAGATCGAGGGCAGCTTGTTGTCGAAGAGGTCGCGATAGAGCACCGCGCCGTGAGCGATTCGCAGGCCGAAGTATTCGAAGAGCGACGAGTCGTTCAGCGGAACGTGATACGCGGCCAACTGAACCGCCCCAAATAGGAGGACTGCCGCGACGGTAAGCGCCGCGGTTCGGGAACGGCTGGCGGCGGGCACCGACACCCGCGCCGAGGCCAGCCGACGAGTGTACGCGTTCACGTTCGGATGGGCCTACGCTTTATGTCTGGGCGGAACTGCTCTCCCCGGCAGAGCGGCTCTTCCCGAGATTTGGTCCCCCTAGTATAACGGCGAATCGACCGCTGGGAATACCGGGAATTCTACGGTTTCGCAGGTGGTTGTCAGCGATGACGGGTCTCCTACGAGCCCCGCTGACGCGCGTCACGGTGCGGGCATCGACGCCCGCAACACGGCTCCCCCGAGCGATGCGTCGACGCCGGCAGCAGCCCCCGCGCCCACGACGTTCCAGCGTGCGTGCAAACTCATTCCGGCGGCATGCAACGAGGCCGACGCTCTTCCCTGGCCGTCGACGGTGACGGTGCCGTCGACCGGCAAATCGCCGGTCCACTTGAGGGCACGTAACGTCACGATCGTTCGATCGCCGTTCGTGCGGGATCGAAACGACCCGCCCCGCAGGCCGCTGCCCGAGCCCAAACCCAAGACTTGCACGCGCGCCAACGCGTCGCCGGCGGCATCGACGGCTGCGGCCGCGACGCGCAGCTCCCGGGCGCTCCAGCGGCTTCCCGGCAACGGACGCGCGGGTACGACGGCGTCGAGCGTCCGCGCAAAGGCCGCGGTGAGGTGCTCGGCAGGCACATTGCGCGCACACGACGCGTCGAGCGGCGCACCGGCAATGAACCGGCGAACGATCCTCGAGGCGCAATCGTACGTGTCGCCGATCGCGGTAACGTGGCCGGTGTTGGCGACGATGATGCGCTCTGCGCCGGGGAAGAGCGCCGCCGCAGCGTCGCCCTCGGCCGGCGTCGTGATCGTATCCAAGTCGCCCGTGAGCACCAGCGCCCGGACGCGCGGCATGCCGGTCCCGGGCGGAACGGGCTGTCCCGCCCGATGATCCGGCGACGCTACCGGCCACGTCTGGCAGAGGGGAACGTAGGCGTAGTCCAACGGGATGCCGAGAAACTCGTCGAGCGTAAACGGCGCGTACAGGCCTGGATTGCTTCGACGCATCGCCTCACGCGCTCGCTGCCATGCCTGTTGCCGAGCCGCCGGCGGCAGCCGCATGTCGTAGGCTTGGGGATTGTCGCTGCAACTCGCCGCGACGAATAGACCTTGGCTCAACAGCGACGGCGACGCCGGCGCTTTCTCCTCATATTGTTGCGCTTCGGCCGCCAGCCGCCGCAACGGTGCCGCGTCGCCGCCGGCCACGTACGCTCGCGCGGCGGCATCGAGGTCGCGGTACGCGAGCGCGTCGAGGCCGGCCGAGTCCATCACGAACGCCAAGGCCGACGGTGAGATCGGCGCGTTCGGTTTACGCAGCAGCCGCAGCAGCCGATCGATGCGCGACATCGAGTCGCCGGCAAGCGTCGCGCACGGCGGAGATCGCCGGCACGCAATGTCGAAGGCCCGCCGGATGGTCGGGCCCGTGCTCGCATACCACGCATCGCCGCCGATCGCCGGATACGCGCCGTCGAGCGTGACCGATCGCACCCGGCCGGGATGACGCGCGGCAAAAACCTGCACGAAAAACGTCCCGTACGAATCGCCGTACAGGTCGACGCTTCCTACGCCCAGCGCACCAAGAATCGCGTCGAGGTCGTCGGCCGCAAGATCGCTCCCGTAAAGATCCGACGTCGGGCCGAGCGTGCGGCCGCAGCGGGTGACGTTGCTCAGGATCATCACCGGGGCGGTCTGAAGGGGCGGGCAATCGATCGCCCCCGACGCG
>Ga0335075_10018656_pt1 | contig 10282 bp, 7 predicted proteins | sample Lox_Sample_24_FD_206723 | JGI IMG/M metagenome (GOLD analysis project Ga0335075, IMG submission 206723) | Soil microbial communities from Loxahatchee National Wildlife Refuge, Florida, United States - Lox_Sample_2.4 | ecosystem: Environmental > Terrestrial > Soil > Wetlands | place: USA: Florida... | reverse complement strand
GCTGCGGATAGAGCGCGCGCAAGCGCTCCATGTTGCTGGGGTTGCCAACGTCCATGGCGGATGCGAGCGTGGGGATGCTCGCGCGCGGACGCCAGTCGCCGGTGTCGAGAAAGTCCGGCACGGTGCGATTGGCGTTGTGCGCCAACACAACGTCCGCGATCGGCAGCCCCAGACGGCGGGCCCAGATACACGCCACCGCGTTACCGAGGTTGCCGCTCGGCACGATGAAGGAAGCCCGCTCGCCATGAGTTCTGAAGACGGCGAGGCTCGCGGCCGCGTAGTACACGGTCTGGGGCAGCAGCCGCCCCAGATTGATGCTGTTGGCCGACGAGAGGGCGCGCTCCTCCTGCCAGCGGCGGTCGAGGAATGCCTGTTTCACCAGTCGCTGGCAGTCATCGAACGTGCCGCGCACCGAAAAGGAGCGGACATTCCCGCCCCAGCAGGTGAGCTGGCGCTCCTGGGTGGGCGAGACCAGCCCTTTGGGAAAGAGCACGGCGACCTCGATGCCCGGGCGCCCGTGGAACGCCGCCGCGACGGCCCCGCCGGTATCGCCCGAGGTGGCGACGAGGATCGTGAGGGGGCGCGCCGCGGGGCCGCGCAGGCGCGAGAGGCAGGCGGCGAGAAACCGGGCGCCGAAGTCCTTGAAGGCTGCCGTCGGACCGTGGAAGAGCTCGAGCACCGCGAGCCGCCCCCCGGCCCCCAGCGCGACCACCGGCGCAGGGAAATCGAAGGCCTCGCCGGTAATCTGCGGCAACGACGGCTCGAGCGAGTCGCCCGCGGCGAAGGCCGCGAGCAGTTTGGCGCCGAGCCCCGCCAGGCTCTCGCGCACGCCGAACGAGCCGGCCTGGGCGGGCGGCCATTCGGTGGGAACATAGAGGCCGCCGTCCGGTGCGAGCCCCTGGGCCAGGGCCTCGCCGAACCCGGCCGTCTGCTGCGCATCACGCGTGCTTCTGAACCGCATCACGCCCATTTTTCTTTTCCGCCCTGCTCCACGGCTCGCTCAGCCGGACTCGATGACTCGGGCGCCATCCGCCCCGACGTCCACCAGCCACTCGTCGATGCGAATGGAGGCGGCCACAAACTCGGCCCGCATGGCCTCGAGAACCCGGTGCGCATCCTTCGCCAGCGCCCAGGCGAAAAGCGCCGGCCCGGCCCCCGAGATCGAGCAGCCGAGCGCGCCCGCCGTCATGGCGGCGAGGCGCACGCCCTGAAAGCCGGGGATCAACGCTTGACGCTGCGGCTCGATGACGACGTCCTCGAAGGAGGCGCGGATCATGTCGAGATCGTTGGTATAGCAGCCCGAGATGAAACCGGCCAGGTTGGCGGTCTGCCAGACGAAATCCGACAGCTCGACGCTGCGCTTGAGCATCGCCCGCGCCTGCCGCGTCGAGAGAAACATGTGCGGATGCACGATGACCGCGCGGATGCCCTCGGGCACCGGGATCTGCTTCACCCGGGGATGATCGATCCCGACGGTGAGCACCAGCCCGCCGAAGAGCGAGGGCGCGATGTTGTCGACATGCAGCGAGCCGCTGGCCACCGCCTCGCCGTGCATCGCGAACTTCAGCAGCTCGAGCTTGCTGCAGGGCTGGCGCAGCAGCGCGTTGGCCGCTACCACCGCCCCCACGGCCGAGGCCGCGGAGCCCCCCAGGCCGGAGCCGAGCGGAATTCCTTTGTCGATGCGCATCGCGAAGCCGAACCCCGGCTGCAGGGCCTCCTGCATGGCGAGCAACGCGCGCCCGGCGGTGTTCTGCGCCGGATCGGTCGGCAGGCTTCCGGCCACACCGATGACCTCGGTGATCGTGACGCCTTTGCCCTCCGCGCGGCTCACCGTGACGCGATCGCCCAGCGCCGACACCGAGAAGCCCAGAATATCGAACCCGATTGCAACGTTGCCGACCGACGCCGGCGCGAAAGCGGTAGCTCGGCTGGGGGTGGGACTCAAAGTCTCGCTCCAAGGTAGGCGGAGAGACGCAGGAGGTCGGCGAACACGCCGCCGGCGGTGACCTCGGGGCCGGCTCCGGGCCCCTGGACGATGAGCGGGTTGTCGCAATAGCGCCGCGTGGCGAAGCGCACCACGTTGTCGGTGAGAGCGATGTTGGCGAAGGGATGCTTCGCCTCCAGCTCCACCAGACCGACCGTTGCGACGCCGGTTGGCGCCTTCGCAGTCGTGGATGCGCGCTCGCAGGTCAGGCGGCCGACGTAGCGCAGCACCTTGCCGCGGGCGCGGGCGCTCTCCAGCCGCTCCCGCATCGCCGCATCGTGCCGCGGCAGGCGCGCCATGAAGTCCTCGATGGAGCCGCTCTCGAGCCCCGCGGGCACGAGGCTCTCGATCCTGACATCGGCGAGCTCGAGCTCGAGGCCCATCTCGCGGCCGAGGATGATGAGCTTGCGGGCGACGTCCATGCCGGAGAGGTCATCGCGCGGATCGGGCTCCGTATACCCTCGCTGGCGCGCATCGCGGACGATATCGGAGAACGCCGTACGGCCGTCATAGATGTTGAAGAGATAGGCGAGCGTTCCCGAGAAGATGCCCTCGACGCTCGTGATCTCATCCCCGGTCTCTCTCAGGTCCCGCAGGGTATGAACGACGGGGAGCCCCGCGCCGACCGTCGCCTCGTAGAGGTAATGCGCGCCGCCGGCGCGGCGGGCCTCGCGCATGGCGCGAAAATAGGCGAGATCCGCGCTGTTGGCCTTCTTGTTGGGTGTCACGATGTGCATGCCGGCGCCGAGCCACGCCGCATACCGGCCGGCGACATCGGCGCTCGCGGTGCAATCGATGACGACCGAGTGCGGCAGGTAATCGACGTGCACGTGCTCGATGAAGCGGTCGAGGTCGGCCGCCACGCCCTGCCCCTCGTACTCCTTGCGCCAGCGCTCGAGCGGGACGCCGGTGTCGGCGAGCAGCATGCGCTTGGAGCCGAGAATGCCGCGCACCCGCAGGTCGATCTTGAACTGCTCCCGCAGCCGCTCGCTCTGCGAGGCGAGCTGATCGAGGAACACCCGTCCCACCGTACCCGGCCCGATGACACCGACCGAGATCGTGTGTGGCGAGAGATAAAGTCCAGCATGGACCGCGCGCAAGGCGCGCGTGGCGGATCGACCCTCAACCACGACGGAGATGTTGCGTTCCGATGCGCCCTGAGCGATCGCACGCACGTTCACACTCGCCGTGCCGAGAGAGTTGAAGACTTTCGCGGCGACGCCCGGCGTTCCGGCCATGCCGTCGCCGACGATGGCGAGGATCGCGAGGTTCGGGTCGATCTCGACGCTCTGGATCTGGCCTTCCTTCAGCTCCCGCTCGAACGCCTGCCGGACGACTGCCGCCGCCCGGTCGCCCTGCTCGTGCGGGATGGCGCAACAGATCGAGTGCTCGGAGCTGCCTTGGGAGATGAGGATGACCGAGATGCCTTCCTCGCGCAGCGCGCCAAAGAGCCGGTGCGCGGTTCCGGGCACGCCGATCATGCCGGCGCCCTCGAGGTTGATGAGCGCCACCTTGTCGATGCTCGCGATGCCCTTCACCGGCAGCTTCGAGGTCGGCTGCGCGCAGATGAGCGTGCCCGGCTTCTCGGGCGCGAATGTGTTGCGGATCCAGATGGGGATGGCGCCGCCCACGGCCGGCGCCATGGTCTGCGGGTGAATGACCTTCGCCCCGAAGTAGGCGAGCTCCATCGCCTCGTTGTAGGTGAGCGAATCGATCACGGTTGCATCGGGCACCCGGCGCGGATCGGCCGAGAGGACGCCGTCGACATCCGTCCAGATGTGGATTTCCGCGGCATCGAGCAACGCGCCAAAAATGGAGGCGGAGAAGTCGCTGCCGTTGCGGCCGAGCGTCGTCTGCACGCCGCGCGGGTCCGAGGCGATGAAGCCGGTGATGATCAGGGTGCCCTTGAAATCGCGGTCGACGAGGTCCGAGAGATTGGCGCGGGACTTCGCCCACTGCACGCCAGGACCCAGGGGGCCCCACACGACGACCACGACCCGGCGGGCATCGATCCACTGTACCGGACCGCGCTGGCTGCCGCGCTCCTGGTAGAAGCGGTGGAAGAGCTTGGTCGACCAGATCTCGCCGTAGCCGACGATGAGATCGCTCACGTTACGCGCCGCGGCACGGGTGAGCTTCACCGTGTGAAGGATGCCCTCGAGGTCGTGGCAGTCGCGGTCGAATCCCGCGAGGTACAGCCGCGCCGACTCCGGGGTGAGGAGCGTCTCCGCAATCTCCGCGTGTCGCGAGCGCAGTGCACTGAGCTCCACGCGATAACGGTCATCCTGTCCTTCCGCCAGCGCCACGAGGCCGAGCAGAGCATCCGTCACGCCCTTGCAGGCCGAGAGCACGATACCGACCCGCGCGGCCGGCAAGGAATCGACGATGGCCGCGACACGGCGAAAGCATCCGGCATCAGCGACGCTCGAGCCGCCGAACTTGTGCACGACCCAGGGAGCGGAATTGACCATGGATTGGGATCGACCAGAGGGGAAGGCGGTGCGACTCTACTGACGAGCCCGAGTGCGCGCAACGTAGTTCACGGCATAATCCGCAGCAATGGACTCAGAATTGGGACCCCTGCTGCCCCTTTTCGCGCGCGAGCGCGCTGCCGGCCGGCTGATGGCCCTCGGCATTCTCGTGCGCACCGTGGGCTCGACGTACCGCAAGCCCGGGGCGATGCTGCTCATGGCGGCTGACGGCGAGTACGCGGGACTCATCTCCGGAGGGTGCCTGGAAGGGGACCTCGGCGAGCGAGCCGGCGAGGTGATCGAGACCGGCCGAGCCGCGGTCGTGACCTACGATCTGCGCAACTCCGACGACCTCCTCTGGGGCCTCGGCCTCGGTTGCGAGGGCGCCATGCACATCCTGCTGCTGCGCGTCGGCCCGCGGGAAGATTGGCAGCCGCTCACGCACCTGGCCGCCGCATTGGGCGCCCATCTCCCAACCGCGATCGGCGTGGTGACCGAATCGCAGGACCCGGGGATTCCGCTGGGCGCGCTCCTGCTGCCGCAGGCTCCCGGGACATCCCCAATCGCGCTGCCGCGCTCGCTGCCCCCGAGCGCGCGGGCAGCTCTTCTCGAGCCGCAGGTGCTCGCGACGCTGGCGGCGGCGGCGGGCTCGGCTGCGGTGGAGAGCCTGGAAGGCCCCGACGCTCGCTGGCGTCTCCTGCTCTTGCCGCTTTCCCTGCCGCCACGGCTCCTCCTGCTCGGCGCGGGGCCCGATGCCGTGCCAGTGGTCGACTTTGCCGCACGCCTGCATTGGCGAGTGACCCTGGTCGACCATCGCCCGGCGTACGCTGTGCCAGCACACTTCCCTTACGCGGAGCGCGTCGTGCTCGCACGCCCGGAGGAGCTCGCGCAAGCTCTCGATCTCAGGCACTTCACGGCGGCGGTGGTGATGAGCCATCATTTGCCGTCGGACCTCGAATATCTGCGCGCCCTGAGCGCGGGCCCCCCGCCCTACATAGGGCTCCTCGGCCCCGCCGCGAGACGTGAGAAACTGCTCTCACAGCTTGATGCCGAGGCAGAGCGGCTGAGGCCGCGTCTGCACGCACCGGTGGGCCTCAACTTAGGGGGCCGGACGCCCGAGGCCATCGCGCTTGCGATCGTCGCGGAAATCCATGCGTTCGTGCACGGTACGCAGCAAGTGAGCAGCGCCCATGAATGAGCTCGAGATCATCCGCTCCCAGCTTGCCGTCGAGCAGACCCACGCTGCGGAGGTTGTCAACGCATGCGCGGCAGCGTTCGGATCGACAGGCGCGGCTCCCGCGCCCTCGGAGGCAACGGCGCTGTTTCGCGAGGCCAGCGTCAGCTACCTGGTCTGGGTACTGGCGCGATTCGAGGAGCGCGATCAGACCCTGTCGGAGCTTCTCGCCTCACGACAGTCGCTCGCCAATGGCACCGTGGCCGCGAGCGCGCGCCACCTCGCGAGTCTGGTCAGCCGCGCCGGCACGAGCCGCGAGGCCCTGTCGCGGCTCGAGGCCGCGCTCGGCGCCGGCGAGTCGCCGGCCGCGCGCGCCGGCTGGCAGGAGTTCGGCCGCTTTTTCAACTCGGCATGGACTCCGCGGCGCGCCGCGCTCGAGGGAGCACTCACGGAGCACCTCGACGTAGCGGACTGGCGAGCCGTATGCGCGATCGATGCGGACTCCATTCTGGATGAGCGCAACCGCTTCGGTCGCGTGGCCGCGGCGCTGCCCGCCGGGATGGAGCTGCGACCGACGCCGCCCTCGGATACCCGGTCATGACAGCCGAGAGCGACGCCGCCAGTCTGCACGCCATTGTGCTGGCGGCCGGCGGGTCGACCCGCTTTGGGTCCGCCAAGCAGCTGGTACGCATCGGCGACCGCCCGCTCTTGAGTCTCGTCGCCGGCCGGGCGACCGAGGTCGTGGGCCAGGCGCTTCTCATCGTGCTCGGCGCTCAGGCCGCCGAGCTCACCCCGCTCCTCAAGCACTCCGCCGGCTCGACGGTGGTCAACCGGGACTGGCGCGAGGGACTCGCGAGCTCGATCCGCGCCGGCATCGCGCGCCTGCCGCCCTCCTGCGCCGGCGTGATGTTGGTCCTGGCCGACCAGGCCTGCGTCACGGTCGAGGACCTGCGGCGGCTCGCGGGCGCCTGGCGCCGCCAACCCCTCGGCGTCGCCGCGGCGCAATACGGCGGCACGGTCGGTGCGCCCGCGATCTTCCCGCGGCATCTCTTCGGCGAGCTGAGCGACCTCAGGGGCGACAGCGGCGCCCGCGTGCTCCTCAAGCGCCATGCCGACAGCCTGGTGAGAGTGCCGATGACGAGCGCGGCGTTCGACCTCGATACGCCCGATGACCTGCTGGAGCTCGGCAAGTCACGGCAGGTGTAACCCGCTGAATTTCAACGCCCGAGCGCACTCATAACCCGCCGCGCGGGATACCAAACCACACGGTATTTAGCGCCTCGCCGCCCGCCCCCTATAGTCGGGGCATGTACCGCTATGATGCGATAGACCACGCGCTCGTCACCCAGCGCGTCGAGCAGTTCCGGGATCAGACCCGCCGCTATCTCGCGGGCGAGCTCTCGGAGGACGAGTTCCGCCACCTCAGGCTGCGCAACGGCCTCTACCAGCAGCGCTTCGCGCCGATGCTGCGCATCTCGGTGCCGTACGGCCTGCTCGAGTCGGCGCAGCTCCGGAAGATGGCGCATATCGTGCGCAAGTACGACAAGGGTTACGCGCATTTCACCACGCGGCAGAACATCCAACTCAACTGGCCGAAGCTCGAGCAGGTGCCGGACCTGCTGGCGGAGCTCGCCGAAGTACAGCTCCACGGCATTCAGGCCTGCGGCAACGACACCCGCAACATCACCAGCGACTACCTCGCCGGCGTCGCGGCGGACGAGCACATCGATCCCCGCCCCTACTGCGAGCTGCTGCGCCAGTACGTCACGCTGAATCCGGAGTTCTACTGGCTGCCGCGCAAGTTCAAGTTCGGCTTCACGGGCGCCGCAGTCGATCGCGCTGCCACGCGCACGAATGACGTGGCGGTGCATCTGGTGCGGCGCGCGGACGGCGCAGTCGGCTACCGCTTCTTCGTCGGCGGGGGCCTCGGCCGGTTGCCGATGCTCGGTCAGGAGATGAACCCGTTCGTGCCGGAGTCGGACCTGCTGCGCTACGCCTGCGCGGTGCTGCGCACTTTCAACCGGTTCGGCCGCCGCGACAACATCCACAAGGCGCGCATCAAGATCGTGCTGCGCGAATGGGGTATCGAGCGCTTCCGCGCGGCGATCGAGGAGGAGTACGCGAAGATCAACGCGAGCATCGAGGGCGATGAGCTCCTCCTGCTCCCGGAGGACATCGAGCGCATTCGGGCGCACTTCACGGCACCCGCGTACGAGCCGCAGGCGGAAACCGGCGCCGACGTTGCCGGCATCGCGGCGCGCGATGCGGGCTTTGCCGCCTGGATCAAGCGCAATGTGCGCGCACACAAGGTGCCGGGCTACCGGGTGGTGTTCGTATCGCTGAAAGCCCCGGATCACGTGCCGGGGGATTGCACCGCGGAGCAGTTCGAGGCACTGGCCGACATATCCGACACCTACAGCTTCGGAGAGCTGCGCTCCACGTACGATCAGAACCTGGTGCTGGCCGATGTCGCCGAGCGCGATCTGTACGAGGTCTGGCGCCGGCTGGATGCGGTCAAGCTGGCGACGCCCAACATCGGGCTGGTCACCGATATCGTGAGCTGCCCGGGACTGGATTTCTGCAGCCTGGCGAACGCGGGCTCGATCGGGGTGGCGCAGGACATCTACCGCCGGTTCGATACGCTCGATGCGCAGTATGAGATTGGCGCCATCCGCATCACGATCAGCGGCTGCATGAATGGTTGTGGGCACCACAGCGTCGGGCATATCGGCATTCTGGGTGTCGATAAGCACGGCGAAGAGTGGTACCAGGTGACGCTGGGTGGCAGCGCGGGGAACGACGCTGCGATTGGCGAGCGCATTGGGCGCGCGCTGGCGCGGGATGAGATTGCGGATGGCGTGGAGCGGCTCATCCGCGGTTACCTCGAGCTGCGTTGCGATGAGGATGAGACCTTCATCGAGTGCTACCGGCGGGTTGGAATGGCGCCTTTCAAGGCGCGGCTCTACCTGAACGAATCCGAGGCGGCGGCGGCATGACAGCGACGATTCTGCGCCGCGGTGAGATCGTTACGGATGACTGGACGGTGGTCGAGGACGGGCGTACGGAGCTCGGAGCGGCCGGCGGCAAGGTGATCGTGACGCTGGCGCGGTGGCGGGCGGAGCGGGAGGCGCTGCTGTCGGGGCATGCGGCCGTGGGGGTGCTGGTGCCTAACACGGCGGATATCGAGGCGGTGTATGCGGAGATCGAGGATCGGCCGCTCATTGCACTGCAGTTTCCGACGTTCGCCGATGGGCGGGCGTTGTCGCAGGCGGTGGTGCTGAGGAAGAGGCTGCGGTTTGCGGGAGAATTGCGGGCTGTGGGGGATGTGATTCGGGATCTGGTGTTTTGGCTGGGGCGGTGTGGGTTTGACAGCATCGTGCCGCGGGGGGACCAGAATCTGGAGGGGTGTCGGGCGGCGCTGGGTGAGTTGGGGGTGGCTTATCAGGCGGCTGCTGATGAGCATACGCCTGTGTGGGTGCGGCGGCGGCGGGTGCAGGTGGCCGTTCACTAGGATTGCGTTAGGGCGTCCGCGCGGGGTTGGCCAAAATCTTTTTTTCCGGGAACGCCGTGAATACGTCCTTGTAGGCTGGCGGAAAAACGTCGTGTTTTTCAGCCTCCCGGAAAAAAGATTTTGGCCAACCCCGTGCTGTATGGCAGGGATACGCGAGTAGAACACCTTATTTCACAGGTAACTTGATGTCGGCGAACATCGCGGCTACTTCTTCGGGGGTGCTGGCGCGGTGGGCGCGCTCTACCAGGCGGCGGTCCAGGTGGGGGGCGATCAGCTGGGCGAAGTCGTACATGTATTTGCGCAGCAGGGTGCCGCGGCGGAAGCCCAGCCAGGTGGTGTGGGCGGCCAGGAGGTGGGAGGCGTCGATGACGGTGAGGTCGAGGTCGTTCTCGGCCACGGCCATGGGCGCGACGATTCCCACCCCCATGCCGAGGCGGACGTAAGTCACTATGACATCGGAGTCGCGGGCGGTGATGGCTACGTTGGGGGTGAGGTTCGCTTTGGAAAAGGCGTCGATCAGGGAGGATGGGCCGGAGAAGCTGAACGTGTAGGTGATGATCGGGTACGTGGCCAGGGCGCGGTAGGTGAGTTTGCCGGCGCTGGCGAGCGGGTGATCGCGCGGGACGATCACTACGCGATTCCAGCGGTAGCAGGGCAGGATCGTCAGGTCGGTGAAGAGGCGCTCGGAGCCGGTGAGGATCGCGCAGTCGATGCGGTCCTGGGCCACCATCTCCGCGATCTGCTCCGAGGTGCCCTGGTGCAGGTTGAGGCGCACGTTCGGATACTTGGTGAGGAATTCGCGGATGACGCCGGGCAGGACGTAGCGGGCTTGCGTATGCGTGGTGCCGATCGAGAGGCTTCCCCTGCCCTCGTCTCGCAGCTCCGTCGAGAGCGCACGGATGCTCTGCGCCTCCTGCAGGATGTGCAGGGCACGCTCGATCACCTGCTGGCCGGCGGGGGTGATGCGGGTGAGGTTGCGACCCTCCCGCACGAAGATCTGGAAGCCGAGCTCGTCCTCCAGAAGCTTGATCTGCTTGCTCACTCCGGGCTGGGAGGTATGCAGCTTCTGCGCCGCCGCGGTGATGTTGAGGCCGCTTTGGGCCACCGCGGCCAGATACCGTAGCTGGTGCAGCTTCATCGAG
>Ga0335075_10018655_pt1 | contig 10284 bp, 5 predicted proteins | sample Lox_Sample_24_FD_206723 | JGI IMG/M metagenome (GOLD analysis project Ga0335075, IMG submission 206723) | Soil microbial communities from Loxahatchee National Wildlife Refuge, Florida, United States - Lox_Sample_2.4 | ecosystem: Environmental > Terrestrial > Soil > Wetlands | place: USA: Florida... | reverse complement strand
CACGTGGTCGCTCAGCGTGAGCAGGAAATGGTAATCACGATAGTGGCGTGTTCCGAAAAGCTTGCCCGCCTCCGCCACCAGATTCACCATGTCCTGCTGGATCGCCGGCGTAATCGCCAGGGCCGCTTCGCTGTCCGCCACCAGATCGAGTTCGTGATGGATCGGCTCGCCCGGCGGCGTAATGTCGATGGCGCGATAGTATTCGCCGGCGATCACCGGCGAATCCACCAGCAGCCGCAGGGAAATCGGCTTGAAGGTGATGGTGTTGCCGGACTCGCCGGCCACCGGCAGCGACGTGCCAAACTTCCAGCCGTCCGGCAGAATCAGTTTCGGGTCGTAGGTCAGCTCCGCGCTGGTCTTGCCGGACGGATAGAGGATCGCCTCATTCCACTCGAGCACGGTCAGCTTATCGGTCGCCGAAACGCCTTCCGGCTCGATAAAGTCGTACTTCGCCCGCAGTTCGGTCGCGCCCGCCGGCACGTCGACGTGAAAGGTGTACACGTCGAGCAGGTCGCGCTTCCAGTTCAAATCCTGGCCGTTCGCGGTCAGATGCAACCCGGTCAGGCCGGTGATGGGCCCGCTGGGGGCGTGCTCGCCGGGAATCCATTTCGGGTAGTAGAGGGTCATCGGTCCAGGCTGCGCCGGCAAAACTTCCTCGACATGCAGAATTTTTTGCGGCGTCTGCGTGGCATCGACGGTGAGAGTAATGGCGGACTGCGCCATCAGCGCGGGCGCGGCCCACAACCCACAACCGGCAACCAGGCCGAGCAGAAGATGTCGTTTCATGCACGTGCTCCTCATTGGAAGGTGAAAGAATCAGGTCCGCCGCTCATCCCCTCAGGGATGAGACAGAGTGCTGTCGTTCCAGAGTTTGCAAAAGGGACTGCGGAGATTGTGGCGGACGTCGAGGCCGGTATCGGTAAACGCCATGTAGCTCCCCGACCCCGGCGTAAAGCGCGGCCACTTCGGCAAAGGTCCCGTCCCGTTCGGATCGCCGGTCTTCGCGAAGTTGGTCCAGTACTGCTGCATCGCGTCGGAAAGAGCGGAATCGACCGGCTGGAAGTTCGCGCCGCGCAGGCCAAACACGTACTGCACCTCCTGGTGGTGCGCGTTGCGGTCCGGCGGGAACCCAGGCGGCAGGTGATCGAACTGAAATTCCCACGTGCGATTGCCGGCCGTGGCATGCCAGGTGACTTGTTCCACGGTAGCGCAGCGGAAGCCGATATCTTCCACCCAGGCTTCGGCGGGCGTGCCGTAGAGCGAATCCGTACCGCTCGACGTGTACAGCTGCAGCGCGCGATCCGCGAACGCCGGATAGGTTGCGTCGATCGCCTGCCGCAAGTCGGCCGGAGGATTCACGCCCGGAATCCATTCGTGGGCCAGGTTCCCCTGGAGCAGATCGGCGTGCAGCTCGCGGCCCGAGGCAAACACCTCAGCCGGCCGCCTGGGGAAGACATAGCCGTCGACGGTAATCCCGAGATTGATGGGAGGATGCAGCAGAAAGTTGGGCTCCCTGGCCAGAATGGCCGATGCCGGCAGCGCCCTTAGCGTGGCCATCGAAGCATGCGCGTCGCCCGTCCACGCCGCCGCATAGGAAAGCCCCAGCTTCTCGGCAGCGCCCAGGGTCAGCGGTGTCCCCACCAGAACCACCGGGCCGCTCTCGGCGATCACGTGCCGAAACAAACCGCGGGCCAGCGGCGTGGTCATCAACACGCTCACATCCAGCGATCCGGCCGACTCGCCGAAGATCGTCACATTGCCCGGATCGCCCCCAAACTGCGCGATATTGTCGTGCACCCAGTGCAGCGCCGCAATCTGGTCCAGAATGCCCTGATTGCCCGAAGCATGATGCGGCGATTCCGCCGTGAGCTGCGGCAGCGATAGGAACCCAAACAGTCCCAGCCGGTAATTGAGCGTCACCACCACTACGCCATGGCGGACGAGCTCGTCGCCGAAGGCTTCCCCGCTGGCGTCCCCGGCAAAGTTGCCCCCGCCCGGGATCCACACCATCACCGGCAGGTGGGCGGCTGTGCCGGGGGTGACCGGCGTCCACACATTCAGATAGAGGCAGTCTTCGCGGCTGGTCTGCTTCGCATCGCGTATGAACCAGGGATTCTGCGCGCAGGGCGGACCGGGAATGGTGGCATCGCGCACGCCGCTCCACGGTTCCACAGGAGCCGGCTCCCGCCAGCGCAGCGCGCCAATTGGGGCTCGCGCGTACGGAATGCCCTGAAAGACCGCGCCCGAAGGAGGCAGATCGGCGCCACGAATCCTCCCGCCCGTCACGGTCAAAGTGGGGCCGGATGCGGCGCCCCAGCACAGGACGGGAATCGCCAGCAAGAGAACGGGAAGAGCGATGCGCAGACGAATGGCGGCCTCCTCGATCAGCCTGCCGATAACCTTAGCACGCGGATCGAAGGCTGCACGCCCTTCGCCGGCGCACCGGCAGGATGCGTGGAAGAAGCCAGCTGGGATTTACAGGTTCAGATAAATGCCGATCATCGGCTCGGCGGTGTGCCGAAACGCGTCGATCGAGGTGTACAGCGTGGTCACGTCGGGAGCCTTATAGAGGTTGCCGCGGTATTGCAGCCGTAATCCCAGGTGCGGCAGGAGCCCCCAGTCCAATCCCGCGCCGTAGACATAAACGGCCTGCGTGGAGCTCTGCGAGTTATTGCGTCCATTCGACGGCATGTTGAGCAGGACTCCCGCGCCCAGCACTCCAAACGGCCGCAGGTTGGCTACGTGCAGCGATGGGACCCAGTCGGCCGTGATCTCGTGCGCGGCGGCAGGGATGGTGACCGACGATACGCAGGGCGCCGTCGTGCAGGAGCCGGCCGGGACGGCAGTATTCGCCGTATAGGTCTCATCGGCCCGGTTGTAGGAGTAAGTCGCTTCGAATCCGAGGATCGGGTTCGAGATGTGGCGGAGTTCGAACAGCCCGCCGGCGGTGTTGGTGGGGCTTTCCTCTACGCCGTTGGCGCTGCTGGCGCCGCCGAATGCGCCATAGAGGCTGGCGCCCAGGCTGGTTTGTGCAGCAGCGGTACCGGCCAGCAGTAACAGGAAGGCAGGCAGGAAAAGCGGATGCATCCACTTCGTTTGCATGGGGGGCCTCCCGATTTAGTTGTCTGGTTCGATGCCCGGCCGGAATGGTGGCCGTCGTGTTATCTCCATTGGACGCGGAATTCGCGACATTTGTTGTGGCGCCTGTGGTCATCCCCCATCCAGGGCAATCCCTCCACGAAGTAGGGATAGAGGCAGCCAACTCCCGGCCCATACGCTGAAGAGACCCTCCCCCGGAAGGTGCCTGATGCGTGCGGTCCGGTTGATTCTCTGCTGGATGTATGCCTGCGAAGCTGTGGTTTGCCTGTGGAACGTGCCTTCCACGGTGATCCATGCCGTGCGGCTCTATCGCGGCCACGGCTCCCTTCTGGCGTGGTGGCATCTGGCGTCCATTCTCCCCATGGCGGTGGCCGGCATGGCCTTCGCCATGCTCTGCGTCACCTTTCTGGCAAAACGACGTACGGCCCGCGCGTGGGCCATCATGAGCGGCACCCTGAACGTTGTCTTCGCCGGTTTTCTCATGGCACTGATGTCCTTTGCCGCGCGCCTGGGCCATGGTTCAGCCATCCACCTGGGCGGCGGGATCGTGCGGGCCGACGTTCTCATGCTGGCCCTGGGTTTTACCGGCATCACCGCATTCTGGCGCTGGGATGGCGCCGCGGAACAAAAAGTCCCGGGCCCACCGCCATCGCGTCTGGCCGACGAGGGAGCCCATTCGTCGCTGGACAAGCTGGTCTGGGTTTCCAGCCTGGCCGCAGCTGTGGCCGCCATGTTCGGCTGGTGGCATTGGGCGCGGCTCCACGGCCTGCCGCACGCAGGAGGGCTGCCGCTTTATGTCGAAGCACTGGAGGCCGAGTTCGCCATGGTCGCCGTACACGAGCTCGGACACGTGCTGGTGGGCAAAGCTCTCGGCATGCGTCTCCGCGGCCTCGCCGTGGGACCGTTCCAGGCGCGCGTGCGCGACGGGCGCTGGACCTTCCGCTTCCGCCTGTCCGGCCTCTTTGCCACCGGCGGAGCCACTGCCGTCGTGCCCACCAATCCGCGCCAGCCCCTCAGCCGGCGCATCTGGATGATCGCCGGCGGTCCGCTGGCCAGCGGTGTAACCGGGTTGCTGGCGCTCGGCCTGGTGCTCATGGCCCCCAGGCATTCCTGGGGAGCTAACTGGCAGCCGTTGGCCCTGTTCGCCACCTTCTCCCTCATCGCCGCGGTCGCCAATCTGATTCCATTTCGCACCCAGGCCTCCTGGTCCGATGGGGCGCAGATCGCGCAGCTCCGTTCAGGGGGTCCCTGGGCGGATTTTCATCAGGCCCTCAGCGTTGTTGGCTCCAGTACTGTCACGCGCCTGCGTCCCCGCGACTTCGATATCCTCGCCCTGGAGCGAGCTGCCAGGGGCATCACCGGGGGAATCCCGGCGGTGCAGCTGCGCCTGCTCGCCTACCTCTACTACCTCGATTCCTCGCAGCTCCGCGAAGCCACTCAGGCTCTCAACGAAGCCGAGGCCGTGGTTCAGGAGTCCGCGCCCGACCTCCCGGTTGAGTTCTACGCCGACTTTGTCTTTGGCAAGGCCTTCGTCCAGCGCGATGCCGAGGGCGCGCGCCTGTGGTGGGAGCGGATGGAGGCCAGGAAGCCGGCCCGCTCCAGCGCGGACTACTGGCTCGCGCGCACCGCGGTTCTGTGGATCGATGGGCGCACTCAGGAAGCCAAAGAAGCCTGGGAGAAGGGCAACGCCCAGGCGCAGCGGCTGCCCAAAGCCGGAGCATACGAGGCCGAGCGCGATCGGTTCGCCCTGCTGCGCCGCGAGCTCGATGCGGAGCGGCGCATTCCCCGCTGGCACGACGACCTGGCCTTCAGCACGCACTAACACCATTTGATTTCACAGCCCACCCCGCCAGGTAATCGTTCCGCCGGTTACATCGGTCCCTCGAAGCTGGGCCGCAAACCGGACGCGCAGTAACCCGTGCCCGTGACGAAGTGGGCACGGGGGTTTACTGCCGAAGAAGCATTGTCGCGGAAAGCGCACCTCGCTACGCTGAGCCCAATTGAAAGATACGTTGGCAGGTGCCTATGCGCGCAGTTCGCTCCCTCCTGTGCGGGGTGTTTGCACTTGGTTTTCTCTTTTTTGTTCGACTCTCTGCCCTGGTTCTCCTGGATATCGTGCGCCGGCCGTCTGCGCACTTCCCGGCGACCCTGGCGAGTGCCAGCGCCACACTGGCTCTCCCGGTCCTGAGCGCGGTTTACGGAATGGCTTTCTGGAGCGGCTGGCGCGCCCGGCCGTCCGCGAGAACCTGGGGGATGGCGGCGAGCGCTGCCAACTCGCTGCTAGCCGGCTTCTTCTTCGTGGTCGACGGCCAGGCCCTGGGGCAGGCCGGAACCGCACTCTTCCGTGCCGACGCACTCCTCCTCGTGATTGGGGTTGCTGGATTCTTCGCCTTCACGCGTCTCGAAGCGATTCAGGACGAACCCACAGCATCGCCCGTGTCCGGTGACGGTACCCATGGACTCCTCAACCGCGCTGTCTGGCTCGTGGGAGCGGGTGGGTTCCTGGCCGGCATCGTCGCATGGTCGCGCTGGGGCCACGGCAAAGGTCTTCCCGCCTTCGGAAACTCGATCGTGCATGAGCTGGGACTGCTCGTGGTGGCGGAACTGGCGATGGTTGCCGTGCACGAGCTGGGCCACGCCGCCGTTGCCCGCGGACTCGGCATGAAGCTGCGCGCCTTTATCGTCGGACCGCTGCAGTGGCGCCTCCGCGACGGCCACTGGGAATTCCGTTTCATCCTCTTCGGCCTCTTCGGCATTGGCGGCGGAACTGCCGCAGTGCCCAGGAATCGCCAGCAACCCGTGTGGCGCGAACTGTGCATGGTGGCCGCGGGCCCCGCCGGCAGCTTCGCTGCGGGCTTCCTCGCGCTCGCTTTGGCTCTGACCGCGCCGGGACATTTCTGGCAACCTGCCTGGGGGCTGCTGGCCTTCTTTTCGACGCTCTCTCTTTTGACCTCGGCCCTGAACTGCATTCCGTTCCGCGCCGGCAGTTTCTATTCCGATGGCGCGCGGATCGCGCAAATGCTCTCCGGCGGTCTCTGGGCGGATCTGCATCGCGCCTTCTCAGCCGCCGCCGCCACTACCGTCACCCCTTTGCGTCCGCGCGATTACGACATCGCAGCCATCGAGCGCGCTTCGGCCTCTATCGCTGCCGGAGAAGACGCTCTGCTGCTGCGTCTGCTCGCCTCGTCCTACTATCTGGACTGGGGCCGCTTGCCCGAAGCCGGCAAGGCACTCAGCGAGGCAGAAGCACTCTACCAGCAGTCCCAGTGCGACCTTCCCGCCGATTTGTGGACATCGTTTATCTTCGGCAAGGCCTATGTGCAGCGCGACAGCGCGGGCACCCTGGCATGGTGGGAGCGCCTGGAGGCGCAGAAACCGCCGCAGCAAACGGTGGATTACTGGCTCGCCCGCAGTGCCGCCTGCTGGGCCGAACAGCGCCTGGACGATGCCTGGGAGTCGTGGGAGAAGGGAAATGCCCTGGCCCAGAAATCCCCCAACGTTGGCGCCTATGAAACCGACCGCGATCTCTTCGCACTGCTGCGCCGCGAGCTGGAAGCCTCGCGCACCGCACGCATGCAGCCGGGGTTGGTGGTGAACGCGGGATATCCCGTTTCCAGGATGGCGATTTCCCAGGCCTGATCGGGAGCGCCTCGATCGCGGTGGGGCGATCGTGGAACGGGTCAGCGCGGAGATGTCCGCGCACCGCGAGCCCGGGTCCGAACCAGGACCCGGGTTCCTTTTTGTTGCGAAACTTTCTTTGCGCTCCGCTCCGCGCAGTGGCCTTCGGGTCCGCGAATGTGAATACTGGATCGAGTCCGCTGGCGAAGCTGCGCCACGGCTCCAGAGGAGAGGGTGGCGTGCGCATGCGCGGAAGAGTCTGGCTTGGATGCATCGCAGGGGTTCTTATCGCCGGCGGCAGCGCGCTGCAGGCGGCGCGGCTGCAAGCAGTCCCCGCACCCATCGACATCGGCAGCGGATGGCAGCTCCAGGACGCTTCCAAAGTTTCCGACGCGGCCTCAGTCGTCTCCGAGGCCAGCTATCAGCCCCAGGGGTGGCTCGCCGCCACGGTCCCGGGAACCATTCTCACCAGCCTGGTCAACGATGGCGTTTATCCCGAGCCGCTCTACGGCGAAAATAATCGCACCATCCCCGAAAGCCTGAACAAGACCCCGTGGTGGTATCGCACCGTCATCACCGTGCCCAGGGATTATGCCGGCCGCCAGGTGTGGCTGCACTTCGACGGGGCCAATTTCTCCTCCGATGTGTGGGTGAACGGCGCCGAAGTCGGAACCATCCAGGGCGCATTCATCCGCGGCCGCTTCGACATCACCAAATTCGTTAAACCGGGCGCGACTGCGGCCATCGCCGTCAAAGTTTCGCCGCAACCGCATCCCGGCGTGCCGCACGAGCACACCATTGCCGATGGAGTGGGCAAGAACGGCGGCATGACGGCCATCGATGGTCCTACTTTCCTCTGCACCATCGGCTGGGACTGGCTCGACGCCGTCCGCGACCGCGACACCGGCCTGTGGCAGAAAGTCTGGCTCTCGGCTTCCGGCCCGGTCATTATCGAAAATCCGCTGGTCCGCACCAATCTACCGTTGCCAAGCACCGCCTCTGCCGACATCACCGTGCAGGCCACTCTCGAAAACACCTCCGACAAGCCCCAGCTGGGCGAACTGGACGGCAGCTTCGGCGAGGTGACCTTCTCCCAGAAGCTCACCCTGGCGCCGAAGAGCACCCAGCTCATCACCTTCGATCCTCAGACAAGCCCGGTCCTGCACCTCACCAATCCGAAGCTGTGGTGGCCCAACGGCTACGGTCCGCAAAATCTGTATCAGCTGCACTTACATTTCGTGCAGCGTGGCCGCGACTCCGACGCTCACGACACCACCTTCGGCATCCGCAAAATCACCTACGGCCCTCCCGACGCGCTCACCATCTCCGTCAACGGCGTCAAAGTCTTTATTCGCGGCGGCGACTGGGGCATGGATGAAGCAATGAAGCGCATTCCCCGTGCTCGCCTCGATGCCGAGATCCACATGCACGCTCTCGCGCACCTCAACATGATTCGCGACTGGGTGGGCCAAAGCACCAGCGAGGACTTCTACGAGCTGTGCGACCACTACGGCATCCTCATCTGGGACGAATTCTTTCAACCGAACCCCAGCGACGGTCCCAATCCGGACGATCTCGCCACCTATCTCGCGAACGTCCGCGACAAGATTCTCCGCTTCCGCAACCATCCCTCCATCGCCCTTTGGTGCGCCCGCAACGAGGGCTATCCGCCGCCCGAGATCGACGCCGCTCTCGAACAAATGATTCCCGAGCTCGATCCGGACCGCCTCTACCAGCCCAGCTCCACCGCCGGCCGCGGCGTCGTCTCCCACGGTCCCTACGACTGGCGCGAGCCTCAGGCCTACTATGTGCCCGATGCGCCGTTCAAGACCGAAACCGGCAGCATGTCGGTCCCCACCCTCGAATCCATCGAAGGCATGATGCCCAAAAAGGACTGGACCACCATCAACAACGACTGGGCCGAGCACGACTTCGCCAAAGGGGCGCAGCACGGCGACATTTATCCGTACATCCTCGCCGGCCGCTACGGCCGCATCATCAATCTCGCCGACTTCGTCCGCAAGGCGCAGATGATGAACTACGAGGCCTTCCGCGCCATGTACGAAGGCCGCAACGCCATGCTCTTCGCGCCGGACACCGGCATCCTGACCTGGATGAGCAACCCCGCGCAGCCCAGCTTCGTCTGGCAGCTTTACCACTACGATCTCGAGCCCAATGCCTCTCTCTTCGCCGTGCAGACAGCCAGCGAGATGGTCCACATCCAGATGAACGAAGCCAACGGCCGTCTTGAAGTCATCAACAACCGGCCCGATCCGATCGCCGGCGATACCGCGCATGTCGCCATCCTCGATCTCTCCGGCAAGACGCTGCTCACGAAAGACCTGCCCGTCAGCGGTCCGGCCGACACCGCCATCGATCTCGGTCCAACGCCGTTGCCCGACGATCTCGGATGGGTGTACTTCGTCGAGCTGGAATTGCGCGACGCCGGGGGCAATACCGTCTCCCGCAACTTCTACTGGAAGCCCAACCCTGCGATGGGCGAAGACCTCACGGCGCTCGACAGCATGCCCCTCGTTACGTTGCAGGGCGCCGTGTCCCGGCAGGACGTCAACGGCCGCGTTCACCTCACCGTCGGCCTCTGGAATACGGGGCGCGGCGTCGCCCTCATGACCCATGTCCAGCTGCGGCGTCAAAGCACCGGTCAGCGCGTGCTCCCGGTCTTCTACTCCACCAACTACATCTCTCTGGCTCCCGGTGAGAGCCGCACCATCACGATCGATGCGGCCGAATCCGATCTCCAGGGCGATGTGCCTCTGGTCGTCGTCGACGGCTGGAATGTCGAGGTCACGCCCGTGAGCAAGCCCGACTGCGCTCTCGCCACGAATATCGACGCCCAGGTAAGCCACTGGCCCGCGACGGGGCTGCCCATGATCCCCGCCGGCCTGGCCCAGGACGAGCCTCATCTGCAACCACCGCAGTAGCTAATCGGGAAAGAGCCGCGGCGACTCCGCCATTGCCGCCACGGGTTCCAGCAGACTCGCCGCGTTATTGCGCGTGTTGCCCACCGCCGCGCTCACTCGCCAGGCCCGCATCCCAGCTGCGTCATAGGGCCGCAGCAGATCGATTGGCGGCCGCTCCGCATCGTCGCGCCGCAGCCAGCGCTCGTAATCCCGCGGCTGCAGAATCACCGGCATGCGGTTATGCACCGTCGCCGTCAGCTCATTCGGTTCCGTCGTAATGATGGCGAAGGTGTCCATCGCGCGCTGCTTGTCGGGCGACCGCCAGTGCTGCCACAATCCGGCAAAGGCAAACGGCTCGCCATCCGCCAGCGCAAAGGCCCAGGGCTGCTTCGTCTTTGCCCCCGTCTTCTGCCACTCGTAGAAACCGTCCGCCGGGACCAGACAGCGCCGCCGGCGAAAGGGCTCTCGCCAGATCGGCTTCTCAAGCAGCGTGTCCGCGCTGGCATTGATCGTGCTGATTCCCAGCTGCTTCGGATCGTCGCACCACGCCGGAACCAGACCCCACACCATCGCGTGCAGCGTCCGCTCGCCGGTATCCCGATCTTCGACGATCACCGGCTGCTCCGTCGTCGGAGCCACGTTGTAG
>Ga0335075_10018654_pt1 | contig 10284 bp, 8 predicted proteins | sample Lox_Sample_24_FD_206723 | JGI IMG/M metagenome (GOLD analysis project Ga0335075, IMG submission 206723) | Soil microbial communities from Loxahatchee National Wildlife Refuge, Florida, United States - Lox_Sample_2.4 | ecosystem: Environmental > Terrestrial > Soil > Wetlands | place: USA: Florida... | reverse complement strand
CACAGTGATCCGGCAGATGCCCATCGCGACCCCCACAGAGAGTCTTTCCGCCCAATCGAACGGCCGGCGCAATCGAACGGATTGGTTCCGCCGTACGGTTCATGTGAGCACGATCAGCATCGAGGCCCCGGCGGGCTCTCCGGCGGAGGTGCCGCGCGGGCAGATCCTGCTGGAACCGCCACCGGAACTCCCCGACACCGGCGGGGACGGTGTGACGCAGGCGCTCGTCTACCTTCCGATGGCCGCGATGGCCGTCGGAACCACGGCGATGCTGGCCGGCAGTCACGTGGGCGCTACCGGCTACGTGGGCGCCGCGGCGATCGGGGTCGGAATGGCCGGGATGATGGCCAGCCAGCTTGCCCGCCGCCACTCTGACCGCAAGCTCAAGCTCGGCCGGCTGCGCCGCGACTACCTCCGGTACCTGTCCCAGGTCCGCGCCCGGGCGCGCGCTGCCGGCCGCCTGCAGCGCGAGGAAAGCACGCGGTCCTGCCCGCCGCCCGGGGCCCTGCCGGCGCTGGTGGCGGCCCGCAAGGTGTGGGACCGGGTTCCCGGGGGCCCCGGTTTCCTCGATGTCAGGCTCGGCACCGGGCCGGGTGATCCGGCGCTGCGGCTCGTCCCGCCGGAGGCGGCCGGGGTATCCGGATCGGCGGACGATCTGGACCCGCTGACCACCGGGGCGATGCACCGGCTCGTCCGGGCCAGCTCGGTCGTTCCCGAGCTTCCGGCCACGATCCGGCTGCGTGACTGGGACCGGATCGCGCTGACCGGCGATCAGCCGGCCGTCTGCGACCTCGCGCGTGCCGTCGTCGCCCAGCTCGCGGTCACTCACTCCCCCGCTGACGTGCTGGTCACCGTGTACGCCGACCAGGCCAGGATGCCCGGGTGGGAGTGGGCGAAGTGGCTGCCGCACACGATGCATCCGACGCGCGCCGACGCCGCCGGCCCGGTCCGGCTGATGGTGTCGGACGCGCGGTGGGTCCACGGGCTGCTCGGTCAGCTCGGCAACGACCGGGCGTTCCACGTGATCATCGCCGACAGTCAGGACGGTGCGCGGCTGCGGATACCGGGGGCGGTCGTGCTCGACGTGACCGGGACTCCCGCCCGCGCCGGCGAGCGGACCCTCGTGCTGCGGGTGACCGCGGACAGCCTGACCGCGGACACGCCGGCCGCGGGAGGCGGCACCGAGCTGGGCGTGCCCGACGCCATGACCCGCCCGGCGGCCGAGGGGCTTGCCCGGCAGCTCGCGCCGCTGCGGCCAGCCTCCGCTGGCCGCTCCGGCGCGCCGGCCACCGCGACGCTGGCCGGACTGCTCGGCATCGCCGATCCGCGCCATCCCGATCCGGCGGCGCTGCGCAAGCGGCGCGCCGCGCGCGACCGGCTCCGCGTCCCGATCGGCACGCGTCCCGACGGCAGCCCTGTGGAGCTGGATATCAAGGAGTCCGCGCAGGGCGGGATGGGACCGCACGGCCTCATCGTCGGGGCCACCGGCTCCGGCAAGTCGGAACTGCTGCGCACCCTGGTCCTGGGGCTGGCGCTCACCCACGACCCCGGCGACCTCAACTTCGTCCTCGTCGACTTCAAGGGCGGCGCCACGTTCCTGGGCATGGAGGCGCTGCCGCACGTGTCAGCGGTCATCACCAACCTGGCCGATGAGCTGCCGCTGGTGGACCGGATGCACGACGCGCTGTCTGGTGAGCTGGTCCGCCGCCAGGAGGTGCTGCGCGCCGCCGGGCACGCCTCGTTGCGCGATCACCACGCCGCTGGCCGGCGGATGCCAGCGCTGTTCCTCGTGCTCGACGAGTTCTCCGAGCTGCTGTCGGCCAAGCCCGAATTCGCCGAGTTGTTCGCCGCGATCGGCCGGGTCGGCCGGTCCCTCGGCGTCCACCTGCTGCTCGCCTCACAGCGGCTCGAGGAAGGGAAGCTGCGCGGACTGGACACCCAGCTGTCCTACCGGATCGGGCTGCGGACCTTCAGCGCGGTGGAATCCCGCACCGTGCTGGGCGTCCCGGACGCCTACGACCTGCCCGCGGAGCCGGGCAACGGCTACCTCAAGGCCGACGGGACGCTGACCCGCTTCCGGGCGGCGTATGTCTCAGGACCGGTCGCCGCGCCGCACCCCGCGGTTCCCGCCGCCCGTCCGGTCATGGTGGCGTTCGGGGCCGCGTATGCGGCAGCACCGTACGTTCTGGATGAACGGGATCCTCAGCCACAGGAAGCGGACAGCTTCCTGCGGACCGCGGCCGTACTGCTCGCCGGGAACGGGGCGGCACCGGCGGCGCGGCAGATCTGGCTGCCGCCGCTGGCAGAACCGCCGTCACTGGACCAGCTGCCGTCTGCCGAGGGGCTGCGTGCCGCGATCGGCGTGGTAGACAAGCCCTTCGAGCAGCGGCGGGATCCGCTCTGGGCCGACCTGTCCGAAGCGGGAGGGCACGCGGCGGTCGTCGGGGCACCGCGCACCGGGAAGTCGGTGCTGCTGCGGACGCTGGTCAGCTCACTGGCTCTCGGGCACACCCCGGATCAGGCCCGGTTCTACATCCTGGACTTCGGCGGCGGGACGCTGGCCGGCCTGGACGGGCTGCCGCACGTGGGCGGGATCGCGACGCGGCTGGACGCCAACAGGGTATGGCGGACGGTCGCCGAAGTCCGGGCGACGCTCGCGGAACGAGAGCGCGCGAAGGCCACGGGAGAGGCGGACGTGTTCCTGGTGGTGGACGGGTGGCTGACGCTTCAGCAGGAGTTCGAGGACCTGGAGCCGGCCGTCACCGCGCTGGCGGCCCGCGGTCTGGCATACGGGGTCCACGTGATCGCATCCGCGGGCAAATGGTCGCAGTTCCGGCCGGCGATCAGGGACCTGTTCGGCACCCGGCTGGAACTGCGGCTCGGCGATCCTTACGAATCTGAGGCCGGGCGGGCCGCCGCCGCTGCGGAGCTGGTGACGGAGGCCGCGGCCTCGTGGACCGGCCCGGCGGCGCCCGCGGTGCGCCTGCTGCCCGACTCGCTGCCCGTGACGGCCCTGCCGGCCGCCACGGCGGGCTCGGTGCCGTTCGGGATCGACGAGGACGCGCTGGCCCCGGTGTCGGCGGACTTCACGGCAGACCCGCACTTCATGATCTTCGGCGACACCGAATGCGGCAAGTCCAACCTGCTATCCGTGCTGTGCGCGGAGCTGATGGCCGCGTGCGGCCCGGACCAGGCGCGGCTGGTGTTCGTCGACTACCGGCGGTCGCTGCTGCAGCTGACCGGCGGCGAGCACTCCATCGGTTACGCCACCTCCTCGGTCGCCGCGGCCCAGCTGCTCGGCGACGTCCGGGAGGCACTCGTGGGCCGGCTTCCGCCACCTGACCTGCCGCTGGACCAGCTGCGGGCCCGGTCCTGGTGGTCCGGCGCGGACCTGTACGTGGTCGTTGACGACTACGACCTGGTCGCCTCGGGACCGGGCGGGGGTCCGCTGGGGGCGCTGCTCGAGGTGCTGCCGCAAGCCGCGGACATCGGGTTCCACCTCATACTCGCCCGCTCGGCGGGCGGCGCGGGCCGCGCCATGTTCGACCCCGTGATCCAGCGGCTGCGGGAAATGGGCACCCCGGGCATGATCATGTCCGGCAACCCGGACGAGGGCGTGCTGTTCGGCGGGGTCCGGCCGGGCCCGCTGCCGCCCGGGCGCGGCATCCTGGTCCGGCGGCGCGGCGGGAACAGCCTCGTCCAGGTGGCGCTCTCTGCTGTGCTATCTGAGTAGCCTTTCGCGCATGGCTCGTCTCACCGCCCGCGCCGGCGCCCGAGGGCTCGCAGCCCTGTACGCGGCGCTCGGCATCGCCAACTCCGCGTCAGCCGCGAAGCGCTACCGTGCGGGCCAGTGGGCGACCAAGCCGCTGCTCATGCCGGTGCTGGTCGCGTTCGCGCTCGTTGCCGCCCGCGATCCCAGAGATGACCTGCGGCTGCCGGCCGCGGGGATGGCCTTGTCCGGGCTCGGCGACACCGCGCTGCTGGGCTCGGAGAGCTGGTTCGTGCCCGGCATGGGCGCCTTCGCCGCGGCTCACGCCTGCTACATCACCGCGCTCGCCAGGGACGGCGCGGCCCGCGGGGTACGCCCGCGAGTCGCGGCCGGGTACACAGCCCTCTGGGCGGTGCTGATCGCGGTCCTGTGGCGACGTCTCGGAAGCCTTCGGATCCCGGTCGCGGCCTACAGCCTGCTGCTGGTCTCCATGGCCGTCCTGGCATCCGGTCGCAATCGCAAGGCCGCCGCGGGCGGCGCGCTCTTCGTCGTCTCCGACGCCCTGATCGCCTGCGGCCTGGCCGGCATCGACGCGGTCCCCGGCCAGGAATCGGCCGTCATGCCGACGTACGTGGCCGCGCAGTTCCTGCTGGCCGCCGGTTTCCTGCGCCGTCCGGCGCCCCTGGAAGAGAGTTTCCACCAGGAATAGTGGTCCCGCCGGCTCGGATCTGGGTAAACGGGTAATGACGAACCGGTAGTGAATTCCCTGCCGGGCCGTGAACATAGCCCGTCGCGGACAGCTGCGGGGGCAGACGACTGAAGGCGGCTATGCGGGGCTTCTCGTGGATACTTCAGAGCGTCCCGGAGGCCACCGACGGCATCCTGACGTCTGCCGGGATCTGCGAGGGGTTCGCCGGGGCCGGCGTTAGCCAGCGGGTCCTGGTATTTGCCGGGTTCGCGGGGATCGTGGCCGGGACGCTGGCCATGGGGGCCGTTGAATACTCCAAGCTGCGCGCCGAGCATGACCAGCAGGCGGCTCAGCTGGCCGCCGAACGAGCGCTGCTCGAGACCACACCCGAGGCGGAACTCGATGAGCTCACCATGCTCTACGTGGCGCGTGGCCTCTCCCCCGACCTGGCCAGGCGCGTCGCGATCGAGCTGACGGCTCACGATGCGCTGGCCGCCCACGCCGAGGCGGAGTACGGCATCACGGCAGACTCTCGCACCAATCCGCTGCGTGACGCGCTGGTGGTGAGCGCCGCCTTCGCGGCCGGGGCCGTGCTGCCCTGGCTGGCGATCGTGCTGATCCCCGGGCCGGCCAGGGCATCCGTGACCTTCGTGGCCGTGCTGGCGGCGCTGGCGCTGACGGGATGGGTTTCCGCGCGGTTCTCGCACATCCAGCCCATGGTTCCGATAATCCGAACGGCGAGCATTGGCACCGTGGCCATGCTCATTACCTATCTCGCCGGGCACCTTTTCCATCCGTGACAGCCTGGAGAGTCACCACGGGCCCGTTCAGAATGACAATTATTTTCCCGCTCCGGACAGAACGAGCTGGCTCTGCGTGACTTTCGCGGCCAGGCGCTGCTGGGCGTCGCGGATCTCGGTTTCCACGACGATCAGCGTCCGGCCCTTGTGCAACGGCCGGGTCACCGCCTCGATGTAGCCCTCGCGGACGGCGCGCAGGAAGTTGGTCTTCGACTCGACGGTGGTGGTGCCCGCCGCGCCGGGCGGCAGGTTCAGGTACGCGCAGGCGCCGCCGGCGCTGTCGGCCAGCGCCATCACCGCGCCGCCGTGCATCGCGCCGCCGGACGTGCACAGCTCCGGCGCCCACGCCAGGCGGGCGCGGACCTCGTCGGCGTCGTATCGCAGCAGTTCGATGCCCAAAGTGGCGGCGAACGGCATGAGAGCGCGCACTGTCTCAGTCGGATCAGCGGTCATGAGCCGATTCTGGTACTAAGACCTACTTGGAATCACGCTGACGGAAGCCGAAGCCGTCCGAGCGGGTCCTGGTCGCGGTGAAGGCGTCGAACTCGACCGGGGCCGGGCACGGGTTCGCCGCGGTGGCCGCCGGGGTGTGGTAGTAGGTGAACGTCATCGTGGTCTTGTCGCCGGGGAACCGGCCGGGGTCCACGTCGAACACGCCGATGCCCCACGGGTGGGTGGCGTCGGGGTCGGTGATCGCGGACCACGGCGCGTCCTCGGTCTCGACCTGGGTTCCGGAGACGTTGATGCCCTCCTCGGGCTCGCTGTCCGCGGTGTCGGTCATGTACGTGTCGTCGTGGCCCTTGGTGCCGCCGGTGCCGATCACCAGGTGGACGAGGCCCTTGTCGGAGTCGACGCTCGTCAGGTCGGTGCTGACGACGTGCGGCCGCAGGTAGGTGCCGGAGTCGGTGCCGCTGACCAGGTGGGAGCGCTCGTAGTCGTGGTCGTGGCCGGCCAGCACGAAGTCGACGCCGTACTTGTAGAACAGCGGCATCCAGTTCTGGCGGATGCCCAGGTCGGAGCCCTGCGCGTCCGAGGTGGACATGGCCGGCTGGTGCATGACCGCGACGATCCAGTCGACCGACTTGTCGACCGACGCGTGGCGCAGCGTCTTCTCCAGCCACGCCAGCTGCTTGCCGCCGGAGTAGCCGGTCAGAATCTGGTTCTCGCCGGTGCTCAGGTAGGTGCCGGTGTCTACCTGGTAGCAGACGTCGTTGTTGTCCAGCATGACGAACAGCACCGAGCCGATCTGGAACGAGTACCAGTTGCCCTCGAAGTCGCTGGCGCCGTTCTTCGGCAGGGTGAACCGGGTCTGGTAGGCCAGGTAGCCCTGCGCGCCGTTGCCTGGCTCGTTCTCGTGGTTGCCCAGGGTCGGCATCCACGGCCGGTTCGCGGCCGAGAGCTGCGTGTTGTCGAAGTACTCCGCCCAGACCTGAGGCTGGGTCATCTGGTTGGAGTTGGCGTAGGACAGATCGCCATTGACCAGGTGCACGACGGGGTTGAACCGCTCGACCGACGCGGCGGTCGCCGCCGCGTTGAGCGACGCGGAACGCCCGGCGGCCTGCTGGCGCGGTGCGGAACGCGCTGGACAGCTGGGTCTCGCCGTCGCTGACGATCTTGTACACGTAGTCGGTGTCGGGGTGCAGGCCGTCGATCCTGGCGTGCTGGGCAATCGTCTCGATGCCGTTGTTCGAGTCGGTGTACGCGCGGGTCTCGGCCGGGATGGCGCGGCCGAAGCCGCCCGCCGGGGTGCCGATGACTACCTTCGGATTCGACACCGACGTCGGGGTCACCCAGGACACGACGACCTCACCGGTCGGGTCCGCGCCGAAGGTCAGGTGGACCTGCTCGGCGGTGACCGTGTCGGCCTTCGCGGCCTGCTGCCACAGGGCCGGGCCGCTGGCCACCATGAGTCCTCCGGCGGTGATACCGACGCCGCCGAGGAACGACCGCCGCGAGATGCCGGCGTGCTCGATGATCTCCGTCACTACTGTCCCTCCCGAGGCAACCGCAGACAAAAACACACAGATGCTCGCAGTTACAGATGGCGGCAAGCAGAATTAAACGTAAACAACCGTTGAACGATTAACAGCCGTTAATTATTAGCTGCAACACAGACCCCGAGCGCTCCGGGACGGTGAACGGTGTACGGTCCTCGTATGGAGGCCGCTGAGCTGGCGCATCTGCGCCGCGCCAGGGACTTGCTCGACCGCGAGTACGCGCGGCCGCTGGACGTGCCGACGATGGCGCGCGCCGCGCTGATGTCGCCGTCCCTGTTCGCCCGGCGGTTCCGCGAGGCCTACGGCGATACGCCGTACGGCTACCTGCAGGCCAGGCGGGTGGAACGGGCGATGGCGCTGCTGCGCCGCGGCCGCCTGTCCGTGACCGACGTCTGCATGGCCGTCGGGTTCACGTCGCTCGGCTCGTTCAGCTCGACGTTCACGCGGCTCGTCGGCGAGCCGCCGTCGGCCTACAAGACCCGTGACCACTCGCGGCTCGCCCCGGTGCCGCCGTGCATGGCGCGGGCCTGGGCGCGGCCGGGGTGGATCGAGGAACCATGCAGGATTGGAGAAGCGTTCCCCGCAGGCCGTGCGTAGGGTCGCTGACATGGCACTTTCCATCACACACACGCCCGTGTACTGCACTGACCTCGATGCGACGCTCGCCTTCTACACCCAGCGGCTTGGCTTCGAGGTACGCCAGGACGTCCCGATGGGCCCGGAGATGCGCTGGCTCACCGTCGCTGCCCCCGGGGACACCCACGAGCTGCTGCTGGCCGCCGTGGACCAGCACATCGCCCCGGCCGACCGGCTGTCCATGCGCGAGATCGTCGCCAAGGGCGACCTGGCCGTCTTCATCCAGGTCGACGACCTGGACAAGACCTTCGAGTCGCTGCGCGCCGCGGGGGCGGAGATCCTCCAGGAGCCCATCGACCAGGCCTACGGCGTCCGCGACGCCGCGGTCCGTGACCCGAGCGGCAACCACCTGCGGCTCAGCCAGCCGCTCGCGGGACGCGGCTAAGGCGCGCGTTATCCCGCCAGTTATCCGGCCAGCACGCCCCGGACGACGCCGGCCAGCCGGTCGTAGTCGTCCGGGGTGTTGTACGGCGCCGCCGCGATGCGCAGGTAGCCGGTTCCGCCGAAGCTGACCGGCGAGACCTCGACGCGCCGCTGGGACAGGGCCTCGTAGAAGCCGTCGACCTGACCGGGGGACGCGAGGGCACCGCCGGGCAGCGGGACCAGCCGCATCGTCGGAGCGGGCGTGACCGGGAGCCCGTCGAGCGTCACGCCGAGGGTCTCGGCCACCCGTTTCTGCCCGTCGGTCACCAGGTCGGCGAGCCGGCCGACGGCGTCCCAGCCGCCGAGCGCCGCCCAGTACGCCAGGCCGTCCGCGGCCGCCAGCCAGCCGGCGTAGTCCCAGGTGCCGGGATAATCGAACGACGCGCTGTACCCCTGCTCAAGCTGCCAGCTCAGCACCGTCGGCGCCACCTCGGCGCCCGGCCGGCTCCACAGGATGGCGCTGCCGCGCGGGGTGTACGCCCACTTGTGCAGGTTGCCGATCCAGTGGTCGGCGCCGAGCGCCGCGATGTCGTCGGGCAGCTGGCCGGGTCCGTGCGCGGCGTCGACGAGCACCCGCACGCCGCCATGGCCGGCGGCCGCGGCCGCGCCGCGAACAGCGGCGGTCACGGCCGTCACGGGGATGACGGTCGCGGTCGGCGAGGTGATCCGGTCGACCACGACCAGGCGCGTACGGGGCGAGCAGGCGGCGGCGTACGCCGACACGATCACGTCGTCCTCGGCGCCGACAGGGAAAGCCGCCTCGACGACGCGCGCTCCGGCGCGCGCGGCGTGGTGGTTGAGCGCCTTGCGGACCGCGCCGTAGCCGTGTGTGCTGATCACCAGCTCGTCGCCGGGGCGAAGCCCGAGCGAGCCGAGCACCGCGGACGCGCCTTCCGACACGTTGCGCACCCACGCCGCACGGGACGGGTCAACGCCGAGGAACGCCGCCGCGCCCTGCCGCGCGGCCGCCACCAGCCCGGCCACCTCGACGCGATTGAACCGGTGCGGGTTGCGTTCTGCCCGCTCGCGCCATGCCGCGGCGGCCTGCCGGACGGCGACCGGCGCGACGCCGAACGCGCCGTGGTTGAGATGCAGGACGTCGGGATCGAGGCCGAAGGCCTCCAGGAATGCAGCGTCCACGACCCGATTGTGCCATCCCGGGCATGTTAACCATTCCTTAGTAAGTCATCCCTTGTTCATCATCGGATCGCCCGCGCGCCGGATAGGCGCATTTACGATCCGGCTATGTCAGCTTCGCAGGGTCCGCGGCGGGACCGCCCGCTCGCCGAGCAGCATGACGAATGGATGGCGCACCTGCGCCGGCACGCGGTGAGCCGGCGCACGGTCTTGCGGGGATCGGTGGGCGCCGCGGCGGGCAGCCTGGTGCTCGGCCCCGGCCTGTGGTCAGGCAGCGTGGTCGCGGCGGCCATCGCCGCCGCGGGGACGGTGGCGGGCGGTTTCCTGGTGAACGGGCGGCACTTGTCGTTCGGTGACGACCCGCGGCGGGAGATGTGGGTCGGCGGCCAGCTGATCAACGTTGACAAGTACAACGCCGTGCCGCCGAAGTCGGTCCGCGTCTGGGTGGAGTACGGCAGCGACCGCTCCTACGGGCACCGGGTCGAGGCGGAGATCCGCGAGCTGCTGACCCATGTCCCGGTGTGGGATGGCAAACCCGGGGTCCTGAAGGCCGCCCGGACGCTGAACGCCGACCAGTTCTTCGTGCACGCGTACCTGTGCGGTCTGCGGCCGGGCACCCAGTACCACTACCGCTTCCGGTATGCCGCGGGCCGCGAGCACGGCGCGAGCGCGGACGCGACGTTCATGACGGCGCCTGGCGAGGTCACCGAGCCGTTCACGTTCACCGCTTTCGCCGACGAGGGCATCCCCGGGCCGTCCCTTGACCAGGACCCCTCGCTGCTGCCGGAGTCGGACTGGGGAATGTGGAACAACGGTTCCTACGACGATGACGACCCTGACAACCCGGCCCGCACCGGGGTGAACACGACCTCGGCCGTAATCTTGCAGATCACC
>Ga0335075_10018653_pt1 | contig 10284 bp, 8 predicted proteins | sample Lox_Sample_24_FD_206723 | JGI IMG/M metagenome (GOLD analysis project Ga0335075, IMG submission 206723) | Soil microbial communities from Loxahatchee National Wildlife Refuge, Florida, United States - Lox_Sample_2.4 | ecosystem: Environmental > Terrestrial > Soil > Wetlands | place: USA: Florida... | reverse complement strand
CGCTCATGTCGCTCACCATCGCGAGCGGCTTCGTGGTGGACGACGCCATCGTGATGATCGAGAACATCGCGCGCTATATCGAGATGGGCGAAGATCCCCACGAAGCGGCGCTGAAGGGCTCGGGCGAAATCGGCTTCACCATCATCTCGCTGACGGTTTCGCTGATCGCCGTTCTCATTCCGCTCCTGTTCATGGGCGGCGTGATCGGCCGGCTGTTCTACGAATTCTCCGTGACTCTCGCCACGACCATCGTTCTTTCAGCGGTCGTATCGCTGACGCTGGTGCCGATGCTGTGCGCGCAAATTCTCCGCCACCGCAAGGAAGAAAACCGCGGCCGGTTCGATCTCGCAGCCGAGCGCGTGTTCAATCGCACGATCGCATTCTACGACCGTGGTCTCACCTGGGCGCTCGACCGCCAGCCGCTGGTTCTCGTCATTGCCATTCTAACCCTCGTCGTCACGGTCCTGCAGTTCATCGAGATTCCCAAGGGATTTTTTCCGGTTCAGGATACAGGACAAATTCAGGGCATCTCCTACGCCTCGCCGGATACGTCCTTTGCGGAAATGCAAAGGAAGCAGCAGGACCTGGCCAACGTCATCCTGTCCGATCCTGCCGTGACCACTCTTTCTTCCACCATCGGCGTCGATGGTACCAATACGACCCTGAACAGCGGCCGTTTCCTGATCACGCTGAAGCCGCTGGATGAGCGGCCCGGTGTTTCAGACGTCATCCGCCGGCTCGGTCGCGAAGCTGCCAATGTGACCGGCATTTCGCTTGCCATGCAGCCCGTCCAGGACCTGACGATCGACAGCACGGTGGGACGCGCGCAGTATCTCTTCTTTCTTGCAAATTCCGACGAAGCGCAGAACGACGTCTGGGCCCCGAAGCTTGTCGACCGCATGAAGCAAATGCCGGAGTTCGAAGACGTGGAGAGCGATCTTGGCAATGGCGCGCGCGAATTGCAGCTGACGATCGATCGGCCGACGGCCGCCCGTTTCGGGATCACGCCGGCAACGATCGACAACGTGCTCTATGACGCTTTCGGGCAGCGCATAGCCTCGACATTGTTCACGCAGTCCAACCAGTACCGGGTCATCCTCAACGCCGATCTGAGCGGGCTGTCCAATCTCGACGACGCGCTGAACGGTCTCTACGTGCCATCCTCCACCGCCACGACAGGCCAGGTTCCGCTCGCGGCCATCGTACATATGAGCACGGGAAGCGGCCCGCTCCAGATCGAGCATCTGGGCCAGACGCCCTCGACGACGATTTCCTTCAATCTTGCGCCCGGTGCGTCGCTTGGCTCCGCCGCGTCCGATATCCGCCAAGCGGAACATGACATCGGCCTGCCCAATACGTTCGTCACATCCTTCCAGGGGGCTCTGGATGCGTTGGAAAAATCGCTGGGCAATGAATTCTTCCTGATCATTGCCGCCATCGTCGCGGTTTATATCGTGCTGGGCGTTCTCTATGAGAGCTTCATTCATCCCATCACCATCCTCTCCACGCTACCTTCAGCCGGTGTCGGTGCGCTTCTCGCCCTGCGGATCGCTGGCGCCGGTCTCGACATCATCGGCATCATCGGAATCATTCTTCTCATCGGTATCGTGAAGAAGAACGCAATCATGATGATCGATTTCGCGTTGCGCGCAGAACGGCTGGAAGGAAAGCCGCCGCGCGAAGCCATTCACCAGGCTGCGCTCCTGCGTTTCCGCCCCATCCTGATGACGACGATGGCGGCGATGTTCGCGGCACTTCCGCTGATGCTCGGCACGGGTGTCGGATCCGAGCTCCGCCGCCCGCTCGGCATCGCAATCGTCGGCGGCCTGACCGTAAGTCAGCTCATGACTTTGTTCACCACGCCGGTGATCTACCTTTATTTCGATCGGGGTGCAGCCTGGTTCCGGCGGCGCTTCGGCGCGCCGCCGCATGAGGCACCGGCGGTATGAATATCTCCGCGCCTTTTATCGCAAGGCCGGTCGCCACCATATTGCTGACGATTGCCATCGCGCTGGCCGGCATACTCGGCTACATCCATCTGCCGGTTGCGCCTCTGCCGCAGGTCGATTTCCCGACCATCGCCGTGTTCGCACAGTTGCCCGGCGCCAGTCCCGACACGGTGGCGACCAGCCTCACTGCCCCGCTCGAACGCCATCTCGGGCAGATCGCCGACGTGACCGAAATGACATCGCAGAGCCAGGTCGGGCAAACGCGCATCATTCTTCAGTTCAATCTCAGCCGCGACATCAATGGCGCGGCCCGCGACGTGCAAGCCGCCATCAACGCGGCCCAGGCCGACCTGCCCAGCAATCTCATCACCCAGCCCAACTACCGCAAGGTCAATCCCGCCGATGCGCCGGTGATCATACTTGCGCTCACGTCGAAAACGCTGACGCGCGGTCAGATGTACGACTCGGCGAGCACCGTGATGCAGCAACAGTTGTCGCAGCTGCCCGGCGTGGGCCAAGTGATCATCAGCGGCTCCGCTCTGCCGGCTGTGCGCGTCGAACTCAATCCGCAGCAACTCTTCCATTACGGCGTCGGTCTTGAAGACGTCCGCTCGGCGCTCGGCAACACCAATGCGAACGCGCCCAAGGGCGCGATCGACGTCGGTCCGGTGCGTTGGCATGTCTATACCAACGACCAGGCCAATCATGCGGAGGACTACCGGCCCATCGTGGTCGCCTACCGAAACGGCGATGCGGTGCGTCTCAAAGATGTCGCCGACGTACAGGATTCGGTGCAGGACCTGCGCAATCTGGGGTTGGCGAACGGCAAGCCCGCCGTCCTCGTCATCGTTTTCCGCCAGCCGGGCGCAAATATTGTTTCGACCGTGGACAGCGTGCGCGCGGCCATTCCGCAACTGAAAGCCGCGCTGCCCAGCGACATCGACATTTCGGTTGTCTCCGACCAGTCCATTACCATCCGCGCTTCGCTCGCCACCACGCGGATGACGCTGTTGATCGCGATGCTTCTCGTCGTCGCCGTCGTCTATCTCTATCTCCGCAACGGCCGCGCCACCTTCGTACCCGCCGTTGCGGTGCCTATCTCCATCATCGGCACCTTTGGCGCGATGTATCTGCTCGGCTATTCGCTCGACAACCTTTCGCTGATGGCGCTGACCATTTCCACCGGTTTCGTGGTGGACGATGCCATCGTCGTGGTCGAAAACATCTCCCGCCATCTCGAAGAGGGCATACCGCCGCTGAAAGCGGCGCTCCAGGGAGCGCAGGAGATCGGCTTCACGGTCGTTTCCATCACCCTCTCTCTGATCGCGGTGTTCCTGCCGATCCTGCTCATGGGCGGGATCATCGGACGTCTGTTCCAGGAATTTGCGGTGACGTTGTCGCTCGCGATCATCATTTCCATGGTGGTCTCGCTGACCACGACGCCGATGCTGAGCGCCCTCATACTCCGCCGCCTTCCCGCACGAAGAACCGGCCGTCCTTCCTTCTTCATGTGGATGCAGAATACCTACCAGCGCACGCTGGCGGTCGCACTCGACCACGAGATTCTGGTGCTTGTGATTCTCGTAGCCGTTATTGCACTCAATTTCTGGCTGATCATCACCATACCGAAGGGCTTCTTCCCCCAGGAGGATACGGGCAGGCTCGGCGGCTCACTGCAGGCTGATCAGTCCATTTCCTTCCAGCTCATGAGCAAAAAGCTCACCGAAATGATGTCCATCGTCCAGCACGATCCGGCTGTCCAAAGCGTCGCGGGATACACCGGCAGCGGAAGCGGAGGTGGTGGCGGACAAACCAATACGGCGTCGGTGTATGTCTCACTCAAGCCGCTCGACGAGCGGCCTTCAATCACGGTCGTCATGGATCGGCTGCGTCGCAAGCTTTCGCACATACCGGGCGGCAGACTGATCTTCGTTCCGTTCCAGGATATTCGCATCGGCGGCCGCCAGAGCAACGCCCAATACCAGTACACAATCCTCGGCGACAGCACGGCGGAAGTCTATCAATGGGCGCCGAAGCTGATGGCGGCGATGCAGAAGGATCCAACGTTCCTCGACGTCAATTCCGACCAGCAACAGGGTGGCGCCCAGACCGGACTGACCGTGAACCGCGATGCTGCCTCGCGACTGGGGCTGACGCTCTATCAGATCGACAACACGCTTTACGATGCCTTCGGCCAGCGGTCGGTTTCAACGATCTACAATGCCCTTAACCAATACCATGTCGTGATGGAGGTCGCGCCGAAATACTGGCAGCGACCTTCGACGCTCGATCAGATCTGGGTGAGCACATCGGGCGCTCAGCCAAGCGGCTCCGCCACAACGCAACTGAGCGCCGGAAGCGTGACCGCCCCTGTCGCCCAGACAGGTCCTGCGGCGATCCTTCCGCCGGTGACACCGAATATCTCCTCGCTTGCCGCGTCGCAGACGAACAGCCAGACGGTTCCGACCGCGAACGCGACCGTGCTCGAGAGCAATCCCCTTGTGACCAGCGCGAATATCAACGTGCTCGGACGGGGCGGAAGCACATCCGCCGCGACTCTCTCGTCGAGTTCTTCCGCGAATTCGACCGCCGCGAACAACGCCGTGCGCACGGCCGCGCAGGCATCCATCGGCGCAACCGGCAGAAACATCTCGTCAACCGGTGCCGCCGTGGCGACCTCCGTCGAGAGCATGGTCCCGCTGTCGGCCGTCGCGAGCTGGGCGCAGGGCAACACGCCGCTCGCCGTCAATCACCAGAGTGAATATGTCGCCACGACGATTTCGTTCAACCTGCCGGCGAACAAATCCCTGAGCCAGGCGCAGACGGCGATCGAGCGCCTTTCGCGCGAGATCCACATGCCGTCCAGCCTTATCGGCGGCTTCGCCGGCACGGCACTCGTCTATCAGCAATCGCTGAGCGGCGAGGCCTTTCTCGTCATCGCGGCGCTCGCAGCCATCTACATCGTGCTCGGAATTCTCTATGAAAGCTTCGTGCATCCGCTGACGATCATGTCCACGCTGCCATCGGCGGGCCTCGGCGCATTTCTCGCGCTCGAACTGTTCGGCATCCAGTTCACGATCATGGCGCTTATCGGCGTAATCCTGCTGCTCGGTATTGTGAAGAAGAACGCAATCCTCATGATCGATTTCGCGCTGAAGGCCGAGCGGGACGAGAACATGGACAGCCGTGAAGCCATCTTCACCGCCGCCGTCCTCCGCTTCCGGCCGATCATGATGACGACCACTGCCGCCATCCTTGGTGCCGTCCCGCTCTGCCTGCCTCTCGGGTTCGGAAGCGAGCTTCGGCAGCCGCTCGGCATTTCGATCGTGGGCGGCCTTATCGTGAGCCAGGCGCTCACGCTCTACACAACGCCGATTGTCTATTTGGCCCTCGACAGCATCCGCCTCAAGGCAAACCGCTCGCTGCGACGCGTGCGGCAGCGGCTGGAGCGTGGAACAAGCGCCGCCTGAGCCTGGACCAGCTCAAGTGTTATTCCCTTGGCCATCTCTCTTTCTCTCTCCGGAAGACCGATGGCGCGTTGCATGCAGGATCAATCGTTCCAGATTCGTCCGAATGCGTTGACGAAGTTGCGGCCGAGCACCTTTTCGGCGACGCGCGCGGGATAGCCGCGCTTCAGCAGGGCGTCGGCGATGACTTCCGAACGGCGCGGCGTGTTCAGGCCGATGACATAGGGCAGCCGGTCCTCTCCCGGCGCAGCGAGCCCGGCTTTCTGCCTGTGTTCCTCGTCCTTTCGGAATTCCGCAAGCGCCTTCGGCGAATGATCCATCGGCGCCATATCGCTGTCGCTGCCGATCCCCACATGGTCTTCGCCGCACACAGAGAGCGCGTGCGTCATGTGGTTCATGTAATCCTCGACGGTCGGCTGTCTGGGGCTCGGCGTGAGATACGGCAAATCATATATGCCGACAACGCCGCCCTTTTGCGCAACCGCGCGAAGCAGTGCATCGCGCTTGTTTCGGGGATGGGCGTAAATCGCGGCGCAACCCGCATGCGTGATCAGCGCCGGGCGTGTTGACGCCTGCAAGACACCGAACGATGTTGTTTCATTGGCGTGACTGATATCGATCGCGACGCCCTGCTCGTTCATCTTGGCGACCGCTTTGCGGCCCAGTTCGGTCAATCCCGCATGCGGATCGCCGAGGACGCCGGTTCCAAAAGGCGATTGCTTGTTGTAGCTCAGCTGCATGACGAGCACCCCCAGCCCGCGGAACAGCTCGATCCGGTCGAGCTTGTCCTCGAGCATGGTCGCGGCCTCGAATGAAAGTATTATCCCGACGCGCCTTTCCTGCTTTGCCAGCGCGAAATCACCGCGCCGGCGCACCTGAAGATAGACGTCCGGATATTGCTCGATCATCCGCTGCATGAATGAAATTTCATCCACGGCGTCCTCGAACTTTTCATCGATGCCGCCAAGCGTGGTCTTCATCGCCGTAACGCCGGATTGCCGCGCCATGTCGAGCATGGATTTTGGAAATGGAAGTTTGTCCTGCACCGGCGGACTGAGATTGGCATCGAAAACGATCGCCTGTTCGTAAAGGCGCGCGGCCTCGGGCGAGACGGCATCGCCTGTTCCCTGGGCTGCAGCCGCTCCGGCCAGCAGGGCCGCCGCCGAGCCAGTCTTGATGACGTCGCGCCTGTTCATTGTCGAAGCCCTTCTTCTGCGCTGCAAATCATTACATGAACCGGCACTTCGTGCGCCGCCACCTGCGCTCCGCTTTCGGCCACCCGCCTTTTATTGACCGGTCCATTACCCTGACGATACTGGTCCCGGATCAAGTGTCGAGCACGGAATGCGGATCGGAATTGTCGGCGCGGGCGCCATTGGCGGGATGATTGGCGTCGTGCTTGCCCGGAGCGGCCATGCAGTAAGCGTTCTCGCGCGCGGACAGACGCTTTCCGCGCTTGCCGCACGCGGCTGGATATTCGAACGCGGCGGCGAACGCCTGGAAGCCAGCGTCACCGCCAGCGACAATGCCGCGGACCTCGGAACGCAGGACATTCTGCTGATCGCGGTAAAGGGGCCGGCGCTCGCCGAAGCCGCGCAGGCCGCACAGGCGATGATCGGGCCGCAGACCATCATCATCCCGGCGATGAACGGCGTGCCATGGTGGTTCCTGCTGCCGGGCGGAGGATCACTGCCTCCCACCGTGCTCAAATCCGTCGATCCCGACGGCGCCATCGCGCGGGCGATCCCGTTCGAATCCGTGCTTGGCTGCGTGGTGCATGTCTCCGCCCATGTCGCCGCGCCCGGCGTGGCGATCCATCAAGGCGGCAACCGGCTGATTTTCGGCGAACCTGACGGCACGCAGTCGCAGCGACTGAAAACGATAGCTGATTTGTTTGCAGATGCCGGATTCGAGGCGCTGCGGAGCGACAATATCCAGCGTGACATCTGGTACAAGCTCTGGGGCAACATGACCATGAATCCCATCTCGGCGATCGCGGGTGCTACCTGCGATCGCATCATCGACGATGACCTCGTAAATGCCTTTGTGCTCCGCGTGATGGCCGAGGCGGCAGATATCGGAAAACGGATCGGATGCGAAATCCATGAGAGCGGCGAGGACCGCATCGCCATCGCGCGTCATCTCGGCGCCTTCAAGACCTCGATGCTGCAGGACGCCGAAGCGGGGCGCCCGCTCGAAATCGATCAGCTGCTTGCGGCGCCGCAGGAGATTGCGCGGCTCTTGGGCGTCCCCGCGCCGAACCTCGACGCGCTGCTCGGCCTTACGCGGCTATACGCGCGCGGCCGCGGGCTGTATTGATTGACCTGCCCCGAAAGGAAGAAATGCGAGATGTTCCCGGCTGAAACCTACAGGACGCGGCGCCAATGGCTCGCGAAGGGAATGCAAGGCATCGGTCTCTTCCCCGCCAATCCGCCGAGCCCGATGAACTACGCCCACAATACCCATCCCTATGTGCAGGACGGCTGCTTTGCTTATTATTTCGGCGTTCCGCGGTCCGGGCTCGCAGGCGCCATCGATTTCGATTCCGGTGAAAGCTTCCTGTTCGGCGACGATCCCACGCTTGACGATCTGATCTGGCTCGGCGCTGGCACGCCGATGCAGGAATGGACGGCGCGATCGGGCACGGATGACGTCCGGCCGCTTTCGGATTTCGGCGATTGGCTCGCGAAGCATCGGCACGGACGCATGATCCATTTCACCCCGCCCTATCGCGGCGGGGTGACGATCCAGCTCGCGGATTGGCTCGATCTTCCGGTGCAGAACGTGGCGGATCGCGCCTCGGTACCGCTGATCGGGGCCATCGTCGCCCAGCGCGAGATCAAGACACCGGAAGAAATCGCCGAGATGGAATCCGCACTCGTGGTGACGGCCGAGATGCATGCGACCGCCATGCAGCTCGCACGGCCTGGTGTGATGGAGCATACGGTTTCCGGCGCGGTGGAGGGCGCGGCGCGCGCGGCCGATCTCAACCTCGCCTATCCCGTCATTCTCTCCGCACGCGGCGAGGTTCTGCACAATGACCGGCACGATGGGCGGCTCAAGGCGGGCGATCTCGTCGTGCATGACAGCGGCGCCGCAAGCCGGCTTGGCTATGCGAGCGACATCACGCGCACGCTACCCATAGGCGGCCGCTTCGAAGCACGCAAGCGTGCCTGCTATGATCTCGTGCTCAAGGCGCAGCTTGAGGCGATCGAAGCCTGCCGGCCGGGCGCTCCATATTTGTTTGTTCACAAGCTCGCCGCGCGTGTGCTTGCGGAAGGAATGATCGGCGAAGGCGTGTTCCGCGGCGATCCGGACGAGATCGTCGACAGCGGCGCCTATGCGCTCTGCTTCCAGACCGGCGTCGGCCATCAGATCGGCCTCGACGTACACGACATGGAAGCACTCGGCGAGGATTACGTCGGCTATGACGGCACGGTGAGCCGGAGCGGGCTCTTCGGCCTGCGCAATCTGCGCATGGCCAAGCCGCTGCGTCCCGGCATGGTGGTAACCGTCGAGCCCGGCCTTTATTTCATTCCCGCGTTGATCGACCGCTGGGAAAGCGAGGGCCGTTACATGGGCCACATCGATTACGCCCGCGCACGCGAATTCCTCCCCATCCACGGCATCCGCATCGAGGATGACGTCTTGGTCACCGAGACCGCCCACCGCGTGCTCGGGCCGGGGATACCGAAGGAGACGGCGGAAGTCGAAGCGGAGTTGTCATCCTGATCCTTTGTGCTCTTTGTGTTCCTCGTGGTTCAATAACTCCGCGCCGCTGCGTTCCGATAGCGCGGCAAAAGGCGCAAACTCAAACGCAATGACCCCCGCGGGGCGGGACCGGCCAAACGGATTGTTAGTCATTTCGAGGCATTCTCGGGCGGTTCGCGAGAGGAGCTATAGGATGGCCGATCTTGACCGCTTTGTTTCCGATCTCATCCGGGAAAAAGGACTCGACGAAAAGCTCCGCCCGGATCTCCTGGCAGAGATCGGCGAAAAACTCGACGAAATGGTTCTCGACAATCTCGAAACCACGTCGGCCCTCGACGAGTACGACTTTTTGCACGATTCCGGCAACAAGGAGGAGCTTCGCGCCTTTCTGGCGGCCGCTATTCCCGATCTGGATGACCGCGAGAAACAGGTTCTCGACGACTTCCGAAGCTCGTACCGCTGAGCAACCGGCTCGATCGCCTCGGAGCGTCCACTTCATCCCATCGGCTTTTCGCAGTTGACCATCCAATGCGTGCCGAAGCGGTCGGTCACCATGCCGAATCGCTTCGCCCAGAATGTCTCCTGGATCGGCATGCCGACATTGCCGCCTTCCGACGAACGAGAGAATGTGTAATGATGCAAAATGAAACAAGAGTCGTGACATACACGCGAGTTTCGACTTCGAAGCAAGGACACGATGGACTCGGCATGGCCGCGCAAGATGCGCTGCTCGCTTCCTATGTCTCCCGGCACAATGCGCGAGTCATCGACTCATTTTCCGAAGTGAAGTCCGGCCTTAAAGGACGTCCCGCGCTGAAAGACGCGATTGCCAAAGCACGCGCTACAAGGTCTATCCTCTTGTAGCGCCAAGCTCGACCGAGTCGGGCATCGGAAGCGCTCACGCTGCTTGACAAGTCGCGCGTGACCGTCGTTTTCGCCGATGGGCCCCATGCCAGCGATCTACAGCTTGGAATCATGGCCGTGGTAGCACAAGAGGAAGCGCGAGGCCATTTCGCGGCGCACGTCCGCGAGTGCCGAACGGCGACATGCATACCGCAGCGCGCGATTCATGTGCGAAGCTGACGCCGCTGCATGCGCGGGAAATTCTTGCGATAGCTGGGACCGGCGGCGAGCTTGCGGACGAAGTCGCTTGCCGC
>Ga0335075_10018652_pt1 | contig 10284 bp, 11 predicted proteins | sample Lox_Sample_24_FD_206723 | JGI IMG/M metagenome (GOLD analysis project Ga0335075, IMG submission 206723) | Soil microbial communities from Loxahatchee National Wildlife Refuge, Florida, United States - Lox_Sample_2.4 | ecosystem: Environmental > Terrestrial > Soil > Wetlands | place: USA... | reverse complement strand
GCGGGGTCGGCTGCTTGGCGGCGGCAAGCGCCCGGCGCCATGGGGCGTCGAGCGGCTGCGGGGTCGGGGTCAGGCGCAGCGCGGTCGCCTGGCGGCGCGAGGTGACCGCGAGCGTCACCCGGCCGAGCAGCGTCTGCTCGAACACGGGTGCGTCGCCAAGGCCGGTCGGCTTGGTGACGAGCTCGAAGGCTCCCTCGGCAAGCGCGTCGACGGCGTAGGCGCCCTGGGCGGGCGAGAACGCCGAGACGACGACGACCGGGAGGTCGAGGTTCTCGCCGCGCATCGTGCGCAGCACATCGATGCCACCCATGCCGGGCATCGAGAGGTCGAGCGTCATTGCGTCGGGGCGATGGCGACGGCACTCCTTGAGCGCCTCGTCGCCGTCACGGGCGGTGGCCACGACGTCGAATCCGCCGCGCGTGAGCACGTCGCCGACGAGCCGCCGCATGAGCGCCGAGTCATCGGCGACGACGACGCGCGGGCGGGTCGATGTCGAGGCCGCGAGTGTCATGCCGCGGTGGGCAATTCGGCCGCGGGGAACAGGCAATCCAGCGTGAGCAGCGCCACCAGACGCCCCTCGACGCGGATGATCGCCTGGATCAGCGAGCTGTCGGCGGTCGGGGTGGCGGAGATCTGCTCCTCGCTCACGGTGAGGACCTCCTCGACGGAGTCGACGATGACCCCGGCGGTCTCGGTGCCGATCTCGGCGATCACGATCTTGGTCTGCTCGGAGACCTCGGTGCGCGCCCCGATGCGGGCGGCGACGTCATAGACCGGGACGATGCGCCCGCGCAGGCTGATCACGCCGCGCAGCCAGTCGGCCGGCGAGGCGACCGAGCGCGGATCGCTGTAGCGAATGATCTCCTGAACCTGCTGGATCGGGAGGGCGTAGTGCTCGCCACCGAGGCTGAACACGACAAGTTGGTGGGACTGGTTCTCCGTGGACATTTGTGCTGCCTGCTCCTTGCGTTTGCGGGCGTCCGGACCCGCTTGTCCGGACGCTGATTCCCATGGGGAGTAGTCGTCAATCGAACTGGCGAACTTGAGCGTCCGCGGTCAGATGACGGCTTCGTCTTCGCCGCGGGCGAGGACGACTGTTCCAGCCTCTTCGAGGCTGCGAACGACCGCCACGACCTTGCCCTGCGCCGACTCGATGTCACGCTTGCGCTGGGGCGGCTGGTACTCCATCTCCTCGGCGAGCATCTGGGCGCCGCGCTCGGACATGTTGGACAGCACCTTGGCCTTGACATCCTCGCTGACGCCGCGCAGGGCGAGCGCGAGATCCTTCTGATCGGTCTCGCGCAGGATGAGCTGGATCGAGCGATCGTCGAGCTTGACGATGTCCTCGAAGACGAACAGCAGCCGGCGCACTTCCGCAGTCAACTCGGCGTCGGCCTCGGTGAGCTGCTCCAGCACGTTGCGCTCGGTGGAGCGGTCGGACTGGTTGAGAATCTCGGCCAGTGACTTGACCCCGCCCGCGCCCGTGTACTCCTGGGCGACGACGGTGGCGAGCTTCTGGCGCATCACGTCCTCCACCTGCTGGACGACGTGCGGGTTGGTCTCCGCCATTCGCGCGATGCGCAGCGCGATGTCGGGCTGCGTCGTCTGGTCCAGGCAGCACAGCACCTGGGCGGCGAGCGTCGTGTGCAGGTTGGCGATCACCAGGGCGATCGTCTGCGGGGACTCGCTGCGCAGGAAGGTCGCGATCTGCTCGGCGGGAGTGCGGCGCAGGAACTCGAATGGGCGCTTCTCGATCACCGTCGAGAGCCGGCCGACGATCTCGGCGGCACGCTCGCCGCCGAGGGCGCGCTCAAGCACCTCGCGCGCGTACTCGACGCCGCCCGCGGTGACCGCGTCGAACGCCTCGACGGTCGCAGCCATCTCCTCCAGCACCGAGTCCGCGATCGACGGCTCGAGCATCCGCATGTTCGCCATCTCGAGCGAGAGCTCCTCTATCTCCTGCTCGTTCATGCGTGCGAACACCTCGGCGGCGCGCTCGGCGCCGAGCGAGACGAGCAGGACGGCGGCCTTGCGGCGGCCCCTGATGTTGGCCGGCAGCGGCGCCGGGGGCCGCTTGGCGGGCACGGGGGAGTTGCCCGGGGGTGGGTTGTAAAGCTCGACTGCCATCCCGACTAGTCCTCCGCCATCCAGGCGCGCAGGTGCTGGGCGACGAGATCGGGATCACGTGACACGAGCTCCTCGATCTGCTTTCGCGCGACCCCGACGTGCGGCTGGAGCGAGCTGACCTCGACCGGCATGGAGGCCTCCAGCGCGGCCAGCGGCCGGGGAGACTCGAGCTCGGAGAGCCACTTGGGCTGGCTGAAGGAGTCCTTCTCACGCTTCTTGATGGCGCGCAGCATGAAGACCAGGAACACGATGGCGCCGATCCCGAGCGCTCCGTACTTGCCGTACTTCATCATCGGGTTGGCGGCGGCCGGCTTGACCGTGGTCGTGCTGGCTGGCGCGAACTTCAGCTGGTTGACCGAGATCTGGTCGCCGCGCTTGGGGTCAAGGCCGACGGCGTTGGAGACCGCGCTCTTGATCGTCTTCAGCTCGGACGCCGGGATGCTGGAGTTGACGAGCACCGACACGCTCTGGCGCTGGATCGCGCCCGGGGCGATCACCGAATGCGTGATCGTCTTGTCGACCCCGTACTGGGTGTGGTTGGTGTCGTTCTTGTAGTTGCTCGTTCCGCCCGAGCCGCTGCCGGTGGAGTAGGCGGGGATGTTGCTCGTCGTGCCGGAGGTGCCGGAGGCCGCCGAGCCGTTGCCCTTGAGCGTCTGGTTGGAGGTGTTGGCGTCCAGCGCCGTGCCCTTCTTGCCGTAGATCAGCTGCTCCTGGGTCGCGCGGTTGGCGTTGAGCGTCGCATTGACGACGACCTGGGCCTTGCCGACGCCGAGCGTCTGGGCGAGCAGCGCCTCCACCATCGTCGACTCCGAGGAGTCGTACTTCTGCTCGGCAGCCTCCTCGGCGGGGAGCCCGCCGCCGGAGCCGGCCGACGACGATGGCCACAGCTCGGCGCCGCTGGAACCGGTGATCGTCACCTTGTTCAGCGACAGCCCGGGCACGCTGGACGCGACCAGCTGGGCGATCCCGCGGACCGCGCCCGGCTGCAGGTCCGAGGAGCCCGACAGCAGCACCGAGGCGGTGGCCGACTGGCTCTGGTCGGAGAAGAGCTGATCCTGGCTGTCGGGGATCACCAGGTTGACCTGGGCAGATGAGATGCCGTCGATCGTCTCGATCGTCGACGCGAGCTGGCCCTCGAGCGCGCGCTCGTAGGTGACCTGCTGCTGGAAGTTGGACTGCCCCAGCGACTGCTTGTCGAGCAGCGAGAAACCGGGCTGCGAGTTGCCCAGGAGGCCGGCGCTGGCGAGCGCGACACGGGCCTGAGCGGTCTTGCCGGACTCGACCGCGATCGCGGTGCCGCCGTTCTGGATCTGATACGGGATCCCCTCCGTCGACAGCGTCGAGGTGATCTTGCTCGTCTGCGAAGGATCGATGCCCGTCTCCAGCGTCGAGTAGCTCGGCGCGGAGGCGAAGTGCATCACGAGCACGATGAAGACGACGGCAGCCGCAAAGGCACCGCCGACCATCGCCCAGCCCTTCGGCGACAGACGTCTCACCAGGTCCATTACTGAGCCCATCGGCAGATCTCAGCTAGACCTGAAGCGAGAACAAAGTGGTCTCTGCCGAGATCAATTTGTTCTGGATCTGGGAGGCGACATCCATGGCCAGAGACGCGTTCTCCACCGCGGTGACGGCGGTCGTCGGATCGCTGATCGTGCCTGTCGCCAGGCCCTGCGCAGCGGCGGACGCGGTGTTCTGGGTCTGGTCCAGCCCGTTGATCGCGCTGGTGAGCGCGGAGCCGAAGCTGCCCGCGCCGGTCTTCGCCGGCTCCGAGACCGAAGAGGTGGAGCCGATCGAGCCGACCGAGCCGACAGAGGCGGCGGAGCCGAGCGCGGAGACGCCGGAGATGGCGGGAATCATTTGAGCAGCTCCAGCGTGTCGGAGTACATGGTCTTGGATGTGCTCATCGCCGTCACATCGGACTGGTAGGTGTCCGACTCGTCGATGAGGTCGGTCATCTCGGTCACCGAGTTGACGTTGGGCATGCGGACGTAGCCCGCCTTGTTCGCGCCCGGAGCACCCGGGTCGTACACAAGCTGGTCGGGCGTCTTGTCGGCGACGATCCCCGCCACCTCGACGCCGCCGGGAGGCGCCGACGAGTTCCCCATCGCCTCTGAGAGCGAGGTTGAGAAGTCGCCACCGACGGACTGAAGCTCGACCTCCTGGCGCTGATAGGGCTTGCCGTTCGGACCCTGAGTCGTCTCGGCGTTGGCGAGGTTCTCGGACGTGACGTCCATCCGCATCCGCTCGGCGGTGAGGCCGCTCGCGGAGATGTTGAGGGCGTCGAAGAAGCTCATGAGGCACCGCCCTGGCCGATCGCGGTCAGCATGATCTGCTCACGTGCGGCCGCGACCTGAGTGAGGTCCTGGTAGAGCAGCCCGTTCTCGGAGATCTGCGCCGAGGTCTGCTCGGCGTCGACTCCGTTGCCGTCGGCGGAATTGACCCCGCCCTCGTTGGCGGCGGTGAAGTTCACCGAGGTGGGGGACTGGCCGGCCTGCATCGCCGACTCGAGTTCGCCCTGGAAGTTGACGGTCTGCGCCTGGAAGCCAGGCGTGTCGGCGTTGGCGAGGTCGTTCGCCAGATATGTCTGGTCCAGCATCGATCCGCGCATCGCAGATTCGAGGGACACCTGTGTCGTATCAAGGAGTGACATGCGGTCAATAGGTCGCGGACCGGCCCTCCGTGGGCACTCATCTGACCCGCTCCTTGCAGGTCGCTTGGATACTCGGCCACCGGGCCCGATCCTTGAGGGTTCGGGCCCGGGTTCGGCGGTCGTACATCGGTCCAAAAACGCCGATGCGAGTCAGGGTTCGCGGCTCGCGGATGGAGCCGCGCCCCGCCCCCGTCACGCCGAGGTGAGGACGCGCCGATGCGACGCGTGGGCCGGCGCGTAGCCGGCGGCGGCGCGGCGCGCCGTGCGCACGCGGGCCAGGTCGCGCACGATGGCGCTCCGCACGCGGCCAAGCTCGGCCGCGATCTCAGCCTGCAGGTCCAGGCAGCGCTCGAGTGCCGCGCGTGCCTCCGGTGGCGGCGCCACCGGGGCGATCAGCTTGACGATCGCCGCGCGCTCGCGCTTGACGGCGGCGAGCCGATCGAAATCACGCGCCACGACCAGCTCGAGCTCGCGACGGATCGTCGCCTCCAGCGCCTCGTAGGGCGCTGCCGGAGACTCGAACACGCTCATCCGGCGAGCACTGCGACGGTCGTCCGCTCTGCGGCGGTCCTCTGAGCGGCGTCGTGCTGGTCGGCGATCGTTGCCCACGAGTTGCGCAGCTGGCCGAGCAGTTTGCTGACCTGCTCCAGGTGCTTGGGGTTCTGCTCGAGCCGGGCGCGCTGGCATTGGCGCAGGGAGAAGCTGTAGATCGAGGCGAGATTCGCCGGGATCTGACCCTGGCTCATGTCGAGCGTGTTGCGCAGATGACGCAGGATGTGCTCGGCACTGCGCAGCTTGTTGTGCGCGGTGGCGATGTCCCGCTCGGACATGGCGACGCTCGCCTGGTGCAGGAATCGCCGGGCGCCGTCGTAGAGCATCACGATCAGTTGCGGCGAGGAGGCGGTCAGGACGGCGTTGGCGCGGTAAGCACCGGATGAGGCGTGGGCGTATGAGGTCATGTAGGTCAGAGGGCGTTGATCTGCTGGGTGAGCCAGGAGCTCTCCGAGCTGTTGGACGAGAGAGCCGATTCCATGGCTGCGAACTGCGTGACGAGCTGGTTCTCCTGGTCCGTCAGGTTGGCCTGCATCGTCGTGATCTGGTTGCCGAGGCTGCTGACCTCGGTCGTGTTGCCGTTGATCCGCTGGGTGATCGTGCCCCCGGCGTCGGCCTCCGTGCCGACGAGTGAGGAGAAGCTGTTGGCCCACCCGCCGAGCAGCTGCTGCACGCCGGTGGGATTGGCGGTGATGGCGTTCGTCAACGAGGTGGTGTCGAGCGTGAGATCGCCGGCCAGCGAGCTGGCGGACTCGGTTCCGCTGCCGGTCGTCGCGCCCGTGCTCACCCCGACGGCGAGCAGCGAGGTGAGCGATCCGCCGCTGATGCCCGAGACCGTCGCGTACATCGCCGAACGCATCTGGGAGAGCAGATTCTTCAGATCCTGATCGTCGTACAAGGTGCCCGTCTCGGTGCCGTTGGTGTCCGCCGGCGTCGTCGAGAGCTGGGTCTGGATGGTGGTGATCGCCGTGTTGTAGTCGGTGATGAACTGCTGCACCGCGGTCGACACGTTGGAGCTGCTCATCGTCGGAGCGGAGATGTTGACCGTCGCCGGGCTCGACCCGGTCACGCCCGACAGCGTGAGGGTGACGCCGGGGATCGCGTCGGTCACCGTGTCCGACGCCGAGTACTGGGTTGCGCCGGTGCCGATCGAGTACGCGGCGTCCTGGCCGGCTTGTGCGTCCGCGGTGATCTCCGTCAGCGAGCCGCCGCCGTCGACGACCGAGATGTAGTCCGGGTTGGAGACGGACTGGTCGCCGGTCGCCCGGTCGGAGAGCACCAGGTTGCCCGACTGGGTCACTGTCGCGTACACGTCGAGGCTGGAGTTGTTGTTGATCGCCTGGGCGAAGCTCGTCGCCGTCTCTCCCGCCTTGATCGTCACGGCCTGGCCGTCGATCGTGATCGCATCGTCGCTCGTCGGCGAGCTGTAGGTGAACGTGCGCTGCGCCGACTGCGCGAGCGCCGTGACGCTCACCGCGTAGCCGCCCTCGACGGCTCCCGTGCTGCCGGTCAGCGCCGCGCCGACGCTTGACGAGTTGCTGGAGGTGACCGTCTGCGTCGGGTCGTACAGGCTCGGATCCAGCAACGCCATCGCGTCGGTCTGGACCGTCTGGAGCTGGCTCTGGATCGTCTCGAGCTCGGAGTTACGCGCGTTGAGCAGGCTCTGCTGATTCTCGAGGTTCGTCAGCGGCTCCTGCTTGGTCGCCATCAGCTCCTCGATGATCTGATCGGTGTTCAGACCCGAGGAGAGGCCGGTGACCTGCGGCGTCGAGCTGCCGGTCAGCGTGCTCAGCGTGTAGCCGCCCGTCGTGGTGGACGTCGTCGATCCGGTGGAGGAAGTGGACATGATCAGCTCCGGGTTCTCGTCAGTCGAGGGTGCCGCCCGAGGCGACGGAGAGGACGGTGCTCGGCGACACCGTGCCGAGCACGGTCCCGTCGAGGCTGGTCAGCTGCACCGAGAGGCCGCTGGTCTCGTCGGTGCTGAAGTGGAGAGCTTTGCCGGCGGCGCCGAGCCGGTCGGCGGCCTGGGCGGCAGTGAGCATCGCCGCGAATACCTCCTGGGGCGGCGAGCTCGGAACCGTGTCGAGCGTCACCGAGTCGCCTGTCGGCGCCGCCGGGCCCGACGTCTGCAGGTTGGCGCGCCGGGCATCCCGGACGCTCCGCGAGAACGCGTGCGTGAGGTCGGCGGAGATCGGGTTGATGCTCATGGCGCTTGTCGATTACCTGGAAGGGGCGGGCGGTGGCCCATCGGGGGCCTCCCTGCCGTGTACCCCGGGTAATCGTTCGCGCGAGGGCCGAACTTGAAGTCGGTTCGATCATCCGTCCAAACTCACGCCGGGGCGCCGGCCTGGGCGCGCCGGATCACGTCGATCAACTTGCTCGCAGCGGTGAACGACGGGTCGAGTTCCAGCGCCGCCTGCGCGAACAGGATCGCGTTGTCGTTGGCGCCGGTCGCCGCCGCCACCTGGGCAAGGCCGAACCGCGCACGCGCGTCCGGCGCCTCCGCGCAGACCGCGAGCCACTGTGCGGCCGCGCCGGCGGGATCTCCATGACGCAGATGGATCTCGGCGACCAGCTGGGCGCGTTCGCGAGCGGGCAGGCGTGAGGAGTCGAGCAGGGCGCGCAGCTGCGCGTAGGGCTCCTGCGCCCGCGCCCGGAACATGAACTCCAGCATCGTGGCCAGCAGCGGGACACTCGCCACCGCCAGTTCCTGGTGGCACGGCTCGCCGGAGGCGGCCTGCAGCCAGGCGTCGAGGAACTCGCGCTCGGCCTGGGGGAGGCCGACCCGGACGGCCCGGTCCCGCGAGGCACGCGCGCTGTCCAGCTCACCGCCGGCCAGCCGCGCCGCGGTCTCGATCCGGCATGCGAGGGCCGCGTAGGGGTCCTCGTCGGGAATCGGTGCGACCGCCTCGGCGGCCTGGCTCCACTCGCCGTGAGCGAGCAGGATCTCGGCGAGCGCGACCCGAACTGCGCTCTCGCGCTTGGCGTCGCCCTGCTCGATCGCGGCGCGATACTGAGAGACCGCCGCGCCCGGGGCGCCCGAGCGCGCGAAGGCGCGCGCCACCGCGATCCGGGCGGCAACGGTCATCGGATCCAGCCGGGTTTCGAGCTCGGAGAGGATCTCCCTCGCGGTCGCGCCCTGCGCACGGCGCGCAGTCACGTACAGCGCGGCGACGCCCAGGTAGCTCGGGTGATGCGTGATCGACCAATCGAGATGGGTCACAGCCGACACAGCGTCGCCACGGTCGAGCGCCAGCTTGGCGAGCGCCAGCCGGGGCAGATAGGTGCCGCTGCCGACCAGCCCGCCGAAACTCGCCGGTGCGTCGCCCTGGGCGATGCAGCGCTCGAGCTGCGTTTCTCCCGCGTCGCGCTGGCCGAGGTCGAGATGGGCCGCCGCCTGCTCGAGCAGCAGGTCGGTGTAGTCGGGGAAGTAGCCAAGTCCTGTCTCGGCGAACGAGATCGCCTCCGCCGGCCGGCCGCTCAGCCGCAGTGCGCGGATCAGGGTGGACAGCAGCGAGGGGGAGTAGAAGGTGCTGAGCACCTCATTTCCCGCGACGAGCAGGCTCCATGCGCTGGAGAGCTCGTCGATCGCCTTGCCGGTGTCGCCCAGGGCGGCGTACTCGCAGCCGAGGTTGAAGTGCAGGAACGGCGTCGCCGGCGCGCCCGAGTCGCGCTGCTCGAGCAGCAGCGAGAGGTTGCGCGTCGACTTGTCCTTCGCCGCGCGCGTGTCCTCGAGATAGCCGTAGTGCTCGATCCGAACCGAGCTGTGGCCGACGCGGCCGGGGACATCGCTGGGCAGCGTCGTGTAGATCTGCTCGTGGATCGTGCCCGAGAAGCGGTACTGGGGACGGTTGCGGAACACGCGCAGGGCCGTGTTGACGATCGCGGCGCCGTCGCCCAGCTCGCCGACGAAGCTCGTCTCGATCAGATGGAAGGCTTCGCGCCAGGTCTGGCCGGTCAGCTCCCGCAGGCGCTCCACATCCTCGGCGACGAGCACCTCGTCGGCGTCGAGGTAGATGATCCAGTCCGAAGTCGCGGCATCGAAGGAGACGTTCCGTGGCTCCGCGAACGATCCGGTCCACGGGCACTCGATCACGCGGGCGCCGAAGGAACGTGCGATCTCCATCGTCGCGTCGGTCGAGCCGGTGTCGACGACGATGATCTCGTCGACGGCCGGTCGGATCGCCTCCAGGCAGCGGGGCAGCATCTGCTCCTCGTCCTTGACGATCATGCACAGGCTGATGGTGAGCCCGGTGGCGGCTCGGGCGCGGCCCGAGATCCCGCGCGCGCGGCGGACCAGGGCGGGGACCGCGTTGTGCAGCGGCCGGCTGGGGCGCCGGCCGCGCAGTCGCTGGGCGAGCTGGTCGCGGTTGCGCGCCAGGTCAGGGAGGCTCGGATCTAGCCGGGCCGCCGCGCCGAACAGCGCCCGTGCACCGTCGAGCGCCCACAGCTCGTAGCAGGCGACGCCCGCGTACAGCAGCAGCACCGGCTCGCTCGGCTCGCGGTCGAGGATCGTCAGCGCGCCATCGGCCACCGACACGAACGCGCGCACCGCATCGGCATCCGACGCCGAGCGCGCGAACAGCAACCCCTGCTGAAGCACGAGCAGTTCAGTCAGGTAACGGTCCTGGGCCTCCGGAAGCCGGCTCGTGTCTGCGAGGGTCTGTCCAAAGCCGTCGAAGTCGCCGGTGGCGAGGGCGGCGCTCGCGCGGGTGACGAAGCCGGAGGTGACCGTCTCGGCATCGATATGAAGAGGTTCGTCGGTGTGCGTGCTGCCGGGTAGCCGAAGCGCCATGCGTCAACCTTTGGGATCGAGGGATCACACCTGTCATCGGCGTCCTGGACGCGAAGTTGAGTCGGGGCGCTGGAGGGGTGAGGGGCCCCCCGATCCGGGACGCACCACTTGAGCGGCCTGATCCGGGACGCACCACGTGAGCGGCCTGATCCGGGAC
>Ga0335075_10018651_pt1 | contig 10284 bp, 6 predicted proteins | sample Lox_Sample_24_FD_206723 | JGI IMG/M metagenome (GOLD analysis project Ga0335075, IMG submission 206723) | Soil microbial communities from Loxahatchee National Wildlife Refuge, Florida, United States - Lox_Sample_2.4 | ecosystem: Environmental > Terrestrial > Soil > Wetlands | place: USA: Florida... | reverse complement strand
CCCTGCGGCTGCCCGCCGGGTCCGCGTCGGTCCCCGGCGCGGCGGCGGCCTGCCCGGCCAGCGCGCGGATCAGTTCGGTTGCAGCAGTGCGTCCGCTCCGCACGGCACCCTCCATCGTGTCCGGCCATCCGGTATCGGTCCATGCGCCCGCCACCACCAGTCCCGGCAGCGAGGTTGCGGCGCCCGGGCGCAGCGCGCCACAGCCGGGGGCCTGCCGGAACGTCGCCCGGCGCTCCCTGGTGACGAAGAAGTCGGTGACCTGGGCCTGCGCGGCCGCGGGGAACAGCTGCTCCAGGGCGGGCAGGAACCGCTCGCGCAGCGCCGCGACCGGGACGTCCACGTCGCCGTCGGCCGCGGACTGCGACAGCGCCAGGTACTGCCCGCTGCGCAGCCCTGCCGTCCTGGTCTTGTCGAACACCCACTGGACCGGCGAGTCCACGGCCGCCGCGAACGGCAGGTCCATGACCGGGCGGTCGTAGACCACGTGCACGTTGACGATCGGCGAGCTGCCGAGGTCATCCCAGCGGGCGGCGCCGGCCACGCCCGCCGTCCCTGCCAGCCTGGCCGCGGGGCCGGCCGGAATCGCCAGGATCACGCCGTCCGCGCCGATGACCGCGCCGGCCCCGGCCTCCGGCTGCCCACCGTCACTGACCACCGCGCCGGCCCCGGCCTCCGGCTGCCCACCGTCACTGACCACCGCGCCGGCCCCGGCCTCCGGCTGCCCACCGTCACTGACCACCGCGCCGGCAGCGGCGTCCGGCTGGCGGCCGTCGCCGCCCGATGTGGTCCGGACCTCGAATCCTCCGGCCGGGCCCGGCACCACCGCGGTCGCCTTCGTCGCGAGCTTGACCTGCACCCCGAGGCGGCCGAGCAGGCTGGCCGCGGCCCGCCCGTGGAGGTCGCCGAGTGGCACCGCGGGCACGCCGATGTCGGCGGCGTCGTTGCCGGACAGCAGCGCGGTCTTCAGGACGGTGGCGGCGAGCGGCACGCTGGCCTTATCGCCGTCGATGTTCAGCGACGACACGATGAAGAGGTCCCACAGGTTGCGGCGGGCGCGCTCGCTCTGGCCCCGGGCGCTGAGCCAGTCGCCCAGGCGCTGCGTGTCCAGCCCGGGCTCCCCCGGGTCGGTGCCGCGCAGCGCGAGCGCGGCGCGGCCGACGCGCAGCCGCTCCGGCAGGGAAAGGAAGCGGTACGCGGCGAGTGACCGGCCCAGGTGCAGCGGGGCGGGCAGCCCGGACCGGCGCAGCCTCGCCCGGCCGCGTGGCGACAGCACGGTGACGTCGAACCGGTCCTGCATGGTCACCGAGGCGGTCACGCCGAGCCTGGCGAGCAGGTCACGGTAACTGGTGCAGCAGCGCAGGAACACGTGCTGGCCGGTGTCGATCGTCAGGCCGCCGCGGGAGAACGACGTGGTCGCGCCGCCGAGCCGGGGCCTGGCCTCGAGCAGCGTGACCTCGAGGCCGGCCTCGCGCGCCTCGATCGCCGCGGTGATGCCGGCCAGGCCGCCGCCGATCACGACCGCGCTGCGCGGGGTCATGCCGGGCCCCCGGCGGGCGCGACGGTCCCTGGCACGCGCTCGGGGATCCCGGCCAGGGCGCGCACCGCGACCATGGCCTTCGCCTTGCCGGACAGCGACTGCCGCTGCCGCAGGGCGGCGGCGGGGTCGGACCCGATCTGCTCAAGCAGCCGCAGGTAGATGCCTGCCATGGCGCCCGCCGAGGCGGCGCTGCGCCGGTCGAGCAGGGGCAGCAGCCGCAGTCCCCTGGCGTACCAGGCGAACGCGCGCTCGGCCTCGAACCGGATGACGTCGTGCAGCCCGCGGTCCCCGGCCAGCGAGTCCGCGGGGCGGCCGGGCGCCAGGCCGGCGCCGAAGCGCTCCAGGTCCTCGGCCGGCAGGTACACCCGCCCGTTGCCGAGATCCTCCCTGATGTCGCGCAGGATGTTGGTGAGCTGCAGGGCGATGCCGAGCGCGTCGGCGAGCGGCTCCGCAACGGCCGGGGCGCTGCTCCCGAACACGCCGAGGGAGAGCCGCCCGATCGACCCGGCCACGCACCGGCAGTAGTGCTCGAGCTCGGCGAAGGTCGTGTACCGGGTGCCGCGCACGTCGGCCTCGCAGCCCTCGATCAGCTCGGCAAAGGCGGACAGCGGAATCGGGCGCCTGCGGGCGGCGTCGGCGAGCGCGACGAGCACCAGGTCATCCGGGGCGGCGCCGGCGTCCGCGACCGCCAGGGCGGCGACGGCGGCGCGCGCTTCGCCCAGCGCGGTGAGCTTGTCCGGGGCCGGCAGCGTCCCGTCGCCGATGTCGTCGATCCGCCGGGCGAACGCGTATACCGCCGACAGCGCCCGGCGCTTGGCCGGGGGCAGCAGCCGGATCCCGTAGGAGAAGTTCCTCGCCTGCGTCCGCGTCACCTGCTCGCAGTGCCGGTACGCGGCGCGGATGTCCGCGGGGTCTGTCGCCAGGGCCGTCATCGGCTCACCGCCCCCTCACGTACGCGCGGGCCAGCTCGGCGGCCAGGCGCCGCTTGTCCGGCCGCGGCGCGCCCGGCAGCACGTCGTGATCTGCGGCGGCGATCGCCGCCAGCGCCGCCCGTCCGCCGGCGACGTACCCGGCCACCGCCAGGCGCGCCGCGCCGCCGAGCGTCCCGATCAGCGGGGCCCCGGCGTCCAGCATCGCCGTCGCCCGGCGTGTCTCGAACGCGATCAGCTCCCGGACCTGCGGCGGCGCCGAGACCTGGGACAGGTCATCCTCGGTGCACCCGAACTCGGCCAGATCCTGCACGGGCAGGTAGACGCGGCCGGCCCGCAGGTCCTCGGCCACGTCCTGCCAGTGCTCGGCAAGCTGCAGCGCGGTGCAGATCGCGTCGGACAGCTCGGCCCGGCGCGGGGAGAAGGAGCCGAACACGTGCAGCACGATCCGGCCCACCGGGTTGGCCGACAGGCGGCAGTAGTCCCGCAGGTCATCGAAGGTCTGATAGCGGCTGACCACCTGGTCCTGGCGGTTGGCCTGGATCAGGTCGAGAAACGGCTGCTCGGGGATCCCGCAGCCGGCCACCGCCGCCGCGAGCGCGCGCACCACCTCGGTCCGCGGCCCCTCGCCGTCACCGCCACCGCCCCTACGGCCGAGGCTGGCGTAGAGGCGGCGGAGATCTGCCTCGAGCTCGTCGAGCAGGCGTTTCCGCTGCTCGGGCGGGGCGCGATCGCCGATGTCGTCGGTCGTCCTTGCGAAGCCGTACACCGCCATCAGGTACCTGCGGCGGCGCGTCGGCAGCAGCCGCAGCGCCACGGGAAAGTTCTCACCTGATGCCCGCGCGGCTCCGGGGTCCATGGCGTCGACGGCAAGCAAGTCAGCCGGGCCGGCGGACGCGGCGCGCCCTGGCGCGTCCGGGCGCGCCCCACGCCTCACCCCGGTCCTGTCGAGTGCCACGGTCTCTATTTGCGCACAGGAACCAATTGGAATGCAAAAATGACGCGAGCGTCAGCTGACATGCGCGTCGACTTTGCGCTCCCGTTTGCGCTGCAGGGCTGGAACGTGTTATAGAGCTCCGCCGCGCCCGATCGAAGCCGTGAGCTGGGGCCTAATTCCAGGCGCCAGGCTAAAGCATTAGCTGACACTTATGTCATATCAGCGAGGACTGACATGCATGTCACATTTACCGGCCCGGGCCGGCCACGGCGGCTGGCGGTCGTCCGGCGCCCGCAAAGCCCCGCCCGGCCGGCCGCCTGGCCCATGGCCGTGGACAAGTCCGGCACACAGCTCCCGGGCCGGCCCATTGGCCATCCCCGCATGGCCGCCCGGGCCCCGCTTAAATCAGGTGCCCGGCGCGGGCACACCAGGCGCGTATATGGTATGCGCTTACCAAACGGCTGCCGCGACGAGGGGGCGGATAATAGCGCTTAATGTGCCGGAAACAATCGCCACAGCCGTCGCCGGACCGGGATGAGACGTGCCGCCCATTCACCGGCGGCCGCGGGCACTCGCCTTAACCGGCGGCGGAACGCCAGCCGGCCTGCTGCGTCAGCCGACGTCCGCGTGCCACCACTCAGCCGGCGGGGGCTTTGCGGCGATACCGCCCGCCGGCAACCGAAGGCGCCGCTAGCGTTTAGGCGCGGCTTATTGCATAACGAGCCTGAGATTGATTGGCATGCTGTGGGAGAAACGCATTTGAGGCATTGGTGTATTTGAGGCATTGGCCTGCCACGCCCATGGGCAGCCCATCGCAGGCCACAGGCCCGCTGCCGGCCGGGCGCCGGGGGGTGACGTGGCCGGCCCGGTCGGGCGCGGTGCCCGCACTCGCCGACAGCTTCAGTTCCAGGCCGGAGACCGCGCCCGGCCTTGGAGCGGCGCTGGTCCCCGGTGCCACGGTGGCGCTCGTGCCAGCCCGGGAACCCCCGGGGCCGGGAGCCGCGGGGCCGCACTGGCGGGACTCGTGCGGCAAGACCCAGCTCGCGGCGTACACCGCCGAATCCCTGTGGCGGTCCGGCGGCATTGACCTGCTGGTCTGGGTGGCGGCCAGCAGCCGGGCGTCGATCCTGTCCGGCTTCACCGCGGCGGCGGCCGCGACCGCATCCGGTCACGCGGGAGACGCCGAATCGGCCGCGTCCAGCCTGCTCGGGTGGCTGGGCCAGACCGGCCGCCCTTGGCTCGTTGTGCTCGACGATCTGCGGAACGCTGAGGACATCGGCGGGCTGTGGCCGGCCGGGCCGGCCGGCCGGGTCCTGGTCACCGCGGCAGATGCCGCTACCGTCTCGGGCGCGGACGCCGTGCTGCTCCCGGTGGGCGGGTTCAGCATTCGCGAGGCCTTGAGCTACCTGATGGGACGGCTCACCGCGGACCCGGACCAGCGCCTGGGAGCGATCGACCTCGTCGCGGACCTTGGCTGCGAGCCGCAGGCACTTGCCCAGGCCAGCGCCGTGATCGCGAGTTCCCGCCTGAGCTGCCGTGATTACCGGAAGCATTTCGGGCAGCGGCAGGCTCAGCTGGCCGGGACGGCCGCAGGCGGGACGGCCGCAGGCGGGACGGCCGCAGGCGGGACGGCCGCAGGCGGGACGGCCGCAGGCGGGACGGCCGCAGGCGGGACGGCCGCAGGCGGGACGGCCGCAGGCGGGACGCCGGCGGCCGCGGTCACCTGGACGCTCTCGGCCGAGCACGCCGAGCGGCTGTCACCGGGCGGGGGCGCCCAGTACCTGCTGGCCGTCGCGGCGCTGCTCGACGGGCATGCGACACCCGGCACGGTGTTCACCACGGCGGCCGTCTGCGAGTATCTCGGCGAAGGCGGCAGCGGGCCTCCCGTGCACCCCAACGTGGCCTGGCGCGCGCTGCTCAGCCTGGAACAGGCGGGTCTGCTGAACGTAGAGCCCGGCGGCGTGCCGCCGACGGTCCGGATGTCGCCAACGGTCCAGGCGGCGATCCGCGCAGCCACCACGAACGACGTCTTGCAGCGGGCGGCCAGGGCGGCGGCCGACGCGCTGCTCGAGGCGTGGCCCGATGAGGAGGCACAGCCGTGGACCGCTGCCGAGCTGCGATCGGCCACGTTCGGTCTGCAGCGGATCGGCGGAGACACCCTGTGGGCGGGAGGCCGCTGTCACCCGGTGCTGATCCGGGCAGGCCAGAGCATCGACCGCGCCCGACTGGCCGCGCCTGCGGTCGCATACTGGAGGGAGCTCGCCGCCACCGCGGTCCGGGTCGCCGGGTCAGACAGCCCGGACACTCTGACGGCCGCCAGCCATCTGGCCGGCGCCCTCATGGCGGCCGGGCAGCCCGCCGAGGCCGTTGCCTGGGCCCGGTGGGCCCTGGCCAGGTGTGCCCGGGCGCTCGGGCCGGACCATCCGAGCACGATCGGTGCGCGGATGGCGCTCGGCCGCGCCTTTGCGGCAGCGGGGCAGCCCGACGACGCCGTCGGCGTCCTGGAGGGTGCGGTCAGCGACTCCGAGCGCCGCAGCGGCGCCGACCATCCGGATACCCTGACCGCGCGGGACGAGCTGGCCGCCGCGTGCCGGGCGGCGGGAAGGACCGACGATGCGATCAGGCTGTACCGGCGCGCCCTCGCCGACCACGAGCGGATCCAGGGACCACAGCATCCTGACACCATGACCACGCGTCAGCGGCTGGCCGACACCTGCCTGGCAGACGGCAGGGTCAAGGATGCCATTTCCCAGCTCAAACGGGTGCTCGCCGACCGGGAGCGGATCCTTGGCCCTGATCACCTGGACACAATCGTCGCCCGGGGCAGCCTCGCCGCCGCGTACCACTCGGCGGGCAAGATGGCCTCCGCGCTGGGCCTCTATGAGCAGGCGTGTGCGGGCTACGCGCGGGTCCTCGGTGCCGACGACCCGGAGACCCTGCAGCGATGCGCGAACCTGGCCGCTGCCTATTACCAGGTCGGCAGGCTGACCGATGCGGCCAGGCTGCTCCGCGACACCCTCGGGCGCTGCCAACGGGTGCTGCCCGGCGACGATCCGCTGACCCAGAGGGTGATGGAGAACCTCTCCGCGGTTCCCGCGGGCGGGATGCCGTGAACGGCGTCATGGCCGAGGTTGAACGGCGGTGGCAGGCCATCGACCCGCTGCTGCCGGTGCCCGGAATGTCAGGGCCGGACTGCGGTGCCAGGCTCATCGTCACCGGGTCCGGCGGGCAGCCGGCTGCCGTCGGCGCGTGCGAGCACTGGGCGGGCGGCCCGGAGGAACTCGACCTGGCGTGGGGAGCGGCGCGCCGGTACCAGCTGACAGCCTGGGCCTCCGGCCCGGACGTGGCGGGCGCGCTGGATCCGCTGCTATCCCTTTGGCGCGATCATCTGGCCGGATTGCCGGAGGCCGGGGGAAAGGACACGGCCGCGGTCGTGACCTGGCCATGCCGTGACATCGGCGGGATTGCGGCCCTGGTAGCCCACGGGCTGGCACCGTTCGGGGTCGTCGCGGCGCGCGTGACCGGCCGCCGCGCACACCAGCCCGCGCCACCCGAGGGCGGCGCCGGGAGCGAAGCCGTCGCGGGCGCGGAGCGTCACGGCCTGCGGATCAGGCGAGCCACGGCCGGGGACATCGACACGGTGGTCCGCCTGGGGATGGAGGTTATCCGGTTCGACGCGCACTTCGCCGCCGTGCCCGAGCGGCCGGGCGCGGCGGCGGCGGTGCGGCGCGAAGCAGCCGGGCTGCTGGCCGGCCCCGAGTGCTGGACGTGGCTGGCCGAGCGGGACGGGACGGCGGTCGCCATGGTCGCAGCCCAGCGGCCGGAGTCCGCCGGGTGGATCGCCCCGGTGGTGCGCCTGGCGCCGACCGCCTATCTCATGTTCGGGTTCGTGCTGCCCGCCGAGCGCGCCAGCGGCATCGGAGCCGCCCTGGCCGCGCGGCTGCACCGCGACATCGAGGCGGCGGGCGTCGCGGTCACGCTGCTGCACTACGAACAGACCAACCCGCTGTCCGTGCCGTTCTGGAGCGAGCAGGGATACCGGCCGCTCTGGACGTCCTGGGAAACCAGGCCGGCCGGGAGCCTCCGCTTATCCGCCGCAGAACATCAAGAGCCGTTTGGCCGGGCGTACTTTGGCGTTGGATGGAAAGAGCCGGGACCGCCCGGTCCGCATGAAATGCTGATTCCCGCGCTGCTGGTTACCGGAACCTGGTCCTGGATCCGGAGGAATCTACCTGAAGCGCTAACCAGGATCCATTCTGCTCACCGAGGACGCCGCTGCGCCGAGTGGAGCAACGGCGCGGTCTGCGCTGCCTCGGCTGGCCTTGATGGCAGTCCAGATGCCCGGCGAGCGCTCGAAATGAGCCATTGCCGGCAACCCATCCGGCCAGCTAATGCATGGAAGGTCCCAGTTTGGAGCTGATCCGCCGGCGCACGGCACGGCGGAGCCGTAGTGTTGTGCCCTATGCCAGCCGGGAGTGGCGTGAGGTCCCGGTGCCAGCGGATGGTCAAAGGTAGCGCCCATGGACAGCGGGATGCAGGCCCCAGGTGCAGGGCCGCATCGCCGGAAGGCGACCTGGCCCGTTCGCTGCGGGGCCGTGCCGCCGCTCGCGGACGGTTTCAGTGCCAGGCCGGAGACCGCGCCGGGCTTCACATCGACGCTGGTTCCCCGGGCCACCGTCGCGCTCGTCCCCGGTGGCACCACCGCGCAGCCGAAGGCAGGCTCGCAGGGCACGGCCTTCGGCAAGACCCAGCTCGCCGTGTACGCGGCCGAATCGCTGATCCGGTCCGGCGGCGTCGACCTGCTCGTCTGGGTGGTGGCCACCAGCCGGGCGTCGATTTTGTCGGGCCTCGCTGAAGCAGCAGCGGCGACCGGGTCCGGCCATGTTGGCGACGCCGAATCGGCCGCGGCCAGCTTCGTCGAATGGCTCGGCGCGACCAGCCGCCCATGGCTCGTCGTGCTCGACGACCTGCGGCATGCCGATGACATGGACGGGCTCTGGCCGGAGGGGCCGGCCGGCCGGGTGCTGATCACCGCGGCAGATCCCGCGGTCATCCCCGCCGGGCGCCGGGCAGCCCTGCTGCCGGTGCCGAAGTTCAGTGCCCGTGAAGCCCTGAGCTACCTGATGGGGCGTCTCACCGCGGATCCGGACCAGCGCCTGGGAGCGATCGACCTCGTCGCCGACCTGGGCTGTGAGCCGCAGGCGCTCGCCCAGGCCAGCGCTGTGATCGCGCGCTCGGGCCTGTCCTGCCGGGACTACCGGGACGTCTACGCCGGGCGGCGCGCTCAGCTGGCGGAGGCAGGCGGCACGCCGGGGTCTGCCACCGCCGTCACCTGGACGCTGTCGGTCGAGCACGCCGAGCGGCTGTCGCCTGGCGGAGGGGTCCAGTACGTGCTCGCCCTGGCGGCGCTGCTGGATGGTCACGGGATCCCCGGTGCGGTGTTCACGACCCCGGCCGTCTGCCGGTACCTTGCCCCGGGCCGAGGTGTCGAGCCGGACGTGGCCTGGGGCGCGATGCTCAGCCTCGAGCGGGCCGGCCTGGTGAGCATAGGGCCAGCCACCGCGCCCTCCGTGGTCCGGATGACGTCGACGCTCGAGGCCGCGGTCCGCGCCGCGACGCCCGCGAGCCTGCTCGATCAGGTGACCCGGGCGGCGGCCGACGCGCTGCTCGAGGCGTGGCCGGACGCCGAGCCACAGCCGTGGCTGGCCACGGAGCTGAGGTCGTCCGCGATCAGCCTCTGGCAGGCAACAGGGGATCTGCTCTGGGCAGAGGGCTGCCACCCGCTGCTGGTGCGTGCCGGGCAGAGCATGGACGACGCGCGGCTGACCGGGCCCGCGGTCACCTACTGGCGGAAGCTCACGACGACGAGCGACCGGATCGCCGGGCCTGGCAGCCGGGATACCTTGATGGCGGGCAGCCGCCTGGCCGGCGCGCTCCTGGCGGCCGGGCACGCGGAGGAAGCCATTGCGTGGGCCCGGTGGGCACTGGCCGGACGCGCCCGGGTGCTGGGGCCAGACGATCCAGGCACGGTCGCGACCCGGACCGCGCTCGGCCGCGCGTTCCTGGCCGCCGGCCAGGCCGACGCCGCGGCCACTGTCCTCGAGGCGGCCGCAGCCGACTGCGAGCGCGTGCTGGGACTGAAGCACCCCGACACGCTGGCTGCGCGGCAGGAGCTGGCCAGCGCGTACCACAAGGTCGGCAAGGCACGCGAGGCGATCCAGCTTTACCAGCACACGCTGGCCGACCGAGAGCGGATCCAGGGTCCGCGGCATCCCGATACGATGACGGCCCGCCAGCAACTGGCCGACGCTTACCTGGCCGAAGGCCGGGTCAAGGAGGCTATCTCGCAGCTCAAGCGGGTCCTTGGGGACAGGGAGCGGACCCTCGGCCCCGATCACCTGGACACGATCATGGCCCGGGGCAGCCTGGCCGCCGCCTATCACTCGGCTGGCCGGATGGCGTCCGCCCTGGAGTTCTACGAACAGGCCTGGGAGGGCTACGTGCGAGTCCTCGGAGCCGACGACCCGGAGACTCTCCTCGGCCAGGTCAACCTGGCGCGCGCCTATTACAAGGTGGGCCGGCTGGGCGACGCGATGCGGCTGCTCCGCGACGCCCTCGAGCGTTGCGAACGTGTCCTGCCTCCGGACGCCGAGCTGATCCAGACCGTGCGCGAGAGCCTGGCCGACATCGGGGGCGGATGATGACGCCGAGAAGCCCCGTTGCCGTCGGCTGGATTTGCCCCATGAATACCTGGTCCGCTAATGGCTGTCCGCGTTACGGTATCTTCGCGGTCTCACCCAGCGAGCTGTCCGCGATGGGTGCAGTCGCTTCGGCGGGGAAGCGCCCCGGCGAGATTGGCCCGGTGCGCGGGCCGGCCGCCG
>Ga0335075_10018650_pt1 | contig 10285 bp, 5 predicted proteins | sample Lox_Sample_24_FD_206723 | JGI IMG/M metagenome (GOLD analysis project Ga0335075, IMG submission 206723) | Soil microbial communities from Loxahatchee National Wildlife Refuge, Florida, United States - Lox_Sample_2.4 | ecosystem: Environmental > Terrestrial > Soil > Wetlands | place: USA: Florida... | reverse complement strand
TTCAACTCGGTGAGCGGCGGAGATTTTGCCTCGGCTATTGTGGCGGGCAATCCGGTGATTGCCAAGGCTCATCCCCTGCATCCATATACCACGTTGTTGCTGGCGGAACAGGCAGAGCGCGCTCTGGCCAGTTCCGGTTTGCCGCCGGCGACGGTGCAGATGGTGTTTCATGTCGAGCCTGAAACGGGGCTGCGGTTGGTAAGCGATCCCCGCGTCGGAGCGATCAGCTTTACCGGAAGCCGAGAAGCGGGGCTTCGGCTGAAGGCAGCTGCGGATGCAGCAGGGAAACCGATTTATCTGGAAATGTCGAGCCTGAATCCTGTGGTTTTTCTGCCCGAGGGGCTGAAGGAAAACATCAGCAAGTGGGCTGGCGAACTGGTGGACAGTTGCACAGCCAGTTCCGGACAGCAGTGCACGCGGCCGAATCTCGTTTTCCTGACGAGAGGGGTAGGGGTCGAGCCGTTTCTCGCCGAGGTAGGACAGAAATTCAGCGAGCGTGAGCCGCACGCTATGCTTTCGGGGACGGTGCGGGAGAGATTCCATCAGTCGATTGAAAGTTTGCGCAAGGCGGGCGCGAAGCTTCTTGCAGGGGGTGAGAATCTTCCTGGTGCGGGTTATCGCCACGAGAATACGCTGCTGCGGATCAACGGCGATGCCTTCCTTTCGTCTCCTGAGCACTTCCTGCAGGAAGCCTTCGGCAACGAGACGATGGCTGTCGTTGCGGACAACGAACAGGAGTTGCTCAGCGTTCTGGAGCATCTGGAAGGCAACCTGACGGCGAGCGTTTACTCGTCGACATCCGGTGCCGACGATGCGCTGTACGGCCGGGTCGCGCCTCTCTTGCGGCGGAAGTCGGGCCGGTTCCTGAACGACAAAATGCCGACGGGGGTCGCCGTAAGCGCTGCAATGAATCACGGCGGCCCCTTCCCTGCAACCGGGCACCCGGGATTTACGGCGGTCGGCATGCCAACTTCGATCAGCCGCTTTGCGACGCTTCAGTGTTACGACAATGTTCGCGAGGAGCGTTTGCCCGCAGTTCTGCGAGGAGAGTGAGCGAAAGCGGATCTCGCCAGGTTCTGTCAGATCTCTTCGTGGTTGTTGTTGCGTAGCTCGCGAGCGAGGTCCTGTCTGGAAGTGAATCGCCGCACCAGAAGCGGCATGACAAAAAGAATTGCAAAGACGGTGGTGATCATTCCGCCGACAACCACGCGGGCCAGGGGCTGCTGCGCCTGTGCTCCGATGCTGGTGGCGGTAGCGGCGGGCAGGAGTCCGATGCCGGCGGCCATGCAAGCCATCACTACGGGACGCATCTCATCAAGACAGCCCTTTTCGAGCCCGCGCTCGAGGCCTTCCTCGCGCTGAGCGCGTCGGATGCCAGAGAGAAAGACCACCGCTCCGAGCGTGGCGACGCCGGTGAGTGATGTGAATCCGACGGCCGCGGAGATACTGAATGCGGTTTGGGTAAGGAAGAGCGACAGGATGCCACCAATGGCCGCGAAGGGCAATGTGGCGATTACGATGAACGCGTCGCGCCAGGTACGGAACTGAATGTAGAGCAGCACCATGATGACGGCGAGGCTCACAGGAATAATGAGCGCGAGGCGACGTTGCTCCTTCTTGAGGCTGTCGAATTCGCCGGCCCAGGTGTATTCGTAACCGCTGGGGAGCTTAACTTCGTCGGCCATGCGAGACTGCAGGTCCTGGATTGCGCTGGCCAGGTCGCGGCCACGAACGCTGAACTTAATGGGAATATATCGGCGGCCGCCCTCGTGGTAGATCATGAAGGCGCCGTTGCGGATGGTGACGTTGGCCACCATGCCGAGCTGCACCTGATTTCCGTCGGGGGTTGGCAGCAGGATGCGCGAAATTTGATCGGGCGTACTGCGAAATTCCGGCGAATAGCGAACGGCAAAGTCGAAGCGACGGTCGTTATCGATGATCTGGGTGACCGGCGCGCCACCAACCGCAGCCTGGACAACGTTGTTGACGTCCTGGGGCTGCAGGCCGTAGCGCGCTGCCTTGAGCCGGTCGATGGAAACCAGGAGGCTGGGCTGTCCTGTAACGTCGAAAACGCCGACGTCGGTAATGCCCGGAACCTTCTGCATGATGCCGGAAATTTGGGTGGCGATCCTGGTCAGCTCGTCGAAGTCGTTGCCGAAGAGCTTGAGCGAGTTCTCGCCTTTAACCCCGGACATGGCTTCTTCGACGTTGTCCTGAATGTTCTGGGAGAAGTTGAAGTCGACGCCAGGATACTGCTCGAAGCTGTGGCTGATGGCCGCGATGAGATCATCCTTCTTGCCATGAAACTGCGGCCGCCATTGCCCGACAGGCTTGAGGTCGGCGAGAAATTCAATATTGTTGAACGTGCTGACATCGGTGCCGTCATCGGGGCGGCCCATCTGCGATACGACCTGAGTAATTTCAGGATAAGCACGCAGTGTCGCGCGAATATCATCGGCCATTTCTGCTGAGGCCTGGAAAGAGATGTCCTGCTGCATATCGGCGCGGATCCATAGGTTGCCTTCTTCAAGAGCAGGCATGAACTCTCCGCCCACGAAATGGAAAAGAACCACTGCGCATCCGAGCGCCAGCAGCGCGACCACCCAGGTGAGGCCGCCGAAGCGCAGGGCTCGCTGGAGTCCTTTGTCGTAATGGCGATGAAAGAATCCGCTCAGCCAGGTTTCTTTTGCTTCGCCGGTAACGTTGCTGGGAACAGCCAGGGAGGCGAGCACCGGCGCGAAGATAAGCGCAAAGATCAGGGCGCCGGTCAGCGCAAATCCATAGGTTACGGACATGGGCGCGAAGATTTTGCCAGGAACTCCCTGCATGGTGAAAAGAGGGATGAACGCGACAAGAATGATCAGCGTTGCGAACAACACCGGGGTTGCCGAGTCCGCGACGCCGGCGAGGATGAGGTCGAAGATTTCCTCGCCTTCGATACGCCGGGAGACTTTTCGGTAGACGCTTTCGAGGACGACGATCGAAGCGTCGACTAGGATCCCGAAATCGATAGCGCCGATTGAGATCAGGTTGGCGGACTGATTGGTGAGAACCATCAGGCTGAAGGCGAAAAGGACAGCGAAGGGAATCGTGATGGCGGCGATGAGCGTGATGCGCCAGTCACCCAGCATACTGAGCAACACCAGGGTCACGAGGGTGAGACCCAGGATGACGACGTGACGCACGGTGGTCGTGGTGATGCGGATGAGATTGGTGCGGTCGTAAATGGTGCTGATGTGCATGCCGTGGGGCAGCAGGTTGCCGTGGTTGAGCCGATCGATTTTTTCGTGGAGGGCGGCCAGCGCGGGCAAAGACTTTGCACCCTTCTGCAGGAGCACGATGGCTTCGACGATGTCGGGATTGTCGACATGACTAAAGTCGCTGCGACCGACCTTCCCCAGTCGGGGCTGATGACCCTCCTGGACCGTCGATACGTCGCGAAGCAGGACCGGCACACCATTATGTTCGGCAACGACGATGTTGCGCATGTCATCCAGCGAGTGCAGCAGCCCGATACCTCGGACATTAACGCTTTGGCTACCGACGGTCAGATAGTTGCCGCCAGCGTTGGCGTTGCTGTTTGTCACGGCGTTAACCACCTGGGTCATCGTCACACCGTAGGTGAGCAGTTTGTTGGGGTCGACCTCAGCCTGGTACTGGCGGGTTGTTCCGCCGAAGGTGGCAACATCGATGATCCCGGGCACCTGTTTGATTTCGCGGACCACCAACCAGTCCTGCGTCGCCTTGAGCTCGTTGAGCGAGTAATCGGGTCCGGTCAGCTGATATCGATAAATTTCGCCTACCGGCGATTCCGGTGAGAGCTGGGGCTGTAGATTATTGGGCAGCGTGACCTGTTGCAGGCGATTCAGGGCTTCCTGGCGATCGGTGAAGTAATCGCTGCCGAACGTGAAATACATTTTCACGTCGCTCAATCCGAATATGCTGATGGAGCGGATCTGATCCAATTCCGGAGTTCCGTAGAGTCCCGCCTCCATGGGGATCGTAACCTGTTGCTCCATCTCTTCTGCCGACCACGACGGGTACTGCGTGATGAACTCAACCATCGGCGGTGAAGGATCGGGATAGGCTTCAATGTCGAGCCTGAGGAATGCGTACGCGCCGATACCCAGCATCGCGAGAAAGACGATAAGTACAACATTGCGGTAGCGGAGAAGAACCCGGATCAGAGCCTGCATGATTACTGGGCCTCTTGTGCGCGCAGAAGTTCGGCCCCAGTTGTTACTACCCGGTCGCCTTCCTGCAGGCCTTGCAGGATTTCGTCGCTGTCGGGGTGGATTTCACCCAGGGTTACGTCGCGACGATCATACTTGCCGGGCGCGGTCTCGACGAAGACGAAGGTTTCGCGGCCATTTTGAATGACGGCGGTAGAGGGAACAACAATCACGTTGCGCGGGCGGCCCGCGACCGCCATGGTGGCGTACATCTGCGGTTTGAGGCGGTGGCCCGGATTCGGAAGCACCACTCGCACCTTGAGCGTGAGCGATAAGGGGTCGACAGAATCGGAAATGTTGTCGATGGCGCCATGCAGTACCAGACCCGGATAGCCGTTGACAGTTATGTCGGTTCGCTGGCCAACCCGGATGGAACCCTGATCGCGAGGGTAAAGATCCCCGACAACCCAAATGGAGTCGATGTTCGCAATCGTGGCGATGGTGGTGGCATTGTCGAGTGAGCGCTGCAGTTCTCCGGGGCCAGTTTCAACCTCGAGCACGACTCCTGAGATCGGCGCGGTGATGGGAACAACGTCGGAGGTCTCGTTTTCGCTGAAGCCGAGCAGATGAAGTGCCTGGCGGGCGCGTTCCAGCTCAGCGTGGTCGGAATCGTCCAGCGCTTTCATGTCGTCGTAATCGCGCTGGGCCATGACATCGTGCTGCAGCAGTTCTTTGGCGCGGTTGAGCTGAAGATCGGCGCGGGCTGCCTCGATCTTCGCTTTCTCGAAGTCGGACCGCGCTTGCGCAGCATCACTGCTCTGCAGAGTGCCGATCTTTTCTCCTTTGCGTACCTCCTGGCCGGGAAGGATGCTGAGCGAGAGCACGCGGCCGCTGATCAGAGGATAGATGTGCACCATCTCGGTGGGATTGGTCATAATACGTGCGGGTAAAACCAGCTGGCTCGCCATCGGCTGGGGGTATACGGTGACAGTCTCGACCACCTGCTCTTTGGGAGTATTCGTTTGCGGCGGAGCTTCGTTGTGATGACAAGCCGTCGCGGAAAGCAGGAAGAGGGTGGCCACCGGCGGCCAGAAGAGAAGTTGCCATTTCATGGGGCGATCTCCGTGGCAGCAGCGAAGCTGAGCTGGTGGATGCTGAGCCAAACCTGCTGATTGGCAGTGAGCGCGTCAAGATTGACCTGGCGGAAGTCGCGCAGTGCATCGAGGTAGTCGAGCAGGGTTGAGCCGCCGTGGCGATAGCTGAATTCGAGGTTGTCGCGAACGCGACGGGCTTCGTCGGTGTAGTGACCGTTGTAGCGTGTCGCGACATCGAGAGCCACATCATAGGCTGCCCACGCCTGATCGACATCGTTGAGCACATGGTTTCGCGCGGCGATTTCACCGAATCGCGCTGACTGAGCCTCGAGGCGGGTGCGTTCTTTCTCGCCCTGGTTGCGATCGAAGATGCGGAGCGGGATCGATACCTGGAATCCGGCCGTATTGTAGGTTGCGCTGCGCTCGTATTCCCCACCGATGGTGGGGTCCGTTGTGCCCTGAGCGTCGGCGAGCTTTACATTTGCATCGGCCAGAGTTACCGATTGGCGTGCGGCCTGGTAATCGGGACGCGCAGCAAGCGCCTCCTGCTCGACCTGCGAGAGCGTGGAGCTGAACTGTGGAGGCTGTATATCGCCGGTGACGTCAAAGGCCGGGTCAGGCTTTTCGATTCCCATGAGTAACTGTAGTGAATCGCTGGCCTGGGTCAGGTCCAGCTTCGCATTGTCGGAGTCCGATTCGAATTCGGCGAGCTGCAAGTCGATGCGCTCAAAATCGGTGCGGCTGATGTCGCCGGCGTCGAGGCGAGCTTTGCTGAGGTCGACGGTTTTTCTGTAACTGTCTAAGTTATCCTGGGCGATATGCAGGGCTTCTTTCGCGACCAGCATGTTCGTGAAGGCGTTCTTGATCTGAAGCACTGTCTGGCGAACCTGATCGTTGTACTGGCTGCGGGTAACATCGGTTGTCGACCGCGCCGCGTCCAGCCGCCAGCGACGTTTTTGCCCACGCTCGAACAGCCGCGTCAGGTTGGCGGAATACGAATACGGGTTGGCCGGATTACTCGCCGGGAGGCTTACATCTGCTCCGGAGACGGTAAAGGTTGGGTTCTGCCGCAACCCGGCTGTGATCTCCGCGGCCTTCGTAGCTTCGAAGTGCTGCTCAGTGGAGAGCAGCGAAGGATTTTTAGCGCGCGCGACGTCCAGCACCTGCGCGAGGGTCAGGGGCGCTGCGGCGGGTTGCCGCGGCGGTCCCTGCGGCCGTGCTATGCCGGATGCCAGACAGATAAACAGCATCAATCCGGGTCCGAGAATCCGGAGCTTCATGAGGAATTCCAGGATCGCCTGTCGACGATCAGCCCTACAAAGAGAAAAGACAAGGAAATCAGCCGAACCGCTTCAGGAGGGGGGCGGGCGGTTCGCGCGGGCGAGAGACCGATCGTCTATTTGTGTGGAGGTCAACTGGTCAGGACGTACTAATCCAACTACCCATGTGCGGGCGACGGCGGGGGCAGAGACCAGGGCCGCCAAAGCGAGGGGCAGGCTATGCAGGTCCCGGCTCGCGGCGGGAGCAATGTCGACGCGCCTTGAGAAGTGCTCCGTCTCGGCAGGATTAGTGTTGGCCTGCAAGTCGTCGGTGAGCGAAATAACCGGCAGAAGAATGACCACCAGGAGGGCCAGAGCGATGAACTGCAATCCCATCGAAGGGAGTGCGGAATCCTTCTTGGGCCGTGCGCCGGCCAGCCACGCCGCAAAGAGCGCTGCCGCGACGGCAACCCACAAGAGATTGAAGAAGGTTTCCACGATTCGAGGTTGATTATATCGAAGTTAGACGAGTGAATCAGGGGACGGGACGCCCCTCGCCTTCCTGCAGGATCCAGAATTGTCCGGCGTCTTCACGGCCCTTTAATGCTTGTTGCAGCCGGTCGGTTGGGTCGGTTTCTCCATCGTCGGCCAGCGCGAAGGTTCCGAAGTGAATGGCGACAGCCGTGCCAGCGCCTAGTATGGATCGGGCCAGGACTGCCTCTTCGGGCGTCATGTGAATGGGACCCATGAACCACTCAGGGGCATAGGCGCCGATGGGCAACAGGGCCAGACGAATCGCGGGGAACCGACCGTGGATTGCTGCGAAAACGTCACAGAATCCCGTATCGCCGGCAAAATAGATGTTCCCGTTGATGGTTTCGAGGATCCATCCACACCAGAGCGTTCGATTTCGATCCCAGGGCCATCGCGCGGCAAAGTGCTGGGCCGGAACGCAGTGAATTTGAATCTGCCGCCAGCACTGGTTCTGCCACCAGTCCATTTCGTACACTTCACGGAATCCAAGGCGGCGAAGAGGCTTCTCAAGACCAAGTGGGCAATAAACGCCAGGTTGATGGTCCTGGGCGAGCCGCTTCAGAGTGGGTGCATCGAAATGGTCGTAGTGATTGTGACTAATCAGGAGAAGGTGAATGGGCGGCAGATCTTCGAAGCGAAGGCCCGGAGCGCGATGGCGTTTTGGCCCCGTAAAGCTCACGGGGCTGACGCGTTGCGACCAGACCGGATCGGTCAGAATGTTGAAGCCCTCCGTCTGAATCAGGACCGTCGAATGGTTAACCCAGGTGATGCGAAGCGAGGGACCATCTACCTGAGCGGACGGGCGAGACCCGGGAGTGGAGGGGATCCAGTTCCGCCACGGGCCCGGCTTCCGATTCTTCATCCATCGCAGAGCGGCGCGGAAATCGTGATCTACAGCGCCAGGGTTGAAGAACCTCCCGTCGCGAAAATGTTCCACTTCCGGAACGCTCATAGTCGACTTCGCTGGCCTGTCCGCGATTCCCGACATATGTAACTAAGGATGCCGAATTGGAGAGAAGGGCGCAATTCTGCGGGCCATTCCTCTCAGCTGCCTGTCTTGCTGGAATGTTGCTTCGGGCTGCTCGGAGCGATGCAGGCCGGAATCCATACGCTATAGTGTTGCAATCTGACAATCGATCTCATTCTCCGCATTCTGAATTGCAGTTGTGAGGAATCATCATGCGCCTGCCTATCGCTGCAGTCTGCCTGTGTGTTTTTGCTGCTCACGCCGTGGATGCCGGACGTACCTTGCGCGGGTACACTGCTGAGGATTCGGCCACCGAAAACAGATGGGAGCAGAAATTCCGCGAACTGCCTGACCGCGACCACATTCGGGAAACGATGCGCCGGCTCTCGGCTCGCCCCCATCACGTGGGATCTCCTTACGACAAAGACAACGCTGAATGGCTGCTGGCGCAGCTGAAATCGTACGGGTTAGAGGCACAAATAGAGGTTTTCAGCGCTCTGTTTCCGACGCCTAAATCGCGCGAGCTGGAACTGCTGGGCCCCGCACCCTTCACGGCGAAACTGCAGGAACCGCCGATCAGCATCGACCCCACTTCAAACCAGACCAGTGAGCAATTGCCGACTTACAATGCCTACTCGCGCGACGGTGATGTGACCGGGCCACTGGTTTATGTGAACTACGGGCGGCCGGAAGATTACGAAGTCCTGGATCGAATGGGAATTTCGGTGAAAGGCGCGATTGTCATCGCCCGTTACGGAGGCAGCTGGAGGGGCATCAAGCCTAAGGTCGCCGCGGAGCACGGGGCGATCGGCTGCATCATCTACTCCGATCCGCGCGACGACGGTTTTTATCGGGGAGACCCTTACCCGGAAGGCCCTATGCGTCCTGCTGAAGGCGCGCAGCGTGGCAGTGTGATGGATATGCCCGTCTATCCCGGCGATCCGCAGACCCCCGGAGTTGGGGCAGTAGAGGGGGTGAAACTCATCCCGCTCGATAATGTCCAGACCATTACGAAAATTCCGGTATTGCCGATCTCATGGGCAGATGCGACGCCATTTCTCAAAGCGCTGAGCGGGGAGACGGTTCCCGAAGCCTGGCGTGGCGCGCTGGCGTTTACTTATCACGCTGGCCCCAGCATCGCGAAGGCCCATCTGGCGGTCAGCTTCAACTGGGATCGCAAGCCCCTTTACGATGTGATCGCCAAAATTCCTGGCAAGAAGTATCCGGACGAATGGGTCATCCGGGGCAATCATCACGACGCCTGGGTCAACGGTGCGGGCGATCCGCTTTCCGGCGCCAGCCCCGAACTTGAGGAAGCACGGGCCTTTGGGCAACTGCTGAAGCAGGGATGGCAACCCGAGCGCACCGTCCTTTATTGTTTCTGGGATGGTGAGGAGCCCGGTTTGCTGGGATCGACGGAGTGGGCTGAGACGCACGCCGACGAGTTAAAGCAGCATGCGGTTGCTTACTTTAATTCCGATGGCAACGGCCGTGGCTACTTCCGCGCCGAGGGATCCCATTCGCTTGAGAATTTCGTGAACGAAGTGGCGAAGGACATTCAGGATCCTGAGACGGGGATGTCAGTGTGGAAGCGCGCGCGTCTGGTTGATATCTCGCGCGCGACAGGCCAGGCTCGTGGAGAAATCCGCTCCCGTGCCGATCAGCGCATCCCGGCGCTCGGGTCGGGCTCAGACTACACAGTGTTCATCGACCATCTGGGTGTTGCCAGTGTAAATCTCGGATACGGCGGCGAGGATGAAGGGGGCGGCGAGTACCACTCCGTCTATGACGACTTTTATTGGTACACGCATTTCTCTGATACGGACTTCAGTTACGGCCGAGCGCTTGCCCAGACCGCCGGCACCATGGTGATGCGCATGGCGGATGCCGACATACTACCGTTCCAGTTTTCCGACCTCGCGGACACCGTGCACCTCTACGACACGCAGCTGAAGACACTGCTCACCGAGAAGCGCGACGAAGCCAGGGAGCGCGATCAGGAGATTTCGGAGGGTGTTTACCAGGCGTTGCGCGATCCGAAAAAGCAAATGGTGTCGCCGCCCGTAGAACCGGTGCCCCCTTACCTGGATTTTGCACCCCTCGATCAGGCCTCTGACGATCTGACCGACGCCGCTAAAGCGTTCGACCAGGCATTCGCTGCGGCCAATGGCGCGGCTCCCAGCGGCCTCAACTCCGATCTGATTCGCAGCGAGCGGCTGCTGACCGACGATCACGGCTTGCCGAATCGGCCATGGTTCG
>Ga0335075_10018649_pt1 | contig 10285 bp, 9 predicted proteins | sample Lox_Sample_24_FD_206723 | JGI IMG/M metagenome (GOLD analysis project Ga0335075, IMG submission 206723) | Soil microbial communities from Loxahatchee National Wildlife Refuge, Florida, United States - Lox_Sample_2.4 | ecosystem: Environmental > Terrestrial > Soil > Wetlands | place: USA: Florida... | reverse complement strand
GCCGTTGTAGTAGGTCAGCTTGGTCGCGGGAGTGGACATGACGGTTCCCCGTTTCTCGGATGACCGCCGGCGTCAGGCCGGGGCGATGTTCTGGTTGAGGTGGAAAACGTTGCCGGGGTCGTACTGCCGCTTGACCCGGGCGAGCCGGTCGTATCCGGCGCCGAAGTTGTCGCGGACGCGTCCCTGGTCGTCGGCGGAGGCGAAGTTGACGTAGCCGCCGGCCAGCGAGTGCGGCGCGAGCGCCGCGTAGTAGTCCTTCACCCAGGCGGTGTTCGCCGCGTTGTCCGCCGGGTCCGGCCACATCCCCGCGAGCACGCACGCGTACTTCGCGTTCCTGTGCCCCCAGGCGGTCGCGTCGGGGGCCACGTCGTGGGCGGCGCCGTTGACCGGGTACAGGTGGACCGCGCAGTTGACGGCCGGCATCTTCTTGGCGTGCTCGGCGTGCACGGCGATCGCCTCGTCGGTGAGGTCGCCCGCGAAGACCGCCTTCCAGTAGTGCTGCAGGCCGCGCGGGAGCAGCGGGTCGAACAGGGCGTTCAGCGCGGTGTAGGGGATGGCGCCGACGTGCTCGGCCATGACCGGGCCGATCTCGCGGAACGACTGCATGACCTTCGCGCCCTCGTCGTGCTCCCCGGTCCAGCAGGAGACCAGGACGGGGAACGGCTCGCCGACCCGGTCCGCGGGGATGAACGGCAGCGGGGGCGCCAGGTGCCAGGCCGGGTAGCCGCCGTACTCGCGGGGCGCGTCGTCGATGAACCGGTCGAAGTACCGGAACAGGTCGCCGGCCGCCTCCCGTTCGAAGAGGATCAGCCCGCCGTAGATGTTCTCGGGCACCGGGTGCAGCCGGAACGTGAACTCGGTGACCACCCCGAAGTTGCCCCCGCCGCCGCGCAGCGCCCAGAACAAGTCGGGGTGCTCGCGCTCGTTAGCCGTCACGATACTGCCGTCGGCCAGCACGACCTCGGCGGAGAGCAGGTTGTCGCAGGACAGGCCGTGCGCCCGGGTCAGGTAGCCGATGCCGCCGCCGAGGGTGAGGCCGCCGACGCCCGTGCTCGAGACGATGCCGCCGGTGGTGGCGAGCCCGTGGGCCATGGTGGCGTCGTTCATCATCGCCCAGGTCGCGCCGCCGCCGACCCGCGCGATCCGGCTCGCGGGGTCGACCTCGATGCTGGTCAGGCCGGACAGGTCGACCACGATCGCGCCGTCGGCGGTGCCGAACCCGGGCACGCTGTGCCCGCCGCCCCGGACGGCGACGTCGTGGCAGGTGGAGACGGCGTGCGCCACGGCGGCCTGCACGTCCTTGGGGCCGTCGCAGCGGACGATGGCCTTCGGGCGGGCGTCGATCATGAAGTTGTACACGTGGCGGGCGTCCTCGTACTCGGTGTCCTCCGGCCCGATGACGGGTCCGGTGACGAGCGTGCGCAGTGCGGTGGTGGACATTCCAGGCCCCCTTGTCATGGCTTCTTTGCGCTTGCGGCCCACGCTAAGGACGGCGGCGGGTTGGCGTCATGACCAGTCCTGGTAGCTGGTGCCGCGGGCGGCGTAGCCAATTCTGGCTATCGACCGCCGTGGCCTGCGTGGTCACATTGAGCGCATGGCGGCTTGGGAAGTGCCGCCGTATCCCATCCGGACAGCCGGGGCGGCGATTCCGGCGTTTGTCGGGCGCGCCGCGGAGACGTCCGCGGCGCAGGAGGCATGGGCGGCGGTCCGTGCCGGGGGACGGCAGGTCATCTTCATCGGCGGCGAGCCCGGGGCGGGCAAGTCGCGGCTGGCGGCTGAGATCGCCGCGGCGACCTACGAGCAGGACGCGGTCGTCCTGCTCGGGAACTGCTCGCCCGAGCACGGTCCCTACCAGCCGTTCGCCGAGTGCCTCGAGCAGCTGCTCGGCGGCACGGAGCCGGGCGCGCTCGCCGCGTGCCTGCCCGACTCGGCGGCGGAGCTGCTGCGGCTGACGCCGCTGGTCTGGCGGCACCGGCCGGAGCTCATCGCGCCCGCCGGGGACGGCGGGCACTACCGGCGGGAGCTGTTCGACGCGGTCGCGGCGCTGCTGCACGCCGTCGGCGAGCAGCGGCCGGTGGTGTGCGTGCTCGAGGACCTGCACTGGGCGGGCCAGCCCACCCTGCAGCTGCTCGACCACGTGGCGCAGCGGTCCGCCAGGTCGCGGCTGCTGGTGCTGTGCACGCACCGCACCACCGCGCCGGACCGCAGCGACGACCTCACGTTCGCGATCGCGGACCTGTACCGGCTGGACGGTGTGCGGCGGCTCGACCTGGCCGGGCTCAGCGTCGAGGAGGTCGCCCAGTACCTGGTGGCGGAGGGGAGGCTGAGCCCGCGCCGGGCGCGGGAGTACGCCACCGTGCTGCGCGACCAGACCGGGGGGAATCCGTTCTTCCTGCGCGAGCTGTGGCGGGACCTCGCGGGCTCCGACGCGTTCACGGGCGCGGGAGCCGGCGGGCTGCCGACGCGTACGTTCGGCGCCCGGGCGCCGGTGTCGGTCCGGGACACGTTGCAGCGGCGGCTGTCCCGGCTGGCGCCCGGCGAGCGCGCCGTCGTGGAGACCGCGGCGGTCCTGGGAGACGGCGGTGAGGTGCGCGTCCTGATCCGGGCCTGCGCCGCGGACACGGCGGCGGTGTTGGCGGCGCTCGACGCCGCGGTGCGATTCGGGCTGCTGGACAGCGAGGAGCTCGGCCGCGGCCGGATCGCCTTCCCGCACACGCTGACCCGGCAGGCCGTGCTCGACTTGACCGACCCTTCCCGCCGCACGGGGCTGCACGCGCAGGTGGGGGAGACGCTGCAGGCCTCAGGATCCGGGTCGCCGGCGGTGATCAGGCAGCTCGCCCACCATTTCGCGCGGGCCGCGGCCCTTGGCTACGGCGACACCGCGGCGGGCTATCTGAGGCTCGCGGCCCGGGAGGCCGAACGGAGCCTGGCGTTCGAGGACGCGGCCGCCTGGTACACGCAGGCGGCCGACCTGACCGGGGGACCGGACGCCGATCGCGAGGAACTGTGGTTCGGCGCCGCCGACGCCTACGTCCGCGGCGGCGACTTCGCGAGCGCGCGGACCCAGTACCTGCGGCTCGCCGACTCCCGCGACCCCCGGGTCAGGCTCCGCGCCGCGATCGGGTACGAGAACGCGGCCTGGCGTCCGGGACTGCCCGGCACGCGGGCCCGCGACCTGCTGGCCCACGCGCTCGAGGGCGTTCCCGAGGACCTCGACGACCCCCAGTACGTGTGGGCGCTGGCCAGCCTCGGCCGCGCCACCTCGTTCACCGACGATGCCGGGAGCTCCCGGCGCCTGTCCGACCTGGCGCTCGGGCAGGCACGCCGGCTGGGGGACCCTCAGCTGCTGACGCACGCGCTGGAGACAACGATGTGGCAGCGCGCCATGCCGGAATCGATCGGCTGGCGGCTCAAGCTGGTCACCGAGCTCACCCCGCTCGCCAGGGAAGCCCAGGACTGGTCCGCGCTCGGCACCGCGGCGGTGTTTCGCTCGGTCATCGCCTACATTCAGGCCGACCGGGGCGCCTGGACGGCGGCGACCGCCGACATGGATCTCGCGGTGCGCGCCACGGGTCAGCCGTTCATGCTGTTCATGCGCCGCTCCGGCGACTACGCGCACGCGTTCATCGACGGCGACTTCACCGCCGCCGCGCGGATAGCCGAGGAACTGCTGGAACTCGGGCGGTCGTTCGGGCCGGACGACACCGAGGGGCCGTACGGGCTGCAGATGTACATGATCCGCAGGGAAACCGGCGGCCTGGAGCAGGTGCGCCCGCTGCTCGGCGCCATCCGGCAGTCGTCGGGTATCTGGGAGCCGGGGCTGCTCGCGCTCTACACCGAACTCGGGCTCGCCGACGACGCCCGCGACCTGCTATGGCAGCTGCTTGACCGCGTTGACGAAGCGGCGGCAAGGCAGACGCCGTGGGCTCAGTGGACCGCGGTGCTGGTGTTTCTCGTGGAGGCGGCGCTGGCGCTTGGTGACGTCTCCGCGGCGCGGCGGCTGCGACCGCTGCTCGCCCCCTACGCGGGGAAGCAGCTGATCGCCGGGCAGTTCGTCGTGGTGTTCGGCCCGGCCGACGCGTATCTCGCCGCGCTTGACTCGCTGCTGGGGGAGCGCGATTCCGCGGAGCGGCTGTTCGCGGCGGCGCTGGCGCAGGCGACCGGCTTCGGCGCGCTGATCCACCGGGCCTCGACGCTGACCGCGTGGGCGGCTCATCTGGGCGCCGGCCCGGACGCTGACGCTGACGCGCGGGCGCGGGCGGCGGAGATGCGTGCGGAGGCACGCCGGATGGCGGTCAGCACTGGGCAGGCACGGCTGCTGCGGCTGCTCGACGAGACCGGTACGCCGGAACAACGGGACAGCCGGCCTGGCCCGGATGCGGCCGGGCTGACGCCGCGGGAGATCGTGGTGCTCGGGCTGCTCGCCGCGGGAAGCAGCAACAGGGAGATCGCCTCCCGCCTCAAGATTAGCGAGAACACGGCGGCCAACCACGTGCGCAGCATCCTGCTCAAGACGGGCGCGGCGAACCGGACCCAGGCCGCCTTGCTGGCCGTGTCCCGGGGCTGGATCTCCCATCCGGTCTCCACCCCGGCGAACTGAGCCCCGGCGAACTGAGCCCGGGTCCGCTAGTCGGCTGGTACCTCTTCCGGGATGCGGGTCGACGAGCCGTCCGGCAGGACCACGCCGCCGACCTCGATGACCGAGTCCGCGGGTAGCCCCGCGCGTTCCGCCGCCCGCCGGATCGCGTCCGCGAACGGCGCCTCGTACAGGCAGTACGTCTTGCGCTTGTCCGCCGACAGGAACGAGTACAGCCAGCGCACCCCTTCTTCGTCGTTGATCCGGTTGATCTGGTCGGCCTGTTCCGCCGAGGCTTCCAGGTCCTCGGCGAACCGGCGTTCCACCATGAAAATAGGCATATCGCCCCCCCTCACGTATCCCGATAACGTACCCCGGGGTGCGGCGGCGCCGCCAGCGTGACGGGCAGCGGGCGGTATCTCACGATCTTTATTCCGAACGGGCCCGCGGTTCCTCACCCGAACATGTCCCTTCTCCTTGCGCTAGACAGATCGTTCTGTCTATAATGAACAACTAGACAGAACGGTCTACTCAATAGAGGAGGTCGTCGTGAGCAGTGATCGTGAATCTCCGGTCGCCCTCGTCACCGGCGCGACCAGCGGTCTGGGCCGGGAGGTGGCGCGGCGGCTCGCAGCGGACGGCTTCGCGGTCGTGGTGCACGGCCGGGACGCGGCGCGCGGCGAGGCGGTGGTGTCGCAGATCACCGACGCCGGCGGGCAAGCCAGGTTCGTCGCCGCGGACCTGACGGACGCCGCCGGGATCGAGCGGCTCGCGACCGAGGCCGGCGACGTGGACGTGCTGGTCAACAACGCGGGCTTCTCCTGGTTCGGTCCGACCGCGGATCTTGACCCGGCGACGTTCGACCGGATGTTCGCCGCGAACGTGCGGTCGGCCTACTTCCTCGTCGCAGCCATCGCGCCACGGATGGCCGAGCGCGGCGCTGGCGCCATCATCAACGTCGGCAGCATGGGCGGGCAGATCGGCCTGGCCGGGGGTGCGGCCTACAGCGCCACCAAGGCGGCGCTCGCCTCGCTGACCAGGTCGTGGGCGGCGGAGTTCAGCCCGCGGGGCGTGCGCGTGAACACGATCGCCGCCGGACCGGTCTACACCGACGGCGCCGCGCCCGAACGAACCACCGCCCTCGGCACCACCACGCTGCTCGGCCGCGCCGCGCAGGCGACGGAGATCGCCGACATCATCGCCTTCCTCGCCTCGCCGAAGGCCGGCTATATCACCGGCGCGGTGATCCCCGCCGACGGCGGCCGGACCGCTATCTAAAAGGAGTGCGCTGTCATGAGCGAGACGTGTGACGCGGCCCGGTTGGTGGCCGCTCCTGACCTGGTGCTTGAGCCTTTTCCTGAACCCGCGACGAGGCGGCTGGCGGTCCGGCGGCTGGCCGTTCCGCGGCTGACCGGCAGCCCCGCCCTGTACTTGCTGGCGTCGCTGATCGTGTCGCTGCTCGCCGCCTCGGCCGCGCCGACGCCGCTCTACGCGACCTACGCCGAGCGCTGGGGATTCACCCCGATCACGACCACGGTGGTATTCGGCGTCTACGCGGTGGCGGTGCTCGCGGCGCTGCTGACGCTCGGCAGGCTGTCGGACCACGTCGGCCGGCGGCCGGTCCTGCTAGCCGCGCTCGCTGTCCAGGCGGGTGCGCTGCTCGTGTTCACAGACGCGACCGGCGTGCCTGGCCTGCTGGCCGCCCGGATCATCCAGGGCCTGTCCACGGGCGCGGCGCTCGGTGCCATCGGGGCCGGCATGCTGGACATCGACCGGCAGCGCGGCACGCTGGCCAACGCGATGTCCCCTGGCCTGGGCACCGGGACGGGCGCGCTGCTGTCCGGCCTCGCCGTGCGCTTCCTGCCCGCGCCGACGCACCTGATCTACCTGGCGCTGCTCGGCGTCCTCGTGGTGCAAGCGTCCGGCGTCGCACTGATGCGGGAGACGGTCACGCGGTCACCGGGCGCCCTGGCCAGCTTGGTGCCCGAGGTCCGGCTGCCGCGTTCGGTGCGTCCTGCGCTGCTTGCCGCGGCCCCGGTGCTGTTCGCGGTCTGGGCCCTGGCCGGGCTCTACGGCGCCCTCGGCCCGGCCCTCGTCCAGGCGCTGACCGGCTCCGCCGACGTGGTACTCGGCGGGCTCAGCCTGACCGTGCTGACGGCGGCCGCGGTTGGCTCGATCTTCGCGCTGCGCGCGGTGGCGGCGTCGGCGGTGCTGCTCACCGGCATCGGCGCGCTGGTCGCCGGGGTAGCGGTCACGCTGCTCGCGCTTACGCTGCGGTCCCCGGCGGTGTTCTTCGCCGGCACCGCGATCAGCGGGGTGGGTTTTGGCAGCGGCTTCCAGGGCGGCATCCGGCTCGTGGTTCCCCGGGCCGCGCCACACGAGCGAGCCGGCGTACTGTCCCTGCTGTTCGTGGTCTCCTACCTTGGCATGGGCATCCCGGCGGTGGCCGCCGGGTTCCTCGCCGTTCACGGCGCGGGCCTCGTCGGCGCTGCCCGGTACTACGGCGCGGCGCTGATCGTGCTCGCGCTGCTTGCCCTCTCCGCCCTGCTCCGGGAAAGGAAGAACTCATGACCGAATACGTGCCGACCCCGGGCGACCGGGTGCACGGGGCCAGGCCGTCGGCGCGTGACCGGCTGCTGGCCGCCGCCAACGAGCTCTTCTACACCGAAGGCGTGCACACCGTGGGCATCGACCGCGTCATCGAGCAGGCCGGAGTCGCCAAGGCCTCGCTGTACAACACGTTCGGCAGCAAGGAGGAGCTGGTCCGCGCGTACCTGGAGGACCGGCACGCGAGCACGGCCGGGCGCATCACCCGCGCGCTCGCCCGGTATGACACCCCGCGTGACCGGCTGCTCGGCGTGTTCGACGCCCAGGGCGAGCTGTTCGCCGAACCGGAGTTCCGCGGCTGCGCGTTCGTCAGCGCGAGCGCTGAGTCGCCGAGCGACGTGGTGGTGCAGGCCGCCGCCGACTACCGCGGCTGGGTGCGAGGCCTGTTCACCGGCCTCGCGCGGGAGGCCGGCGTCCCTGACCCCGAGGGCCTCGCCCGTCAGTTGCACCTGCTCTACGACGGCGCCAGCCTGTCCGCCCGGATGGACCACGACCGGTCCGCCGCGGTCGCGGCCCGCGCCGCCGCCGAGGCCCTCCTCGGCGCCGCCCGCGAGCCATCACGGGGGCCATCACTGGGACCATCAAACGCAAGTAATACAGGGGTTCCGGAGGTTTAGGCGGCCCGGAGGAAGCCGATATAGCCCGCGTGACGTGTCGTGCCCCGGCAGCCTAAGGGGAGATCACCGTGTCCGAGCGAGTACACGACCGAGTACAAGAGCCCGCGGACATGCTCGCCCGCCTGGGCAAGCACTGGGGCTGGCTGTTCGCGTACGGCATCCTTACGCTGGTGGCCGGCATCGCCGTGCTGGCCTGGCCGGGCGAGACGCTGCTCGTGCTGGCGGTACTGTTCGGGATACAGCTGATCGTCTCCGGGATCTTCCGGTTCGTCGCGGCGCTCGCCTCCGACGACCTGACCGGCGGCACGCGCGTGCTGCTGGCGCTCCTGGGAGTGCTCTCGATCATCATCGGCTTGTGGGCGGTCCGCCACGTGCTGCTGACGCTGCTCGCGCTCATCGTGTTCCTGGGCATCTACTGGGTCATCAGCGGCGTGATCGACATCTTCACCTCCATCGCGCACCGCGAGATGCCCTCGCGGGGCTGGACCGCCTTGACCGGGGTGCTCAGCGTGATCGCGGGCCTCATCGTGCTCGCGTACCCGGGCCTCTCGCTGTACGGCCTGGCCATCGTCCTTGGCGTCTGGCTGATCATCTTCGGAGTGATGGAGATGACATCCGCGTTCCGCCTCCGCTCGGCCGCCCACGCGGCCCGCGGCGGCCTCTGAGGCCCTGGCCCATAAAGGCTAAATTACCCTGGCAGGTACCGGCGAGTTCTCCCAATGAAATGACATATCACCGCATTATACTAGAACACATGAGCGAAGAATTGTGCGGTAAGTGGATGCCACGCAAAAGAACCATTTGTGCGCGGCGTCGTGGACATATGGGGGATTGCCGTACGGCGGCAGCCATGGCTGACGACCGGATGCGTCTTACGGAGCGCCGACGTGGGGTAAGACGCGACCCCGCCGCTGCCAAGCACAGGTACTACCTGAAATACAGGCTGTCGCGGTATGGCTTGACGCAGGAGGACTTCGACCGGCTGCTAGGAGAACAGGGCCACGCCTGCGCGATGTGCCACACGGCGTTTGGCGACGGGAAGCCCATCTTCATCGACCACGACCACGCCTGCTGCCCGGACGAGAAGAGATCGTGCGGCAAGTGCGTGCGCGGGCTACTGTGCCTGTCGTGCAATACGGCGCTGGGCCACATTGAGCGAAAATACGAATTGGCCAGGGCGTACCTGGCCAATTCCCTGGTGGGCCGTACTGGACTTGAACCAGTGACTTCTACCGTGTCAAGGTAGCGCTCTCCCAGACTGAGCTAACGGCCCGCTTCCCTCTCACTAGTTGAGACGGGTACCTGGCGGGTGAACCAGTGCCGTCAACCAGTGAGCTGGCATTCAGTTGTTCGAAAACCTTCCCTGTCGTTGAGCTTTGCGAGGTGTCTCGTTTCCGTGAGGGAGACACGCTCCCGCTGCGCCAACGGCCCGGGATCTGCGGCGGAGCCGACGCTCATCGCCACGCCGAGAGACTACCAGAAGTTGATCGCGCACACGATTCGGTAACGGGGCCGCGACATCGAGGCCGAGGTCAAGCGCGGGGCTGGAGTGCGTCAGCGCGCCGACCGCGAGGTAGTCCACGCCGGTGAGCGCGACGTCCCGCGCCGTCGCCAGCCGCAGCCCGCCGCTCGCCTCGAGCCGCACGCCGTCATAGGCCCGCGCCGCCGCAACGGCCTCCCGCAGCGCGGCAACGTCCATGTTGTCGAGCAGCAGGAACCGCGCCCCCGCCGCCAGCGCCTCGCGGACCTGCGGCAGCGAATCGCACTCCACCTCGAGTGGCACTCCCCTCGCGGCCGAACGCACCGCTGCCACCGCCCCGGCCACCCCGCCCGCCGCGGCCACGTGGTTGTCCTTGATCAGCGCCGCGTCGCCCAGTCCCATCCGGTGATTCTCCCCGCCGCCGCACCGCACGGCGTACTTCTCGACCGCCCGCAGCCCGGGCGTGGTCTTGCGGGTGTCCCTGACCACGGCTCCCGTCCCCGCGACCGCGTCCGCCCAGGCCCGCGTCGCGGTCGCGATGCCGGACAGGCGGGTGAGGAAGTTGAGCATGGTCCGTTCCGCCCCGAGCACCGCGGTGGCCGGCCCGCTGACCCGCAGCACCGCGTCGCCGGAGGCGACCCGCGCGCCGTCCGGGGCAAGCACCGTACCGGCGACGTCCGCGCCGTCCGCGGCCAGGTCGAGCACCGCGAGCGCGACTGGCGTCCCGGCGAGCACGCCGGCCTGCCGGGCCACGACGTCCGCGGTCAGCGTCCGCCCGGCGACGGTCGCCGCCGACGTCACGTCCGGCCCGTACCTGAAGTCCTCGTCCAGCGCCGCCGCTACGACGCGCGCCACCTCGCCCGCGTCGAGCCCTGCCGCTCGCAGCGCGGCCAGCGTCTCGGGAGTCACAGCGTCTCCTCGCGAATCGCGAGTTCCCGCCCGTCCCAGCGCACGAGCGTGTGCCACGGCGCCGCGACCGTCTCCGGCGCGTCCCGCCGCCGGTGG
>Ga0335075_10018648_pt1 | contig 10285 bp, 5 predicted proteins | sample Lox_Sample_24_FD_206723 | JGI IMG/M metagenome (GOLD analysis project Ga0335075, IMG submission 206723) | Soil microbial communities from Loxahatchee National Wildlife Refuge, Florida, United States - Lox_Sample_2.4 | ecosystem: Environmental > Terrestrial > Soil > Wetlands | place: USA: Florida... | reverse complement strand
AGAGACCGCTGCTCGGGGCGCTGACGCGACCCCGCTCGCCGAAAGACCGCGCCGCCTGAGCTGGCAGGATGCCATCCGCGCTCTGGAGCTGGACGACGCGGCCCGCCGCGGCGTCGAGAAACGGCGGGCCAGCGTCCTGGAGTATCCGGAAGCGACGGAGGAGGTCGGCTTCAAGGGCACCATGACGCTGGTTGGCTGCTCGCTACTGTGGATAATGCTCCTATTGTTGATTCTGGTGCGCTGGCTGCCACAGGAGGTTCGGGAGACTCGGTTCCTCGGCTGGCCGATCATTGGATGGATGTTCGTTCTGCCCCTCGTGGTGTTCCTTGGTTTGCAATTGTTGCGCTACCTCGTTCCCAAACAGCGGGAGAAGTGACATGGCCAAGTCGATCAAGGTCGCGGTCCTCACCAACGCCGAGGGAGCGCACCTGGGCGCGTACTTTCCGGCGTTGGCCCAGACGGAGGAAGCCGAGCTGGTGGTGCTGGCCGATCCCAGCGGACGCACCGCCGCCCAGGCCAAGAAGGCTTTGGGAACGAAGCTCAAAGCGACCTATCGAGACACGGCGGAGCTGCTCGAGAAGGAGCAGCCACAGATGGTCCTCGTGTCCGTCGAAGCCCGGCTCGCGCCGCCGCTTATCGACAAAGCCCTGGACGCCGGCTGTCATGTCTTTTGCGAGAAGCCGTCCTGCGTCCGTGTCGAGGACTTCGCTCCGCTGGTCCGCAAGGCGCAGCAGAAGCATCGCCATCTGATGCTCGCTCTCGCCAATCGCGTCCATGCTCCGGTGCGCGAGGCGCGGCGAATCATTCGCGACGGCCTGCTCGGCAAGATTTACGCCATCGAGGTGCATCTCGTCGCCGACCAGACGCGGCTGAAGCGCGAGGCGTATCGCAAGGAGTGGTACTGCATCAAGGGACGTGCGGGCGGCGGCAACCTCATCTGGCTGGGCATCCATTGGCTCGATTTGGCCCTGTTCATCACCGGCTTAAAGGTCAAGCAGGCGGCCGGGTTCGCCGGCGTCGTCGGCGGACAACCCCTTGACATCGAGGATTCCGCGGCCGTGGCCCTGCGTTTCGACAACGGCACCTTCGGCACCATGACCGCCGGCTACTATCTCGATAAGGGCTACCAATCGCACCTGCAAGTGTGGGGCGAACACGGCTGGCTGCGGCTGGCCAGCTTCGAGGACTTGCCGCTGGAGTGGTACAGCACCAAGGAGGCGAAAGAGGCGAAGGTGCAGCGCTTTGAATATGAAAAGGGCAAGCGCGGTTACACGCCGTTCGTCCGCGCCGCCGTTCGCGCCAGCGCCGGTTTGGAGGAAGCGCCCATTACCGGCGAGGAGTGTTTGCACGTCCTGAAAACGGTCTTCGCGTTTTACCGGGCGGCGCAAACCGGACGCACGCAAGAGGTATGAAGCCGCTTGCGGCTTAGCGAAGCTGCGGAATCGCTAAGCCGCAAGCGGCAATGGTCGATTCAACCGCTCGCGGGAGGAGCATTCAACCTCGCCTCCACCGCGCTCCAGGCGTCGTTGACCACTTTTTCCGCCGCCCCGCGGATCAGGCCGGACGGCACCATTTTCAACAATCCGCCCAGCGCCTTGACCTCAGCCGTCCAGTGAACGCGCGTGCCGGTGCCCTGCGGCGCGAGGGCGACGGTTGCTTCCACGTCGGCCGAGCTGCCGATGCCCTTGTTGGCGATGATGTAACGCGCCGACGTCGGTGCGACGGCATCGACGATGCGGAGCGTGGCGTCCAGCGTGCCGCGCACGAACGCGAAGCCGGGACGCACCACCAGCCGAGCGTGATCCGGCGACGCCTCCGTGACTGATTCCACGTCGGGAATGCACTGCACCAGGAAACGCGCGTCGCTCAGCTTCGTCCACAGCTCCGCCGGCGGTTGGGGAAAATTTTTGTCGCCCTCGAAACGTACCATGGGGACCATCCTTTCACCTAAGTGTTCCGCTTTTATTAAAGGGACGAACAAAATGTGGCGGCACGTTTTCAACGTGCCGACTGCCCCGACACGTTGAAAACGTGTCGCCACATTTTGTTAGTGCCTCTCATTGTAGGCGCTGACAATTCTCCTATACTCCCCGGAAAGCGAACCTCGCCTCTCACGGAGACTCACCATGCGTTTGTGGCCCCTTTTCCTCGCTTTGGCGGCAATGGCCTGGACCGCGCCGCTGTCGGCCGCGGATCGCGCGCCGCGCAATGTCGTCCTTCTCATCGCCGACGATCTCGGCTTCCAGCTCGGCTGCTACGGCGACAAGAAAATTCGCACCCCGAACATCGACGCCCTGGCGAAAAACGGCGTCCGCTTCACGCACGCGTTCGCCGCCGTGTCTTCGTGCAGCCCCAGCCGAGCGACGATCTTCACCGGCCAGCACACGCACACGAACGGACAGTACGGCCTGGCCCACGCCGAGCACAATTTCTACTCGTTCAAGAACGTGCAAAGCCTGCCGGGCCTACTCAAGCCGAACGGCTATCGCACCGGCATCGTCGGCAAGGTCCACGTGCAGCCGAAGTCGGTGTATCCTTTCGACGTGGAGATGGCCAAAGTTCCCGGCGGCTATCGCAGCGTGGCGAACATGGCCAAGCAGGCCGAGAAGTTCTTCCGCGACAGCGGCGACAAGCCGTTCGCTCTCGTCGTCGGCTTCACCGATCCGCATCGCGCGGCCAAGGGCTTCGCCAATGAGACCAAATACCCTGGCGTTAAGGCGGTCCCCTACGAGCCTGACGACGTAACCGTGCCCTATTTCCTCTCCGACAAGCCGGAAGTGCGCCGCGACCTGGCGGAGTACTATCAGTCGATCAGCCGGCTCGACCAGGGCGTCGGCTTCATCCTCGACGCCCTCAAGGAGACCGGGCACGCCGGCGACACGCTGGTGATCTTCCTCAGCGACAACGGCATCCCCTTCCCCGGCGCCAAGACGACGCTTTACGACCCTGGCGTCCATCTCCCGCTGATAATCTCGTCGCCGGCGCAGAAGCGTCGCGGCATCGCCAACAACGCGATGGTGAGCTTCCTCGACGTGCTGCCGACCATCCTCGACTGGACCGGCGTCAAGGCGCCGCCGGCGCTGACGGGTCGCTCTGTGCTGCCGATCCTAGAAGAAGAGTCGCCGAAAGGCTGGGACACGGTCTTTGGCTCGCACCAATTCCATGAAGTGACCATGTACTATCCGATGCGCATGATCCGCACCCGAACGCATAAATACATCCGTAATATCGCCTATAAGCTGGATTACCCGTTCGCTTCCGATCTCTACAATTCGTTGACGTGGCAGGGCATCCTCAAGCGCGGCGACAAGAAAATGGGTGAGCGGGGCGTCGAGAGCTTCGTGCATCGACCGCAGGAGGAGCTGTACGACCTGAAGCGCGATCCCCACGAGCTGAAGAACGTGGCCGCGGACCCGGCGTATGCGGAGGTGCTCAAGGAGCTACGCGAACGCCTCAAGGCGTGGCAGGTCAAGACGCGCGATCCGTGGCTGGTGAAGTATCGCTATGAATGAGACTTATTCTCCCAGCCGCTTGCGGCTTAGCGAAGCCGCGGAATCGCTAAGCCGCAAGCGGTTTGCAAACATCGTTCAGCCGCTCATCTTGCCTCTCATCGCTTCGCCACGCGGAAGGTGAATGTGCCGCTGTGTCCTCGCGTCTGGGTGCGGTACATCATCTCCACGTGCGCCGGCGACACCAGGAACACGCCCGGCATCTCAGCGTGCAGCACGCAGCGATCGACGATCTGTCCCTGCGTCTGGTCGTGATGGAATGCAATCAGCTTATCCCGATCCTCACGCAGCAGGCAGGGGCTCCCTTGTTGCTGCTCGGGAAAGCGCGGATCCTCGACGGGCAGCACCTCGCAGCCGGCCGGCCGCGGGTTTTCGACCAGGACGAATTGCATCGCCGCGCCGTCTGTTGGTCGAGCCTCAACGGTGCTTTCGAGGTAGGCGCCGCACGGCACCTCGTCGCCGGCCTTCAGCTCGCGGTCGCGCTGGCCTTTGGCGTCCAGCAGCCACCAGCGCCGGCGCACCTTGATACCGTGGCTCTCGGCCGGTAGATTGCGGCCGGCCACATGATAGCGCAGGCAGGCGCGGAACATCATGCCGTCCGAGGCGTCGCGGAAGGTCAGGCGGTTGACGCCGGCACGCAGTCGATCCGAAGGCACTTTCAGCAGGCAGCTCTCGGCTGGCCCGGCAAACTTCGCCTGTTGCTCTGGGCCATCGTTGCAGCGCAGAGCGACGTGCGGCTGAGTGTGTGGATCGGCCTGCCGCCGCGCCAGGTAGTCGCACATCGCCTGAATGATGAGGGCCGTGTCCTTGGTCGAGTTCCAGCGATTGCCGCGCTTGGTCGCCGCGAAGTACGCCAGCACGCCGGGAATGAGCGGATCATCCTTGTCGAAGGCGACCAGCGCTTTCAGCGCCGCCGCCGTCACCTCGAAGCGGTCATCCCCCCAGTGCGCGAATCCGCCGGTGGTCCACTGGACCTCGCCGCCGTCGCGCTTCGCTCGGCGGCGCAAATCGGCAGCCAGCGACGCCGCCAGCTTCTGCTTCTTATGCTGCACGGCCAACTCCAGGGACAGAGCTAGGGTGTAATCGGAGAGCGTATCTTCCTTCCGGCACGCGTCGAGGTAGACCGACCAACCTGGCGGCAACGCATCATGCTGGCTCAGGACGTAAAGGCACCAGATGCGGTCGGCCTCCGAGGATTTGGAATGGTCATTGAAGAAGGTTCGCAGACGCGCCAGGCCATTGGCAATGGCATCCGTCTTGCCGATGGGGTATCCAGCTCTTTTCGCCTCCATCAGTCCGTAAAGCGCGTAAGCCGTCATGAAGGTGTGCGTCTGGTCGTTGACCCACCAGCCCCAGCCGCCGTCGTCGTGCTGCAATTCCAAGAGCCGCTTGATGCCTGCCGCGACGTATCGAGGCAGCTTGCCCTCCAATTCTGGGTTCTTCAAGCGCAGTTGCTTGAGGATCTGCGCCACCTTGATCGCCGGCAAGAAGCGGCTCATGGTTTGCTCCACGCAGCCGTAAGGATACTCGACCAAAAACGGCAGCGTGTCGAGCAGGTCGGCGGTCAGGGTCGGAGCGAAGCGGACCTCCAGCACAGCTCGCGCCGGATCGACGCCTGCGGGCAGCTTGATGGTGGCGGCGTCCTTGCAGAAGCCGGACGTTGTGATGACATGCTCCACGCCGGCGCGGACGATCGGCAGCTGCTTCAGCGAGGCATCGTTGCCGGCCGGCGCCTCGGCGCTCATCAGCAGTTCGGCGGTGCCCGCGTCGCCGGCCTGGAAGTCCCAGGACACCGTGCCGCTGCCGTGCGCCTCGACGCTGATTTCCTTGTCGGCATCGTCGGCCACCTTGCCGTTGTCGGCCTTCAGACGGACGCGGACGGCCTGCCGTGTCTCGCTGAGATTGTGGACGTTCGCCGCGATGCGTACTTGATCGCCCTCGGTGAAGAAGCGCGGCAAGATCGGCTGGACCATGAGCGTGCGAGCGGTGCGGAAGGAAGTCTCATGCCGGCCGACGCGCATGTCTTTCGAGACGGCAGTGACAACGACTTGCCAGCCGGTCAGCGAATCGGGCACCTTGAAGGCGACGCGAGCCTTGCCGTCGGCGTCGGTGCGCAGCTTCGCGTTCCAGTACGCGGAGTCGGCGAAGTTGCGACGGATCGACAGGCTGTAAGCGGCGGTCGGCGGCTGGTAGGCAAGAGGCGGGATCATGCCGGCAAAGCCGCCTCCCGCGCCGAGGAGGTTGCCGCCCTGGAAGTCGCTGTTGAGGCCGCCGAAACCGGCGACGCCTCCATTGCCCATGTTTCCCTGTCCCTGGAAATTGCGAGCCGCGCCTAGATTCTGGAAGCCCTGACCACCGAAGCCAGCGATCCCGCCGATCCCGCCGAGGCCAGCGATGCCGCCGATGCCCATGCCTCCCATCATGCCGATGTCACGGAGGCTCCTAAAGCCGAAAGTGTCCCCGGGCTGGTAGGGATAAAGTAAGAAAGTATCGTCGATCAGCACGACTTGGAGTCGAAGTAATCCCTCATTGCCTCCTTGCATGGCTTTTTCCAGAAAAGCCCACATTGTCATTGGTTTCCCTTTGACCGGCTCCGGCAACCACGCCCATAACAGGTCGCCCACGTTTCGCGCACGGATACCGGCGAGACGCAGCAGCGTCGCCAGATCCGAGGGAGAGAAACCGATAATCCCATTCTCCCTGACCAGATCCGGGCGCCGCACCAGGGAACGCAGGGCGATTCCCTCAGCCGTCGTGTGCTGATCGGGATGCTTCTTCAGCCAGTCCTTCGCCCGCGCGATCAATTCGTCAACCGTGACATCACCCAGGCGACGACGCAGCGCCTCGCGGGCATGATGCTGGGCGATGCGATCATCGGCGAGATAGAAATTGCGAATGTCCGGCGAGCGATCCGGAGCGATTTGCAGCAGCGCCTTGTCGTAGACGGACACGATCAGATCGACCGGTTCCTTGCGATTGACTTGCACGTTCAGCACCGCTTGTTCGCCTGGTTCGAGGACCGGCTTGATCTCGCTGCGGACCGTCAGCTTCCGTCCTGTCGGGTCAACGTGGACGTGGCGGCTGGTGATAAACGGCGGCTCGTTGCTATCCGCGTATTGCACCTCGACGACGCAGCCATAGTGGATGTTCTCCGGCAACGTGAGCTTGATGTTAGCCTTGCCGTCGATGAGGCGGAGCGGCTTCCACAAACGCAAACCGGCGCTATCGCGGAGAGTCAACAGAACGCGTGCATCGGCGAACTTGCTGAACACGGTACCGGTCAGCGTCTCGCCGGATTGGTAGCGCGCGCGATCCAGATGGAGGCTCAGCACAGGACGGTCGCCATTCGCAAGCACGGAACACACCATCTCCTGACGCAGCGGCGGGCCTTCGCGCCGCGGCCAGAGAGCGGTAAGCCGGTAGACGCCCGGCTCTCGCAATCGGAGTGTGGCGCTATTGCCCTTGAACACGACGGCCGCAGCCAGATCACGACGGAGATGGCCCCAGTCGGCAACCGGTATCGTCAGCCACTCCTCCAGGGGTGGCTCTTCAAGTAGTTCGTCGAAGGCGGTGAGCAGGCTAGGGGACAGACGCGTGGCGATGAGCGTTGGCGAATTTTCCGCGTCGGCTGTCTCGTGTGTGTGAACGGTGACGTGGATCAGCTCGTTGACGGCGAACGTCGTGCGCGGCAGGCTCAGCTTCAAGGCGTCATCCGTCGCGGACAGCGGGATGGTTTTCGTCTGCCGTTCCTCGCGGCCGTTGCCGTCGATCATCACCCCCTGCACGACGAGCGAATGACCGGGACGAAGCCAGTCGATGCGGAGCCGCACGGAATGGACACCGTCGCCGTGGTCATCGAGGGCGAGTTTGTCGCTCACGGAAAAGAGGCTCCGGCGCGGCTGGCCGGCGCTGAGGCCGGTGATTGCCTCCCAGCCGTCCTCGGCCTTCAGCAGCAGACGCTCCTCGGTGGTCAGATCCCGTGGCCGAAGTAATGGTGCTTGCTTCTCGTCGGCGTAGGCGAATTGCTTGCTGTCCAGCGGCTCCGTTTCGGACCGCGCCGCCTCATGGACCACCTGAGCGGTAAACTGCACACGCGCTCCCTTGACCGGCCAGTCGAGATAATCGCGAGCCTGGAAGCGCAGCATCAGCCGTGAACCCTTGCGCTCGCCGACAATGTTCAAGCGATTTTTCGACTTGCGATACTCGGCCAGGCTGACGCGCGCCGCGCCATTGTACGACGGAATCGATAATCGATACGTGTCGAGCGGATCGGCGTCGCTGAAGGTGTAGTCGCCGATGATTCGGCCCTGGGCGTCGGAAGTGAGCTTGAGACGAGCGGCGGTGATGTTCTTGGTTTCCCCGGTCAGCTGCACCTCGACGGTCTGCGCCGGCCGCGGCACGAATTCGCCGCGGCTATCGAGATCGCGCAGGAAGGCGGCGAAGTGCAGTGTCTGTTTGGGCCGATAGACGCCGCGATCGACGGCGAAGAAAACACACGGCGGCAGCTTGGCCGGCGGCTCGACCGAGATCGTTTCCCGCAGCTTGTCGAAGCTGAAGACGGCGCGGGTAGCCGCTTGCACCTTGTACGGCCAGGTAAAGGTGTTGCCGGGCTGTACCGTGACGCTTTCCCGCACCTTGTCGGCGACGACGGTGACGGCAGCGCCGGCGTGGTCCCTGGTGCCGCTGATCCAGCCGACAACCTTGTTGGCGTCGGCGAGCAGGTGCAGCCGTTCCGGGTTGCGGGCGGGAGGAAGCTTCTTCGTCTCGCGCGGCGGATCGGAGTGACACAGGGCCGCGACAAACACCAGGGCGACAATCCCGAAAAAGACCAAACAACGCGGGCCGATACGGACGGGGGCAGCGGAGACGGTAGACATGGCAGCTCCTCCACGAAGGCGACAGGCGACGACGTTTGCAGAACGCCTGTTTGCCGCTCGCTTGCGCGCGACGAATTTGGAGAAAATCCTTGCATTCCTTGTCCTGTGGTGATAGCGTCAGCCGCGGAGGTTGCAGCCGAGGCTGCGGAGTGCGCATGAAAGGAGATGCATCATGAGTGATCGTTGGCTCAAACCGGATTTTCAGGACATCGCCGTGAGCGGGGAATGCACGGCGTACGCCGGGACGCAGAGCGCCCGCGAGGCAAACAACCACAGCGTCATTACCGTGGACCCATCGAAGGAAGGCGGAGAAGGTGATGCAGGTTCGTCTTCTGGGCACGGCGGCAGGGGGCGGCTTCCCGCAATGGAACTGCGGATGCGTCAACTGTGAGGGAGTCCGCCGCGGCACCATCCGGGCACGGCCGCGCACGCAGTCATGCGTGGCCGTCAGCGCCGATGGCCGGCGCTGGTTTCTCCTCAACGCCTCCCCGGACGTTCGCGTCCAGATCGAGTCGTTTGCCCCACTGCTGCCGCGTGGAAGCGTCCGCGGCACCGGGATCCAGGGAATTGTGCTGACGAATGCCGATCTGGATCACACGCTTGGCTTGTTGGTGCTCCGTGAGGGCGGACGGCTATCCGTCCATGCCACGTCCTCCGTGCGGCGCGCGCTCGATGAAGGGCTTCATCTGAGCGAAGTACTCGATCGCTACGGCGGGGTGGATTGGCGCCAGCCGCCCACGAGCGCGGCCCCCCTGGCATGCGCGGACGGAACGCTGAGTGGACTCAGCTATGCGGCCTTTCCGGTCCCCGGCAAGCTCCCGCGCTACCGGGAAGGTCGAGCCTCCCCCAGCGGAGAGGACACCGTGGGATACCAGCTCGTGGATGAATCCACGGGGAAGCGATTGGTGTACGTTCCTGGCCTGGCCGCCCTTGACCGCGATGTCCTGACCCGATTGCAAACTGCCGATGTCGTGCTGCTCGACGGCACGTTCTGGAGCGACGACGAGATGCGCACCGCGGGCGCCGGCAGCACCTCGGCACGGGAGATGGGGCATCTCCCTGTCGGATCGGAGGACGGCAGCCTGACTACGCTGGCTTCCTTGCCCGCAGCCCGTAAGATTTACGTCCACATCAACAACACCAATCCCATACTCCGCGAGGATTCTCCGGAGCGACAAGCCGTGGAGAACGCCGGCGTCGAGGTCGGCTGGGACGGGATGGAATTCACCCTATGAGAGATCACGATACAGCAATCGGCCCTGGAGCATGGGACCGCGCGACGTTCCTGGAGCGACTGCGGGCGGTTGGCCGAGATCGCTATCACGATAAGCATCCGTTCCACCGCCGCATGAACGCGGGAGAGGTTAGCCCGGACCAGCTACGCGGCTGGGTGGCCAATCGCTTCTACTACCAGCGGAACATCCCGATCAAGGACGCGGCCATTTTGTCCAACTGCCCGCTGCCGGAAGTGCGCCGCGTCTGGGTTCGCCGCCTGATTGACCACGATGGGGCGGAGCCGGGACAGGGCGGAATCGAGGCATGGCTGCGTCTGGCCGAGGCGACCGGCCTGACGCGGGACGAAGTATGGGAGGGGCGGCTCCTGCTCCCCGGTGTCCGCTTTGCCGTGGACGCCTATGTGCAGCTCGCCCGGTCGCGGCCGTGGCCCATCGCGGTCGCTTCCTCGCTGACGGAGCTGTTCGCCCCCGACCTGATGGGCGAGCGGTTGGCCGCCTTCGAGCGGCACTATACCTGGGTGCCGTCCTGGGGACTGGATTACTTCCGGGCACGGCTGACGCAGGCCCGCCGCGACTCCGAGCATGCTCTGGAGCTAACCCTCACCCACTGTGCGACGGCGGAGCTACAACAGGAAGCCGTCGCCGCCCTGAAATTCAAGTGCGA